>PVBE010653965.1_pt1 | contig 36352 bp, 27 predicted proteins | sample 1631181 | NCBI WGS metagenome assembly PVBE01 (sample SAMN08397723, study PRJNA350692) | Marine metagenome, whole genome shotgun sequencing project. | isolation source: water | place: Pacific Ocean | collected 2012-04
CGATCTCCCACTGGATGCCGGTTCAAGTCCGGCACGACGGATCCTCTCGCCGTCATCCCTGCCACTCCCGCGAAAGCTGGAATCCATTAGAAGAAGAACCGCCTCCGGCGGTCGATCTCTCACTGGATGCCGGTTCAAGTCCGGCACGACGGATCCCCTCGCCGTCATCCCCGCCACTCCCGTCATTCCCGCGAAAGCTGGAATCCAGTAGAAGAAGAGCCGCCTCCGGCGGTCGATCTCCCACTGGATGCCGGATCAAGTCCGGCACGACGGATCCCCTCGCCGTCATCCCCGCCACTTCCGTCATTCCCGCCACTTCCGTCATTCCCGCGAAGGCGGGAATCCAGTAGACGAAGAACCGCCTTCGGTGGCGCATGATCCGACGGGATGCCGGTCAGCGCCGGCATCACGAAGGGTCCGCGCTTCAGCTAACGGCACATGCGCTTTCGTCAATCGTTCGCCCACCCCGACTGATACAGATCGCACACCACGGTGCCCAATCGCAGTGTCAGGAAGAAGTTTTCCCCGTCTTCGATCAGCGATGAGCGTGCGTCGCGCAACAGTTTCTCGGTCGGATACGCTTTCGTCAGGCCGACTCCGCCCAGCATTTGCAGGGCATCGTTGGCCACTTCGAACGCGGTCTGAGTGACGAAGACCTTACTCGTCGACGATACCGTGGAATGCGGAGCGTCCGCGGTATGCAGATATTGGGCGGCGCGGCGGGTCATCGCCCGGCATGCTTCGACTTTTTTATACATCTCGCCGAGTCGGTAGCGCACGGTCTGATGCTGCGCCAGTACGACGCCGCCCTGTTTGCGTTCATGGGCGTAAATCAGTGCGTGCTCGAACGCGGCGCGCGCGAGACCCGTGAAAACCCGCGACATAAACACACCTGCCTGGGACAACATCGACAGAAAGCCCGGTCGCCCCGCCTCGCCCTGGCTGACCGCATAAGAACGCGGCAGGACCACGTCGTCGAAAAATATCTCGCCCTGCGGTAGCGATATCTGCCCGATCTTCTCTAGCGGCTTACCGCGCGATACGCCGGCTCCGTCGAGCGGTGCGAGGATAACGGCCCGGTTCGGGCTTCCGTCGGCGTTCATGACCCCGTCGCCATAGTCGGCCGGGATACACAAGGCCCCGACCTGGGCGATAGTGCCGTTGGAGACCCACGCCGAGGTTTGGCCGCTGATGACGATCTCGTCGCCCTTGAAGCGGGCGACGATGTTGCCTTTGTGGGCGGTGCCTTCGGGGTGGCGCTCGGCACCGTAGGTGTCGACCACGTCGGTTCCGGTGTCGGGTTGCGTGACCGGCCAGCAGCCGATCTTGCCCTCGCATAGTTCGACCAGATCCGGGTTGCCGGTGGCTGCCGCAACCTGGGCTGGGAAGCCCGCTACGGCCAGTGACAGCGCCAGGCCGGCATCGCCCCAGCCGAGTTCTTCGAAGATTAGCGATTCGACCCGTGCGGCCGCCGCCGGTTCCAGCGCATCGAGCATCTGCTGGTCGATGCCGAGTTCGCCGAATGCCGGAAAGACTTTCCAGAGCGGCGACTCAGGCGCGATGACTTCGGCGGCGCTCAACCCATCGAGTGCAAGCCCGGTCGGTCGTAAGACGTCGCGTGCGAAGCGGTGGACGGTTTCGATGATGGCGCGTTCTTCGCCGTCCAAATCGGCGTCGAAGCCGGTACGTTCCACGTAGGGGAGCGCGTAGGTGTCAAGAATTTTCATACTGATTTCTCTTCGTTGTAGTGAGTTCGATGTCGCCGCATCGCGGCGACAGGGCTGTCTTGGGTGGTCCGTTCGCTCAGGGCACCAGCACCGGCGCACCGGCACCCATTTCCTCCTGCAGCACGGCTACGATTTCACCGTGGGTAAGGTTTGCCCCGACCGCATCGATGACTTTCTCGTACAGATTCAAGTCGTCGTCATGTGCGGCACGGCGCAGCCGGTCGGTTGCGTTGCGTACCGCGCCCCGATCGCGCGCCGACTTCCATTCACGAAAACGTTCGACCCTTGCCTCTATGGCGCCGCCGGGTGGACGTTCCAGGGGCGGGACCGAATCCATCGACGGGTCGTCATCCTCGCGGAACACATTGAGACCGACGACTTTGTGTTCTCCGGCTTCCAACTCGTTTTGAAAGCGCAAAGCCGACTCACCGATCGCGGCCTGCACGCGCCCGTCGCTGACGGCCTGGTACATTCCCCCCGCGGCATCGATGTCTTCGATGACCGAAGTGATTGCGGCTTCCATCTCGTCGGTCAGTTGTTCGATGTAATAGGATCCGCCTAAAGGGTCGATCACCTGATCGAGTTCGGCTTCCTCCTTGAGGATGTTCTGCGTGTTCAATGCCAGGGTGGCGCTGTGCGCACTCGGCGAGTGGAGCGCTTCGTCATAGGAATCGGTATGCAGTGACTGGCAGCCACCGAGGATCCCGGACATGGCCTGGACCGCGACCCGGGTCAGATTGTTGAGCGGTTGCCGGTGCTGCAAATCGGCTCCCGAGGTCTGCGCGTGAAAACGCATGCGCCACGACCGCGGATCTTTGGCGCCGAGTCGATCGCGCGCGATGCGTGCCCACAGGCGCCGCCCGGCCCTGAATTTCGCGATCTCTTCGAAGAAACTGATCGAAATATCGAAGAAGAAAGAAAAGCGCGGCAAGAATACATCCGGCTCCATACCGCGGGCCATCATGTCGTCAGCGTATTGGATCGCCGAGCATAGCGTGAAGCCCATCGCCTGGGCCGGCGTCGCGCCGGCCTGCTGCATGTGCTGTCCGATGATGGATACCGGGTTCCAGCGGGGTACGTGGGTGTTCATGTAGCGAATGTGATCGCAGAGCAGGCGCCTCGATCCGGCGAGCGACATGCGGAAAAACATGTGGTTTGCGACGCACAGCGACAGGTAGTCGCTTTGCGTCGTCGTTCCGGTCAGCTTCCGGCGGTCGATGCCTTGACGGTCCGCGAGTTGCAGGAACATCGCGGACAGGGTGAAAGGCGGGTTGTCCCCGAGCGCGAACGAGATCCGATCGATCGGTAGCCTGGTGAGGCATTCTTCGATATCGTCGACGGTATTCACCGGTGTACCGGACATTCCAACGAGCTGCGGTGGCACCTGGTCGATATCGTAGCCGCGCATGTAGGAGTTGCAGGGCGCGAGGTAGGCACCCGTGCTGCCGCCGTCGATGAGCGCGTGCTCGCGTGCGTTGTAATCTGCGGGCAGGCCGACGCCCACGATCTGGCGTTGGCTCCACGGTTGACCGCGGTACATGCTCGCATAGACGCCGCGCGTCATCGGGAACTGACCCGGGAGCCCGAGTTGCTCGTCGTCTTCCGAGGCCGGCGGCGCCGGCGGTTCATAGAGTGGTTTTATCTCTATCCCTGACCGATTCCGGCGCGTCTCTCCGGCGCTCGTCTGTTGATCGTATTCGCGTTGCCACGCAGCTGTACCGCGTAGCGCCGGATCGACACGAGGTTCGGGTTTTTTGCCCGTCATGATTTTAGCCCTCCGCGGGTGCCACGCCAACCAGGGTTGTTACTGCCGCGACGATGTCGTCGCGGGTCGCGCCGGGATGAAAGATCTGTTTGACGCCGAGGTCGCGCAGGATGCGTTCTTCATCCGGCGGCACGATTCCGCCCACGATTACCGGTATCGAACCACCATCGGCCGATTTCAATGTTGCCATCAATTCCGGCATCAAGACGTAGTCGTTCGACAGGGTCGAGATACCGATCACATCGACATCTTCTTCGATTGCGGTTTTAACGACGTTGTCGACACTTTGCCAGGGGCCGGTATAGATCACCTCCATCCCGGCATCGCGTAGGTAGCTCGCGACGATGCGGCCACCCCGGTCGTGGCCGTCCAGACCGATTTTGGTCAGTAAGATCCGTGGGCGTCGCATGCTTTCTTCCTCATCAATACTCGCCGTGACCGGGCGGCGGTTTCTCGTGGCCGGCACGCTTGTAATATCGCAGCGGGATGTCTTCGGCATTCTTGTAGAAACGCCATGCGCAGGGTTTCGACGCATCCGCCTGATAATCGGTTACCCACAGGGGATGGCCGCCCCATTCCATCGGCAGTTTCTCGTTAATGGCGCAATGGACACAGTAATAGGGTACCCCAGGTTCGCCGAACGACCAGTCATGCGCCTCCTTTGTTGCGCCGAAGTCGTAAGGCGGACCGAGACGCGACGGTGTCCCGTCGACCGGGTCACCACGCCGCATCCGCCCGCCGCTACCGCAGGGATCCATGACGATGGTGTACTTCTCGTCATCTTCGATGATCTCGGCCGTGCCGTCCTGTGCCGGTCCACTCATGTGTGCGCGCATCATTTCTGCGCTCAATTGCACCCGCTGTTCGACGTCCATCGCCAGAAACCCCTTCCAGGTCCGTCGCAGCATCCAACCGCCCTGTGTTTTGCGCAGCGCAAGGTATACCGCTTCCTCGCCATGCTCCTCGCCGATAAAGTCCAACAAGTTCCAGATCCAGTCGCAGAACAAGTCGTGCAGGGATTTGCCTTCGGCGATGGTGTATTGCGCGAGCGCTTTGGCCTCGTCCAGTCTGCCGCCGTCGATTGCGTCATTCAGCAACGCTTGTGTCGGCGTTCCCAGATCTTCTGCGTCGTCCTGGCGCAACGCCCGGCCTACGCGGTCCATGTCACTCAGTCTCAACACACCGGGTCCTCCTTTCGATTCGATTGCCGACGGCGTTCGCTCATTCTATTGACTGCAGTGTTGCGAATTCCATTATGCTTCCGGGTCGCCGGTCAATCGCCGCGCCGCCGCCACGATCGTCGATAGCGCTGAGCCGGGCGGGTAGACTTCGATCCCGCGTGCTTTCAGCCGGCGACAGGCCCAGGGCGGGATCACACCGCCGGCGAAAACGGGGAGGTCGGGGCGCGCGGCCCGAACCGCATCGAAGATCCGTTCCACCACCTCGACCCGGCCACCGACATTGAGGCCCACGAGGTCGACGTCTTCGTCGACAGCGGCTCTGGCGATGGCTTCGTCTACCGCCATACCGGAAAGGATGACCTCGAATCCGGCCTCGCGCAGGGCACGGGCCACTAATGTCAGCCCGCGCCAATGTCCGTCGAGCGCAGTTTTTGCTAGCAGTACGCGTTTCGTTACTGGAGCGGCCACGAATGCTGTACCTTGCCCCGCCCGATCAAACGGGGATCGGCGTGTCCCAATCGCCGAAGACCTCGCGGAAAACGCCACCGATCTCCCCGAGCGTAGCGTCGGCGTCGACCGCAGCCATCATCGCCGGCAGCAAGTTTTTGTCGCCCCGGCAACACGTTTCGAGGTCGCGCAGCGTTGCCCCGGTCGCCGATTCGTGGCGTTCGCGCCGCAATGCGGCAAGACGCTCAGTGGCCTGATCGAACGCATCCGAGGTGCCGATGAATCCATCGATGGGATTCGAGTTCACGTCGCCATCGAACTCTGTGACACCGACTACCGTGCGGTCGCCGCGTTCCATTTCCTGGAGCAATTCGTACTGATTGTCGTGGGCGCGCTGGTGCAGCCAGCCGTTATCGAGAGCGGCAAGAAACCCACCTTGTGCTTCAATCTCTTCGAAGAACGCCCACGCCCGCTGTTCCAGGTCGCCGCACAAGCTCTCGATGAAATGCGAACCCCCAAGCGGATCGGCGACTGCCGTTATGTTGGTCTCGTGCTGGAGAATCTGCTGGATCCGGAGCGACATCTGATGCGCGTGCTCCGAAGGGATCGATAGCGCTTCATCGTAGCCGGATACACCGAGCGACTGGACCCCGCCCAGAACCGAGGCCAGCGCCATTAGTGTTCCGCGCACCAGGTTGTTGAGCGGCTGCTGGTAGGTCATGGACGAGCCGGCCGTCACGACGTGAATGCGCAAGCGTGAGGCTTTCTCGTCGGCGATCCCGTAGCGCGACTTCAAGAGATCGCACCACATCTTGCGAGCGACCCTGAGCTTCGCGATCTCTTCGAAAAAATCCATCGAAACCCGGAAACTCACGCCGCCGACGCCGCGCGCGGCCATTTCGAGCGGTATGCGTCCGCGCCGTTTGATATCGTCTAAGTATTCGACGGCGTTGGCGAACAGCGCGCCGAGCTCTTCCCAGGCGTTGAGTCCCGTGTCAGCGCCGTTGTATCCGGCGATAGACACGGGTACCCAGCGCGGTAGATGCTCGGCGCAGAATTCGATGATGTCGGAATTAAAGCGCAGCCCCGGGCGGGTCGGGATCTGCTGCTTGGTAACGCAGCCCAGGTAGGTCAAAAAGTAATCGGACTGACCGGTGCCGGCGAGGCGGCTCAAATCCAGGCCGCGACGTTGCGCGACCGTCCAGTAACACGATAATGCGAATGGGGCATGCTGGACCACGCCGCCGCCCGGGTGGCCGTATACCGTTTCGATCGGGATCCCGTCCAGCACGGTTTCGTAGTCGCGCACGCCGATGATGACTGCGCCGGTGAGACCGACATCCTCGCGACGGGCGACGACATGCGGGTGGTCGATATCATAGAGGTGATCCGCGGTATTGCGGTCGTGCTCCATAATGAACCCGTGTTCGCCTTCGTCGAGTAAAAACTTGATCCGCGCGTTTTCGTCGGCAGGATTGCCAAAACCGCTAAGTTGGAAAATCCGCCAGGGTTTGTCTCGATACATGCCGGGATAAGCGCCGCGGATGTATGGCGCAACGCCAGGGCCCGCCTCGACGCCGGCCCGCTGTTCCGGGTCGACGTCGTCCGCTCCGTAAACCGGTTTCAACGGGATCCCGGATATGGTCTTGCGTTGTTCTTTGCTGCTTCCCGACATGACTCATCCTCCGACGGCGTCGCTGGCCCGTCCTCAGACCGTGACGAAGCCCCTTTGATAACGGGGAATTACATCAAAATCAAGGCTACAGAGCGCGGTCAGACGGAACTTGATACGAGTCAAGTCGTTAACGCGAATTCTGTTGTTCGTCAGGACCTGTCGGGCAACCGCGTTTCACTAAGCCGCAGCCCGAACAATCCCGCTCGGCATGGCCGCAGTCGCCGTCTTCTCGGTACGGTCCAAACTCGGGATGCCTGGCCGCATAGGCGCGGGCGAAATGCTGCACCAAAGCCCAAACGACGACCACCGAGAAAATAATGGCGACGGCCGATATCAGGTTCGTGATCACCCGCCCAGCCCTGCAAATCCCATGAAGGAAAGTGACAAGAGACCGGCGAGCATCAGGCTCAATACCGCACCCTCGGTCACGTCGGGCAGGACGGAAAGCTCCAGCCGTTCGCGAAGCGCGGCCATCAACATAATCGCCAATGTGAAACCGGCCCCGGCTCCTACGCTATAGACCAGGCACTGCACGAAAGAGTACTCGCGGAAGGTCTGGAACAGGGCCAGGCCAAGGATCGCACAATTGGTAGTGATCAACGGTAGAAAGATTCCGAGCGCCCGGAACAAAGTCGGGCTGAAACGTTTCATGGCCATTTCCACGAGTTGTACCTCCGAGGCGATCACCGCGATGTAACAGATCAGACGCAGGAATTCGAGTTCGAATTCTACCAACAGGGTATTGATGGCATAAGCGCAAACCGAACTGACCAGCATGACAAACATGGTTGCCAGCCCCATGTTCCAGGCAGTGTGGTACTTGGCAGAGACGCCGAGGAAAGGACAGATCCCGAGAAACAGGCTCAGCACAAAATTGTTAATGATGAGCGCGTTCAGAAAGATGAAGCTGAGGGATTCAGATTCCATCTGCGGCCCCGCTTCCTTCCAGTTCCACGTGTTCGCGCCGTTTCTTCAACCACGAGAAGAGCAGCAACCACATGGCCAGCACGAAAAATCCGCCCGGCGGGAGGACCATGATGGCCCACGGCTGAAAACTATCCGCGAACACTTGGTAGCCGAGCAAGGTGCCGTTGCCCAGCAGTTCGCGTACCGCGCCGAGGCACAATAAGGCGATGGTAAATCCGACGCCCATTCCCAGCGAGTTGACCAGTGATTTTGTGACGCGGTGTTTTGAAGCGTAGGCTTCAGCGCGGCCGAGGATGATGCAATTTACGACGATCAGTTGAATGAATGCGCCGAGGGAATTGTACAAGTCCAGACTGATGGCCTGAATGACGTAGTCGACGATCGTTACGAAAGTGGCGATGATGATGATGTAAGTGGCAATGCGTACTTGTTTCGGGATCAAATGCCGCAAGCTCGAAACCAGCGCACTGGAGCACAGCAAAACGAAAATGGTTGCAAGACCCATGGCCAGCCCGTTGAGTACCGAGTTGGTAACCGCCAACACCGGACACATACCGAGCAGCATGACAAATACCGGATTCTCCTCCCAGATACCGCGAAGAAAAGTATCCGCCGTGATCGGTTTGGGGTCACTCTGATTCGGGGACATCATCCGTTTCCCGTTGTTCGAATGCGCTAAAGTTTGCCACTAATTTCGGGAACAGTCGCTGGGCACTTTCATTCAGCATCTTGCCGATGGCCTTCGAAGAGACTGTAGCTCCGGAAATGGAGTCGATTTCCCAGGGGTGTTTTTTCTTGCCGTGTTTTACCGTCACGATCACGTGTAACAAACCCGTTCCGTTTTCATTCAATTTGCCGTCTAGGGCATCGAAGTTGTCCAGGAATTCGGGGTCTTTCGCGATCTTGTCACCGAGGCCCGGAGTTTCTTTGCTTTCCAGGACCGTGATGCCGGTGATGCACTGGCACTTGCCGGAGTAGCCATACAAGATGCGAATTATGTCCTGATAGCCTTGGGCGGCCGCTTCCACGGCGACTCCGGCGAGCGCGCCGTCCCCATCGTAACCCGCGTAGATTTGTGTGCCCCCGGTGTTTTGTGCCGCCGGCAAAATACCGTGCTCGCCGATGACAAAGTCGCGGCGCGAGACCGCTCCGGGTATGACCGTGAAGATTGCGCGCTCGATTGCCAGGCGCCGGTTTTCCAGAATTGCCGGCAACGTAGCCTGGTAGACCACCACGACCAGCAATCCGGACAGTGTGGCGATGCCGCCCATGGTGGCGATCAGCGATTTGCTGGACGGTTGCTGAACGCTGCTAGCTGGTGTCTGGTTCTCGTCGTTCATTGCTTGTCGTCCCTCGGGCGCGCACCGTAAATGCGCGGCTGGGTTGCGGCCGCGATCAGTGGCGAGGCGGCATTCCCAAGCAAAATGGCGTACATCACGCCTTCCGGTAATCCGCCGAACAGACGAATAATGATGGTCAGGAAACCGATCAGGGCCCCATAAATCCATATCCCTAGCGGCGTGACCGGGGAGGCGACCATGTCCGATGCCATGAAAACGGCCCCCAGCATCAGCCCACCGGACAAAAGCATGAAACCCGGGTCGGGGAAACGTTCGGGGTCGGCAAGATAAAACACCCCCGAAGTAATCAGGGCGCTCAATAAGGTCGCCGCCGGGATGCGCCAGTCCATCATCCGGCGGAAGACGAGATAAGCGCCGCACAACAGGATCAACACGGCGGATGTTTCACCGGTGGAACCGCTGGTCATGCCGGTAAAGAGCGCCCACGGCTCCGTTGAGATCTGCTCAAATTTCTGCAACGCTAGCGGGGTAGCGCCGCTGAAACCATCGATCGCAACCAGTTCACTCCAGTCCCCCGTGGCCGGCGGTTCGAGGAAAGGCCAGGTCCAGGTCGACGGGATGAACTCGCCGAACCGACCGCGCGCCAACGGCGGCGTCCAGGTGGTTATCGCGACCGGGAAAGCGGCCTGGACGAATGCGCGGCCTACCAGTGCGGGGTTGAGGACATTGTTGCCGAGTCCGCCAAATAACGCCTTGCCGAGAGCGATTGCGACAAAACCGGCCACCGCCGCCATCCATAACGGGAAACCCGGCGGCAGCGTCAGGGCCAGCAAGATGCCGGTGATCACAGCGCTATAGTCGCTAACCGTCGTTTCTTGCCGGCCCAGCTTGCAAAACAGTGTCTCGGTCGCGAGACAGGCAGCGATCGATACCAGGATCAGGGCCAGGGCACTGATGCCGAATTGGTAGACGGCGAGCAGGCACAGCGGCGTCAACGCGTAGACCACATTGCGCATAATCGTATCGACGCTCGGAGTATCGTGGATATGCGGCGAGGTGCGGATCTCGACCAGTGGTGCTTTCCCGGCCATTTTCTAGGCGTCCACTTTTTCGCGTCGTTCGCGGTTGATCGCCTTGGCGATGCGAAAGTACTGCACCAGTGGGATCGCCGAAGGACAAACGTAACTACAACAACCACATTCGAAGCAGTCGTTCAGGTGGTAGTTTTGCTCCATTGTTTCGTACAGCCGTTTGGCGGCCAGCAGTCCCAACTGGGACGGATTCAGATTGATCGGGCAGGCGTCCAAGCAATGACCACACTTGATGCAGGCCCGTGGTTTTTCCAGATGTCGTCCTGCCTCGGCTTCCTCGTTCAATACGACGATGCCGGAAATCGCCTTCGTTACCGGCACGTCCGGCGAGGCGACCATCATGCCCATCATCGGCCCGCCCATGATCAAATGCTTCGCTGAGTCGGCGCTACCCGCCTGTTCGAGTACGAAACGCAGGGGTGTCCCGAGGGGAATCAGGTAATTGCCTGGCTTGGCGACACCCGGTCCGGTGATGGTCACGACCCGTTCGATCAAACCGCGCCGCAGTGGCATCAGTTCACCCAATTGTGCCAGCGTCGAAGCATTCTGCACGACCACCCCGACGTGATAGGGGAGGCCGCCGGAAGGCACCTCTCTTTTCAGTAGGCTCTTGATCAATATCTTTTCGGCACCCTGCGGGTATTTGGTCCGCAGTGCCTGGATGCGGATGGGACCGTCGTGCGGTAGCTTGCTGCCTACCTTCCGGTAGGCGTCGAGTTTATTATCTTCTATTCCGATGACCGCCAGCGGCGCATCGACGGCATTTTGCCCAATCGATATGCCCTGGATAAGGGCGTCGACCTTTTCCAACATGATCCGATGATCGGATGTCAAATGGGGTTCGCATTCGCAGCCGTTGACGACCAAGGTGTCGATGGAATGGCCTTCCGGCACCGACAGCTTGACGTGAGTAGGGAAGGCGGCACCCCCCAGACCCACCATACCTGTCTCCTGCACCGCTTGGATTAGTTCCTGTCGCGACAACGCGGTCAGGTCGCGGTGACCGCCATATAAGACTTTCTGACCGGCTCCCGGTTGAACGCGGATGACGATGGCGGGGGTTTTCGGCCCCCGGGACGTGGTCGTCAATTCAACGCCTTTGACCGTTCCGGTAACGGGAGCGTGGTGCGGTACGGACATGAACCCATCCGCGGCCGCAATAGGTTCGCCCCGCACGACATCCTGTCCTTTGCGAACTATCGGGATCGCGGGGGCGCCAAAATGCTGGGACAGCGGGACCGTCACCTGCTCCGGAAACGGCAGGCGGCGGATCGCCAGTTTGGCGGTCGAGTCCTTGTTGTCGGCCGGGTGCACGCCGTGACTGAAAGAGCTGCGCGCGAAATCTAACAATCCCATCGGGCGAAATCCCCTGGATGATTGGCTTGCATACCTAGCGAGAGCAGTTCGGCTATTGGAATTTTTCTGCCCGTTTGATCAGCTTGTCGATATCCTTTTCCGCCACATTCCATGGCGTTCCGGGATGAACGACCCCGGCGGTGCATTTTTCCGCGGCCCGGACGATATCCTTGAACGACCCGGCCTTCGGATCCACGACGTAGGCCAATTGGTCGTCGTCATATGCGAAGATCCTCGGATTGATATCGACACACTCGTCGCAAGTCGTGCATTCCGGCGTCTCGATCCAGACCGGTTCGAAGTCTGCGTTACCCGCGGGCGCCGTGCTGCCGCCGTCGCCGGGCGCTAAGGCCGCTTGTGCCCTCGGTCCTGCCAATGATCCGCCGGAACCGGGCGCGGCACCAACGGCTTCGAGCAGGCTGGCGGAAATCTTTTGTACCATTTCGGCGCGTACCTGTTCGGCGATCTGTTCTGTTTGCTCTTCCCGTTGCGGGTCGCAAAGAGATTTCAGTAGCCGCCAGTTTGTGCGCCGCTCCACGGTCGAAGCCACGATTTCTTTCGAAACTGCGACGCGTTGCAGGTGATTCTCTTTGTCGACGGCCCAGAGGAAAGCCTGGCTCTGTTCTTGCTCGTCCGCATCGAGGTCGATGTACTCTGCAATCGGTGTCATGGGTTCGTCCCAGGTATCGGCCGGGATTGGGCTGAAGTGCTTGCGAAACCGCCCTTCGGTGAGGGCGAAATCCGCAAAGGTCACGGGTAGATCCATCGTCGCGGGCTGACCTTCGTCATCCTGGTATTCCAGTTTGTAGGTCGGCCAGTCTCGGTCGGCGGCCGGGTTGCCCTCCATGTCACAGCATTCGTCCCAGGTTTCACCGAGGTCCGGATTGAAGCGTAACAGCGGGTACGCCCGAGACTCTACGGCCAGTTTGCTCTGCATTTCGGCGGCATCGTCCGCTACGCCATGCTCGGGCTGGCACACCGCGTAAATATTGAACAGAGCCGGCCGTCGGGAATTCAATCCTTCAATATATCCTTCGAGCAGCTGGGTCAAATTGGACATCGAACCCTGGTGTACGTAACTGGTTCCGTGCGCCATTCCGATCAGACTCATTTCCTTGCGGGTTTCCTGCTTGCCGTGGCGTTGTTTCCCATAGGGTGTCATGTCCGCTACTTGACCGATGAAGCCGGAGGTGCACGCTTGTCCTCCGGTGTTCGAATAGACCTGCGTGTCCAGCACCATCACTTTGATAGGCATACCCGACATCAGCATGCGCGAAAGATTCTGGAACCCGATGTCGTACATGGCGCCGTCGCCACCGATACCGACGACCGGCGGGCATAGAAGAAACTCCGTTTCGCTGAGGTCGCGCCAATCGAAATAGGTAAAAACCTCATCGTGGATTTTTGGGTTGTACTCGCCCTTCAGTTCGAGTTCCGCCATCCGGATGGTTTTGAAACCGTCCGTCATTTTCGCCATGTGTCCTTCGAATACACCCATGGCGACCGACGGGGTGTCCTGGAACAAGTGGCTGGCCCAGGGGAAAGGGTAGGGATTGAACGGGAAGGTGGAGCCCCACACCGACGTGCAGCCTGTTGCGTTGATGATCCCCATGCTGGCGCGGCCGCGACCGGTAACGCCTTTGGTGTACTGCCATCGAAGGTCTTTCAGTTCGGCGAGTAGTCGGGTTACCCAGCTCACCCACTCGCTGTCCAGCGGGTTGACGTCGGTGTGGTCTTCTAGCGCCGCCGAGAGGCCGGCCAGCGTCAGATCCGTGTTTTTATGCGAGTCCACGGCATTTTCGATGGTCGAGACGTCGTCGAGATTCATGCTGTCGGCCATCTTGATACGAATATGCTGGTCGAGACGCTCGATCAGCTCGTCCAGATACGCGAGGTGTTTTTTCACCCGCGGCTGCATCAGGGCTTCCACTGTCGCCGTAAACAGGTGGATCGCGGTTTTTTCGCCGCAACCCAGACACGCGCCGTCGCCGCAGACCATCGAGCCATAGGCGCGTTTATCGAGCAGCAGCGTCTCCAGTGCGCCGATGCGTTCGTCGATGTCGTCGATGCGACTGAAAGCGGGCGAGATATTGGGTAGATCGAGCCAGAAATCCCATTTGGCTCGCATTTCGGTAACGGCAGCCGGAGTCTGTTTGACGATTTCCAGTGCCTCGTCCTTACAAACGGTAACGCATTCCATACAGCCCTTGCAGGTATACGGATTGACCGTGATCGAGAACAGACCACCGCTGTTCTTATTCTGCTTTTCCATCACGTTGAAGTAAGGTTTGGTCAACGCAAACCTAAAATTACCCACGCTGGCTCGAAACCGCTCGAATTCCGACACCAATAGCGCTTGTTCTTCGCTCTCGAGATCGGAGTCCGCCAGGGTTTGGTCGATCGCATCGTTGAGGATTGCCTCTACGTTGGCGCCATCGCCTTGTTCGGTCATCATTGGGCGCATCTTCTTTTCGACAGTACGTAGCGCACGCCGTAGATGTTTGACCGCCTCGCCGGTTTTTTCGATCCGCCGGACGACCGAGTCGAAAACGCCCGCTACCGTATTGACAAGTCCCGGTATCGCGCTGTCCGGACACAACGAGTAGCAATCGCCGCAGGCGGTGCACTTCTCGGGGATCCAGGCCGGGTATTCAAAACGAATGTGGGTCATGTCGCGGTAGATGCCGGTGCTGGCCGGCATCAAACTCATGCCAATGAAGGGATCGACGAGATTGTCGTTGCCCTTGCCGCGCACGTAAAAATTGCCGGTTTGCTCCCAGAAGCGGTGAGTACTGGAAAGGTTAGAGTCGCTTACCGGTTCGCGCTTGAGCATGACCGGCATGGCGGGCTCGGTGCGCAACGCCGTTGGCTTCAGATCATCGAGTTGCATGCTGCCGATCTCTTGCAGTTCGTCGAAACCGCGCCGCACTACCCGGACATTGTCCTCGACGACATTCTGACCCTTGCCGCCGAATTTACTAAACAGCTGGTCGCGTATGGCTTGGAACAAAGCTTTTTCCGGCAGTTCGGCCGTTTGCATTACCGGGGACGCGGCAAAGAATGCGCCCTGGAAAGCGATGCCCTGCATCCGGAACTGTAGTTCGGGATCGCTGGCTTCTTCGCGCGCGATGCTGAAAGCATCCAGGAAATACACCTTGATATCGTTGTCGATAATTTGTTTCTGGGCCGTTATCGGGAACGACTGCCATACCGCCTGCGGTGACTCGAGATCGCTCTGGATGATAAAGGAGCCGCCCGCTTTCAGTCCGTGGAGCGGGTTGGAATGGCTGAATACGTTGGGATCGGGGGACAGCACCACGTCGACATAGATATATTCACTATTGACCCGGATCGGCTCCGAAGCGGCACACAAATAATAGGTAGTTGGTTGACCTTTTTTCTCCGAGCCGTATTTAGGGTTGGCCTTGATATCGAAATCGAGCAATTCGAAGAGCGTCATGGCCAGATTCTTGCCAGTGGTTATCGCGCCCCAACCGCCGACCGAATGCATGCGCACAGTAATGCAGTTTTTCGGCATCAAGTTGGGATTTTCGCTGCCGCGTACAGACAGTTGCCGGATCTCGGGATACGCTGCCAGCAACTGCTCCTGATAGACCTCCTGTTTCGGTGTGTCGGCTTTATCGTGGACGAAATCGACCGACAGGTAGAAAAATCGCTTTCTGGCGCCTTGCGGCAACATGTTCTCGATCGCACCAATAATCCCTTCCGGTTGCAGGTCGCGGCTGCCGAGACCGTAGGAGCCGGAATAGAGTGCCGGAATGTCCTGTTTCCCCCTGTACGAAGCGTAGGTCGGCCAGGGCAGCGGATCGTCGGCGAGTAAACCATTCTCCACGCATTTACTGATGACAGTACGCACTTCGCGGATCAACGGCAGGTCCTCGGCCAGTGGCTGATCGGTTCGTTCCAATACCGTCACGCCTTTGCGGCCACGCAGCACGTGCGCTAGCAAATCGCCGGGGAAGGGGCGGAACATGGTGACGTTCACTACGCCGACTTTGAGTCGACGCTCTTCGCGCAGATAGTCAGTTACCGCTTCGGCGGTCGGGATCATGCTGCCATGACCGACGATCAGATAATCTGCGTCCTCGACCCGGTAACCGTCGATTCGCTGATACCGCCGTCCCGTGAGCCCGTGATATTCCTCCATGCACCGTTCGCTCAGCTCGACGATATGATCGAAAAAATAAGGCCGTTGCGCCGCCACGCTCTGCATGTAGGCGTCTTGGTTCTGCACTGCGCCAAACATCATCGGGTTGTCGACGTTCCAGGTTTCCGGAATGCGTCGCCGGGTGGCGCCGTAAATTAGTTTCTGCGCCGGTGTCGGTGTTTCGATGATGTCATCCGGTCGGCCCAGGTATTCTTCGATTAGTTCGCGTTCGGGAACGTATAAGGACTCGATCAAGTGGGTGGTGAGAAAACCGTCCTGTCCGACGATACCGGGTGTGAGCGATAACTCGGCGATCTTATGGGCAATGACGTTGAGGTCACACGCTTCCTGGGCGCTCTTGCCCATTACCTGGAAGAAGCCGGTGTCGTCCACCGCATGGTAGTCGTCGTGGCCGGCGTGCACGTTCAGCGTTGCCTTGGTGATCGCCCGGCAGCCGACATTCAAAATGTAGGGTAATCGTTTGCCAACCGCCGCGTACAAAGATTCGTGCATGTAGGCGATGCCCTGCCCGGAAGAGAAATTGGTGGCGCGCAGGCCACTCATCGCCAGGCCGGCGGTCACGCCGGCGGCGGCATGTTCACCTTCCGGCTCGATGAAGATCAGCGGGCGCCCAGAAATGTTGATATGCCCCTTTGCCTGTTCTTCGGCCCAGTATTCACCCATCTGCGTCGATGGCGTGATCGGGTAGGCGCCGGCAGCATCGGTCGATTCCCGCTCACACATAATCACGGCGGTGTTGCCGTCCATCGCCTGGCGGGTGCCGGGATACTTGAAGGTTGTCTGCTTCTTTCTGGTCATTAGGGGTTTTCCACTGCCCGCGGCAACTCGATCGGCGAGTCCGCCGGCATCATTCAAACGTGTAATGCCACCCGTGAAAGCAGGCAGCCAGTCATACTCGGGGAGGGTATTATACCAAATTCGTCGGACGGCCCGGATTCCGGGGGTAGCGGCTGTTGGGATCGCCTAAACGCGCCTCAATAACCCCGCGGCAGCGGTTCCTTACGTACGACCTTGCGCGCCGAGACACCCTTCACCATACCCTGCCGTTTGTTCACCCATACGATCGCCCCGGTCGGACAGCGTTCAATAGCCACTTGGGAGGCCAGATCGTTCTTGGAGTAGTCGATCACTGCCAGGTTGTGCTGCATCGTGATCAATCCCTCGGGCGCATCGGCGGTACAACGGGCGCAGCCGTTGCAAACCACGTCGCACTGGGCTTCGGCGACATCCGTCGGGTCCCGGTTGACGCAGGCTACCCACAACCTATGGCTCACCGGCTGCAGAGAAAACAAGTCCTTCGGGCAAACGTCGACACAATCGCCGCAGGCGGTGCACTTGTCATCATTCACCTCGGGCAGCCCGTACTTGTTCATTTGAATTGCGTCGAACCCACAGACGTCGCCGCAATCGCCGAACCCCAGGCAGCCCCAGGTGCAGCCTTTGCCGCCGCCGGCGACCAGGTTGGCCGCATGGCAGGTGCTCAGGCCCGTGTAACTCGCCCGCGTATACGCGACATGGCTACCGCCGGAACAAGCCAGTCGCGCCACTCTTTTTTCGTGTTCGACCGCTTCCACACCGAGAAAGTCGGCGACCGCTTCGATGGAGTCTTTGGAACCAACGGTGCAGAGGCCGGGGTCGACCGTGCCTTTAACCAGCGCCTCGGCAAACTGCCGGCATCCGGGCGTACCGCAGGCGCCGCAATTCGAGTGCGGCAGCATTTCCTCGACTTCGTCAATACGCGGGTCTTCATAGACAAACAACTTGCGATTGGCAACGGCGATGATGCAGGCCAGAGTGACTCCGAGTACGGCGAGAAAGCCGCCCGCCAGAGCGATTGTGACAAGAGATTCCATGGGTGAGGTCGGTGCCTTAGCGGTGCCGAACCCGCATCAAACGTCTATGCGGTGCAGTTCGGCCGTGGTTCCGACTATCGTATCGGTCCGGTTACCGATGACCTCGAACGCGGCAACACAATGTCCCAGTTCTGTTGTTTTATGACCAAAATAGCGGTTCCCACAGTAGTTCTAGATGGACCAAGAATGCCCGTTTTTTCGCCCAAGTCAATATTCGCTTGATCTGTGGTCGTCGCCGTCGGCACTTCGGATTCCTTCCCCGAAGGTGTGGTATGAAGTCGCCCGTCGTCTAACCGTATCGCCCGACGATAGCGCAATCGCTGTAACCGCCGAGGTTACTTTGCGCCCCGTTTCAACAAGTGGTCGAGCCAGAGATTCGAAAGTTTTTCCTGCACCGAGTTTTGTCTGAGCCGCGCACGCAAATGGGCGAAATCAACTTCGTCGAGCCGTTGATCCTGGTTGTAGCAGGAGTAGACGAAAGACACTTCGCCGCTGTCCGGATCGACGTGCTTGCACATGCACTGTGCGCATACACCCTTCATCATGCACTGCATGGGTGAATTGATCGAACCGAGGGCTTCGTGTCCGGGCTTGAGGTAGGTTGCCAACACTTCGTGACGCGCGCGCTTGACGGCCGCCATCATGACGTCGGAACCGATGACGATCAGTTCCTCAACCTCTGCGAGAGGGATGTCGACGTCGCCGAGTTGACCTTCCGCGTAAGCTACCATTGCCTGTACGACGTTGCCGATAAAACTGCGATCCTGCGGCCGTCTGCTAGGGATCTGGACGACACCGTCTCCTGGGTCGACCGCCCACACGACGATATCCGCAGCGGCTTCGATTTCTTCTACTTTGAACACGTCCTTCTCGTTTTTATAGCCGGCAAAATAGAGAACCTTGTTGCCGGCTGCGCGCATCGCCTTGCCGATGGAAAACAGCACGGCATTGCCGAGTCCGCCGCCGATCAACAGCACAGTGCTGTCGCGGGGGATATGCGTCGGTGCGCCCGTGACGCCCATCACGACGAGGCGATCGCCCGGACGGCAGCGGGCAAGCAAGCGCGAGGAAGCCCCGAGTTCGAGCGCGATTAGCGAAATAAGACCCTGTTCTTTGTCGACCCACGCTCCGGTCAAAGCGATTCCTTCCGGCGCCAGCACGGTGTCGTCGATGCGGGGTGCGAAAGCGTCCGGGTTCTGCACCCGGTAGAACTGGCCGGGTTCGAAATTGCCCGCCGCGATCGGTGCATGGACGATGACTTCGATGATAGTAGGAGTCAGTCGGTTGACCGCGACGACGGCGGCGATGAAAGTATCGTCGAGTTTCTGTAGAAAACGGCGCAAATCCACTTCGCGCTGCGGTTGCAGGGCCGGGTCGAGGGCGGCCAGTTCGTCTGCAAAAAGCGCGACGACATAGGGGTAACCGTCCTTGGCGCTCGTCATGGCCTTGACCACGTTGCCGGCGTATACCGGATGGTTGTCACCGTAGAAGCTGACAGTACGGCCGTTCTTTTCATACGAGGTGAAGGGCGATGCACTCGCGAGCTTCGGAGTCGTCGGCGCATCCGCATCAATTGGCTGGAGGCCGCCGTCGGTGGGTTCGAAGCGCCGAAAGAACTTACCGTCGAGTTCGAAACTACCCGGGTGCTCTTGTTCGTAGATGATGTTCGGTGAAGTTCCCGCTGCAATGAACAGGCTCTTGAGGGGTAGTTCGAAGTCGGGTTCGCTTGCATCCTCGCCGGTGTGTTCGAAACGCACCGACGCCAAGGCGCCGTATTCGTCCGCGATCGCTTCAAGCGGGCTGATTTGGGTGGCGATCTCGATCCCTTCCTCGAGCGCTTTGTTGATTTCTTCGTGATTCTGACGGTAGGCGGGTGACGCCTCGAGCGGTTTGCGGTAGAAAATGGTCGCTCCGCCCCAGCTCTTGACCAGGCTGGCGAAGTCCGGTCGTTCATCGTTTTCAAGCGCGCGGACGCGTTCGTCGCGCACGGCGCGGCCGTGATGCAAGGCCTCGTCCAGTATTGCGAGTTCCTCGGTATCGTAGCGTGCCCGGACTGCGTCCGTGCCGATATCCGCCACCAGCCGTTCGTAACGATGCAGTACTTTTTCGACCTGGCGCGGATAATAGGCCATGACCTCGGTCGCTGTGTCGATCGCCGTTAGGCCGCCGCCGATGACGCCGGCAGGCAGGCGGACCTGGAGGTTGGTGAGCGAAGATCCCTTCGCATCGCCGGTCAGCTGCAGTCCCATCAGGAAATCCGACGCTTTGCGGATACCGCGCATGAGGTTATTTTTCAAACCGATGACTGTAGGTTTGCCGGCGCCGGTTGCCAGCGCGACATGGTCGAAACCAAGCGACCAGGCGTCGTCAACCGTTACGCCACCGCCGAAACGTATACCGCCGTAAGCGCGAAACGTACGTCGTCTAAGCAACGTCAGATAGATCACCTTCAGAAAATTCTTATCCCAACGTACCGTGATGCCGTATTCGGCGACACCGCCGAAACCGTTTCCCGTGCGGGTGTCGAGATCCTCGTATAAGGTCGTAAAGTCGCGTACCGGCTGTGGCGGCGCGTTGATCGAACCGGTCAGCGCGGCGGCCAGCGGTTCAATCTTGAGCGCGTCGATACCGACCACGGCAAACCCTTCGTTTAAGAGATAGTGCGCGAGCGTGTAGCCGGCCGGGCCAAGTCCAACGACTAGTACTTTTTTGCCGTTATAGGGGAGGAGTTGAGGTCGTGCGACATTCAGCGGATTCCAGCGTGTCAACAACGCGTAGATCTCGAATCCCCAGGGCAGGTCGAGCACGTCGGTTAACACGTTGGTTTCTACTTGAGGAATATCGACAGGTTCGGTCTTCTGGTAGATGCAAGCCCTCATGCAGTCGTTGCAGATGCGGTGGCCAGTGCCCGGGCACATCGGATTGTCGATCGCGATCAGTGCCAGTGCACCGATATTGTCGCCCTGGCGTTTGACCACGTGCATTTCCGAGATCTTCTCGCCTAAGGGGCAGCCGATCGCGGCGACGCCCAAGGTGTTCGTCTTGAATCCTCCCGCTTTTTTGTTCTTCATTCCCTTGGCGCACGAATCGGCATCGCGGTCGTGACAGTAAATGCAATGGTCGACCTCGTAGAGCACACGGCGTTGGTCGAAGCGGGGATCGGTAAGCGAGAAACCGACGCGGCGACGACACTCATCGGCGTTCGTAACCCGCGCCTTGTAATCCGGGTAATCACGCTCGCGAAAGTCGACGAGACGGCGCACGTCGGTGCGAGCGGGTGCTTTGAATCCAATCCACGTGTCGGTAGCCGCCGGTTCAAAGGTCCCGTCGCGCTGTACCAGAAAACACCAGCGCGCGAGGCTGTCCCCGGCGGCTTCGATGAGCCGGGCGTCGTCCAACGTCGACCACGGCGCATGGGCTGCGCGCAACGCCGAGTGGAACTGTGCCGGGACCGATCGCTTGCCGCTCACCAGCGCGGCGGCGCGCGCGGTCAGGTATTCCGCATCGTCGAGTCGCGCACCGTGTGCTGCCGCCTCCTGTAAGGCGGCGACTTCGACACGCAGTGTATCGCGGTCGAAAGCTTCGGCCTCCTCCGGCTTCCAGCGCTTCGCCAGCGGCGCGACGAAATCGTTGCGAAAGCCGATCACGGTCTCGTCCTCGTCGCGGATGCGTTCGCGCTGGGCCTCGCACGCATCCTCGACACAAAACAGGCGTGATATAAACCGCCCGAGCCACGGCGCCGCCTCGGTCAGAACCATCGAGATGTCCGCCGCCGCCATACCGGAGCCGCGGCAGCCCTGATAGTCGACGAAGCGCGCCGCGAGCGCGGGGTCCGCATCGGCGAGATAATTATCGAAGGCGGCGCTCAGGCGCGCTAGCGCATGAGGTTCATATAAATCGGCATAGGTAAAACCCGGGATGCCGAGACCGAGGGGTTCGTCAGATTGAGAAATCGTGCTCATTGTTTTGCTCAAAGTTCCTGATCGTCGGAGATAGGTAACAATACGGCTACGTATGGCCTTTTGCACGAAATGACCGGAACGCGAGCCTTCCAACGTCCCTGCGGCCTGTCCTACGCTATCAGACGTTCATCCGGATCGTCGCCCAATGCCCTCATCATGATGATCGAAGAGGATTTTTTGGTCCAGAATCGATTACACTATAGCGCTGGTCAGTCTGTGTTAGTGCGCCGGCCGCCTGAGTTCCGGTCAGTATACCGCGCCCGAAGGACATCCATCAGAACGTAACAGGAGGCACGAAGGTGTCAAGTTCTGCCATCGATTTTGAATTGACGAACGAAAAACCGAAAGGCGAAATTCGCCCGCTGACCGGTAATGAGGCGATCGCGCGCGGCGCCTGGGAAGCTGGCGTGTGCGTCGCGAGTGCCTACCCGGGGACTCCCAGTACGGAGATCCTCGAAACCCTGGCGACCTATCCGGTGGAGGACGTCCACGCCCAGTGGTCGCCCAACGAGAAGGTTGCTTTGGACGTCGCCATCGGCGCCTCGCACAGCGGGGTGCGGGCATTCACGGCGCTGAAACACGTCGGTGTAAACGTTGCCGCCGACGCGCTGCTCGCGCAATCCTACATGGGCGTGAACGGTGGTCTGGTACTGGCAGTCTGCGACGACCCGGGAATTTACAGTTCGCAGACCGAGCAGGATACGCGTCTCTACGCGAAGCTCGCTGTGGTACCGGTGCTGGAGCCGTGCGATGCGCAGGAAGCACTGCTTTTCACGAAGCTCGCTTTCGAGCTCAGCGAAGCGTTCGACACGCCGATCATTGTCCGCAGTACGATGCGCTTGTCCCATACCCGGGTGCCGGTCGAGATGGGCGCACGGGAAGAACGTTCGCCGAACGAAATCAAGGTCGAGCCGGGCCGCAACGTGCTGCTGCCGTCGACCGCACGGCGGCAGCGTCCCGCGGTCCTCGACCGCGAGCGGCGGTTCGAGGAATATTTCAGCGCTTCGCCTTTGACGCGTCGCGAATCCAGCGATTCGGACGTTGGCGTGGTTACTGTGGGCACGGCCTACACCTACGTCAAGGAGGTCCTGCCGGATGTCAATATCCTCAAGGTGGCTTCGTCGTTCCCGCTAGCCCGCGACGTCGTGCAGGATTTTTGCGCGTCGGTCGATCGGTTGTTCGTCGTCGAAGAACTCGAACCCGTCATCGAGATGGAACTGCGTACGATGGGTTTCGCACCGGGCGGCAAGGAGTTCTTTTCTCGGGCCGGAGAGTTGTCCCCTGAAATCGTGCGCGAAGGTTTCGTGCAGGCCGGTGTCCTGGAGCCGCGCCCAAAGGGTCCGGCGCTCGACTTCGAACCGGTAGTACGACCCCCGGTGTTGTGCGCAGGTTGTCCGCACATGGGCAGTTACTACCCGTTGCGCACCGGGCATGTCAGGGTCGCGGGCGACATCGGGTGCTATACGCTGGCGGCGCTCAAACCTTTGCAGGCGATGGACACTTGCGTGGCGATGGGTTCGAGCATCGGCAACGCCGTGGGGATGGCGAAATCCGGGACCGAGACCAAGCCGATCGTCGCCACCATCGGCGATTCGACTTTTCTCCACGGCGGCATTCCGGGTTTGATGGACGCGGTCTACAACAAGGCCAACATCACCGTGTTGTTGCTGGACAACAAGACCGTCGCCATGACCGGAGGCCAGGACCATCCGGGTACGGGTCGCACTTTGCGCGGTGAACAGACGCACCAGGTCGAATACGAAGCGCTGTGCCGCGCGCTGGGCGTCCAGTGGGTGCGTACTGTCGATTCCTACGACATGGCCGCCATCCATCAGGTCATGCGCGAGGCAATGGAGTACGACGGTGTGGCTGTGGTGATTTCGGATCGTCCCTGCGTGCTCGATCCCGTCAAAATCAAAGGGCCGCCGTTCGAAGTGGTAGCCCAGGCCTGTACCGGCTGCCAGGCGTGTATGAACCTTTCCTGTCCCGCGATCACCTGGACCGATGAAATCATCGACGGCCATCACAAGGTTCAAATCGACGAGCAGCAATGCATGGGGTGTTCTCTGTGTCTGCAATTATGCCCGACCGATGCGATCAGGCTGTGCAAAACCGAGACCAGCGCATGAGTTCGACTGCCCGTGAATCGGCGCCGCTGCCGTCGCCAAAAACGAAACCGACCAATGTCTTGATTGTCGGCGTCGGCGGACAGGGCGTCATCATGATGTCCAAGATCGTTGCCCGGATATGTCAGCTCCACGACTTGCAGATCAAGCAGAGTGAAGTACACGGTATGGCCAAGCGCGGCGGTTCCGTATACAGCCACGTCCGTTTCGGCGAAGAGGTTTGGGCGCCGACGATTCCCGTCGGCGAGGCAGACGTTTTGTTGGCGCTGGAATGGGCCGAGGGCCTTCGCTGGCTGCCTTATCTGCATCCTGAGCGCGGCACCTTGATCGCCGACACCAAGCGGATCGTACCGCCGTTCGCCTGCGTCGATCGGCGCCGTGGCGCAGGCCTCCAGTATCCCGAGACCGATGCCGTCGAGATCGTGGAGCATGTCGCGAATCGATTCGCCCTCGACGCGAAAGGGATCGCCTTGGACCTCGGAAACGAGCGAGTCGCCAACACCCTGCTGCTGGGTATTTTGTCGACCGTTCTGGATTTTCCAGCCGATGAGTGGGAAACGGTACTGGCCGAATTCGTGCCGCCCAAGACGCTCGAGACCAACAAGCGCGCGCTGCGGGCTGGTCGCGATTGGGTTGCCCAAGCCGACGCGGCCGCTGCTGAAGATGCGGTTCCGGCACTCGCGCGTAAGAAGAAAACGCCGGCGGCCGCGCTGCAGCGGCGCGACAGCCGGCTCGAGATCATCGACGCTTGGTGCAAGGGCTGCGACATTTGCGTGAAAACCTGTCCCGAACTCTGCCTCACGCTGAACGAGAAGCAGGTCGTCGAACTCACAGATGCGGACGCGTGCACCGGTTGCCGGGTTTGTGAGTGGCTGTGTCCTGACTTCGCGATCGCGGTGAAAATCGACAAGCCGGAAAGCGTCGATTGATGGCGGCCGCGGGCGAGGCAAGGAACTTGCAGGGGAATCGCGCCTGCGCGCTCGGCGCGGTCGCCGCCGGCTGCCGCTTCTTTGCGGGCTATCCGATTACGCCTTCTTCCGAGATCGCCGAGACGATGGCCTTGGAGTTGCCCAAAGTCGAGGGCGTGTTCGTGCAAATGGAAGACGAAATTGCTTCGATGGGGGCGGTGATCGGCGCCTCCATGGGCGGCGTCAAAGCAATGACGGCGACTAGCGGCCCCGGCTTTTCGCTGAAGCAGGAAAACATCGGCTACGCCGCGGGCGCCGAGATCCCGTGCGTGATCGTCAACGTCATGCGCGGTGGTCCTGGTACCGGAATGCCGACGCGCCCTTCCCAGGGCGATGTAATGCAATCGCGGTGGGGTACGCACGGAGACCACCCCGCCTTGGTGCTGGCTCCCGCCTCGGTATCGGAAATCTACTCTCAGACTATCCAAGCGTTCAATTTCTCGGAAGCGTATTGCGTACCGGTCGTTGTTTTGTATGACGAGGTCGTCGGTCATTTGGTGGAAACCGTCGAGCTGCCGGCCAGCGATGCGGTGAAAATCTCTTCGCGGCTTTGGGCTAGCGGTCCAAAAGAAGACTATCAGCCGTATGCGACCGACGATACGGACGTCCCGGTCATGGCCCGCCCGGGCGATGGTTACCGTACTCACACAACCGGACTGACCCACGACGCGACGGGTTTCCCCACCCAGGACCCGGATCGGGTGGCGGCGGTCATGAGCCGTCTCATGCGAAAACTCGATACGCACCGCGAAGAGATAGAACAATACGAAGCCGTGCATTGCGAAGACGCGGAGGTCATCGTCGTCGCCTACGGGATCACAGCTCGTGCCGCGGACCGAGCTGTCGCCGGCGCGCGTGAGCAAGGGCGCAAGGTTGGTCTGTTTCGTCCGATCACGCTGTGGCCGTTTCCGGAGGAAGCCTTTCGATCGGCGGCGCAGGGGGCGCGACACATCATCGTCCCCGAAATGAATGCCGGTCAACTGAGCCTCGAAATCGAACGCCTGCGTGGCGATGCGATGGCGGTATCGACATTGAACCGGATGAACGGCGAGGCGGTTCGGCCAGAAGAAATAGCCGCCGAAATCAACGCTCTGACGAACGTCGCGCCTACCGTCTCCAGCTAAAATCGTAACGCCGAAAATGGGTAGCACAAAGATAGACGCGAGCGTGGAAAGCGAATTCGAAATCAAGGATTATTTGCGCCTCGATTTGTTTCCGCATTTTCTGTGTCCCGGCTGCGGTCACGGGATCGCCTTGCGTTCCCTTTTGTGCGCCATCCACGAACTCGGGATCGCTAAAGACGACCTGGCGTTTGTCAGCGGCATCGGCTGTTCCGGGCGACTCACGGCGTACATCGATGCCAACACCTTTCACGTGACCCACGGGAGGCCGCTCGCTTACGCTACCGGGCTCAAGCTGGCGCGGCCGGATCTGCACGTGATCGTGATCACCGGCGACGGCGACTGTCTCGCCATCGGCGGTAATCATCTGATTCACGCTTGCCGCCGCAATTTGGATATTACTTGCGTGATGTTGAACAACGAGGTCTACGGTATGACCGGAGGGCAGGGATCGCCAACGACCAGCGCGGATCGCTACACGACGACAACCCCGTTGGGTAATCACGAGCCGAGTTTCGACGCTTGCGAGTTGGCGGAGGCCGCCGGTGCCGGGCTCGTCGGCCGCGAGGTCACGCTGCAGGCGCCGGCGCTGAAGACGTTGATCCGCGAAGGGATCGCCCATCCCGGTTTCGCCTTCATCGAGGTCATTTCGGATTGCACCGAGATCTACGGGCGCAAAAACGAGTTGGGTTCATCCGCAGAAATGGTGTTGAGCCAGAAAAAGGACATCATTCCCGAAACGTACGGCCACGCGGTTGATCAACCCTTTCGACCGGGCAGCTGGGAGACCGGCGTCCTGGCGCGTAATGATCGGCCCGAGTACGGCGCTAGCTATCAGGCCTACTGCCGTAAGCTTCACCCGGCCGCCAAGCCTAAACGCGATGCCTGAGCGGGAATATTTTCAGGTGCGCCTTGCCGGTACGGGCGGCCAGGGCCTTGGGCTCGGCGGACGTTTCCTGGCGGACGCGCTGGTCGCGGACGGTATGCAGGTCGCTTCGTCACAAACATACGAGCCGACCTCGCGTGGCGGCACGAGCCGTACCGATCTCGTGGTCAGCGGCGGGTCGGTGGACTACCCGCTTGTGACGGGGCTCGATTACTTATTGATATTGGATCAAACGGCAATTGAGGATTCGGCGCGCCTGGTCCGCGACGACGGCCTCGTACTCGTCGACGAAGTGCTGGTGCCGGATCCGCCGCGCGGCGAGTTCGCCACGCACGTGCTGCCGTTGACTGCATCGGCGCGCGGTCTCGGTAACCTGCGGGTTGCGAATGTCGTGAGTCTTGGCGCGCTCGCAGCGATGAGTGGGATCTGCAGTTTCGCTAATCTCGAAATCGTCGTGGAACGCTCGGCACCGGCAAAATTTCGCGACTTGAATCTGAGCGCGCTGCGCGCCGGGCAAAAACTGGCGATGTCTTAATCAGAAGTTCCTCAAAGGATCCCCAAATGCGACGCCGGCGGCAGAAATGCCGTCGCTGTGTTCATCCAGATCGAGCGCGTAATCCAGAGCGCGAACCCCTTCGATTTCCGTAAGAAACTCGGCGAGCGAGCGAATGCCGCTGGATGCTCGGGGCAGTTCGCTTGCCGCGAGTTGAGCAACGAGTTCGTCGTCGAGTTCGGCCATCACCGCTTTGCCGTTTGCCGCCACGGGAGGACAATGGTGGGGTAATTCATTCGGACGCCCCGCTAGGAGACAGATTCCGTGAAAGAGATGCGCGTAGGTTATGACGAGACGGAGCGGGCCGAGAGTCCCTATGCCCGGTTCTTCAATCCGGAGATGGCCCCGTTTCAAAAACAGGTCGCCGAAGCGTTGTTGACCGGTGGCGTGGCCGAGGAATTGATGTATCCCGTTGAAAGGGCGGCAGAGATGCGTGAACCAGGCTATTGGCCCGTGGAAAACGGCTACTCGCGAGCGCCGGACGGGGCGATCCGCGTTTTTTGTTTAACCGCGATGCCGGGTGTTACGCCGGCCATGTGGGATTGGTGGTTTGCCTGGCACGGCAGCGAACCAGAGCGTTACAAGCTTTGGCATCCCAAGGCACACGTGCATGTCGGTTGGCAGGACGGCCGAGATGACCTGGCCCACTACGTCGGACGCACTTCCAATATTGTTGAATACCTCGGGTCCGAACGCATCAACGGGGCCATCGGTTTTGTTCCTCCAGCGAGGATGGGGCTTGACGAGAACGAACTGACCGCGCGGGGAGAAGTAGCCGTCTGCGCGCGGGTTTCGTTCCCGAATACGCCGCTAAGAATAGGCTGGCTGCTGCATCACATTCGCCCGGTGCCCGAAGGCGCCGAAATGCGGTCCCGCATGTGGTTTGGTGGCTCCAACGTCAGCTTGGGGGACGATCCAGGATCGCTCGGCAAGGCGGTCGGTTTCATTGCAGGACAACTCTCGAGGTTCAAATTACCGAACCCGGCTGAGCTGTTGGCTCATGCTTCCCAGGAAATGTCTCATCTCGCGGTCTTTCTACCCGAGCTCCACGCGGCGTTCAACGAAAACTGACTCACGAAGCTATCGGACGCGGGGAAACACTGGTGAAAAGACCGAAAGGTAGAGGAGCCGTCTATGAGCGCGGCGCTCCGGGGTTCGACGAGAAAGTTCTTGGGACGAGTTTCAATGGAAGAGACCCGGGCCGTAGACCGCAGGTTCTGGCGGAAGCGAATAGCGTTTTCGACGTCGTCAACGCCGTTAAGCGGGCGCGACGCGAACAGCTGAAGATAAGCATCGTCTCCGGCGGCCATAGCTGGTCGCAAAACCATTTGCGTGAGGGCGGGCTTCTTCTGAGCATGGCGCGCATTAATAAAGTAGAGGTCGATGCTGAAAGCCAACACGCCGTGGTCGAGCCGGGATGCTGGGGTATTGACCTGGATCGCGCGCTGAAAAAGTACGATCTTTTTTTTCCAATTGCTCATGCACCGGACGTTTGCCTCGGTGGTTATCTTCTGCAAGGCGGCTTTGGCTGGGGCGGGGCAAGGTTGGGATTGGCCTGTCAAAGCGTTGTTGGGTTGGACGTCGTTCTTGCCGACGGCAGTCTCGTTCACGCCAGCGAGGAAGAAAACGCCGATCTCTATTGGGCGGCTCGCGGAGCGGGTCCGGGGTTCTTCGGCGTGGTCGTGCGCTACCACTTGAGAGTCCACCCGCGCCACAAGTTTACCGGTATGAAAATGCAGGTTTTCCGCATGCGATATCTCGATGAAGTATATTCATGGGCAGATCGCGTCGGGCCCGAAGTCTCGCGACTGGTCGAGTTCCAGATGGTGATGACCCCTAAAGCCATGGGTATCTTCTCCCCGGGCATTGAAGTTTTTGCCCCCGTCCTGGCAAAAAGCCGGAAGGAGGCCGGAGCGGCGGTTTCCTTCATCACGAACAGCCCGATCCGTTCGAAAGCCAGCTTGACGACGCCATTGTTACCGGTGTCAACGTCGTTGATGTCACAGTTCGCGAACATTACGCATTTCCCGCCCAACGCAAGATGGTGCACCGACAACATGTGGACCGACCATCCTTTGGAGCAACTGCTGCCGGGATTGCACAAAATCAGCGAAACCATGCCCCCGGCACCAAGCCACTCTCTGTGGCTGAATTGGAATCTCCATCCCGACCGTCCCGACATGGCGTTCTCGCTGGAAGCCAGACGATACATCGCCGTTTACGGCGAGTGGAAGAAGCAAGCGGATGATGCGAAGTATGCGGATTGGGCGACTGAACGCATGCGTGAGATGGAGCCGTTCGGATCGGGTATTCAGCTTGCAGATGAGAACCTGGGTCGTCGTGTGGCGCGCTTTATCACGGATGCCAATATGGCGCGCCTCGATGATCTGCGCGCCAAATATGATCCACAGGGGCTATTCAACTCGTGGGCGGGAAGGATTAACGAGGCGCAGCGAACCGATCGGCGCTAGGCCGCGGCTTCGTCGCTGGATTTCAGCAGATCATAGGCATAGACAAGCAGGGACGCCGCGGTGATGAGCCCAAAGATCAGTATGAATACGCCGTAGATCATCCAGCCTTCCTGATTCCAGGCCGCAAACCGTCGCGGCATGCCGGCCGCTCCCGCCGCAAGAAACGCATATGATGAACCGACGGAGCCGACGGTAAAGAGCGTGACGAACCGGTAACCGAGCTTTCTGCTGAGCTTGCGGCCGGTGATCACAGGATAGTGGTGGTAGAGCACGCCCATCCACATCAGACTCATGGCGACCAGTACGTTCATGGTGTGTCCGCCCGCCCACATCGTGCCGTGCAGCTCAAAGGACCAGGCCACGTTCGAAGTTACAATCGCGCTGACGCCGTCCAGGATATACAGCATAAATCCCATGAGGACGGCTAGTATCCCGGGCTCCGGTCGCAGACCGTGTTTCCAGATCGTGGCGAGTACGGTAAAGATCGTCAAGGAAGCGCCGACACCGGTTCCCCAACTCATGACGTTCCCGTGATAGGCCAACGCCGCCGGCAGCGCGGGGAACATGGTGAAGAAGTGATGGAAGAACGAGGTGACCGAGGTAAAGAGCAGAATCCACAGCGCCAGATTGGCGAGGCGATCGCTGTACAGCTTGCGGGTCCCATCGGCCAGATATAGCGGCAGCGTGCCGTACATGGCGCTGATCACCATCACCGCCATGGCCTCCATGAGGTTGTGCGCGAAGATCCAGAACACAAACTGGAAAACCGCGGGATCGGTGGCCCATGAAATGGCATCCATGGGGACGATCCCGTACAACCCGAGCAGTACGGTACCGGCAACGATCATAAGCGGCGTTCCCATTACGAGCAGCACGAATACCGCGATCGCCATGCCGAGCATGCCGGGATCATTGAGCGCACGCGCCGAAAGCAGGAGGTCTTCGCGCTTTTCGCCGTAGAACAACATGCTGATAACCTTCACCGGGTACAACACGATCATCGAGGTCAGGACCAACGCGATGCCCGTGAACCCGAGCACCACCACGCCCATGCTCCACTGCCCGGTCGCCACCCCAATAACCGGCAGCGGATACATGACGGCATAGCTGATTTTGAGCCCGAACAGTATGGCGATCGTCAACAGGACCGCGCCGATGTTCATCGACCAGAATATCGATGCACTGAGTATGCCGGTGACCGGTTTACCGAGACAACTGCCGGCCCGGTGCAGCGAGGCGCCAACCATGAGCTGGAAAATAAACGGAAACGCCAGCGCTGCGCCGTGCGCCGTCAGGGCGGTATAAAACAGATCGCTTTGCAGACCGAGCAGTTGCGAGAGCGGCATCGCCAATCCCAACAACCCGGCGACGGCCAGCCAGACGAAGGAGGCCATGATCATCAGGCCGGGCCATCCGTTGATTTCCTCGAGTCCGGTACTTGTGTCGATACGGAACATGGAACCGAAAAGAGGCGTTTTTTGAATGGCGGTGCCGGCGTTTAGCATAGGGAAATCCTCTTCGGGACGCGTTTACTTATTGACTGTCGCTGACGATCAATTCGTCGGCCATCGCGTGGTGCGCGATGCCGCAGTATTCCAGACACCGGACCCTGTACTTGCCCGGCTCGGTGAACGTGTGGATGAGGGAGGCCCTTTCCATGCCCGGTATCAACATCATGGTGAACACTACGCTGCCGTCGGGATGGTAGACCCCGAAACCGTGCACGGTGTCCGCACTTTTAACCGAGAAGCGTACCGGCCTTCCTACTTCGAGCTGGCGTTCCGAGATCTCGTAGGACCACGACTGCGCCGTTACGTCGATGTTCTGAATATTTTCCGCGCTCGCGGCGTGGGCGGTGGAAACGGTCGGCATGTACTTGATGCTGACGACGTTTATCCCGACGAACAGCACGATCACGAGTGTGATCCACAGACCCTCCGCGCGCGAGATCCGCCCGTCGTCCGTACCGCTTGGTCCCGGGTCGACCGCGGTTTTGCGATACAGGATATAGAAGAAAACAAGTAGGAACGGCACGTGAAAAAAGAGCATTATCGTAAACGCTCCCCAGCTACTTTGATACATGAAATCAAGCATCTTCTGTTTCCTCATTCAAGGACAAAATCGCAGTGACTCTGTTTAGCGAATTCCCGTCCCGGCCCGAAGGGGTACCCGCCCATTGGGACGTTTGGGGCATCGGCTCTACTTGGCCGATAATAGCCCCTTTAGCCAAGATCAATCTACTTCGGTATAAATCCGCGGCAATATCAATCACGTTGGAGGCATAGGCCGGAGCGATTTGTTCAGCGCCGTAGCGATCACGATGGAATGTAGACTCTGTGGTTTGCCCACCCCGACGGCGCCGATTCGCCGCGACGGGCATGCGTTTTGTTGCGGTGGCTGCGCCGAAGTGTACCGCTGCTTCGGCGCGGATGTTCTCACGGGCGAGACCGAGCAATCGGCCCGGCCCCCGCGTCCCGTGCCGCCGGGCGCCGAGGCGTATCTCCGGATCGAAGGAATGCATTGCTCCGCCTGCGAACTACTGATCGAACGATTGGCGCTCAAGGTCGATGGCATCCTTGCGGTGGCGTCGAGCTACGCGACCTCGACCGCAAAAATCGTCTACGACCCCGATCGCATAGACCCTTCCTTGCTACCGGAGATCTTGAGCGTAGCCGGATATCGCGCCCGACTCCGCACCGATCCCGCGCCGGAAAATGATGAACGGCAACCATTGCTGCGGCTCATCGTCGCGGTCGGCCTCGCGGCGGTCGTGATGATGCTTTATCTCGCCTTTTTCTATCCCACCCACCTTGGTCTAGTCGAATTGAGCGAACTCCGCCCGATTGCTTGGCTCGCTTTCGAGGCGGTGCCGAGGGCATTGGCGGTGCTGACCACGGTACTCGTCTTTTATGTCGGGGCGCCGATTTTCCGCGGCGCCTGGATTGGGTTAAGGACCGGGGCGCTAAACATGGACAACCTTTTGGTAGTCGCCATCGTTGCCGCCTACCTATATAGCGTCGGCCAACTCGTGGCAGGCTCCCTCGATCTTTATTTCGACGTGGCGGCCGTGATTGTGGCGGTCGTGACCGTCGGGCGGTATCTGGAACGCAGCGCGAAGGAGGACGCTACCCGCGAACTGGTCGATATTATGGCGGCCTGGACGGCTACCGCGCGGGTGCGCAAAGACGGCGAATGGCTCGAGTTGTCGGTCGATGAACTCGAAGCCGGTGATCGGTTCGTGGTTCGGGCAGGAGAGCCGGTCCCGGTGGACGGCACCGTCGTCGCCGGACAGGCGGCGGTGGATGAATCACTCATGAGCGGCGAACCGGTGCCGGTCACCCGGGGCGCAGGTGCACCTATCCTCGGCGGGGTTATCGTCGTCGAGGGAACTCTCGAGATCGAGGTTGGCCCTGCGGTCGAGAGTCGGACCGAAAACCTTGCGCGGATCCTTTGGAACGTTCAGAGCTCGACGGCGGGCGTACAGGGCGTCGGCGCGCGCGTCGCGCGCATCTTCGTACCGTTAGTACTCACTTTGGCCGTAGTCGTCAGTGGTTATTTGTTTCTCGGTGGCGCGCAGCCGGGGACCGCGTTATTGGCTGGTTTGGCGACCCTGATCGTGTCTTGTCCGTGTACGTTCGGATTGGCGATACCGCTGGCGAGCGCGGTCGGGATCAGTACGGGTCTGCGTCGCGGCATCATCGTCACCAGCGCCGATGCGTTTGAGAAGGCGCCGCGCGTCGATATCGTCGCGATCGATAAAACAGGGATCCTTTCTACCGCTGCAATGAACGTAGTCGAGATAATCGGAGCTTCGGATGTCGGCGAGTACGCGGCCGCCGTGGAGCGGCTTTCCTCACATCCGATCGCGGCGGCTATTGCGCGGATCGACACGCGGCGGACAGGTCGCGCGCTGTCAAACCACCCGGGAAAGGGAGCGGTGTCCGAGGTCGACGGCCGGCGCGTCGCCGTCGGCGGCAAGTCGTTGTTTGCGACGCTTGGATGGGATATCCCGGATCCGTTGACGGCTTCGGCAACGAGCGCGACACCCGGTAGTGTCGTTTCCTACGTCGGTTGGGCGGGTCGGGCGCAAGGCGCAATCGTCACCCGCGATCAAGTGCGGCCCGAGTGGGAAGATGTGGTCGATCGGCTGCGCGAGCAGTGGCGGGTCGTATTGTTGACGGGCGCGGAGCATCCCGGCGGCTATGAAAAGCGCGTGGACGAGGTTCATGCCGGTGTTCCACCGGAGGCGAAAGCGGCGGTCGTCCGCCAGCTGAAATCGCAGGGTACAGTCGTGATGATCGGCGACGGCAGCAACGACGCGCCAGCGTTGGCGGCGGCCGATCTGGGGATCGCTTTCGGCGCGCCGACCGCGCTGGCCGCCGACGCCGCTGATGTGGTCATCCTCGGTGATCGGTTGGAACGATTGTTCGACGCTTTCGAAATCATCGCGGTTACCCGTCGGCGGTTTCGTCAAAACCTCGCCTGGGCGTTGTTGTACAACGCGACCGCGATCCCGCTCGCAGTGACGGGGCTGCTCAATCCCTTGTTTGCTGCGCTCGCGATGTCCGCGAGCAGCCTGCTCGTGGTCTGGAATTCCTCGCGGCCGATCGGGGGTTCGGGTGTTTCTCGAACCGCCGGAAGATCCATTTCCAGTGGAAGGGTAACCGGAGAACCGAACGCTGGGGCTTAGCCTGCCTATTGCACCAGCCGTTAGAGAAGGCCGTGCTCACCCACCCAATTAACGACTACCGTAACGGCCTCCTCAAGCTTGTCGGGTTGCCCCTTGTAATAGTGTGAAGCACCCTGGATCTGCCGCATGGTTTTGTCCGGGCTCGCGGCCGCTTCGAAAATCTCTCTTGTATGGCTAGGCGGGGTGGCGTCATCGGCCTGGTTTTCGACCAGCAGCAACGGCGTCTCGACGCGGGCGGCACAGGCGATACCGTCGGCGTTGGAGTATTCCGACCATTGCGACAACCAGGCCCGCAGCGTGGAAAACCGCGCCATGCCGACCGGACCGACATTGACGGTCGCTGGTACACCTAAATAACACACTCCCGCGGGCCGGCCGTTGGGTTCGATTGCCGGATCGAGAAAACGCGGATCGGCCATGGTCCGGTGGGTCACAAACGGGCGCTCGATTTCGTCGCCGCCGCGCGATTTCAGCTCCGTCAATGTATCCTGCACCCAGTTGGTGATCCGTGCCACACGGGCCTTCTGTGCGGCGCGAAACCTGGTGAGAAAGACTTGATCATAGGGCGGTTGATTGGGGTTTGCCGGGTCATACAGGTCCAGATCAGCCAAACGATCATCCGGGTTCAACTCGTCTTGCACAGAAGGGTCGATCCATTCCGACAGGATGCGCGCGCGCCCGATATGGGCGGCGATAAAAACGACGAGATCAGCCGGTATCAAATCGCTCTTCGTCAGGTCGACGCTGTCGCCGGCAGGCGTATGGGTAATGGTCGGGTGCAGCGCTTCGGCTTGATAGTACAAGGTCAGCGACCCGCCGCCACTCCAACCCATCAGGACGATATTTTTGTAACCAAGGGTGTCCTTGGCGTAGCGCACATATTCGCCCAAATCGACGACGATCTTCTCCATGATCAACGCGGTATCGTTCTTGGCGTAGCGGCTGCCACAGCACATCACATGACAGCCGGCCCGCGCCAGTCCGGCCGGAAAGGGCATTAAGTTAAGCGTTGTGGTCGGGTGCATAAACAGGAACAGGGTATCGCTGCCGACGCCGCGCGGCTGCAATATCTGCCCTTCCAGAAATACGGCTCCCTGACTGCCGGCGAAGCCGTAGGTTTCGGTGAAAGAGGAGTGGTCTTCGAACTCCACAATGACCGGAAACCGGTCGAATTCAAATGCACTCATTTGAACAGGTCTTCGTGCATCCAGGAGGCGTGCCGCGGCGCCCGCTTGGTCCGCGACCATTCCTCGAGCATATCATCAGCGACCTCCGCCAGGCGGGAAGCCATTTCAGCCGTTGTGGTATCGACGGTTAATTCCAGGCGGTGGCCGTTGGGATCGAAGAAATAGATCGACTGGCAGATCTTATGGTCGATGGGACCAATCACTTCCAGTCCCCGATCTATCAGCCTTTGGCGGTAGCGTTCCTGTGTTGCCATGTCATCGACCCGCAGGGCCAAATGCTGAACCCATTCCGGGGTATTGCCATCGCGGCCCATTTCGGGCGCCTCCGGCAGCTCGAAAAACGCCACGTAGCTGTTGTCGTTCATGCGGAAGAAAACATGCATGTAGGGCGAATGTTCCCCCGTCGACGGTACGCGGTCTTCGGAAGCTGCGATCCCGTATTCCAGACCTAAAACTTCGGTATAGAATTTCACGGTCTCGGCCGCGTCCTTACACCGGTAGGCCGCGTGATGCAGGCCTTTGATATCGAGTTCGTTCTTCATGCCGCACGCCCTTGAATTCCTGACCGTATTCGCTCTAGATAATTGATCCGAAATGCGCTTCACAGTGCTCGTAGGTTCGCCTGCCGTCACCCCGGACTCGATCCGGGGCCGGCATGACGAAAGTGATCGATATTTCGGAACAGTTGTCTAGCCTAATTGATCGCATAGAGATTGATCTAGTAGCAGAGCGTTAAAGACGGTCGCGCGCGCAAGGCGCGAAGAACTGTTGGAGTGAACGGTGTCCCCGCCGGTCGGTGAGTTATAACTGAATCTGGTGTTTAAGGAAGTTGAATAAAGGCGGCGTATCTGGTTGAAATATTGTTACCAAGCAGCA
>PVBE012955746.1_pt1 | contig 36338 bp, 46 predicted proteins | sample 1631181 | NCBI WGS metagenome assembly PVBE01 (sample SAMN08397723, study PRJNA350692) | Marine metagenome, whole genome shotgun sequencing project. | isolation source: water | place: Pacific Ocean | collected 2012-04
AACAACCGCTACAACTTACTCTTTTTTGGAGGTTAGGAAAAGATCAAAATTCCTTTTTCCTCCATGAAACCGTTGGACTGCCAAGACTACTCTACACATAATATTGTAGTTGCCCGATTCATCGGGCGCTTTTATAACCGCCCGATATCTACCCTCCTGTCATCTAATTCTAGTGAAAGGGGGACGGGAATCGAGCAACCACACGAACCTAATCAACTCATGATTTGCTCTGGGAAAGGTTCGAGGATCACGTCCATCGTCAAAGTTTCTCCCCCGCGCACCAGCTTGAGAGACACCTTTTCACCGGCGGGAGCATAAACTACCTCCTTGGGAAGTTTCCTCGAACTGTTTATCGAATGACCGTCAAACTCCACGATCACATCGTTCTTTTTTAATCCTGCTTTGTAAGCAGGACTATCGGCAACCACTTCCCTGACCAGAGACCCCTGATCAACAGTCAGACTCAGAGATTCCTTATTCGCCAGGGTAATATCCTGCACCGAAACCCCAAGCCAACTGCGAGTCACCTTGCCATCCGCTTTAAGCTGAGGCACCAGTTTTTTCGCCAGATCTATAGGCAATGAAAAACCGAGCCCCTGACCCATCTGCAACATAGCCGTGTTGATTCCTACCACCTCGCCTTGAGTGTTGATTAGAGGTCCACCACTATTACCCGGATTGATCGGCGTATCGGTTTGAATAAAGTCATCATAAGGCGTCGCGCCAAGCGACCTGCCCTTTGCGCTCACGATCCCTACAGTTACCGTGAGGTCCAAGCCGAACGGACTACCTATGGCCATCACCCAGTCCCCCGGTTTCATATCAGCAGACCTCCCAAGCGGAAGCACCGGAAGAGGAGTTGGTGCGTCTATCTTGATGAGAGCCAGGTCTGCGACCCGATCCATCCCAATCAACTTGCCTTTGAACAATCCACCACTGGACAATGCAATCTGGACGGAGTCCGAACCCTCGACCACATGAGCATTGGTCAGAATAAAACCGTCTTCATGAATGATGAACCCAGACCCTTCACCTCGTTGTCGAAATTTGTCAGAGCCGTAAGATTTCCCATCATGAGGTCTCATGTGAGAGGGACTCCTATGCGGCATCCCAAACGGCGAGCCAAAACGAAAGTCCCCATACCCTAGCGCAATTTTTTTCATAGAGCGAACATTCACCACAGCAGGACTCAACTTTTCCGCCAGATTGCGGAACAAAGTCCCGCCCACCGGAGAATTTTCTGATTGAGCCACAGCCGATTTCTCAGTCCACAGTTTTTCCACACTGGCGATGCCAGACCCCGTCATCACAAATACCGCCGCTAGAATTGCCACAAACAACAGACCACCTTTAATCCAGATACGCACATTCTTCATTAGAGATTTCCTCGATAAATTAGACAAGCAAGTTTTCCTTGTGCGAAAAGAATAACACCGCGATCAGCGATCTGGATTAAAAGCAGATTAAATTTACATTAAGAAATTTTTATTTTGAGAGGAGAGAAAGGGGCAAATCAAACATGGAGAAAAACCACCTCCCCCAACCCCTCCTTGCAAGCCGCAGGTGCCCGCAGGGTAGAGGAGTTGGGGGAGGTGGTTTGAGGACTCTAGACCAAATGTTCCCACACAACAGAGGCGAGGGCTTGGGTGAACAGGGGTGAGCAGTTTAAGGACTCGGTGCGGAACAGTTTTAATTTTTTTGATTCAGCGTATTTTTTGAATTCAATATCTATATCGTACAGAATTTCGATATGGTCGCAGACAAAACCGACTGGAACAATGAGGACGGGTTTGGAACCGAGGCGGGCAATTCGGTCGAGGGTATTTTCTACGGTCGGACCTAACCATGGGACTGGAATCATTCCCTGGCTCTGATAAGCCTGATACCAGCGGAAGGGTTTAACGCGTTCTACAATCGCTTTAACTGTGCTGTCGTATTCTTCATCATAAAAATCGCCGTAGTCCAGCGACTCGGCGGGAATACTGTGAACTGTGAAAATGGTATGGACCTTGTCGTGTCCCAGCGCGCGCATTTTTTCTATTGCGTCGTTGTATCTATTCGCAAACGCATCGATGAGGCTGGGTTGATTCGCCCAGGTCCCTATGAATTGAACCGGCAGGGTCCCTGCTGAGTGTTGGTCCAGAGCGTTATTGAGCGCATTGAAATAAAGTTTGGTGCTCCATGTGCTGTATTGGGGAGCAAGACACATGGCAAGGACCCGCTCGACACCGTCTGCTACCATTTGTTTGACGGCATCCCTAATGTACGGACTCCAATTTCTCATCCCGATATAAACTTTGAAGTTTCCTCCATCCTGATTGAGAAATTTCTCCAACTCTGCGGCCTGATCTGTAGTGATTTCAAGTAAGGGGGAACTGCCGCCGATAGCTTCGTAACGGTCGCGGATTATCTGGATGACTTCGGGAGAGGATTCGGTACCACTGCGAATGTTTTTCAGGTAAAGAGGGATATCATCGACGCAAGTGGGTGCGCCGTGAGCCATGAGGATGACCGCCGTTTTACCGGCGGGTTGAGAATGCTTATTCATTGCTGTATTCGTGAACCATATCGACCACTGCTTTAACGTGGTCCACAGGGGTGTGTTGCAAAATACCGTGCCCAAGGTTGAAGATATGACCGGGTCGTCCATTCGCCCGCTTCATAACATCCATCACCCGCTCACGGATAACAGGTATGGGCGCGAACAGAAGTACCGGATCAAGATTGCCCTGAATGGCGCGGTCATGCCCAATCTGGTCCCATGCATCGTCCAGGTTGATCCGCCAATCAAAACTGACAACATCGCCACCCGCTTTGGAAACAATATTTAAAAGTGTTGAAGTTCCTGTGCTGAAATTGATTACCGGCACACCCGTGTCTTTGAGTCCGCTGATAATCCGTTGCGTGTGAGGCAGGATATATTTTTCGTAATCCTGCGGACTCATGCAACCGACCCAGCTGTCAAAAATCTGCAACGCCTGCGCTCCCGCCTTGACCTGCATTTTCAGATAATCGATCAACATCGTGCAGACCTTGTCCATTAACATAGCCCACATTTCCGGTGCTTCAAACATCATGAGCTTGGTGTCTTTAAAATCTCTCGACTTGCCCCCTTCGATCATGTAACTGCACAACGTAAAAGGAGCGCCAGCGAATCCAATGAGCGGCATCTTTCCGGAAATTTGCTTTCGCACTTCACGGATCGCGTCGCCGACGAACCCGAGGTCTTCCTCAGCATTGACCGGGCGTAGATTTTCAATATCCTTCATCCCTTTTACCGGACGCGGAATGACGGGTCCGTCCCCAGCCGTGAACTCCAGCCCGGTTCCCATCGGCTCAAGCGGTAAAAGAATATCCGCGAAGATGATCGCCGCGTCAACTCCCAGAACATCCAACGGTTGCAAGGTAACCTCTGCGGCGAGCTCCGGATTTTTACACATCTCCAGAAAGGTATATTTCTCCTTGAGGTCTCGGTAAGCTTTCATATAGCGTCCCGCCTGACGCATAAACCAGACGGGAGTTACATCGGTGGCTTCGCCACGGCATGCCTTCAAAAATCTAAATTCGTTTTCTTGTGTCATGTTTCTCTTATAAATGGGGTGGAATAATCCGTTGATTATAGGCAGGTGACCCGCGATACGCAATTGCTTTTTGTCGGCTCCTGTCAACAATAAGCCTCGCGCACGAGCCGAATCTCGCTGATGACCATTTCCTCTGTTTCATCTGCCAGATTCTCGTCAAGAACAGGAAGCGCCTGCTCACGTAGCAGTTCGCCCAGGGCCCATACAGAATGAGCACGGATGAGTGGTTCGTGATCGGCAAGCGCGTCTGTCAGAGGAGCGACTGCGGAAGAATTCCCCGAGTTTCCCAGGGCCACCGCGACATTTCTCAACAAGCCCCTGCGTTTGGTTCGCTTGACCGGACTCTTTCTGAACTGTTGTCGAAATGCTTCATCACCCATACGCATCAGCTCAATGAGCTGGCGGGTTCCCTCCCGCTCCCGAAATGCTTCTTCATCTGTCTTCACCGCAAACGAATTCCACGGACAAACTATCTGACAGTCATCACATCCATAAATATGATTTCCCATGGCTTTCCTGAACTCCAGCGGAATCACACCTTTCAGTTCAATGGTCAGATAGGAAATACACTTTCGCGAATCCAAAACATACGGAGCCACTATCGCGTTCGTGGGGCAGACATCAATACAACTCCTGCAAGTACCACAGTGGTCCAACGCAGGCATCGACATTTCCAATGCCCTATCCACCAGAATTTCAGAAAGAAAATAATAGGAACCCGCACCCTCGGTGATCAAATTTGTGTGCTTACCAATCCAGCCCAGACCCGCATTCTGCGCCAGCGGTTTTTCAAGAACGGGACCGGTATCGATGTAAATTTTAGTCTGGCATCCGTCGAATTCTTCTTTGATTTTCTGCTCCAACTCACGGTGCCGTTTGGTCAACACATCATGATAATCTTCATTCAGCGCGTAGAGTGAAATGTCTCCACGGTTGCCATCATCTGTAAACTCCATACCCTTATCTGCAGTGAGATAATTTGTTCGTAGACAAATAACCGATTTCACTCCAGAAAGAACGAGTCCCATATCAGAACGTTTCTCTACATTTCGGCTCATGTATGCCATTTCACCCTCATGCCTCATGCTGAGCCACTCTTTATACCGTAAAAATGACTTGCTGGTTTCAGGTTCGGTCACTCCGAATCCATCGAATCCCAGCTCACGCGCGAAATGTTCTATGTGCAGAGTTTTTTCTTTAATTGAAGACATGGCACTTACTTTTAATTCCGTTTTTGGCAGTGTTGGACTTTAGTCCATATCCACACTATAATTTGATTGTCGGAAAATAGTTCAACATCACGGTTGTCGCCCCGAGCCTGTCGAAGGGTCCTGATATAGTACCTTTGAATTTTATTAAAAGGACCCTTCGACAGGCTCAGGGCGACACACTACACTATACATAACCTCATGAACAAAACTGGATACATTTATCATCCCCAATACCTGAAACACGACACCGAACCGCATCCGGAAAATCCCGGTCGGCTGGAAGCCATACAAAGAAAAATCGAATCCTCAAAAACATATCCGCATCTGATTTTTCCGGAACCGCGACGTGCCACCGATGACGAGCTTGCCGCCAACCACAACTCCAGCCATATTGATCATGTACGCAACAGTTGCCGGAATGGGACGCGCAATCTGGACGTCGACACCGTTATTTGCCCCGATTCCTGGGACGCGGCACTGCTCAGCGCGGGTGCCGGTCTGACCGCTGTTGACCAGATTATCGCGGGGCAATTGGACAATGCGTTCACAACAGTACGCCCACCGGGACATCACGCCGAAAAAGATCATGCGATGGGATTCTGCCTGTTCAACAATGTCGCGGTAGCCGCCCGTTACGCGATTAATAAACATGGACTCAATCGAATATTTATATTCGATTGGGACGTTCATCATGGCAACGGAACGCAACATTCGTTCTACTCGGATCCATCGGTCTATTATAGCAGCACTCATCAATATCCGTTTTACCCCGGCACTGGTGACGATGATGAAACGGGAACCGGAGATGGCCTGGGAACGACGCTCAACTTTCCGCTCGATCCCTTCTGCGGGGACCCCGCCTACCTGGACATAGTAGAGAACAAACTTATACCAGAAATTCAAAGTTACCGACCCGACTTGATTATAATTTCCGCCGGATTCGACGCACATGAAAACGACCCGCTTGCCCAAATGAGAGTATCGGCGGATGGTTATGGTAAAATGACTGCAATGATACTTAAAGTCGCAGAGGAAGTTTGCGGCGGAAGGCTACTGTCCATGCTTGAAGGCGGCTACGATCATACCGCACTGGCTGAGTCGGTTCATGAGCATGTCAACGTTTTGCTGGGAGATTCCTGAGACCATGCTACAGCAGTATATTCGCTATTTCACATACAAAGTCATTGAAGCATTAGATATCGGGTCGGTCGAAATGGTAAACCTGCACCAGAATCTTCTCACCCCGGATTTCATCCTTATCGGATTGCTCGAACAGGAAGGCTCGATGATCTCCAAACTCATCGAAACGTCTTACCCAGAAAACAAAAATTTAAGCATCCAGATTCTTGAAAAGTTATTTGCCGACCAGGAAAACCAAGCCAAGTTCAAAGGAAGCACCATCCAGCAGATTCAATTATCCGCTGAAACCGAAGCATGCTTTGAAATCGCCCAACAGGAATCGAAAAAATTGGATGACAAGTTCATCGGCCTAGGTTCCATGTTCCTCGCCTTATTTGATAAACGCGCCGGACACGTTTCAGATGTTCTCGCTGAATTCGGACTCAGCTATTCCAAAGTTCACGAAGAATTTGAAATCATGCGCGGCGGAAGAAACATCAACGAGAAAGATGCTGAAGGTAAGTTGGACGTTCTTGACCAGTACACCACAGACCTGACCGATCTTGCTAGACGCGGAGATCTTGACCCTGTTATTGGACGAGAAAAAGAAATTCGACGCATCATTCAAATTCTTTCCCGCCGCAAAAAAAATAATCCTGTTCTCATCGGCGAGCCGGGTGTGGGGAAAACAGTCATCGTAGAAGGACTTGCCCAGCGAATTGTAAAAGCGGAGGTTCCTAATTCGTTGATGAACAAACGGGTCAAAATACTTGAGATGTCAGAGGTCATTGCCGGCGCGAAAATGCGTGGTGAATTCGAGGAGCGCATGAAAGCAGTTAAAGACGAAATTATTTCCGCTCACGGCAACATCATTCTTTTTATCGACGAACTTCATACCATCGTCAGTGCGGGTGCGGGAGCTGGTGGCGTCGACGCATCCAATATGCTCAAAGCCGCTCTCTCAAAAGGTCAGCTCCAATGCATAGGGGCCACCACCCTGGATGAATATAAAAAACATATTGAAGCAGATAAGGCCCTGGCCCGCAGGTTTCAACCCATTTTGGTTCAGGAGCCTTCGATAGAAGAAACCATCTCTATTCTTAATGGATTGAAACCAAAATACGAGATCCACCATTCCATCGCCTTCCTGGACGAAACAATAGAAGCGGCGGCCAAGCTTTCTGAAAAACATATCACTGATCGGGCACTTCCAGATAAGGCAGTTGACCTGCTGGATGAGGCGGGATCTGAAAAACATCTTATGCTAAGCCACATCCCCCCTGTCATTCGTAAACTGGAAAATCGGAAAAATGAATTGATTCAAAAGCAAAAGGACTTTTTTGCTGACCAGAAATTTCAAGAGGTCGCACATGTCCGGCAGGAAATCCTCGAGTTGGACAACAAAATCGCGGATGAAAAAAGCATATGGAAAAGCGAGATCTCCAAAGTCGATACATGGGTCACCCCCGATGATATAGCCAAGGTCGTAGCGACATGGACCGGTATACCTGTCGATAAAATCCTGGAAACAGAAGCGGCAAAATTAACTCACATGGAAGACAACCTGCACAAAAGAGTTATAGGGCAGGATAATGCTATTGTCGCTGTGAGCAACGCAATCAGACGCAATCGGGCAGGCCTAAAGGAAAAGCACAAACCCATCGGGACATTCCTTTTCCTGGGACCTACGGGTGTCGGCAAAACCGAACTCGCCAAAGCTCTCGCAGAATTTCTACTGGATGACGAAAACAGGCTTATCCGACTGGACATGTCGGAATACATGGAAAAACATTCCACCTCAAAAATCATTGGGTCCCCACCCGGCTATGTAGGCTATGACGAGGGAGGACAGCTCACAGAAAAGGTTCGACGCAATCCATACACCGTCATCCTCCTGGATGAACTGGAAAAAGCTCATCCCGATGTTTTTAATATCCTGCTCCAACTGCTTGACGACGGGCGCTTAACGGATGCGCATGGCAGGGTGACAAGTTTCAAAAATGCCATCATCATAGGCACATCCAATATCGGCTCAAACTCCATTTCGGGAAAAAACACAGCCATTGGATTTTCATCGAGTGAAACTTCAAAAGATTACAGAAAGGTAAGAGATTTGGTCCTGAACGAATCAAAGAAATTTTTTAAGCCCGAATTTCTTAACCGACTCGATGATCTCATCGTCTTTCATCACCTGACTCCCGAAGAACTTCGACAGATAGTCGACTTGATGATCGACAATCTAAACAATCGTCTTGCAGAAAAAAACCTGAGCATAAAGGTAACAACCAAAGCCAAAGATCGCCTCGCTAAAGATGGCTTCAGTGAAGTTTATGGGGCGCGTCCTCTCAAACGCCTGATTGAAGACCAGATAGAGAACACGATTTCAATGAAAATTATTTCCGGTGAACTTGCGTTGGGAACAAAAATTGTCGTCGATTTCGTGCGCGGAAAATATACCTTCAAAGAATCAACCTGATCCCCGGAAATCCCCATGGCAGTTCCACAACCTATTCAACCTGACCGCAGAATAGCAACCCTCGCCTTGATGGTCGCTCTAGGCGTAGTTCTTCACCGACAGGAAGCCCTCATCCCTCTACCCTCTCCATGGATCAAACTGGGGCTGGCCAATGTAATGACTTTAGTTGCTCTCGTATTTATGGGTTTTCGCGAAGCTTTAACAGTTACCCTGTTGCGAGTGATCCTGGGCTCAATTCTTGGCGGAACGTTTCTCAGCCCCACATTTTTTCTCAGTCTGGCGGGAGGAGTGGCCGCAACTTTTGCCATGGCTTGGGTGTATTACCGTGAGAAAAGCCCGTTCAGTTTAATTGGTGTCAGCGTTTGCGCCGCCTACGCGCATACTCTCACGGCAACACTTTGCGTCTATTTTTTCTGGGTCCGGCAGGAATTTTTCTTTAAGCTTTTGCCAATATTTTTTACCTTTGCCCTGATCACAGGTGTTCTGACCGGGATCGCAGGCAACTTCATCACGAAAAAATTGAACGAGAAACAGATTGCCTTTAAATAAACGAGCCTCCTGTTGCGGACGGCGGACAATAACCCCTCAACAATATATAATCCAAAACAGTATTCAACACAGGAGATTTAGTGGAAGACCCGATCAAACAAGAGAAAAAACTTTCCATACTTTCCGAGTTCTGGGATTTTTTAAAGACCCGCAAAAAATGGTGGCTCGGTCCAATCGTGTTCCTGCTTCTAATGATGGGCTTGCTCATTGTTATGACAGAAGGAAGTGCTGTCGCGCCCTTCATTTACACCCTTTTCTAGAATTCAACCCGCTGTAAAACTATCCATCGTTATCCCGGTATATAACGAAAAGGGAACCCTTTGCGAAGTCATCCGCAGAGTGGAAGCCGTAGAAAGGTTTTCAAAAGAAACGTTCTCGATTCTTTTACCCTGAAATGCAACCGCTTTGGGTTTGAGCCTGAATTCACCAGCAAAGTCGCACGCCACAAATTTCATAATTATGAAGTCCTTGTTTCATACAGCGGCAGGGACTATTCGGAAGGTAAAAAAATTAACTGGAAAGACGGTGTCGCCGCACTCTGGTTTATTTTCCGTTTCCGTTTCTTTAGCTAACGGGGCGACACACTGAACAGGAGATGGCCTAGTCAAACTCTCCACCGCAAAAATCACAGGCAGTGTCCTCAGCCGAGGCAACGTGTCCGCAGGCAAAACAGGTGGCGAACGTTTCGTGATCCTTGATCAAGTGGCGAACAAATTCAATATCTTCTTTTTTAGTCCACAGCCGTACCTTCGTTAACTCTCCCACAGGTGCCGGGCCCGCATGAAATGAAACGTTCTCCAACTGACAGGGTATACCCTCACTCTCCAGAAAACCACGGATGATATAAGCATTTTCTTCCTGAACCACTGTTACCGCAACACCAAGCGTCTCCTCCTTATCCAGGTCATCAGCAAGCGTTTCCTGAAGATTCACCTCACATTCCGGGCAGGTTGTCACTTCTGGACGAAACTCTCCCCTACACTCTGGGCAATAAGACATAAATTCACCTTGGTTGATTGAAACTTACAGGATTAAAATAGGTCCAATAAGGTTTGAAGGCAAACATTTTGTAAGAATTTTTTTCAGGAAATGGCAATAATTTCTAGCTCAATAATACCCTAAACCAATACCAGCAGGAATATTGAAAGGGCATTTTGAGTCAGCTAGTTAAAGTTTTGCGCTGATTTCTGCGAGTTCAGCAGTTAGTGCCTTCAGTTCATTTCCCAAATCACTCTACTCCTCTTTCAATTTGCCGAGCAACGACTTTTTAGTGGGTAACTCTGTTTTTAACCGGATAATGGCCGTCTTATACTTTTTCATATGCCCGCCTCGGCTGGCGGCAAATTTCTGATCAATGGGGAAACTGTTATTGATATACGCCAGTACGGCTTGGCCAGCATTCGCTTCGACATCCTTCAGATTGACGCCAAGAGCCTTCTTTTCTTCCACGACTTTCGACATCAACGCTCTCAATTTTATAGACACCGCGACCCGGAAATTGATCGCAAAGCTCATCGTAGTGTGGAACCTCCGCATCAAAAAACTCCACTGCGCTTGTAATGGCCGCCAGTTCCTCTTCAAGTTTTTACGTATTGTTTCCCGGCGCTGGAAAGTTACAGGAGAGTGAAGTTGAAGCCGAAGTTAACCGCTGTGATGAAACTAACGACAGATTTTAAATCGCGGCGAGGTTCATAAATGCAAACCAGAAATATCTTGAAGACGCGGTTGCTCTCATTAAAGAATAGTCACGCGGCGTTTAAAATAAATATATAGTAGTAAACGTTTTTCCGGCACGGCCCTAAAGGCCGTGCCTTTTTTTTATGCCTTGAGATGGCATGAGCCAGTGATATTCGACCTTGAATTCTTGCTCTAAAGAAGTATGTTGAAAGCCTGAAAAGGAAAAAAATTAGTTGATAAGTCCCGTGTGAAGCATGACTATCTCAATTGCAGGCGCTTGACGAGACGTTCCACTGCCTCGGAAACATCTTTTACGCTAATATCTTCCAGACAGAAGGGTTTGCGATGAGACGAAGGTTTGCACTCTTTGAAAAATCGTTGTCGGCAAGGCGAGCAAGGATAATTGCGGGTGACTATTTCATGCTTCTCAGAAGGCAGAAAGGGTCCGGTTGTTTCTGAGTGTCCCGGACCAAAGATACCGACCACGGGCGTTCCCGCGAGCGATGCCAAATGCATCATCCCGCTGTCATTACCGATGAACAGCCGACTCACCTGCATCAGTTGAGCGATTTCCTGGAGGTTGAGTTCGGGAACTATCGTTGTCATCCCTGCGGGACAAAACTCTCTTATTCTTGTTAGCAAGGGCATTTCCTTCTGGGTACCGAGAAGGACGATCTTCATGCGATGCTCTTTGATGAGCTTTTGGCAAAGTATCCCAAACCGTTCTGCATGCCAGGCACGTTCGGGTTTGGAGGTTCCAGGATGCAGGGTTATCAGAAAATCTTTTTTGTCCACTCCCACTTTAAACAGAGTCTCCCCTAACTCTATTTCGCCTCCCTGCTTCCACATAGGATCATAATGGTCGGCTACTGGCTCCGGATTCAGTGGTGAAAGTATGTTATGGAAATAATTGACGCGGTATGAAGTTTTCTTTTCCTTTTTAGTAGCGGGTAGTGCGTGAGTGAGAAAAATTCCGCGCGCATCGGTTGAATAACCCACGCGAAACCTAGCTCCCGCGAGTTTCATCATCATGGCACTGTGCAGTGAATTGGGGAAAATAATTCCCAGATCAAAGTGGTATTTTCTTAATCCGCGCGCGTAATTACACTGCTTGATGTAGCCGTCCCCTTTTCCCCGCGGAAACTGAATAACACTGTCCACTGCCGGGCAACCGGATAACAACTCATCGGAAGGAGGTCTAACGATAGCGGTGATCCGTGCGTCGGGGTAGCGGATTCGTAAGCTTTGTAATGCGGGAAGAGATAAGACCACATCGCCGATCCAATTGGGCATCCACAACGCAATATGGTAGATCTCTTCGTCCAGCGATAATGTGGTGTTGTCTTCCATAGCCCTCGGGTTCAGGGTGATTTTCTCTGGAGTAATTTCTTTTATTTTTTGCGACGGATTTTAGCACCTAGCCGGGAAAGTTTTTCTTCTATGCCAAAGTATCCGCGATCAATATGATAAACACGGGAGATGATGGACTCTCCTTCGGCCGCCAGTGCCGCCAGCACAAGTGAAGCACTTGCTCGCAGGTCGGTTGCCATTAGGGGCGCTCCACTCAATCGTTTGACTCCGCTCACAACAGCCGTGTGTCCTTGCACAGTTATGTCCGCTCCCATCCGGTTGAGTTCCGCCGCGTGCATGAACCTGTTTTCAAATACGGTTTCCAGAATAATGCTCTGTCCTCGCGCCAATGTCATCAGAGCCATGAACTGGGCCTGTAGATCCGTCGCGAATCCGGGATGAGGTTGGGTCTTTATATTGACTCCGTTGAATTGTCCATCACTAATCACTCGGAGGCTTGTCGCGGCCTCTTCCACAGTCACCCCTGCCTGCCGGAGCTTGAGGGTCAAAGTTTCAACCTGCGGAGGCATACAGTTAACAATATTAACATTACCTCCTGTGATTGCGGAGGCGATCATGTAGGTGCCTGTTTCTATTCTATCCGGAAAAATCCGGCACTCAATAGGTTTCAGTGCCGACACTCCCTGGATAGTCATAATATCTGTACCCTGACCTTCGATCTTTGCTCCGCACTTGTTCAGAACATCGGCAAGAAAAACCACCTCGGGTTCCTTTGCAACATTTTCAAGAACCGTTTCGCCATCGGCCAGACTAGCGGCCATCATCAGGTTAGCGGTACCCGTGACGGAAACGGTATCGAAATAATATCTTGTCCCTCGAAGACGTTCCACACTGCCATAAATGTATCCCTGTTCCAGCCTTATCTCCGCCCCCATCGCCTCCAAACCTCTTATGTGAAGATCCAGTGGCCGTGCGCCGATAGCGCATCCCCCGGGAAGCGAAACTTTGGCTTTACCCAATCGTGCGAGAAGCGGACCCAACACAAGGCAGGATGCCCGCATGGTAGAAACAAGGTCATAAGGCGCTTCGTAATTGTTTATCTCTGTTGTGTCAAGAGAGATGCGATCCTCTTCAAACTCCTCGGTGCGACCGCCAAGGTCGTTGAGCAAATGAAGCATGGTAGTGACATCGCGAACGCGGGGAACTCCGCTGATTTTATTCTGACCGGCGGTTAGAATCATTGCCGCCATGATGGGCAGGACTGCGTTCTTCGCGCCGCTGATCTCCAACTCACCTTCAAGACGCTGGCTTCCTTCTATAATAATTTTATCCATTCGTTCGTTTCCTCGCAGACACAACGCGGTCATATCCGCTGTAATCCTGTGTTACTTTTAAAGTTTCATATTCGTCTTCAGCGCAAAGTAAACGGCTCACTGCTTCGGCCTGGGTTTCTCCGATTTCAAAAACCAGCCCACCACCCTCTTTGAGATAATCTGATGCCCTGGAAATAATACGCCTGTAAAAATCCAACCCATCTGCACCCCCATCGAGCGCGGTCTTTGGTTCAAAATCGCGCACATCCGGCATGAGGTCAGTCAGGCGTTTAGTTTCTATATAAGGCGGATTCGACACAATAAAATCATAAAGCTTTTCCGGTGGCCCGGCAAACAAATCGCCCTGCACAAAATTGATTTTATCGGTCACGCCATGCGCATCAGCATTTGCTCTGGCCACGACCAGAGCGTCCGGCGAAAGGTCGGTCGCTGTCACTAGACAGTTGGCAGTTTCCCGTACCGCTACCACAGCAATGATACCTGATCCGGTTCCTATGTCCAGCAAACGTCTCGCTTGACCTGGCGAGACTTCAGCTTGCAATTTAAGCAGGGTTTCGATAAGTGTTTCTGTTTCCGGGCGAGGGATGAGGACATCGGATGTGATCTTAAAATCGAGAGACCAGAACTCTCGGTATCCAAGAATATGCGCTACCGGTTCCCGGTGCGCACGACGGTCCACAAAATCGCGCGAAATAGATTTTTCATCTTCATTGAGAATTCGTTCTGGCCTGCGGTAAATTTCTTCGCGGCAAAACCCCAAAGCACCAGCCAGAAGTACTTCGGCCTCTATTCGCGGCGAATCGATGCCCGCTTGAGTCAAACGATCTGTCGACCATTCAAGAAAAGTTTTCATGATGAGCATAAGGGGGGTAATTTTTTTGTTATTCTCGGCTTGTGCCTGTGCTGGGCACCAGTGCAAAGCTTGCCCTCCGTGCTTAAGACTGGTGTGTTGACCGGTCTGATCAGTTACTTTTTTTAAGAGCCTCTGTCTGATAATGAACTGTAAGCGCGTCAATCATTTCAGTCAGGTCGCCCTGAAGGACGAGGGTAAGTTTGTGCAGGGTGAGTCCTATGCGGTGGTCTGTGATTCGTTCCTGTGGGAAATTATAGGTTCGAATCCGACCGCTGCGGTCTCCGGACCCGACTTGTTCTTTTCGCTCACGAGCCAGTTCATCCTGTTGCTTGCTTTGCTCAAGGTCATACAAGCGTGCCCGAAGAACTTTCATCGCTTTTTCCTTGTTTTTATGCTGCGATTTTTCATCCTGACAAGTAACAACCAACCCGCTTGGCACATGGTTGATGCGCACTGCTGAGTCTGTAGTATTAACACTTTGGCCGCCCGGACCTGAGGAACGAAAAACATCGATCTTAAGATCATTCGGGTTGATACTTATATCTACCTCATCCGCTTGCGGCATAATGGCCACTGTGACTGCCGAGGTATGCACCCTTCCCTGACTTTCTGTTTCTGGAACCCGTTGAACCCGATGAGTTCCGCCTTCATATTTTAATTTACTGTAGACTCCCTTGCCCTGAATATTGAGGATGACTTCTTTGAATCCCCCCTTACCTGTTTCGTTCTGACTCAGAATTTCTGTTTCCCATTTCTTGGTTTCGGCGTATCGGGAGTACATACGGAACAGGTCGGCGGCGAACAACGACGCTTCTTCACCTCCCGTCCCGGCACGAATTTCCATAATGACACTGCGTTCGTCGCGGGAATCCTTTGGCAAGAGCATTACTTTGATCTGCTTTTCCGATTCTTCCATCTGGCTTTTTAATCCAGAAACTTCCTCTTGTGCCATGGCCAGAATCTCTCCATCTGTTTCCTCTTCCAGAATTTTCTCGTTGCCTTCCAGCTCATGTTGATATTTTTTGTAATTGCGATACTCGCCGACAATGGGAGCCAATTCGGATTGCTCACGGGCATATTGCTGGAACTCCGACTGTCTGGCGATGACCTTGGGGTCACTCATCTGCTCGTTCAAAAAGTCATACCGTTTTTCGACTTCTTCCAGTTTGGCAAACATGAGGGGGTGGCAGTTTTAGAGGGTTAGTCCTGTTTGGATCATAAGGAGCTTACCGGAAATGGTAAGCTCATCGAAAAGCCCGGAACGGGCAGGGAGGAAGCTATTCGGGTGCGGCGGCTTTTTCTTCTGCTTGTGGAGCCTTGGTCTTGCCGTATTTGCGGTTGAATTTTTCAATACGTCCCGCAGTATCGATAAGTTTCTGTTTCCCGGTATAAAACGGGTGACATTGTGAACAAATATCGATGTGAATATCTTTCACGGTGGAATGGGCCTGAACCTCATGCCCACAGGCACACCGTACACTTGTTTCGAAATAATCTGGATGAATATCTGCTTTCATAGTCTCTCTCGTTTTGAGTTCATAGTCGACAAGAACTCGGAATTGGTTTCAAAAAGTAGCCCGGATGCACACCTATTTCACAGGCTCTCCCGCTAAGAGTTCATAGTCGATAAGAACTCAGAATTGGTTTCTGTTTCCTTCATCTTTTGTAAGAGGAGGTCCATCGTATCATGGATGCCCATTGGGAGCAAAACTTTTCTCAGGAGCCATATTCTCTGTAAATCCTCTGGAGGCAGCAGGAGCTCTTCTTTACGCGTTCCAGACCGGTTGATGTCGATGGATGGAAAGGTTCGTTTTTCGGCCAGTTTCCTGTCGAGAACGATTTCCATATTACCTGTGCCTTTGAATTCCTCAAAAATAACATCGTCCATCCGACTGCCAGTATCGATAAGCGCGGTTGCGATGATGGTCAGGCTACCGCCCTCTTCAAGATTTCGGGCCGCTCCAAAAAAGCGTTTGGGACGTTGCAAGGCGTTGGAATCCACACCACCTGAAAGAACCTTACCGCTGGGCGGCACGATGGCATTGTAGGCTCTGGCCAGTCGTGTGATACTGTCCAGTAGAATGACGACATCCCGCTTGTGCTCGACCAGCCGTTTTGCCTTCTCGATCACCATTTCCGCAACCTGAACGTGCCTTTGTGCCGGTTCGTCGAAGGTGGAACTGATGACCTCGCCTTTCACTGAACGACTCATATCCGTCACCTCTTCCGGTCGCTCATCGATCAACAGAACGATGAGAACAACTTCCGGGAAATTGGTGCTGACGCTGTTCGCGATCGACTGTAACAGCATGGTTTTACCGGTTCTCGGTGGAGCCACAATCAATCCGCGTTGACCTTTGCCTACCGGCGTCATCAGGTCCATGATTCGTGCACTGTAATCCTTGCCGTTCGGCGTTTCCAAACGCAAACGCTCTTCCGGATAAAGTGGAGTCAGGTTATCAAACAAAATCTTATCTTTTGTTTTTCCCGGATTCTCAAAGTTAATGGCCTCGACTTTGAGCAGGGCAAAATACCGCTCACTTTCCTTCGGTGGACGAATCTGCCCGGAGATTGTATCTCCTGTACGCATATCAAATTTTCGAATCTGCGATGGCGACACATAAATATCATCCGGGCCCGGCAGATAGTTATAAGTCGGGGCACGGAGAAAACCAAACCCGTCAGGTAAAATTTCCAAAACTCCCTGCCCAAACATCAGACCGTCTTTTTCGGTCTTGGCTTCAAGGATTTTAAAGATCAGGTCCTGCTTGCGCAGTCCGCTGTGTCCTTGAATCTTGAGTTCTTTTGCAATATTGGTGAGTTCGGAAATGGTCTTGGATTTTAAATCTTCGATATTCATGGGTGTGGTTTTCTTGATGGAGAGTTGATAGTTGGGTTGGATTTAGATTGTTATGCGATGGTTATTCCGTTCGACTTTATTCATAGGGGATAAATTCGCGGTTTCTAGATATTTTCAATACACGGAATCAGTGCAGGACACTGAGGCGTGTTGACGTTTTGGGTGTTTTTCTAGGGGTTTAATTTATTAGGAAGCTTTTGGAGTTCCTCGATAATGTACCGGTTGCCCATTAAATTGTCAATAGTTTTTTCTTGCACCTTGGACAGGGTTTCTCCGCCCTGGCAAATCGAGCTGCTCCGATTTTCACTGCCGCCCCTTCTGCCAAGCCAACAAACTTCTCCCCCGGCTTGACCCTTTCCCGGTTCTGGCGTATGCTTGAATAACTTCCATAAAAACAACCGAGGCCATTTTTTTTACCTCTTATTTTCGCTATTTATTCGTCTATGTTTGCGCACCTGAACTGCCACAGCAACTACTCTTTTCTCGCTGGAGCCAATCGCATTGAGGACCTGGTTCACGCGGCAGTGGACATGAGGTGTCCGGCTCTGGCCCTGACGGATACCAACGGGCTCTACGGCGCAGTCGCATTTTATCGAGCGGCTCGGAACGCGGGCATCCACCCCATCTTCGGCGTGGAACTGACAGGGCTACGCCCTGAGGAAGTAATGGGAAAGGTACCGAAACCCAACTTGCATCCTCTAAGTGGGTCCGTCCTCCGAGCAGGAGCTGTTAAGTTGGCCCTCCGCGCAGGAGTGCTGGCTAAAAACCTCAAGGGCTTTGGCGAAATTTGCCGGGCCATAACCGCTCGTCAACTCGACCCCGGGTTTTCCCTCGTTGACCAGCTCGCGATGTTGAGTGACAGTGTTATTGTGCTTTGCCCGGACCTAAATCTGCTGAACCACATCGCCCAAAAGCGCGGTGGTCAAAACCTGTACGCCGAGCTTACGCATTCAGCAGACAGACATATTTTGCAGTTTGCCCGGGATAAAAACCTGCCGGTCGTCGCCACAAATCGCGTTTTTTTCTGTCAGCCGGAAGACCGGGAAACCCACCTCCTTCTATCAGCGATCCGGATGAACACAACCGTCCACTCTGTACCGCCGAATGAAATTATTTCCTCACATGGATGGATGAAGTCACCTGAACAGATGGTTCGTTTATTTCAACATGCTCCCGATGCCATCCGCAATACGCTCGTGATTGCGGAACAATGCGATGTTATGCTCCCAATTGGCACGGTGAGCTTCCCACCGTTCGCGTCACCTGCTGGGGAAACACATCCTTCCTATCTCGGAAAACTGGCCCGCGCTGGAATTTCCCGGCTTTACTCTGGCCCTGTGCCGGGAAAAGTGGTGCGGCGGCTCCGCTACGAATTACGGATCATCAACAACCTGAACTTCGCTCCCTATTTTTTAATTGTCTGGGATATCGTTCGCGAAGCACGGGCAAGAAACATCCCGACTGTGGGCCGGGGTTCTGCCGCCAACAGCCTTGTGTGCCGCGCTCTCGATATAACCGAGGTCGACCCGATACGTCACAACCTCTACTTCGAGCGATTTTTGAATCCGGAACGGACCGACTACCCGGATATCGATATCGACTTCCCCTGGAATCGGCGCGACGAGATATTGGATTATGTATTCGAGAAATATGGACACGACCATGTGGCATTGATCTCCTCGCACATTCATTTCCGAGGTCGCTCGGCGCTCCGCGAAGTGGGGAAAGCCATCGGCGCCTCCGCAGAAGAGATCGACCGTTTCACGGCCCTGCTCCCGCACTCTGTCGAAATTTCCCGACTCAATGAAATTCGGCAAACAATTCCAGAGTGCCGTAACCTGCCGCTGGAAGACGAGCCCTACCGTTCGATGGTCGCGCTGGCTCGGCGTATCGAGGGGTTTCCGCGCCATGTGTCGATCCATTGTGGCGGAATTGTGATCAGTCCGTTCCCTATCACCGACCGCATCCCGCTTCAAAAAACGCCAAAGGGATTTGTTGTGACGCAGTACGATATGTACCCAGTCGAAGATATGGGACTTCTAAAAATTGACCTGCTGGCACAGAAAGGGCTGGCTGTGCTGGCGGACACGTTGAACACCGTCGAAACCAGGAACGGCACGCGCATCGACTTTAATCGTATTGATCCGACGCAGGATGAAAAAACACGCGAACTCATATGGAACGGAAACACGGTCGGCTGTTTCTATATTGAGTCGCCGGGAATGCGCAACCTTCTACAGAAACTGGGAGTGCGCGACTTCGACATGCTCACCGCCGCCAGCTCTATCATTCGACCCGGTGTCGCGGACAGCGGCATGATGAAAGCTTTCATCAACCGCCACAATGGCAAAAAACCGGTGACTTACCTGCACCCGAAAATGGAAGCGATACTCAAGGATACTTTTGGCGTGATGATCTATCAGGAGGATGTGATTAAAGTCGCACACACCATCGCCGGGATGAGCCTGGGCGAAGCCGATAGCCTGCGTAAATGCATGAGCAAAAAACGCGATTGGGAAAATATCAACACATACCGCCAACGCTTTCTTTCCGGCGCCACTGCTAACGGAGTGACCGCCGATACCGCATTGGAAATCTGGCGGCAAATCGAAAGCTTCGCGGGCTACGCGTTTTGTAAGGCGCACAGTGCATCGTTTGCGATGGTGTCATACCGTACCGCTTGGCTGAAAACGCATTATCCAGCTGAATTCATGGCGGCAGTGCTGTCCAACCGAGGCGGATTCTACGATACCTGCGCCTACGTTGAAGAAGCGCGGCGCATGGGAATCGGCATCCTACCGCCGCACGTCAATCACAGTCTCGATGAATTCACCGCACACGATACATTGATCCGCATCGGACTCTCGCAGGTGAAGGGACTCCAGCAAAACACCATCGACTCCATCCTTGAGAACAGGCTGGAGAAACCATACACATCCCTTATTGATTTCCTGTCACGGACGGACATTCACGAACCGGGAGCGGTAGCCCTCATCCGTTGCGGTGCGTTGGATGGATTCGAATCCTCTCGCCCGGAAATGCTTTGGGCATTAAAAGTATTTTTAAAAAGTGGGGACATGCCGGGCCACGCCCGGAGGAAATACTGCCTCGCACTGACGCCGAGGCAGAAAATAATCCTACAACCGGAGCCTCTTCGTGTTTCCTTCAAGTTGACCGAATACGATCTCCGGGAAAAACTTCTGGCAGAGCTGGAGCACCTGGACCTGACGGTATCGGATCATTTGCTGGCGTTGTATGACATCAATGGCAAGGACATGGCCAATGCGCGAGAACTGATGCGATCCGCCGGACGCATCGTTACTCTTGCGGGGTGGCTCGTTACCGCCAAGCAGACACGCACGGCAAAAAATGAACCGATGAAGTTCATGACATTGGAAGACGCTACCGCATCGTTTGAAGTAACATTGTTCCCAAAAATCTATAAACGATTCGGTCCATTACTCTACGACCGCGGCCCCTACATCGTGAAAGGTCGAGTGGTAAAGGAAGGCCGGTGCCTGAGCGTAACAGCATTGTGGGTGGATAGAATGGTAACAACCCATTACCGCAGAGGCGCCAAGGACGCAATAGAACGTCGTGATGAAGGTACGCAGTAAGGATTTTCCATCAACGTTCATTCCCTCTTTAATTTTGCTTCCAACCACAAGAAAACCAAATCCCCCCAACCCCCTTTTCCGTACCGGGACGTCCCGGTAAAAAGGGGGAGTTTTAATGGACCCCTCTTTTCAAAGAGGCCTGTCCAGAGCGAAGCGTGGGAGGCTGGGGTGATTTATAACTGCTCATGCCTAGTGCCAAACATCAGCTCAAAAATCTCATCAGAAAATACAACTACCTTTATCCGTGTTAATCTGTGGCCATCGGTGGCTAAAATTTTTTGCGTTTTTGAAGAACCATGCCCAAAGAAACGCCCACATTTACCATCCGGTCCGAGGATTTCGAACCGGCGTATATGGAACTGTTCCGAACGGGGGATTTGTACCGTCGCTCGCGGGAGGCGATCAAGCTATTGCAAAACTGCAAGGTCTGCCCCAGGGATTGCGAAGTCAACCGACTGGAAAACGAAATGGCGCTCTGCAAAACTGGACGCCAAGCCATTGTCTCAAGCGCATTTCCTCATTTCGGGGAAGAGAATTGTCTGCGAGGCACAAAGGGGAGCGGCACGATCTTTTTTTCGATGTGCAACCTCAAGTGCGTGTTCTGCCAGAACTATGATATCAGTCAGGAAGGAGAAGGGGTCGAGGTAACGCCGGAGCGACTCGCATTGACTATGGTAGATCTGCAAAAACAGGGTTGCCACAATATCAACTTCGTCACGCCGGAACATGTCGTCCCGCAAATTCTGGAGGCTTTACCCCTGGCGGTGCAGTTGGGACTGCGTATACCGCTGGCTTATAATACCGGCGCTTATGACTCTATGGATAGCATGCGCTTGATGGATGGGGTGGTTGATATTTACATGCCTGATTTCAAATACTGGGACACTGGCCTGTCAAAAAAATACCTGATCGCGAAAGACTATCCGGATGCGGCCAAGCAGGTGATCAAGGAAATGCATCGGCAGGTGGGTGATTTGGTCTTCGACGAAAATGGATTAGCCAAACGCGGAGTTCTTGTCAGGCACCTGGTGATGCCCGATGCGGTGGAAGATGCCCGATACATCATGCGTTATCTCACCCAGGAAATCTCGCCACACACCTATATAAACATCATGTCCCAATACCGGTCGACCGGGAAGGTAAGCACGAAAAAATATCCCGCGATTAACCGCAAGGTCACTGATGAAGAAGTTGGCGCAACTGTCGCAGTTGCCCAAAGGGAAGGACTGTATCGGTTCGATACCAGAGAATCCATGTTCAAAACATTTCGTGAGCAATAATTAAAGCGTTCCTCAATTGACTTGCTGACGTTTTGACGGCAAAATGACTCCCTTATCGGGAGACCTGCAAACCCGTATAGATTACGAATACTTGGAGTTCGTCCAGCAAATCACGAGGAACCGTTTATGGCTAACAATAACAATCCGCGAGACGACACGCATCAATGCGAAAAATGCCTTCCCGCATTCTGCTGTAACTATTTTGCTTTTGGAATAGACGAGCCTGAAGACCGGAAAGATTATGAATGCCTGCTGTGGAAACTGGCTCACGAAAAAGTATCGATCTATGTCTACCGTAACCAGTGGTACATCATGATCCATACCCGTTGTAATTTCCTGACCCCGGATGACAAGTGCGGGATTTATGAAACCCGCCCCTACTTGTGCAAGGAGCACAGTGTAGAAAACTGCGAGTACACTGGGGATGATTACGGATTCAGCAGTCACTTCAAGAGCTATGATGATCTGCTGGAATACATCAAGGAAAACACAAACTTCAGGTTCAAACAGGACCCAACGGGCATACGCCCTAATTGTGTGTGAGGTTTTTCAGGTAGGACTTTTGATGTCAGGGTAAAACAGGAAGACAAAGATGTTTGCTTTGAATTTGTAGTTGCCCCATTCAGGGTGCCTTTGAAACCGCCCGATGCCCGTCCAGCCTGTCCTTATTAAATTAATGATGGAGGGCAGGAAATCGGGCAACTACAAGGCCAAAACACACCCCCCTTGCAGGAAGAGGGCAGAAAATTCAGGTTGGATTATTTTTTCTCTTCTTTTTTCTTTGCAGGAGCCGCTTTTTTCGCTGGAGCCTTAGTTTCCTTCTTCTCCTTTTCGGGAGCTTTTTTCTTTTCTCCTGCATCTTTCTTCTTAGCGGTATCTGCTACTTTCTTTTTCGCATCGTCGGACTTTGCAGTAGTTGCTTTCTTCGTAGGAGCCTTCGCGTCCTTTTTCCCTTTTACAGGAGCCTTTGGAGCCGCTTCGCCTTCGCGATCCACCAACTCGATAAATGCCATAGGAGCATCATCTCCAAGCCGATGCCCCAATTTAATGACACGAGTATACCCTCCTGGACGGTTGGCATATCGCTCGGCAAGAGGACCAAATATTTTTTTCAAAGAATCCTTGTCAGCGACCAGTTTCATAGCATTACGACGGGCATGTAAAGTCCCTTTTTTCCCGAGCGTAATGGTCCGTTCAACTTTTCCACGCAACTCCTTGGCTTTGGCCAGAGTGGTACGAATCCGCTCCCGCCGAACTAAGGCAGTCACCATATTCCTGAACAACGCTTTTCGGTGCGCTGATGTGCGATTTAGTTTTCTGCCAGCTTTTAAATGACGCATGACCCTGGATTACTCCTGAAATTAATGTTTCTTTTAAGCCCGGTCAAACCTCGACATCGGCTTCGACTTCTTTTTTCTTTCTGGCCTGAGTGATTTGCTTCAGGTCATCTTCCTCAAGCTTGATACCCAGATGCAAACCCATATCTTCGCGAATTTCCTTGATCTCGTTCAAGGATTTGCGGCCAAAGTTTCTTGTTTTGAGCATTTCCGAATCCGTTTTCTGAACTAGTTCGGCAATGGTTTGAATATTTGCGTTTTTCAAACAGTTGTATGAACGAACGGACAGTTCCAGCTCTTCCACACTCTTGGAAAGGTTGGCCAAAACTTTCTGTTTCTTTTCGTCTATCTGCGGCTGAACCGGCTCCGGCTCTTCATTAAAGTTGATAAAGATCTGCATATGATCTTTTACAATCTTTGCGGCATGTGCAACAGCATCTTCCGGCGTGATTCCTCCGTTAGTCCACATCTCCATGACCAGCGAATCATAATCGGTGGATTGTCCTACTCGAGTATGCTCGATATGGTAACAAACTTTTTCAAGAGGAGAAAAAATAGAATCAATGGGAATCATTTGAACTGATTCGTCTTCTATCTCCTGCTTCTCCGCTGGGACATAGCCTCGACCGTTACGCACGATCATCTCCATATCCAGTTTAGCGCCCTGATCCAATGTCGCAATCAGATGATCGGGATTAAGAACTGTAATCTGCGGATCACTGGCAATGTCTTTAGCGTAAACCTTACCCGCTGAGTCTTTCTTTATATAAATTCGTTTTTCCTCTGCTCCGTCAGCCATCTTAAGATTGACCTGTTTGAGATTAAGAATAATCTCGGTCACATCTTCAACAACTCCGGGAACGGATGAAAATTCGTGAAAAATTCCCTCGAATTTAATGGCAACGATAGCGGCCCCTTCAATAGACGACAGGAGCATTCTTCTAAGCGAGTTTCCTATAGTTACCCCGTACCCTCTTTCGAACGGCCCGGCAGAAAATTTGCCGTACACATCGGACTTCGTGTTTTTTTCGAATTCCAAGCGTTTGGGTTTAACGATTCCTTGAGCGTTAAACATATAGCCTCCGGTCCTCCTGGTGAGTGATCAATAAAATGCGTTTGTAATAGTTTGCAGAAACAATAGAGGCCATTATCGAGAATACAATTCGACGATTAATTGCTCCTGGATGGGAATGGTAATGTCCTCCCTAGTGGGTAGGTCCTGCACAACACCTTTCTTACTCTCCACATCAAATGCCAGCCAATGAGGCTGACTTTTATCTTTCATATTCTGCAACGCGGTCTTGATTGGAAATTTTTCGATTTTCTTCTGGTTGGGCGCTATTTCATCGCCTTTACTTAAAATGTAAGAAGGAATGTTCATTTTCCTTCCATTCAGTGTGAAATGATTATGCTGGACCAGTTGTCGAGCGGCATTTCTGGACGGAGCCAGACCCATTCTGAAAACCACATTATCCATGCGAAGCTCAAGGTTTTGCAAAAGGTTCTCACCTGCAATTCCTTTTTTACGCTCAGCATGGGCAAAGTAAGTGCGGAAAGGTTTTTCAAGCACACCATAAATTCTCTTAACTTTCTGTTTTTCACGAAGCTGGAGACCGTATTCAGAAAACTTTTTGCGACCCTGACCGTGTTGACCGGGGGCGTAGGCACGCTTTTCGATCGCGCATTTTGCGGTCTCGCACCGGTACCCTTTTAAAAATAGTTTCATGCCTTCGCGCCGACATAAACGGCAAACAGAACCTGTATATCTTGCCAAAACCTTAATCTCCCAAATTGAAGATGGACATTAAACTCTCCTGCGCTTTTTTGGCCGACAACCATTATGAGGAGTTGGAGTTCTATCTCGGATGACAACAATCTCCATTCCCGTGGCCTGCAGGGATCGAATGGCGGATTCGCGTCCGGAACCCGGCCCTTTCACATGAACTTCTAATTTTTTCATTCCCATATCCTTGACCTTGATTGCCGCTTTCTCAGCCGCAACCTGAGCCGCAAAAGGAGTGCTCTTGCGAGATCCCTTAAAACCCTGAGCCCCAGCACTGGACCATGACAGGACATCGCCTGACAAGTCAGTGATGGTCACAATCGTATTGTTAAACGTTGCCTGGATATGAGCAACTCCCAACTCGGGAGCGTTCCTACTTTTCTTTTTCCCGCCTTTTTTACCCTTATCTGTTGCCATAAATCATTTTCCTTATTTATTTTTTCGTACGGGCACCAACGGTTTTACGAGGACCCTTCCGGCTTCTCGCATTAGTATGAGTTCGTTGACCACGAACGGGAAGCCCTCTACGATGGCGCAAGCCTCGATAAGCCCCGATATCCATCAATCGCTTGATGTTCATATTGATCGCACGGCGGAGATCCCCTTCCACCTCAAAATCTTTATCGATAATTGATCGGATGCGTGAAATCTCGTCCTCGGTCAAATCCTTGATGCGGGTATCTTCATTGATCTCAGCCCGCTTCAAAATTTTGATGGAAGAGGATTTCCCGATTCCGTAAACATAAGTCAGCGCTATGACTGTCCTCTTGTCTCTTGGAATGTCTATACCGGAAATGCGTCCCACGATTTCTCCTTTTCAAAACCTCAGGGGAAAACTTATCCCTGTCTTTGTTTATGCTTTGGATTCTCACAAATCATCCGAATGACTCCTCGTCGCCGAATGACTTTGCACCCTTTACAAATTGGTTTTACTGATGATCTTACTTTCATAATCTCTTCCTATTTGTACCTGTAAGTTATGCGCCCCCGGGTCAGATCATAGGGTGACAATTGCACCTTAACCTTGTCCCCGCTAAGTATTCTGATGAAATGCAACCTCATCTTTCCTGAAATGTGAGCGAGTATCTTATGCCCATTCTCAAGCTCTACCCTGAACATCGCATTGGGTAAAGGTTCTAGTACGGTACCTTCAACTTCTATCGAATCTTCCTTGGTCATATTCAGGACACCATGGCGCAAACCCTGGAGAAAATCTCCTCCACCGTCCCATAACCCTGAGCGGTTTTCAGGTTGCCTTGTTTTCGATAAAACTCCTTAAGGGGAGCCGTTTCGTCTTGGTAAACCTCAAGTCGTTTCTTGATCGTTTCCTCCTTGTCATCTTCCCGCTGGTAGAGCGCTCCTCCGCAACCGTCGCAAATACCACTCTTAGCAGGCGGACGGGACGTTTTATGAAACATGGCCCCGCAATCAGCGCAAGTACCGCGTCCTGTCAGCCGATTGACCAACTCTTCATTATCAACCTCAAAATCAACGACCGCATCCATCGACAAGCTCATTTCTTTCAAAGTTTCCGTCAGCTTTTCAGCTTGAATAATGGTCCGTGGAAACCCGTCAAGAATGAATCCGCCTTTACAGTCTGCTTCTACGATGCGTTCTTTGATCAAGCCGATAACGATGTCGTCCTGAACCAGCTTCCCGGCATCCATACAAATTTTTGCCTGTTTCCCAAGCTCAGCGCCTTCCTGAACCGCTTTCCTCAGAATATCTCCTGTGGAAACTTGCGGAATCTGGAACTTTTCCATCAACATCTTGGCTTGGGTACCTTTGCCCGCTCCCGGCGGACCGAGCAGGATAAGCCTCATGAATCAACCCTTGCGGCCTTTCAGTTTTCCCTTTTTCATAAATCCGTCATAATTTCTCATAACCAGATGCGACTCCATCTGTTGCATGGTATCCAACGAAACACCCACCACAATCAAGAGACTCGTTCCACCGAAATAAAACGGGATGTTGAAATACTTTATCAGATAATCCGGTAAAATACAGATCAAAGAGAGATATATCGCGCCGTAAAAAGTGATTTTAGACAGAATATCGTCAATATATTCTGATGTCTTTGCTCCCGGTCGAATACCCGGAACGTAGCCTCCATACTTTTTCATATTGTCTGCCACGTCAACCGGATTAAATATGACCGCCGTGTAAAAATAACAAAAGAAAAATATAGCGCCGACAAAGATCAAACTGTAAACAATCGTACCCGGCGTTAACATCGCGGATATACTTTGCATCCACGGATGGGTTATGAACTGAGCTATGGTTGCCGGAAACATAATGATGGAGGATGCAAATATCGGTGGTATAACTCCCGACGTGTTCACCTTAAGCGGCAAATGTGTGCTCTGCCCCCCATACATTTTTCGTCCCACCACACGCTTTGCGTACTGGATGGGAATCCTCCGCTGACCGCCCTCCGTAAACACGATCATACCGACAACAGCGATCATGAAAACCAACAAAAACAGCATGACCAACACTGAAATCTCTCCGGTCCCCATCAGATCCATGGACTGGAAAATTGCGGCGGGCGTTCCTGCCACAATGCCGGAAAATATAATCAGCGAAATTCCATTTCCAATACCCCGCTCCGTGATCTGCTCGCCAAGCCACATCAGGAAAGCGGTTCCAGCGGTCAAAGTCAAGACCGTCATCACCCGGAACGACCACCCCGGCATAGGAACAATCGGGTTCCCCGTCGGGCTTTTCATCACTTCCAATCCTACCGCGATACCGGAAGCCTGAATCATACTAAGGACAATTGTTCCGTAGCGCGTGTACTGCGTAATTTTTTTCTGGCCCTGCTCCCCCTCTTTCTTAAGCCGCGCGAGATAGGGAGAGACCATCGTCATCAACTGAAGAATGATGGACGCACTGATGTAGGGCATGATACCCAAGGCAAATATTGTTAACCGGCTGAGCGCTCCGCCGGAAAACATATCGAAAAAGCCTAATATAGTTCCCTGCGTACGGGCAAACATCTCCGCCAGCGCCGCCGAATTAATTCCCGGCGTAGGAATGTGGGCACCGATTCGGTAAACCACCAACATCCCCAGCGTAAAAAAAACTTTCTTTTTAAGCTCGGGAACCCTGAATATATTTCCAAACGACTGAGCACCACTCATTTAAACAGTTATTGCCTTTCCACCAGATTTTTCGATTTTCTCTACTGCTGATCGGCTGAATTTGTGGGCATGCACCGTAACCGCCCCAGTCAACTCACCATTACCCAGGATTTTCACAGAACCCAACTTGCGAATCAGCCCTTTTTCTTTCATCACCTCAGGAGTCACAGGACTCCCTGCGTCCAAGCCTTCCAACTGGCTGACGTTAACAACTGTGTATTCTTTCCTGAATATATTTGTAAATCCTCTCTTAGGCAATCGCCTGTACAAAGGCATCTGCCCTCCCTCAAACCAAGGATGAGGATTACCGCCAGACCTGGACTTCTGACCCTTTTGGCCCTTGCCCGAAGTTTTACCCGTTCCAGAACCAGGGCCGCGTCCTAACCGTTTTCTGTTCTTGCGACTGCCTGGAACCGCTCTCAATTCAGATAATTTCATATTGACCTCACTCACGAAGCATCCGCTTTCATTTTTTTGCCTCTCACTGCTGAATAGTGTTTGGCGTTCCTTAGATTTGTCAGCCCCTCGATTGTAGCCTTGACTACATTATGAGGATTGTTGGTCCGCAGACTCTTGGTCAATACATCTCTAACACCGACCGCCTCCAACACCGCACGCACAGCACCACCCGCGATCAGTCCTGTTCCTCTGGACGCCGGCCGCATAACAACTCGCCCCGCACCATAGGCCCCGATCACTTCGTGTGGAATAGTAGCGCCATCCAGAGAAACCTTGATCATGTCTCGCTTGGCTCTCTCAACACCTTTACGAATTGCCTCCGGCACTTCGTTTGCCTTACCAAGCCCCCAACCGATAGAACCCTCGCGATCGCCAACTACAACAAGAGCGCTAAAGCTGAACCTTCGCCCCCCCTTGACCACCTTCGCCACACGGTTGATCTTGACTACCTTGTCAACATATTCTTGTTTAACTTCCTTTTGCTCTCGCAATGATCGCCTCCAAGATGCTGTCAGGCCGAACTTTCCAATGAAATCGACAACTCAACAGTTTAATTTAAAACTTAATTTCGACTTAAAACTTAACGCCCTTTTCCCTCACGCCATCAGCCAAAGCCTTGACCCGACCAGCGTAGGTAAAACCATTTCTATCGTAGTAGACTTCCTTAATCCCCTGCTGAACCGCTTTTTCTCCAAGCAAGTTTCCAACCAGAGTTGCCGCCTGGGCATTGCCTCCGTTTTTCAACTTCTCGCGAAATGCCGGTGACATGGTGGACTCGGACAGCAAAGTTTTTCCGTCCATATCATTGATAATCTGCGCATAGATATGCTTGGCACTTCGAAACACGGTCAAGCGAAGCTTTTCCCTGTTCCTCTGAACACGGTTTTTCACGCGTCTCTTACGATTAATTCTGAGTCGTTCTCTATTTGAAGTCTTCATATTTATTCAGGTTATCCTCCGCTTGCCGCGGTCTTACCTGCCTTCCTACGGATTTTTTCGTCTGCATACATGACCCCTTTACCCTTATATGGTTCGGGAGGCCTTAGCATTCTAATTTCGGCGGCGGTTTGCCCAACCGCTTCTTTATTCATTCCCTTTATGACAATCACATTCTTTTTACTGTCTACATCAAATTCGATTCCCTCTGGCGCAGGGTAGTTGACGGGATGTGAAAAACCCAAGCTCAGGTTCAAACCCTTACCCTTCAAGTCCACCTTGTAACCCACGCCAACAATATTGAGGGTTTTGGAAAATCCCTGAGTCACCCCAACCACCATATTATTGATGAGGGTACGCGTTAATCCATGCAGAGAACGGTCTATCCGCCCATCCGTAGGACGCGTCACGGTGATCACATCTTTTTCAATCGTGACCTTCATATTCGGGTGAAGGTCTCTATTGAGTTGTCCTTTAGGACCCTTCACCTTCAAGGCCACACCATCTAACTTACACTCGACTCCCGAAGGAACCACAATTGGCTGTTTTCCTACTCTCGACATAACACCCTTCTATCTACCAGATGTAACCCAGAACTTCACCGCCGACACCTTTTTCCCGACACAATTCATCGGTCATGACCCCGGAGGATGTGGTTATGATTGCAATTCCGAGTCCGTTCAAAACCTTGGGAACACCTCTAGCAGGCACATAGGTTCTTCGTCCCGGTTTACTAATTCTTTTAATTCCTCTAATGGCGGCATCGCCATTATGATACTTCAAATACACTTTCAGAAGGCCCTGCTTGTCATCCTCACGGACACGGAAATTCTTAATGAAACCCTCGTCCTTTAAAATCTCAGCGATACGGGTTTTCATCTTCGAATTTGGCATTATGACAGAATCATGTTTCACCATGAGACCGTTACGAATGCGCGTAAATAGATCGGCTATAGGATCTGTCATCATAACAAAACTAAACTCCTAAACTTAAACCAGCAGTTTACCAGCTGGATTTGGTAACCCCAGGAACCTCGCCCATCAACGCCCTCTCCCGGAAACATATTCGGCACATACCAAACTTACGCAGGAATGCCCTTGGACGACCACACAGTCGACATCGACTGTACTCCCTGACCTGAAACTTTTGTTTTCTTTGCGCTTTAGCAACCAGCGATTTTTTCGCCATAACACCCTTCCTACCTGGAAGCCCCTATCGAGCTTCCGTTAATCAAGTTATTTCCGCAATGGCAATCCCATTTGGGTGAGCAGGCATCTGCCTTCTTCATCCGTTCTTGCGGTGGTACAAATCGTGATATTCATCCCCTGAATCTTCTCGATTTTATCGTAGTCAATCTCAGGAAAAATCAACTGCTCTTTCAATCCAATCGAGTAGTTTCCTCGCCCATCAAAAGACTTCTTAGGCAAACCCTTAAAATCCCTTTCACGCGGGAGAGCAAAACTGACCAGGCGTTCAAAGAACTGGTACATACGGTTTCCCCGCAAAGTAACCATGACCCCGATGGGTACACCTTCGCGTAATTTAAAATTCGCGATTGACTTTTTAGCCTTGGTCACAACAGGCAACTGCCCCGAGATCAACTTCAACTGCTCAACACTGGACTCAATCACTTTCCCGTTTTGCAAAGCTTCGCCCAGCCCTACATTCAAGACAATTTTGTCCAGACGAGGAACTTCCATCACATTTCCAAGGCCTAACTCTTTCTGAACCTGGCCTTTAACTTTTTCGTTGTATAACTTTTTAAAATTTGCCATATCAAACTCTATCGATGACCTCTTCACAGTTTCTGCAAACACGCACACATTTGCCGTCTTCAAGTTTTTTGCGTTTTATGCGAACGCCTTTACCACACTTATCACAAACTATGAGCACATTCGATATGTGCATAGATCCTTCCATTTCAACAATACCGCCCTGTCGTGACTTGCCATCAGACTTCGTATGCTTCTTGAGCATATTAAGTTTTTCGATAGTCACCCTTGACGATTCAGGAAACAGAGCCAGAATCTTGCCCTTCTTCCCTTTTTCCTTGCCAGTGATAACCTGAACGATGTCGTCTTTTTTTAGATTGAATTTTTTCGCAACAACTGACATCACAATACCTCGGGAGCAAGAGAAAGGATTCTCATGAATTTTCTGGCGCGTAATTCTCGGGCCACTGGGCCAAAGATACGAGTTCCTAAAGGCTCACGACTGTCGTTTATCAACACAGCTGAATTAGTATCAAACTTAATATAACTACCATTGGTTCGGCGGATTTCTTTCCTCGTTCGCACGACAACCGCTTTCCTGACCTCACCCTTTTTCACTGCACTGCGCGGATCAGCTTCCCTGACAGCCACCACTATAATATCGCCTATGCGTGCGTACCTTCTACCCGAACCACCCAGCACCTTAATACACTGGATCTTCTTGGCTCCGGAATTATCAGCAACATCTAATACAGTTCTTAACTGAATCATGACTGCGCAACCTTTTCATTTTCTATCGTTTTTTCTCTGGTGATAACATCAAGCAACCGCCATCGCTTTTGCTTACTGAGCGGACGGGTTTCCTGAATACGAATGAAATCCCCCTCCAAACACTCATTTTTCTCGTCATGCACCTTATACTTTTTGGTTGTCTTCACAACCTTCTTGAAAACAGGATGAGAAAACTTGCGCTCTACCCGAACGACAACCGTTTTGTCCATCTTATTACTCACCACAAATCCCGTCATGGTCTTTTTATTTGCCTGAATACTCATGAAACTCCTTAGTTTACCAAATCACTCGGAGAGCAAATTTGATTAAGCCTTATCAGCACTTTCTTTAGTGGGCCCTGCCGGTTTGGACTCCGCCCCGACCGACTCACTGAGGATAGTCTTAAGCCTGGCAATATCCCTGCGGATATACCTGAGCCGGCTTGGGTTTTCTATCTTGCCGGTGGCCAATTGAAACCTGAGATTAAAATATTCCTGACCGAGATCGCCCATCTTCTCTCGTCGTTCTTTTTCTGTAAGCTCTCTAATATCCTGCGCTTTCATAATTCCCTTTGCACCGCAAATGGCGCCTTAGTTATTTTTTGGTAACAAACCTCGTTGCGATAGGCAACTTGTGTTGCGCCAGCCGAAACGCCTCTTTAGCGATGTCCTCAGGAACTCCTTCCATCTCGTAGAGCATCCTTCCCTGCCTGACAACAGCAACCCAGTACTCCGGCCCGCCTTTACCTTTTCCCATTCTGGTTTCAGCTGGTTTTTTAGAAATCGGCTTGTCCGGAAAAATTCGCAACCATATCTTGCCACCGCGCTTTACATAACGGGTCATCGCAATACGCGCCGCCTCAATTTGTCGGTTCGTGATGCGTCCACACTCAAGCGCCTGCAAACCGAAGGAGCCAAAGTCTAAATTACCACCGCGAAACGCCGTCCCACCCATCCGGCCTTTGTGACGTTTGCGATATTTGACTTTTTTAGGCATCAACATGATGCAAATCCTCCGATCTTACAAAATTATAATTACCTCAACACACCGGCCTAGTTGCCGATGAATCCATTATCACTGTTTCTAGCTTCGCCTTTTTCTTTCCTTACCACCTGCGGCAACCGGCGCTTCCTCGCCAGCCTTACCCGGCAAAATGTCCCCGCGATAGATCCAGACCTTGACGCCAATCACTCCAAAAGTAGTACTCGCGCGAGCCGTTCCGTAATCGATGTCGGCACGCAGGGTATGCAAGGGCACACGACCCTCCCGATACCATTCACTTCTGGCGATTTCCGCTCCGCCCAATCGACCCGAAACTCTAATCTTAATTCCCTGCGCTCCGAACCGAAGCGTAGACAACACGCTTTTCTTCATGGCCCTGCGAAATGAAATTCGTTTCTGGAGTTGCAACGCCACGTTTTGAGCAACAAGATTGGCGTCCAATTCCGCTCGACGCACTTCCTTGATATTCAGGCTCACCTGCTTACCGCTGATCATCTTCTGCAATTCTTCTTTGAGCCTGTCGACCTCCAGCCCCTTTTTGCCAATGATGATCCCCGGTCGAGCCGTATGGATATTAACCCTCACTCGATTAGCACTCCTCTCCACTTCAACTCTCGAAATACCCGCATGCGACAGAGTTTTCATGATGTACTGACGGAGCTTGATATCTTCCAGCAACAAAACAGGAAATTCTCCCCGAGCATACCAACTCGATGTCCAGGTTTTGTTGATTCCCAATCGGAATCCATATGGATGAACTTTTTGACCCACGCAAACCTCCTGTTTTATTTTTCGCCAAGTACAAGGCAAATATTGCTCGATCGCTTGCGAATTGTATTCGCCGTGCCTCTTGCCCTAGGCATTGTCCGTTTCATGACCACGCCCTGATCAACGGTGACGTGTTTGACAAACATGTCATCCACATCTAAAACCTTGTGGTTTTCTTCCGCGTTGGCGAGAGCCGATTTCAAAAGCTTCTGTATAATCCGAGCCGCCTTTTTGCGCGTAAACTGCAAAATATTCATAGCGTCACTCACGTTTTTTCCGTGAATCAGCTTCGCCACCAGTCGCGCTTTCTGCGGTGCTGTTTTAGTATGTTTTAATGACGCACTGACATCCATTGATCAAATACCTGATAAACGTTTTATTTAGTAACTGCTTTTTTAGTCCTACCGCCATGCGATCTGAACGTTCGGGTCGGAGAAAACTCCCCCAGCTTGTGCCCAACCATGTTCTCAGTAACAAACACCGGGATAAACTTCTTCCCGTTATGCACTGCCATAGTATGCCCAACAAAGTCTGGACTGATTGTCGACCGGCGAGACCAAGTCTTGATAATTTTCCTGTCCCCCTGGCGGTTCATTTCATCAACCTTCTTCGACAGATGACCGTCAATAAAAGGACCTTTTTTCAGTGATCGCGACATAATTTCCTTAATATAATAAAAACAGAATTATTTTTTTCGCTTCTTACGCCGATTCAAAATAAACTTATTTGAACTCTTACGCGGCTGCCTTGTCTTGAGCCCTTTAGCGGGCTGACCCCAGGGACTACACGGATGCCGTCCTCCAGAAGACCGACCCTCACCACCACCCATAGGATGATCGACAGGATTCATTGCCACCGCACGCACTCTGGGTCGGCGCCCAATCCAGCGTGTTCTTCCGGCCTTACCAAAAGAAACGTTCCCGTGCTCAGAATTTCCAACCACACCTATAGTAGCCCGGCAATTCATGTCAATCAGCCGAACTTCACCCGATGAAAGTTTCAAGGTAGCGTACGCACCTTCTTTAGCCATTAACTGGACTGATGCTCCTGCACTTCGAGCTATCTGCCCTCCCTTTCCGCGTCGCATCTCAATATTGTGCAGAAGAGTTCCCTCAGGAATTTTATTGATCGGCAAGCAATTTCCAGCCTTGATTTCAGCTTGGTCACCAGAAGCAACCTTATCACCAACCTTCAATCCGTCAGGAGAAAGGATGTAACGCTTTTCCCCATCAACGTATACCAACAGAGCAATATTAGCCGAACGATTCGGATCGTATTCAATCCCTTCGACCTTAGCTTCGATACCATCTTTGTTTCTTTTAAAATCAATAATGCGGTACTGCTTGCGGTGTCCACCTCCACGACGCTTGGCAGTCAGTCGCCCCCTATTATTGCGCCCACCTTTGCGGGCAATCGAAACAAGCAGACTCTTTTCAGGCGTGGATTTGGTAATCTCATCAAACCCGGAGATAGTACGAGAACGAACTCCAGGGGATCGAGGTTTTAATTTTCTAACAGGCATTAAGATCAGGCTCCTTCAAACAATTCGATTTTGTCACCCTCCTTAAGGCGCAACATCGCTTTTTTCCATGACTTAGTGTGACCCAATGTTCGACCAAAGCGTCGGTACTTGCCAGGAACAATAAGGGTATTAACCTTTTCCACAGTCACACTGAATATTTTTTCCACAGCATCCTTAATCTGTATCTTATTAGCTTGCGGGTGCACCCGAAACGAAACCCAGTTTCCCTCAGCAAGCATCTGAGTGCTTTTTTCAGTAATAAGAGGTTTTTTTAGAATTTGATAATGGTCGCTCATCAGCCCAGTCGCTCCTCAAGTTTCTTTACCGTCTCCGGCGTACAAACAATTTTTTCGTGAAGGAGCAGGTCATACACGTTCAACCCCTCAACCGGAAGCACATTCACAGTTGGCAGGTTACGTACAGCCAACTCAAGATTTTCATTCTTTTCCGCAGTTAAAAACAAAGTCCTATCAGGCAGACCCAAGGCTTTAATTATTCGCACCGCCTCTTTTGTTTTAGGCTTCTCAAGAACAATCTTGTCAACCACTGCAATATGGTTTCCCTGATAGCAATCCGTAAGCGCCGACCTGAGGGCTTGCTTACGTGCTTTTTTATTCATCTTAAAACTATAATCTCTTTGCGTCGGCCCAAAAATTGTCAGTCCACCCCGCCAAAGAGCCGATCTCGTTTTTCCGACACGAGCCCGACCTGTTCCCTTTTGACGCCAGGGTTTTTTTCCACTGCCACTGAGCTGACCGTAACTTGACTTAGTGCACGCAGTGCCCAGTCGGCGACTCGCTCGCTGCAAAACCACATACTGCTTGACCAAATGGTTGTTGATTTTGGCACCAAACACAACTGGAGCAACCTCAACATCTCCAACCTTTTTATTCTCTATATTCAATACATCCAATTGCGGCATAATATTTCCGTTAGACGCTACGATTTAACAATTCTAACAATCCCGCCCGGAGCTCCCGGCACGGCACCCTTAATGAGTAGTACATTATTTTCTGTATCAACGCGCACGACCTTG
>PVBE012911191.1_pt1 | contig 36311 bp, 26 predicted proteins | sample 1631181 | NCBI WGS metagenome assembly PVBE01 (sample SAMN08397723, study PRJNA350692) | Marine metagenome, whole genome shotgun sequencing project. | isolation source: water | place: Pacific Ocean | collected 2012-04
GGCCCGCCAGGGCGCCGATCTGCTGACGCGCCTCGGCTTCGATCTGGAGGACTTCTCCGGTGGCACCTGGGCGGTGCGCGCCGTGCCCCGGGTCGTGCGGCACGCCGATCCGGAGGGGCTGCTGCAGACCCTGCTCGGCGCCCTGGGGATGCTCGACGCCGAGCCCCGGGCCGCTGAACTCGACGCGCTCTGCGAGGGCATGGCCAGCCACGCCACGCTGCCCGAGGGCGAGGACCTCGACGAGGGTGAGCTGCGCGACCTGTTGACCGCGCTGGATCGACTCGGGGTGGCCGACGAGGCCGACGCCCGGCCGGTGATGGTGCGGTTGACCCGCGCCGAGCTGGAGAAGCGGTTTCGGGGCTGACTTGGCCACCCATTCAGGCAAACGAATCGTGTCCTTCATCCAGTCAACCCACCTGCCCACGGGCGGTTCATGAGCCCCCGCCCCCTGGGCCCGGGGGAGTGCCGCTGCTTCGAGGCTCAGCCCGGGCCGCGCCGCTGGGCCGAGTTGTGTCTGCACGACGAGCCCCAGGATACAGACTGCGACGCCTGGAAGCGGCTGCTGGAGTTGGTGGAGCAGGCCGCCGACGACGGGCGTGAGGAGTTTGACCCGCTGCCGGAGATCGGTGATGACTATCACCGTATCGTAACCTTGCCGCCGACCATCTCCAGGCTCAAGGCGGTCAGGCGGCTGGTGCTCTACGGCAGCAACCTGGTGCGCATCCCGCCGCAGATCGGCGAGATGACCAGCCTCGAGGATTTCACGCCCTACACCTCCTACCGGCTCCACTGGTTTCCTTACGAGATCACGCGCTGCAAGAACCTTCGCGACAGTTGCGTCAGCACCCGCGCGCTGTACGGCAACTTCAGCTACTGGACGCCGTTTCCAAAGCTGCCGAGCATTTCGCCGCGGCTCACGCCCGAGGCCTGCAGCGTCTGTGGTGGGCCCTTCACGGCAAACGAACCGAGGCAGGCCTGGATCTCGCTATGGGTGGCCACGGACGTGCTGCCGCTGTTGGTTCACGCCTGCTCCGAACGGTGTATCAGCGATCTGCCCTGGGGCGCCAAGGGGTACCTGCCGCTGCCCCACGGCGGCGGGCTGTCGCCTGAGCCCTTTTTGGCCATGGGCCCCGCGGGTGTACCGGGGCTGATGGCGACCCTGCAGGGCGACCCGCGCCCCGAGGCCGTGCCGATCCTGATCCAGGCGCTGGCCGGGCCGCGAAGCAAGCAGGCGGCGCGGCTGCTCGGCGGCATGGGCGCCGTGGCTGGGTCGGCCGTGCCGGCGTTGATCGCCACCCCGGGCGAGGCCGCCTCGTGGGCGCTGGGTCGCATCGGTGGACCCGCCGCCGTGGCCGAATTAATCGACCGGCTGGATGCCCAGTTCTGCGTGGAGTGTGACGCGGCCACCAAGGGGCTCGCTCACGCCGGTGGCGTCCAGGCCATGGCGGCGCTGCTGCAATGCGTGATGTCCGGGTCTGGCTCCGGCACGGAGCTCGGCGAGGCGTTGCTGACCATAGACCCCGGCGAGGATCTGTCGGCGCTCCAGCCACAGCTCGAGCGGTGGATCGAGGAGATAGACCAGCGCCTGGGGCGGCAGCTGGATGAGATCCTGCATCACCAACAGTTCCAGACTCTGGAGGCCGCCTGGCGCGGGTTGCAGTTCCTGATCGATCACGTCGAAGCCGGGCAGAATATTCAGGTCCATCTGCTGCAGGCAACCGGGAACGAGCTGCTCCGGGACTTCGAACAGTCCACGGATGTGCAGCACAGTGGCTACGGCCGCCACGTGCTGGGAGCTGCCCACGGCGTGGACGGGCAGCCCCCGCTGGGGGTGGTGATCGCCGTGTATGAACTGGCGTCGACCGCGAGCGATCTGTTCCTCAGGCAGGAGCTGGCTCGGGTCTCGGCGCTGGTCAACCTGCCGCTCATCGCCGGGGCCAACCCCTCTCTATTCGACAACGCGGACGAGCGCTGGACCGACTTTTCCAAACTGCCCCTTGTGCTGAAACTCAGGAGCCGCTTCGAGCGCCCCGGAAACATGCGCTGGATCAGCCTTGGCCGGCGGCCGGAGGCCCAGTACCTCGGACTTTGCCTGCCGCGTATTCTGGTCCGCTGTCGGTACGACGCCGACGTCGACGAGGTGACGTCCTTTGCCTATGATGAGCAAACGTCCGACCGGCACACGGAGCAGACCTGGGGTAACGCCGCCTTTGCCCTGGGCGCCTGCCTCGCTCGCAGCTTCGCCCGCTACCGCTGGGCACTCATATAACGGGTCGCAGGGACCACTGGCAAAAAGTGGTGGGGGACGGTGAACCTGACCATACGCCGCGTTGGCATTTCAGGGCCCTGGACGAAGACATGTTCACGGGCCCCTGCGAAGTTTTGATTTCGGATCACCGGGAGCGTGAACTACGCGAGCTCGGCCTGATCGCCCTGCAGCAGAGGATGGAGTCAGATGATCCCTGCTTCCAATCTGCCAGCACACTTCACGCGCCCGGGACCGAGATCTGGGCCGATGGTGGTTCCAGACCCGGCATCACGTCGCTGCCGTCGCTGTTTTTACTCTGCCGGCTGGCGGCCTACCTGAGGGTCATCTGGCGCGAGCAGCTCGCGGCGGGCTGGCTCCCCGAGCAGATCGAGCAGGACCTCAACCGGTGGCTGACACAGATCACTGTGTCGAGTGATGGGGCCAGCTCGAACCAGCCCTTTCATCGAGCCCGGGTGCGGGTGATAAAGGAGCCCACCAGTCAGGGCGACTGGCACCTGTTTCATCTCACGGTGGTGCCCCACGATCAACGACCGGCGATCGTCTTGCAGGGGGAGCTGGAGCCCGGACCCGGCGACGCGGCCCTGGAGGCAGCGGCCCCGGAGCCTGTTCCGCTGGAGGACGATCCTCGAGTCGAGATGATCCCGGTGGAACAGCCTCAGGCCGGGCTCTGGGTTGGACAGATCCCGGATGCCAGAATCTTCCAGACCCACACGCTGTACCTGCTGGTGGATCTGGAGCACGATTGGCCGGGCGCCTTCGACACTATCCTCGACTACATCAAGGTCGCGGCCCTGGATGAGATCGTGCAAGTGGTCAAGGGTGAGCTGGGTGGGGTGCCCGTGGTCCACGACCCCGCGCCACCGGACGCCGTGCCCGGATCCTTGAGCATCCTCACTCTGCGGGTGGACACGAGCGGCAGCCGCTGGGAAGCCCTGGCCTCATACGGCACAATCGCTGTATACCAGCCGATAGATTCCGATGACGTTACGGTGACGCTGCTGGCCGTCGCTGAGCAGGGGCCAACCTAGCGGCGTTCAGCCCTCACTTCCCCTCAACCAGGCGCCGGTGGTCGCGCAGGATGGCCACGTTTAGCCGCACGTTCTTGATGTAGGCCCGCAGCCACTCCGGTTGATCCAGACGGTCCATCTTGGAGATCAGCCACTGGTGGGCTGTCTTGAGGTACTCCACCGCCGAGGGATCCTCCAGGGTGGCGAGGATACGGAAGTGGGTGTAGTAGACCTCCTCCTCGGGGCCCTCGATGTAGCGCTGATCGCCCAGCAGCTCCACGGCCCTGCGGCTCAGGGCCCTGGCCGCCGCCGCGTCGCCCAGCTGCGCCGTGGCCCGGGCGGCGCGGCTGAGGCCGGGGATCTCGCCCACGATGAGCCGCGTGTTGTGGGCCACGTCCGCGGCCTCCATGGCCTCGTCCACCGCCCTGGCCGCGTCGTCGCCCTGGCTGCGCTCGCACAGCGTCCAGGCCACCGCGTTGTGCGTGTTGACCACGATGGACTTGGCGCCGATACGCGCGGCGATCTGGTGCGCCCGCTGCAGGTAGCGCAAGGCGCTGGTGAACCGTCCCATGGAGGCCGATAGCAGCCCCATGTAGACCAGGGTGTCGGCCTCGCTCCACTGGGAGCCGGTCTCCTGGTGGATCGCCACCGCCGTCTCCAGGTGCTTGCGCGCGTGGTCGTACATGCCGAGGTCGAGGTAGACGATGCCCACCACCGACGCGTTGTCGCCCTCCCGCGCGCGGTCGCCGAACTCCTCGCAGAGCCGCAGGCTGTAGAGCGCTTCGCCCAGGGCCTGGGGAAAGTTGCCCATGCAGTAGTGCACCACGCCGAGGCAGTTGCGCAGGATCCGCTCCTGCCAGTGGTCCTCGGACTGCTTGATCAGGTCGAGGGCCGGCTCGTACTGGCTGAACGCCTCCTCGTAGCGCGCCTGCAACAGGCAGATGCGGCCGAGGCTGATGTGGGCGCGGATCTGGTTTTGCACGGCCCCGTGGGAGCTGAATAGATCCAACGCGGCGGTCACCGCCTCCATGGCCCGGCCGTGGTCGTTGAGCCGCTCGTAGGCCTCGCCCCGCAGGCGCAGCGCCTCGCCCCGGGCCAGGGTGTCGTCGGCGTCGGTGGCCAGCGCCTCCGCCTCCTCTGCCGCGGCCAGAGCCCGGTACAGCTCGCCCAGACGCAGCAGGCGCAGGGCCTCGCGGTTGCGCAGGTCGGCCAGTTGCACCGGATCGTCACCCGACAGGCGGGCCAGGGCCTTGAGCTCGTGGGCCTGCTCGTCGTGCATGCCGAGCTGGCTGTAGACGCGCTCGCGCCCGGCGTGGATGGCGTAGAGCAGCTCGGGCCCGCGCCCCTCGCACAGGCGCAGCGACTTTGCGTACAGTTCCAGCGCCTCGCGGCTGGCGAAGCAGCCGGCCGCCTCGTTGGCCGCGCGCAGGTAGAACTCGCCGGCCGCGCCCGGGCTGCCGCCAAGCTCCAGGTGGCGAGCCACCTCCATGGGGGCGTCGTTGGATCCGCGCCGCGCGCGGCGGGCCATGATCTCGCCCACCTTGCCGTGCAAGGTCTTGCGCGCCACCGCGCTGATCGCCTCGTAGACCACCTCCTGGATCATCACGTTGCGGAAGGCCCAGGTGCGCTCGAAGCCGCCGGGGGTTTGCTGCCGTTTGCGCGACGGCGAGACCGCCTGGAGCCCCGAGATGATCAGGCCCTTGTTGCGCAGCGTGGCCAGAGATCGCGCCGGGTTCCGCGACAGCAGCCGGGAGAGGATCACCTCGTGGAAGGTGGGCCCGATGACCGCGGCGTGCTGCAGCACCGACTTGACCTGGGCCGGCAGGTGATCCACGCGGCCGGCGATGACCCGCTGCACGGAAGGCGGGATATCCGCAGGGTCGCTGGCGCCCAGCTCGGTGATGGCGCGGGTCAGCTCGCGGATGTAGAACGGGTTGCCGCCGGCGCGCCCCTCCACCTCGTCCACGATCTCGGGCGTGGCGTCGTCGCCCAGGTCCTCGCGGATCAGCCGGCGGCGGTCGTCCGGATCCAGCTCGTCGAGCAGCACGAGGTCGGTGGTGCGCGCGCTGGCCATCTTGTGAGAGATGACCACCTCCTCGGGCCTGGCCGTGACCATGAAGAGCACCGGCGCCGTGGCCTCCTCGGGGTGGCTGATCATGTGGGAGATGCAGTCCATGCTGGCGCGGTCTGCCCAGTGCAAGTCCTCCACCACCAGCAGCAGGGGCTTTTCGGCGGCCACCTCGTTGAGCAGCGCCCGCATGGCCCGCCGCCGCCGGCGCTTGCCCGGGCCGGCGCCAGCCTCGGGGGCCGGCGCGTCGGGGGGAATGAGCAGCGTGGCGAGGGTGTCGATGGCCTGGGCCTCGCGCTCCTGGTCGAGGATGTCCTCCAGCGCGGGGCGGAGCTGGTTGCGGAAGGTGCGGTCGCGCACGCCCCACATGTTGGTGACGCCGCGCAGGAGGTCCACCAGCACCGCGTTGGGCGAGCCGGTGTGGGGCGTGGCCGCGGCTGCCACCATCCTGAAGTCGGCGCAGTGGGCCTGGAGCACGTGATCCACCAGGCAGCTCTTGCCGATGCCAGCCTCGCCGATGATCACAGCCGCACGCTGCACGCCGCGGAGCACGGTCTCCTGCAGGGCGGTGCGGATGGCGCGCACCTCCACCTCGCGACCCACCGGCGGCGCCGTGGCCGCGGCCTTGCCCCGGCGGCCCCGGTGGGGGCCGATGAGCCGGTAGCAGCGCACCTTCTTGGCGCGGCGCTTGATCGGCGACTCCTCACGCAGGGCGAAGTGGGCCCGGGCCAGGCGCGCGGCCACGCCAGAGAGGATCACCTGGCCCGGGGACGCGTGCCTGGAGACGGCCTCGGTCTCGGCCACGGTGTTGCCCAGCAGCTGGTATCCACCCCGCAGGGGCTGCGCGCTCATGCGCGCCGTGCCGGCCCGGATCCCCACGCGGACATTGGCCACCGCGCCCGCGCCGTCTCGCGCCGGCTGCAGGTGCTCCACCGCTTCGAGCGAGTCCTGGGCGAAGGCCGCCGCGGCGAGGATGTCGTGCTCGTCGGCGGCGGGCAGCCCGAAGAGCACCATCAGCGCGTCGTCACGCTGCTGGTGCAGGGTGCCGTCGCGCTTGTAGGCGATGTCCGAGACCATGGCGGCGGCCTCGATCAGCACCTCGGGCGCCCCCTCGAGGATCACCGACACCGCGATGAAGCGTTTCTTTTCGCCCAGCCCCTGGGACGGCGCCTGCTCCACCTCGCCGGTGTGCGTCTCTGCGGGGCGGATCAGCTCGTCGTCCCGGGTGTGCGCGTCGAGGTAGGGCTCCTGGAGCACGGCCGGCTGCTCCGCCGTGGCCGTCTCGTGCTCGGGCTCGGGCGCCCGGGCCGCCTCGGGCGAGGTGGGCTCCGGCTTCACCGCCACAAGGGGCGTGTCCGCCTCTATCACGGAGGGCACCACCGGGGTCTTCACCGCGTCCGGGGATAGCTCCGCCGCCTGCCCGGTATCGTCCTCCGGAGCGCCGAGCCGCTCCAGCAGCTCGCTGCGCGGCTCCTCGCGGAAGGTCTTGGCCAGCTGGGGAGAGACCTCGGCGGCGGGCTCTGCGCTGAGCGCCTCCTCCGCCAACACCGGCGTGGGCCCGTCGGTCCCGGCCTCGGCCAAATCCTGCGGCCGCGGCGCCGACGCGTCGAAGGTCTCGTCGTCTCCGCCCACCTCGGCCAGGTCATCTGGCTCGGGCATCCGGCGCTCCTCGGGCACGGTGGACGCCAGGGGATCCGCCAGCGGGACCGAGCCGTGGTCGTCGGGCGTGGTGGCCAGCGGCTCATCGTGTGGCTCGGGCTCCAGGGTGGGGTCGTCTCGTGGGATGTCGTCCACGTGATGCAGGCCGGGGCGCAGGGTCGGCACCTCGTCCTCGGCGATGGGGTGCGAGCCCTCATCCTCCCGTTCTGGAAGCAGCGTGGGCTGGCTGTCCTTGATCTGCGCCTCGGCCGGCGGGCCGCTGTCGAGCGGCAGGAAGGTTGGCTGGCTGTCCCGCACCGGATCCAGCGACGGCTGCGCGCCGCCCAGAGGCAGGAAGGTGGGCTGGTTCTCCATGACCCCGTCGGGCTCGGGCTCGGGCTCGGGCTCGGCCAGGGGGCGGGGCGCCGTGGGCTGACTGTCTCGCACGGGATCGAGCGCGCCGCCATCGGTGATGGGCGGCGGGAACGAGCGGCTGTCCCGGGTGGCCTCGCTGGTGTCCTCCTCGTCGACGTAGGCCGGCCGGCCCTCGCCGGGCCCCTTCTCGCTGGTGGGCTCGTCGCCGCCGGCGGGCAAAAACGTCGGCTGGCTGTCTCGCACCGGATCCAGCCTCGGCCGCTCGTCGCCCAGGGGCAGGAAGGTGGGCCTGTTGTCCCCCACAGAGTCCTGCTCCAGGGGGTCCTGGACCGCGGGCGGCTCGTTGTCCCGCTGGATGGCGTCCACGTCCAGGTGGCTTCCGTTCAGGGGCAGGAAGGTGGGCTGGTCGTCGGCGGGCAGCTCCGAGTAGTCCGCGTCGGGCGGCGGGCTCTCCGGATTGAACGGCTGCTCGGAGGGCTGGTAATCTCCGGCGGCGAGATCGTCGTCGTACCCGCCGGCCGAGTAGGTGGGCTCGTCGTCGGGATCGTCCTCCAGCTCCACCTCGATGACGTCGTCGTCCGAGATCTCCTCCGCCATGGAGTCGTCCATCAGCGCGTCGCCGTGCAGCTCCTCCGGCGGGCTGGTCAGCTCATCCGAGATGCCGTCCCAGTCCTGGCGCTTCTGCAGCAGGAACACCTCGGACGGATCGTCCTCCGGGGGGCGTCCGGACCTGAGCACCCCGGCGGTGTCCGGATCCCGCGGCATGCTCTCCACGTCCCCGCCGATGGAGCCCGCGGGCAGGAACGGATCGTGCAGAGCCCGGTTGCCGCGCAGGTCCGAGGTGATCACCGCCTTGACCGGCTCCTCATCGAAGCTCTCGCTGCCCCAGTCCTCGGAGGAGGTGTAGGGATCCATGGGGCCCGACGACTGAGCGTAGGGATCGATGGTCGGCTCGGCGGTGGAGAACTCCACGTTGCTCAGACCGGGCGGGTCGGGGGCCTCGGCGTGGCGCCACTCCACAGCGCTGCCTCTCTGGGCGGCGTCGTTGGGCGGGAACACCGGCTCTGCCGGCGGATCGAACAGCGGATCCTGGGCCGGCTGCGCGTCGAAGGGCGCCGCGTCCGGCTGCTCGTAGCCGTCGTAGGCGACGGGGTCCAGGCCCGGCACCGAGGCGTAGGAGGACGGATCCAGCCACTGCCCGTCCGGCCCCGCCCCGCCGGGCGCGTTGAACCCACCACCGCCCGCCTCCGGGCCGGGGTAGTGGTAGTCCGGCGGCGGCGCGTCGCGGTCCTCGGCCCAGGGCAGGGCCGCCTCGGGCTGGCTCTCCTGACGCACGTCGGCCACCTCGCTGTGGCCGGGGCAGAGGTCGTCGAGGTAGGTGGACAGGGCTCTCGACCCGATGACCGCGCCCAGCTGCCGCTGCACCTGATGCAGCGCCATCTGCAGGTCGCTGGCCTCCTGGAACCGCTGGTCCACGTCCCGCACCAGGCACTGCATGGTCAGGTCGTCCAGGCGGGGGTGCACCTCGGGGTTGATGGACTGGGGGTTCGGGATCGGCTCGTGCAGGATCTGGCGCAGCAGCGCCTCCCGGGTGGTGCCCTCGAACAGCGGCATACCGGTGAGCATCTCCCAGAGCATGACGCCGAAGCTGAAGATGTCGGAGCGTGAGTCCAGGCTCTCGCCGCGCACCTGCTCCGGCGACAGATAGCGCGGATTACCGGGGTACTGGCTGCCTACCCGGGCCATGAGCCAGCCCGTGCGCGCCAGCCCGAAGCCTAGGATCTTCACCGAGCCCTCGAAGGAGCAGGCCACGTTGCGTGGGTTCAGGTCGCAGTGGACGATGCCCATGCTGTTGCCGTAGTGGTCGGCCTTGCGGTGGGCGTACTCCAGCCCCGCGGCCACCTCGCCCATGAGGTAGCAGGCCAGCCCGGCAGGGCAGATGGTGCGTTGCTGGCGCGTCGTCTTGAGCAGCGACCAGAGGTTGATCCCCGGGATGTGCTCCATGGCGAGGAAGAGATCCTCGCCGGTCTTGCCGAACTCGAAGACCTGGACGATGTTTCGATGGTTGAGCGAGAAGGCGATCTTCGCCTCCTCGATGAAGGTGCGGAAGAAGCGTGGATCGCTGGAGAAGTTGGGCGCGATGCGCTTGAGCACCTGGACCTTCTCAAAACCAGCGATGCCGATGGTCTTGACCTTGAAGATCTCCGACACCCAGTCCGCGGCGAGCCGCTCGAGGATGTGGTACTTTCCAAGGGAGGTTGGTTGACCCACCTTCGCTCCAGAGCTTCGAATGAAAGCGCAACTTTACCACAGGATCCAAATAGATTAGATCTTCTTGCCCATGGATGACGTCGACCTACAGATACAGCGATTGATGGAAAACCTGGGTTACGCCTTTCACGACGAGAGGCTGCTGATCCAGGCGCTGACCCACCGCTCCTACGCCAACGAGCACGGCCCCTCACGCGAGGGGCACAACGAGCGCCTGGAGTTCCTCGGCGACGCGGTGCTGGACCTGGCCGTGGGGTGCCAGCTCATGGAGCTGCTGCCCGAGGCCCGGGAGGGCCAGCTGACCAAGCTGCGCTCGTCCATTGTCAGCGAGGAGGGCCTGGCCCGCTGCGCCCGGCGGGTGGATCTCGGGGCGCACGTGCTGCTGAGCCATGGCGAGGAGCGCACCGGTGGCCGGGACAAGCCGTCCATCCTCTCCGACACCTACGAGGCGGTGGTCGGCGCCGTGTTCCTCGACGGCGGCTTCTCGGACGTCAACCTGATGGTCTGGCGCCTCATGGGCCCCCTGCTGGAGGAGGCCGTGGATGGCACCCTGGACCGGGACTTCAAGGGCCGCCTGCAGGAGCAGTCTCAGGCGCGGTGGCAGGAGTTGCCACAGTACACGATGCTGGAGGAGCACGGCCCGGACCACCACAAGCACTTCGTGGTGGAGGTCTCCATCCGTGGTGAGGATTACGCCCGGGGCGAGGGACGATCCAAAAAGGAGGCGGAGCAGGAGGCGGCGCGGCGCGCGCTGCGCGGGCTCAAGGCCTCGGCTCCCTGAGCCGCTCCCACAGCGATACCGGAGGTTCGGCGAACGCCCGGGCTTCCGCGCGTCCATGGGGATATGTTCATTGCTTTTCGACGGCCAGTTTTGTTCTATTGGGTAGGGGAATAACTGAGACAGACTGATGACGCAGAGAAAGCTCCCTGTACCTCCAAACGTGGTGATGAACGTCACCCAGACCGCTGCGGATCCCACCAGCAGCAGCATGGATCTTGCCGTTATCCTGGAGTCTGATCCGGTACTGTCGGCCAACATGATCAAGGCGGTGAACTCGCCGCTCTACTCGCCGCGGTCCCGCATCGCCACCGTGTCCCGGGCGGTCTCCTTCATGGGGATCAACGCCGTGCGCAACCTCGTGCTGTGCCTGGCCATCCGGGAGATCTTCCCCAAGACCAAGGCTTTTCCGCTGGAGCTGTTCTGGGAGTGCTCGCTGCGGCGCGCCGTGGCCGCCCGGGCCATGGGCAAGCTGCTCGGCTTCCCCAAGGTGGAGGGAGCTGTTCACCATGAGCCTCTGCCAGGACCTCGGCGTGCTGGTCATCGCCCAGGAAGACGCCATGACCGCACCCATGGCCGAGATCATGGTCCAGGCCTGGCCCGCGCGGCTGGCCGTGGAGGACGCGGGCGGTGAGCGCCACGACGACCTCGGCTTCGCGATGTTCAGCGAGTGGAAGTTCCCCGAGGAGATGTCGGTGCCGGTGCAGTACCACCACCGCCCGGACGAGGCCCCCGCCGAACACGCCCGGCGTACCTACCTGGCTCACGCGGCCGAGTGCATCGCCGACCTGTTGCAGGTGGAGGACAAACAGCAATCCCTGGACGCGGCCGAGGCGGCGCTGGCCCAGCTGGACCTTCCGCCGGAGCGGTTGCAGCCCCTGGCCGACGAGGTGGCCGAGGGGGTCAAGGATGCTGCCGAGGTGCTCGGCATGAAGGTGGGCGTCCAGCCTTCCTACGAGGAGATCACCGCGCTGGCCAGCCAGGGTCTCGTGGCCATCAGCATGGATCTGCAGGAGCAGACGGCCCGGCTGCAGCGCACCCTGGACGAGCAGCAGCGCATGACCCAGCGGCTCAACGATCTGAACGAGGAGCTCGAGGAGCGGGCCACCACCGACGGGCTGACCAATCTGCCCAACCGGCGCGCCTTTGACGACAACCTCGACCGCGAGATCGCCAGGGCCCAGCGCCAGTCGCACCCGCTGACCCTCTGCATGCTCGACGTGGACCACTTCAAGCTCTTCAACGACACCTACGGCCACCAGGCCGGCGACCTGGTGCTGCAGAAGGTGGGCGAGGTGATGAACGAGTCGGTGCGCCAGGCTGACTACCCCGCGCGCTACGGCGGCGAGGAGTTCTCGGTGATCATGCCATTCATCGACGGCCCCAAGGCCCGCTTCGGCGCCGAGCGCATCCGCAAAAACATCGAGACCATGCGGGTCAACTACAAGGGCAGGGTGCTCAAGGTCACCGTGAGCATCGGCTGCGCCACCATCGCCGGCAAGAGCGTGGGCTTTTCGCCCGAGGAGCTGATCAAGGAGGCGGACGAGGCGCTCTATCGCGCCAAGGAGGCCGGCCGCAACCGGGTGGTGGTGGCCTGACCGACGGGTCCACGACCCGCCGGCTTTGGCGCCTGCCGCGCCAGGAGCCTTACCTGCCGGCCCTGGCCTCGGGCGACAACGCGCCCCTGTTGAGCCTTCCAGAAGAGGTAGCTACTTGAGCTTGGTGTAGACCAGCACGCCGATGGCGATGAGGGCCAGGATCGTGAAGATGAACAGCACGATCTTGATCACGCTCCACGGCGCCTTGCCCACCACCTCGCCGGTCTGTCCGTTGACCAGGAAGCGGTAGACCTTGCTGTGGTAGCGGTAGGCCGAGATCCAGATCGGCAGCAGCACGTGCTTGAAGGTCTCATCGGAGAAGCGGTTGGTGACGTTGAGGAAGCGCTGGGTGTCTCCGGGGACGTCGTCGGAGCAGCGGCTCTGCTGCGAAGACTCCATGCGACCCACGGCATCGGTCCAGGAGGTGTTGAGGTCCTTGGAGTACTCCTCGGCTTTCCAGCCGGCCAAAAACGCCGGGTCGTAGGGCTGCAGCTCGTTGGTGGCGAAGGTCTTGAGCCGGTCGGCCAGGCTCTCGGGCAGGCCCCCCGAGGCGCAGACCAGCACGTCGTCGTAGGCGTCGGTGCGGCTGCCCCAGGCTGGCTCCCACTCCACCTTCCGCACTTCGCGGGTCTTCTCCACCTCGTTGCCGTCGCTGTCCTCATCGGTGTAGGTCTCGGTCTCGTAGTAGTAGTAACCGGCCTCGGCGGTCCAGTCCGAGTCCACCGTGGAGTCGAAGGTCCAGTACGGCACGTAGACGCCGTTGATCTCGGTGACGCTGGCCAGGCGCTTGAGGTCGTTGGGGCGGAACCAGAGCTTCTTCAACCAGCCGGTGAACTCCCGCGAGGCGGCCTTGCGGTCGACCTTGAAGGGCACCACCGACTCCGGCCTGATCAGCTTGCGGTTCTCCTCCTGCTCCAGGACCTGGGACGAGCCGCAGAAGTCACACTCCGTGGCGGTCATGTTCTCCGGGAAGCTCACCGTGGCCGCGCACTCCTGGCACCTGGTCGTGCGCACCTTGGTCCCCAGGCCGGTGGGCGTGCCGCTGGCCAGACCCTTGGAGAGATCGTGCTCCACGATGGACTGCTGTCCATCCTCGGCGGCGATGTTTTTGACGTTGCCGCAGTACTGGCAGGAGAGTTTCTGTTCACCAGCGTCGTAGGTCATCTCCCCCTTACAGTTGGGGCAGAGAAACGTCTTGGCGCCTGACTCCTTGGTGGGGGTCTCGTTGTCCATGGCCTATCTATAGATGTGTGAAAGGTCTGCGGCGATGTTTTTCTGCATCGCCTCAACAGTGCCGCCGCCGATGCTGAGCAGGATGGCGTCGCGCAGCAGGCGCTCCACCGGGTAGTCGCGGGTGTAGCCGTAGCCACCCAGGACCTGGATCGCGGTGCGCGCCACCCGCTCGGCGGTGACCGTGGCGATGAGCTTGGCGCTGGCCGCGTCCAGGCTGTTGCGCGCGTCGGGTTTGATCTGGCTCGCCGTCTGGTAGACCAGCGCCCGGGCGGCCTGGGTCTCGGCGTAGGAGTCGGCAACCATCTTCTGGATCTGGCCGAACTTGATCAGCGGCTTGCCGAAGGCCTTGCGCTCGGACACGGCGTAGCGGGCCATCTCCTCGACGCAGCGCAGGGCGATGCCGATGGACTGGGCCGCCAGCGTCACGCGCTCGATCTCGAGGTTGCGCATCATGTGGATCATCGCCCCGTTCTCGGCGCCGAGCAGGTTCGCCGCCGGCACCTCGCAGTCCTCGAGGACGATCTGGGTCGTGGGCGACGACCGCATGCCCATCTTCTTCTCCTTGTTGGCGAAGGAGAAGCCGGGGCAGCCGTTCTCCACCACGAAGGCGGTGACGGCGCGGCTGGCGCGGTCCATCTTGGCGTAGACCAAAAACACCTCACCCGGGCCGCCGTTGGTGATGAACTGCTTGGTGCCGTTGAGGATGTAGGTGTCGCCCTTGCGCACGGCGGAGGTCTTCATGCCGAGCACGTCGGTGCCCGCGTCGGGCTCGGTCATCGCCATGCCTGCGATGCGGGTGCCGTCGAGCACGTCCTCGAGGAAGCGCTCGCGCTGCTCCTCGTTGGAGCTGTAGTAGAAGTTGTTGACGAAGAGGATCTCGTGCGCCAGATACGAGAGCCCGAAGCCCGGGTCGAAGCGGCTCAGCTCCTCGCAGACGATGACCGACGCCACGGGATCCATGCCCACGCCGCCGTCGTCCTCGGACACCGTGACGCCGAAGAGGTTCAGCTCGCTGCCCAGCCGGCGGAAGAGGAGCTCGTTGAACTTTTCCTCGTCGTCGTGCTCCGCCGCCTGGGGTTCCAGCTCGGCCTGGCCGAACTGGTGCACGGTGTCGCGGATCGCCTGATGTATCTCGGTGGGGTTGTACAGGTCAGTGCTCATGGCGATGATTCCTCCTGCGCGGATACGGTGTGGCACATCTTCGCGCGGGGGCCCCGCCTTGGCAATGGCCAAAAGGCGCGCCGCCGGCGGTAGGTGAAACTCCTGCGTTGATTTCCCATCGGGCATTGGCTATGACTGCTGGGTCCCCTGGAGGCGGCAAGATGAAAAAGATGACCGAGTTGATCCACGAGTACTTCGACACCTACGGTTGGCAGTACGAATACGACGAGAAGATGAACACCTGGCATACCGGGTTTCGTGGGCAGGCGTGCAACTTCAACATCTTTGTGCACCTGACCGAGAACTGGATAATCTTCAGCATCTCCCCCTTCGTCAACGCGCCGGAGGACGACCGCTGCCGCGTCAACCTGCACGCCTACCTGCTCAAGCTCAACTACTTGATCAACATGGCCAAGTTCAGCCTGGACGAGGAGGACGACCTGGTGCTCACCGTGGAGCTCCCCACGGAGAACTTCCAGTACAGCGACTTCGAGGACGGGCTCAACGCGCTGAGCTACTACGGCGACACGTACTACCGCGAGATCCTCAACGTGGCCATGGACCCCGACCACGAGCCCGTATCGGCGGAGGAGTGGATCCCCGGGGTGACCAACAGCGGCAACCACGACGTCAACTGACCCCGAGCCCGCTGGACGGCGGGCGAATCCAGGCTACCTTTTAATACGCAGTAGAAGTACAGGAGGCCGGTTTGGATTCCGGCGGCAAAAAGAGGCACAAGTCCTCCGCTCAATGGCGGGCGGTAATGGGCCGGAGCATCCGGCGCAAGCTCCACCGCGCGGTGGAGGCCAAGCGGGAGGACGAGGAGAAGCCGCAGCCGGCTACCTACAAGGAAGCAAAACACAAGTCCTCGGCGGAGTGGGCGGCGGTGATGTCCCGCAGCCTGAACAAGAAGCTGGGCAAGGACGAGACGCCGGAGACTCCTCAACCCAGGCCTTCAAATCCGCGGCCCGCCACCCCGATGCCGGTGCCCGCCGTCCCCTCGTCCGAAAAGGACACAGGGGAGAACAGGCGAGTCAACGAGCGCATCACCTACGATCGACAGGTGCAGTGGCTGGCGGACAAGGAGCGCTACAACAGCACCGTGCTGGACATCAGCGAGAGCGGGCTGCGCCTGACCTGCGACAAGCCGGTGAAGCTGCACACCCAGGTGCGGGTCTTCATCCCGTTGCCGGCAGGCGAACACACCACCAGGCAGATGTATCTGCTCGAGGGCGTGGTCGTGCGATCCGAGGACGACGAGGTCGGCATCTTCTTCACCGACCTGCCGCTGGACGTGCGGGTGCTGATCCGCGATCTGGTGGTCAGCAGGTTCTGATCAAGGCTCGAGGAAGCTCTCAACGAAGGCGGCCAGCTCGCGCAGGGGGACGCCCGCGGGGCAGATGTCCTCACACGCCTCGCAGTCACCGCAGCGACGCCAGCCCGCGAGGTGCTCGGCGGCGAGCTCGAAGTCGGGCATGCTGCAGCCCGCGCAGCAGGCCAGGTCGGAGGGGCCGTTGAACAGGTGGCGCCGGTCCGCGCGGAGGTTTTCGCAGACTGTGTCGCAGAGCCCACAGCAGATGCAGCGCGAAAACGTCGACAGCCTGGCGCGCTGGTCCGCGGTCAGGGGCCGCAGCTTGTCGCCGGCGTAGTTTCGCAGGAAGCGCTCCATGGCGTCGCCCTGGGCCGACGACACCGGCTTGGCCAGCATGTGCAGGTTGAAGTGATAGGCCAGGTTGAGCAGGGAGACCAGCTTACTCATGGCGCACCTCCGGCGGCCGCCGCGCCGGCGAGGTGGCCTGTGATCAGGGCCGTGCCGAGGCCGCAGCGCCCGGTGACGTAGTCGTATCCACCCAACACGCTGCCTGCGGCGTACAGGTTCGCCATGGCCGGTGATCCGTCCGCGGCCAGGGGGCGCAGGCGCGCGTCCACCCGCAGCCCTGCCCGCATCAGCGCGTGCGGTCCGCCCACCTCCCGGGCCAGGTACCTGCCAGGCCGGGGCGAGGCGTCGGCCAGCCTGCCGTCGATCCATACCGGCAGCTTCAACAGCGGCTCCATCAGCTCGCGGTGGTGTACCAGACCACCGCTGGCGAACTTGCCCGTGGCCAGCACCAGGGCGTCGGCGTCAACGGCGGGCTTCGCTTCCAGCTCAACGGCGACGCGTCCGCCCTTTGCGGTGCCGGCCAGGGCCCGGGCGCGGGTCAGGCCAACGCCGCGGTCGGCCAGGGCGCGGTCCATGGCGGCCTGCAGGCGGAGCCCGGGCACCACGGGGGGAGCAGAGGCCAGCAGCTCGAAGGCCGGGGCCACCGCGTTGAGGGCGTCGGCGGCCTGACGCCAGCGCTCCAGGCCCATGACCGGCGGCAGCGCCAGGTGTGACAGTCGCTGCCGGGCCACGGCCCCGCGCAGGGCCTCCACCACCCGGCCCAGCGCGCGCGGATCGTCCAGGTGCCTGGCCAGGGCAGGGGGCTGCATGTGCTGCTCGCCCCGGCGCCTGAGGACGGGCACCTCCACGGGCACCGCCTCGAGCTTGACGCCGCCCATGGCCGCGGCGCGGGTGTGACCGGCGGCCAGGGCGCCGGGGTGCACCAGGGGGTGATCCGAGAAGCCGACCACGCCGAGGCGGGCGCCGGCGAGCCCGGGCAGATGGCCGCCGAGGGAGGGGGCCTGGCACAGCGTGGTGCTCTTGAAGGTGCCCATGTCGGTGGGCAGCACCAGGGGCGGCTGCTCCAGGGAGCGAAAGGGCACCAGGTCCAGGGCCTCGCACAGCGACCGCAGGATCTGCGCCGCACGGGGGGCGTCCACTCCCGCCAGGGCCAGGGGGTGGCCCGGCTCGCGGCGCAGCATCTCGTCGAAGCAGGCGGCCACGGGGGCGCGCCCGGCCCAGGCGTCGCCGGGCATCTCGGCCGGATCCGCGGCCAGGTCCACGGCGCCCGACGACATGGCCGTGGTGCCCGGGGACATGCGCAGCAGGGTGACCGCCGCGCCGTGTTCGGCAGCGGCGAGGGCAGCGGCCACGCCCGCGGCGCCGCCGCCGATGACCACCACACGCCTCCTGGCCGCGCTCATCAATACACCGGCCCCTCGACGCCCTGTCGCGCCAGATCGCCCACCAGGAAGTGGCGGGCCTGGTTGAGCTCTTCCTGGGCCAAGGCCGCGCCGCTGAGCGCCGGCGCCTTGCCGCGGTACCGCTCCTGGAGCAGGTCGAGCAGCTGGGCCAGCTGCTGCTCCGCGGACAGATTCAGCTCCTGGACCAGGATGCCGGCGGCCCGGGCGATGCACCGGTACCCCTGACAGGTGCCACAGGACAGACGCGTGCGACGCCGCAGATCGTCCAGGGTGCGCGCGCCCTCCTCGCGGATGACGTAGCGCAGCTCTGCCTCGGTCACCGGCTCGCAGCGGCAGACCAGGGTGCCGCCGGCGGGCTCGTCGCTCGTCTCGAGCACCTCGCGCGAGCGCTCGCCGTGGCGGTAGACCACGCGGCCCACGGCCCCGGGCGAGACCTCCAGCTCGCGGGCCAGCTCGTGGATCTCGGAGCCTCCCGCGCCGCCGGGGAGCGAGTGCAGGTGAGTGATGCTTGGCTCGTCATGGCCCAGCCGCCGGCAGACCGCGTCGGCGCACTCCTCTGACATCAGGCGGTAGGCGGCCAGCTTGCCGCCGATCATGGTCACCAGGCCCGGGGCGCCGTCCGCCTCGTGGTCCTGGATCGCGTGGTCCCGGGTGAGGTCGTCCTCGTACTTGCCGTACTCGTGGATCGTGGGGCGCAGGCCCACCATGGTGCGGGTGACCCGGTGCTCGCGGATGGAGGGGAAGACCGACTCCACGCCCTCGAGGAGGTACTCGATCTCGTCCTCGCTGGCCCACAGATCGTCGGGGTCGCCGTAGTAGTCGTCGTCGGTGGTGCCGAGGATGGTGCTGTTTTCGTGGGGCTCGAGGAAGAGCTGCCGCTTGTCCACGGCCGCGGCCACGATGGAGTAGTTGGTCAGCCGGCGGTCATAGATCAAGTGGACGCCCTTGCCCGGGCGCACCTTGACCTCCACGCCGGCCAGACGCGCCACCCGCGGGGCCCAGGCGCCGGCCAGGTTGACCACCACCGGCGCCTCCAGGGCGCGCCGGCCGCCGTCGATGAGGTCCTCGACCTCCACGCCGCCCACCACGCCGTCGCGCTGCAGCACGCCGCTGACCTGGTGGTAGGTCAGCAGCGTCGCCCCGTGCTCCCGGGCCGACACGGCGTTGGCCACGCAGAGGCGGAAGGGATCGATGCCCCACTCGTCGAAGGTCACGGCGCCGATGATGTCGGCGCTGAGCCCCGGCTCGAGCTCCAGGGCCTCATCGCGGGTCAGGCGTGTGCTCGGCTGGCCGTTTTTCAGCGGCTGGTATACGTCGTAGGCCTTGAAGAAGACCTCCATCAACTCCAGCATGATTTTGGCGTTGGAGGCGCTGGCCAGCATCGGCACGATGAAGGGGATGCGGAAGCAGAGGTGGGACGCGATGCGCTGGATGTAGCCGGAGTCCAGGCAGCTGATCTTGGTCACGTCCATCTCGTGCTGCAGGTAGCGGGCGCCGCCATGGATCATGCCGCTGTTGGCCCCGGAGGCCCCGCTGGCCAGATCGTTCTTCTCCACGAGCGCCACGCTCAGCCCGCGCATGGCCAGGTCCCTGGTCACGCCGCAGCCGTTTACGCCACCGCCGACGACGATGACGTCGTACTCCTCGGCAGGTGCCCTGCTCATCGGACCTTGATTCCGAGCTCCTTTAGCTGCGCGTCGTCAACGGGGGACGGCGCGCTGGTCAGCGGACAGGTGCCGCTGGTGGTCTTGGGGAAGGCGATGACCTCCCGCAGGGACGAGGCGCCGGTCAGCAGCATCACCAGCCGGTCCAGGCCGAAGGCCACGCCGGCGTGAGGGGGAGGACCGTAGCGGAACGCCTCGAGGAGGAAGCCGAACTTCTCCTCGGCCTCCTGCTCGTCGATGCCCAGCGCGGTGAACACGCGCTGCTGCACGTCCCCCTGGTGGATACGGATCGAGCCGCCGGCCACCTCCACGCCGTTGAGCACAAGGTCATAGGCCCGGGCGCGGATCTCACCCTTGCGATCGGACTCCAGCAGATCCATGTCGTCGGGGTGGGGCGCGGTGAAGGGGTGGTGGCAGGCCGTCCAGTCGCCGGACTCCTCGGCCACCTCCAGCAGGGGGAACTCGGTGATCCACACCGGCGCATAGGCGTCCTCCTCGATGAGGTCGAAGCGGTCGGCCATGTGCAGGCGCAGCGTGGAGAGCGCGTTGTTGGCGATGAGCGGGCGGTCCGCGGCGAAGAGCAGCAGGTCGTCCATGCCCGCGCCGGTGCGCGAGTTGATCAGGCGCCGCGACTCGGGAGACATGAACTTGGTGATGCCGCCCTTCCAGATGCGCCCCTCCTCCAGCTTGCACCAGGCCACGCCCCTGGCGCCCACCGGCTTGACCAGGTCGGTGAGGCCGTCGAGGATCTTGCGGGAGAACTGCGCGGCGCGCTCGGGGACGCGCAGCACCTTGACGATGCCGCCGTTTTCCACGGCGCCCTCGAAGACCTTGAAGCCGCAGCCGCGGACCAGGTCGGTGACGTCGGTCAGGTGCAGGTCGAAGCGCAGGTCCGGCTTGTCGGTGCCGTAGACATCCAGGGCCTCGTCGTAGGTCAGGCGCTGGAAGGGGCTGGCGATCTGCACGTCGAGGGCGCGGGCCATGACATGCTTCATCAGGCCCTCCACCACGTAGTAGATGTCCTCCTCGTCCACGAAGGACAGCTCCATGTCCACCTGGGAGAACTCCAGCTGGCGGTCGCCGCGCAGGTCCTCGTCGCGGAAGCAGCGCACGATCTGGTAGTAGCGGTCGAAGCCCGAGACCATGAACAGCTGCTTGTAGAGCTGGGGCGACTCGGCCAGCGCGTAGAAGCTGCCGCGGGCCTCGCGGCTCGGCACGAGGAAGTTGCGCGCCCCGCCCGGGGTGTTGCGGATCATGAACGGGGTCTCCATCTCCAAAAACCCCTGGGTGTCGAGGAAGGAGCGCATGGCGGCGCAGACCTCTGCGCGCAGCATGAAGTTGCGCTGCATCTCGGGGCGGCGCAGGTCGAGGTAGCGGTGGCGCAGGCGCAGCTCCTCGCGGGTGTCGATGCCGTCCTCGATCTCGAAGGGCGGGGTCTCGGCGCGGGAGAAGATACAGAGATCGCCGGCGTGGACCTCGATCTCGCCGGTGGGCATGCGCGCGTTGGCGTTATCGCCGCGGCTGATCACCATGCCCTCGAGGCCGACGCAAAACTCGGGGCGCAGCTCGGCGGCGCGCTCGAGCAGTTCGGCGTCGAGGTCCTCGCGAAAGACCACCTGGGTCACGCCGTAGCGGTCCCGCAGGTCGATGAAGATGGCCCCGCCCAGGTCACGTCGACCCTGGACCCAGCCGGTGAGGATGGCGTCGGTGCCGACGTGTGATCCGCGGAGCTCTCCGCAGGTGTGAGTCCTGCTGATAAATTGTGATTCGTCCTTCACGGCAACCCTCTCTGGAAATAGGTCTCGGCATTATAGCGGCCGAAGGGGAATATGGAATACGGGAACGTCTTATCCACCCACCAGGGGCACCAGGCGCAGGAAGGTCACGGTCAGCCGCTGATCGTCGAGGCCCACGGCATCGTCCGGGCGTTCCAGCTGCCGGCCGTCCACCAAAAGCAGGAACTGGCCGGCCTCGAAGGCGGCCACCGCCCGGGCCTGCTCCTCGGCCAGCGAGGGGGCGCCGTCCACGGGGTGGAGCCAGGGTGAGCGGCGGAGGCCGTCGCCGGAGGCCACGTGGGCCGCGATCTCCTGTTCGACCCTGGCCTCGATCAACGTCCGCGCCGTGACGGGTGCGTCCTGCACCAGGCGCAGGTGCCCGGCAGGGGTCGGGGCGACGCCGGGGGCCTCGTCGTAGATCTCGAGCACCGCGATCATGGATCCTCCTGCAACGTGGTTGTGGTTCGGGGCGCTTGCCCTTAAGTTTTGGATCATGGCCAACAAGCGAAGGAAGAGCAAGCAGGGCAGCAAGGCGAGCCGGGATCCCGTGGCGCTGGCGGGCAAGATCCTCGCGGCCTACGGCCGCCGCCGCTCGCCAGCGGCGGACCACGCCCGCGCGGTGAACGCGCTGGCGCCGCCGAGCAGGGCCGAGGCCGCGGTGTGTCTGCTGGAGGGGCTGAAGACCACGGACTGGAGCATGGCGTCCGGAGCACACTGGGCGCTGCTGGATCTTCTGCGCGCGGTGATGAAAAAAGAAGCTGCCGCTGGACGAGGGTCAAGTGGTCCGGCTGAGCCGCGTGTTTGTGGACCAGCACCGCCTGGACAACATGAGCTTCCCCATCTACCTCACGGTCAAGGCCATCCTGGCCCACGCCGCCGAGCATGGCCTGCCGGAGCTGGCGCGCCCGGGGCTGGAGGTCGCGCGCGCGGCGCTGGCCGGCATGACCTACGAGACTCACGCGCGGCGGTACCTCTACAAGTTGGAGGAGCTGCTGGGCGCGGAGGACGACCTGGTGCTGGACGAGGCCGACCCGTGGGCCAGGGACGCGCTGGAGCAGCTGCAGGCGCTGCCCGACGAGCGGCGTGGGGCGTGGGCGGCGCTGTTGAAGCACGCCCGCGACGTCAGGCGAGCGGCCCCCTCGGCGACGTGGCAGCGGGAGGCGGCGCCGCTGGTGCAGGCGGTGGGGCAGGGCGACCTCGCGCAGCGGGTGCCCCGCTGGGTTGCCGGTTTGAAGAAGGCCACGCCAAGGGACACCAACGCCGACTTGCTGCGCGGCCTGCTGCACGCGACGCCGCTTTTGGACGGTGAGGCGCGCGAGGCCATGACAGGCACCCTGGCCGAGGCAGTGGAGCGGGGCTGCCGCCGTGCGGAGAGAGGCGGGCTGGTGTCGTCCATGCTGGCCAAGGCCGCGGTGCTGACCCTGGGGCAGCTGGGGGACCGGGCCGCGGCGCAGCGGCTGGCCTGGTTGGCCGAGCGGGTCAAGAGCGACTGGATCATCGACGACGTGCAGCAGCAGCTGGCGCAGGCGCTGGAGTCGGCGGGCGTGGCGGCCGACGAGCTGGAGGAGGCGGTGGTGGACGACTTCGGCATGCAACAGGTCGGCCGCCTGGAGCGGGCGCTGGGACAGCACACGGCGCTGGTGCTGGTGGACGGACCCGGGGCCACGCGGCTGGTCTGGCGCCAGGCCTCGGGCAAGGAGCAAAAGAGCGTGCCCGCGGCGGTCAAGCGGACCCACGCCGACGAGGTCAAGGCGCTGCGCAAGAACGCCAGTGAGATGAAGAAGGTGCTGGCCGCCCAGCGCGACCGGCTGGACGCGTCGTATCTCGAGCAGCGCAACTGGCCTGTGGATCGCTGGCTGCGCCTCTACATCCACCACCCGCTGTTGGGGGTCGTGGGGCGGCGGCTGGTCTGGACCGTGGCCACCAAACGAAGCACGCGGGCCTGCGCCTGGGATCCAGACAAGGGGCGCCTGACCGACGTCGCCGGCAAGGCCGTCAAGCCGGCGCGCACGGCCGAGGTCCGCCTGTGGCACCCGCTGGAGGCTGGTGACGACGAGGTGGCCGCCTGGCAGCGTTGGCTGGAGCGGCGCCTGATCACGCAGCCGTTCAAGCAGGCCCACCGGGAGGTCTACCGCGTCACCGCCGCCGAGCGGCAGACCGCCACCTACTCCAACCGCTTCGCCGGGCACGTGCTCCGCCAGCACCAGCTAAACGTGCTGCGCCAGCAGAGGGGCTGGGAGTACAGCCTCATGGGCCAGTGGGACTCCTACGACAGACCGACCCTGCGGCTGGATCCGTGGAACCTGCGGGCGGAGCTGTGGGTGGAGCGCATCGCCGAGGACGAGGCTTCGGACATGGGCGTGCTGCTCTACGTCGCCACCGACCAGGTGCGGTTCCTCGAGGGGCAGGCCTGCGATCCGACGCCGCTGGCGGACGTGCCGCCCCTGGTCTTCTCCGAGGTGATGCGGCAGGTGGACCTGTTCACTGGTGTCTGCAGCATCGGCAACGATCCCCGGTGGGCCGACCGCGGCGACGCCCTGGACGACTACTGGAGCGACTTTTCATTCGGCGAGCTGGGGGCCACCGGGCGCACCCGCGCCGAGATCCTCGGCCGCCTGCTGCCGGCCCTCGCCATCGCTGACCGCTGCAGCCTGGACGGTCGCTTCCTGCGAGTGCGTGGCGATCTGCGCACCTACCGCATCCACCTCGGCAGCGGCAACGTGCTCATGGAGCCCGGCGAACAGTACCTCTGCATCGTGGCCGACCACTCCCGCGGCTCGCGCACGAACCTCTTCCTCCCCTTCGAGGGCGACGTCGTCCTCTCCACCATCATCAGCAAGGCGCTGCTGCTCGCGGCCGACAACAAGATCGAGGATCCAACCATTCGGGAGCAAATAGAGAGCTGAGCGACTACTTGGCCGGGCGGAGCTTTTTTTGTTTTATCCGTTTGCGCATGGCCTTGACGGAGCGGGGGAGTGCCACCTCCGAGACGTGGTGCAGGACGAAGTCGGGCGCGGACATCTTCGGCTTGAGCATCACCGAGTAGTGCAGGATCGACCTGTTTTTGCCCCAGGCGGAGACCTGCCAGGATCCCTGATTATGGATGAATGAGCCCCGCAGCAGGTGCCACTTTCGCGTATAGCGGCGGCGCTTGCGGTCCAGGATGTGGGTGTTGCGGGTGATGCACCAGTGGTCCTCCAGGGGCCAGGGCATGTCGATGCGGTAGAACCAGTCGTAGCTGGTGGGCGAGCGGCGCTTCATGATCTTGGCGGCTGTCACCCGCGGGAAGACCTTGCCGTAGCGCATGACGTCGCCCACCACCGCGAACACCTGCTCGGGTGACGCGTCGATGACGCCGGCTGCCCAGCCTCGCCCCGCGCCCCGCGGCTTCATCCCGGAGGCTCCGGAGGAGCCGAGGACCGGGGCGCCTTTGCCGGGGACCTTCCAGTAGCGGGTGACGATCTCGCCGCGGTCGAGCTTGGCGCGCTGGACAGCGGTGTATTTTTGGGCCCAGGCTGGCCCGGAGGAGAGGACCACAGCGAGCAGCACCACAGGCGTCGCCAGGGCCAGGTTCCTTGCTGAGCTCATGTCTCCAAGGATCCGTTCAACCTGCCATCAATTCAAGGCCAACCCTGCACAAACGGTTGTCTTCACCTCCAACCAGGCCCATGCTGGGCGACCGATGAACGGCCCCGACGCAGACCCTCCCCGGCCAGCCGGCACCAGCGTGGCGAGGGGCCTGCTGCTCACCGTCGGGGGGGCGTTCTTCGCGGCGGTCTACCTCATCCCCTACAAGGCGGCCACCGAGCTGGCGCCCGCCGAGCAGGTGGTGCTGCCGATGCTGCTGGTGGCGGCGCTGCTCAACACCCTGCCGCTGCTGCCGCTGCCGTGGAGCCGCGGACCGCGCCTGCGCTGGCCCACCAGCCTGTCCCTGGGCGTCTCGGGCATGCTCGGGCTGATCTCCTGTCTGGGCAACGAGGCCGTGGCCCGGGCCCTGGCTCACATCGCGCCGGGCATCACCGCGGTGGTGTTGCGCACCCAGGTGGTGTTCGTGGCCCTCGGCGCCCGGCTGGTGCTGCGCGAGCCCACCACCGCGCGCTTCTGGATCGGCGTGGCCCTGGCCCTGGGCGGCATGGCCATGTTGCGCTGGAGCGGCAGCGCCTCCGCCCTCACGGTCTGGGGTATGACCTGGGCCCTGGTGGGCGCCTCCTCCTTCGGCTCCTACCAGGTGGTGGTGCGTCGCTTCATCCACCAGATCGATCCACTGCTGGTCAACACCTTGCGGCTCTGGATGGCCGCCGCGTTGCTGGCCCTGCTGCCGGGCCGCGTCGCGAGCCTGGCAGACGCCAGCGCCAACCTCTGGGCGCTGTGCGCCGGGGCGGCCCTCGCCGGACCGATCCTCAGCCGCCTGTTGCTGATGTCCGCCCTGCGCCACATCCCGGCGGCGCTTTCATCCCTGGCGCTCTTCTCTCAGCCGGTGTTCGCCTATTTGCTGGCCGCGCCGGTCTTCGGCGTCCACCCCGGCGCCCTCGAGCTGGCAGGCTGCGCCGTGGTGCTCTGCGGTATCGCGCTGCCTGCCATGGAGCACCTGAAATCGTGACGACGCGTGAGCGCCCCGAGGCAACACCGCTATTGAATCAAGGGGCATATGTATTAGGATCTCCGCCACGGGAGGTAACTTTTATGAAAATGACCACTAGCCTGTTTATCGCAATCATGGCCGCGGCGTTGCTGCTGGCCTGCTCGGACGACAACGTCAGCACCCACGACCTCGGTCAGCCCGACGGGGGCAAGGCCGACAAGGGCCAGGCGGACAAGGGCGGCAAGACCGACGGCAAGCCGAAGCCGGACAAGGGCAAGCCGAAGCTGGACAAGGGGCCGCCGCCGCCGGACAAGGCGCCGCCCAAGCCCGACGCAAAGCCGCCGGGGCCGTTCACCTGCGCCGCCGACTGCTCGGAGTATGTCGTCAAGCGGCTGATCATGCCGATCAACAACGCCACCAGCCAGCAGTACGCCCTGGTACACAAGGGGCAGAAGTACAACGCCCTGGGCGGCATGATCTCGCTTCTGATCCAGCAGGCGCCGACCCTGGAGCTGCAGGCCTCGGTGGACAACGACGTCTGCGCCGGCAAGAACATCAACCTGCTGCGGGTCAAGTCCAAGAGCCTGGTCAGCCAGCCCGCGGTCAGCGGCCAGTGGTGGATCGGCAAGGCCTTCGGCTGCTGCTACAAGTCCATCTGCCTCGACACCAAGAACAAGACCCAGTGCGAGGCCGGCGCCAAGCTCAAGTGTTTCGGCGGCACGGGCAAGTTCCAGGTGGACAAGGCCAAGCCCCAGGACCTGTTCCTCGGCGGCGCGATCAAGGGCGGCGCGCTGTCGCTGATGGGCAAGAAGCTGTCGCTGCGGCTGTCGATGTCCAAGGGCGGCAGCGTGGACGTGCCGCTGAAGATGGCCACCGTGCGCGGGCAGATCACCAAGCAGGAGATCAAGGGCGGCGTGTTGACCGGCGGCGTGTCTCAGGTTGACGTGGCCACCAAGGTGGTGCCGGCCATGGCGCAGATCCTCGACGCCCTCTACAAGAAGACCAAGGACAAGAAGACCAAGGACATGCTGAAGAAGCTGTTCGACTCGAACAGCGACGGCCAGATCACCTCGCTCGAGCTGAACAACAACGCCCTGATCAAGACCTACCTCGCCGGCGACGTGGACGTGGACGGCGACGGCAAAAAAGAGGTCTCCGTGGGCCTGGCCCTCACCGCCGTCAGGGCGGCGATCAACACCAACTGACGACTTCCATCGGACGAGCGTTCCGACCAGGAGATAACAATGCAAGACAAGAAAGTGGTGCTCGCCTACAGCGGTGGGCTGGACACCTCGTGCATCCTCAAGTACCTGCTGGAGTTGGGCTACGAGGTCATCGCTTACGTCGGCGACGTCGGGCAAAAGGACGACTGGGACGTGCTGCGCGAGCGCGCCCTGGCCACCGGCGCCAGCAAGGTCTTCGTCGAGGACCTCAAGGAAGAGTTCGTCACGGACTTCATCTTCCCCGCCTTCGCGGGCAACGCGGTCTACGAGAACCGCTACCTGCTCGGCACCGCGCTGGCGCGGCCGATCCTCGCCCGCCGCCAGGTGGAGATCGCCCTGGAAGAGGACGCGCAGTACGTCTCGCACGGCTCCACCGGCAAGGGTAACGACCAGGTGCGTTTCGAGCTGGCCTACTACGCCCTGGCGCCTCAGATCAAGGTCATCGCGCCGTGGAAGGACCGCGCGTTCCTCGACCGCTTCAAGGGCCGCAATGACCTGATCAGGTACGCCAAGGAGCACGAGATCCCGCTGGAGTCCACGGCGGCCAAGCCGTTCTCCATGGACGAAAACCTGCTGCACAAGTCCTACGAGTCGGGCGTGCTCGAGGATCCGATGTACAAGCCCGACGAGGAGATGTACACCATCTGCCGCTCGCCATTCGCAGCCCCGGATGAGCCGGCCCATCTCGAGCTGCACTTCAAGGACGCCGTGCCGATCCGCGTCGTGAACCTGGACGACGGCCACGCGGTGGAAAAGCCCCTGGAGCTGTTCACCTACCTCAACGACCTGGGCAGCCTCCACGGCATCGGCCGCCTGGACATGGTGGAGAACCGCTTCGTCGGCATCAAGTCCCGCGGCTGCTACGAGACCCCGGGCGGCACGATCCTGCACCAGGCGCTGCGCGACCTGGAGGGCGTGGCCATGGACCGCGACGTGCTCCACCTGCGCGACGGCCTGGCGCCCAAGTTCGCCGAGTGCATCTACAACGGTTTCTGGTTTAGCCCGGAGATGGACTTTTTGCGCGCGGCCTTCAACCAGGCCCAGCACCTCATCGACGGCAAGGTGGTCCTGGACCTCTACAAGGGGAACGTGATCATCAGCGGCCGCGAGTCGCCCACCTCGCTGTACGATCCTGAGCTGGCCTCCATGGACGTCGAGGGCGGCTACGACCAGACCCACGCCGAGGGGTTCATCAAGATCAACGCGCTGCGGCTGCGGGCGCACGGTGTGATCCTGCGGGATCCGAAGTCGACGACATGAGCCGGCTCTGGGACAAGGGCGAGCCTCTGGACCGGGTGGTGGAGCGCTTCACCGTGGGGCGGGATCCGGAGCTCGACCTCCGCCTGGCGCGGCACGACGCGCTGGCCAGCGCGGCCCACGCCCGCATGCTGCACAGCATCGGCGTTATCACCGAGGCTGACCTCGCCGCCGTGCTGGGGGGATTGTCCCGCATCGCCGCCGACGCGCGGGCCGGCGAGTTCTCCATCGCGCTGTCCCAGGAGGACTGCCACACCGCCATCGAGAACCGGCTCACCGAGGAGCTGGGCGAGGTGGGCAAGCGGATCCACACCGGGCGCAGCCGCAACGACCAGGTCATCGCCGCCGTGCGGCTCTTCGGCCGCGAGGCGGTGCTGCAGCTGGCCGAGGGGCTCTGCGTGGTGGCCGGCGCCCTGACGGACCTGGCCCACCGACACCGCGAGACCTCGGTGCCGGGCTATACCCACACCCGGCAGGCCATGCCGTCCACCCTCGGTCTGCTGCTGGGGGCCCACGCCGAGACCCTCGCCGATGGGTTGCCGTGGCTGCAGACGGCCTACGACCACCTCAACCGCTGCCCCCTGGGGAGCGCCTCGGGCTACGGCGTCTCCCTGCCGCTGGACCGTTCGATGGTGGCCGATCTGCTCAACATGGATTCCGTGCAGGAGAACACCCTGGCCGTGCAGAACGACCGGGGAAAGACCGAGATGCTGGTGCTCGGCGCGGCCCTGGCGCCGGCCCTGGACCTGGGCCGCCTGGCCTCGGACCTGATCTGGTTCTCCACCGAGGAGCTGGGCTACATCACCCTGGGTGACGACGTGACCACCGGCAGCAGCATCATGCCGCAGAAGCGCAACCCCGACGTGCTGGAGCTGATCCGCGCCAGCGCGGCGAGGGTACGCAGCCGCCACCAGGAGATCGCGGCGGTCTTCTCGCCGCTGTCCTCGGGCTACCACCGGGACCTGCAGCTGACCAAGGAGCCCTTCCTCGAGGGGATGCAGACCTGTCTCGACATGATGGCCGCCATGGCGCCGGCGCTGGAGTCGATGAAGGTTCACCCTGACCGCTGCGCCGCGGCCATGGAGCGCTCCATCGGCTCCACCGACGCGGTCTTTGCGCGGGTGGCCGTCGGCGAACCGTTCCGCGCGGCCTACAAGGCCGTGGCGGCCGACCCCGAGGGGGCCGTGGAAGGAGACCCGGCCCAGATGTGGCGCGGCCGCACCCACCTGGGTGCTCCGGGGGCGCTGGATCTGACCACCTGCCGCCAGCAGCTGGAGCAGGGCCGGGCGTGGGCGGCCGGCCGATGGCGGGCCGTCAACGCGGCCTGGCGTATCCTCGAGCCCTGACCTATTCCCTTCCTCGCCCTTCCGGGCTATCATCCGTCGGTGACCAGAAAAATAACAACGGTGACGCTCCTGCTGGTCCTGGCCGGCTGCTCGTCACCCACGAGGAAGTACACGCGCAGGTCCGACGCGCCGCTGCCCACGGGCACCCGCGAGGTGGTCCGCGTCATCGACGGCGACACCGTGGAGCTCAACGGCGGCGACCGGGTGCGCATCAACTACATCAACACCCCCGAAAAGCGTGAGGAGCTCGGCCGTGAGTCCAGTGCCCTCGCGCGCAAGCTGTGCCGGGGCAAGATGGTGCGCGTGGAGAGCAGAGGGCGCGGCGGATACGGTCGCGTGCTGGGAGACATCTACTGCGACAAAAAGAGCCTGGCCCACTCCATGGTGGCCAGCGGCCTGGCCCACGTGATGATCATCCCGCCCTTTGACGCGGACACGGCCAAGGTGCTGCTGGCGGCCCAGGCCAAGGCCCGCGCGCGCAAGAGCGGCATCTGGGACACCGGCCGCTACCAGGGGTTCTTTCACATCACCAGCTTCCACGCCAACGCCAAGGGCAAGGACAAGTTCAACCTCAACGGCGAGTACCTGCGCATCGCCAACGTCACCTCACAGCAGCAGTCCATCAGCGGCTACACGCTGGTCAATCGCAAGGGAGAGGAGTTCCTCTTCGGCGACGTGAAGATCCCCGGCGGCCACACGCTGATGGTCTTCTCCGGCCACGGCGAGGATCAGACCAACGCCAAAAAGCAGATCAGGCTCTACTGGCGGCGCAAGGACGAGGCCTGGAACAACTGGGGCGACACCGCAACCCTGCGTGACTCAGCCGAGACCGTCGTGGACCAGGTGATCCACAAGCCGCGGCGGCGCAGATAGCAAAAGTACAAAGGTTAGGTCCGGGCTCAGAATCCGTCGTAGATGTTGTCGAAGGTCTCGCGGTTGCAGGTGTTGGGCGAGATGTGTAGGGGCTTGGCGTGGCCCTCGCGCAGCAGCTCCTCGTTGATCATGGTCGCGTCCGCGCAGACGTAGGCCAGCAGCCGATTGTACCTGTCCCGGCAGCGCTCGTCGTAGATCAGCTCCACTGTCTGCCCCTCCACGGCGCCGCGGTTGAACTCGGTGGCCTCGGAGTAGCCGGGCTGACCCTTCTCCGGCGTGTCGACGCCGATGTAGCGCACCTTCTCGCCGCTCTCCAGCTCCACCGTGTCGCCGTCGACGATGCGCTTGACCACCGCCTCGGCGGGGCCGCAGTGGTCGTTGTCCCCCAGTCCGCAGCTGTCGCGCACCTGCTGGCAGCGGCTGTCCTCGCAGCCGGCCAGGGCAAGCGCCGCCAGCGCGACGCAGGCCAGCAGCGGACAATTTATAGCAGCGGCCATTAAGGTTGATTAGACGTAGGGCGGGGGCTTGCCCCCGCCTGGCCCGGACGCGGGGGACGAGCCCCCGCGCTACATGTGTAGAGGTTGATCAACCTAAAAAGAGAACGCTCTAGGGGCACGCGACGTTGGCCTTGCCCGGGGTGCCCATCCCGTCCTTGGTGCTGCTGGAGTCGGTGCAGAACTTGGTGGTGGCCGGGCACCACTTGTCGGTCTTCTCGTCGCGGTTGTAGGCCACGCCGTCCTTGCTGGACGGGTACTGCGTCTTGGCCATGATCTTTTTGTCCGAGGCCCGCCGCACGCCGATCCAGCCGCCGCTGTTGGAGATGGCCGAGCCGCCGACGACGTGGGTCGGCTTGACGCTGCAGTCCACGGTGCTGGTGGCGGTGCGCCCCAGCAGCACGCGTTGGCCGACGTTGACCGTCATGCAGCCGGTGCCGGTGATCTTGGCGCTCTTGGGGCTGTTGGCCAGGTCCTTGCCGTAGATCAGCTCCAGGCCGAGCAGGTCGACCTTGCCGTCCTTGGCCGCCTTGGCCACGTACAGCTCGACCCACTCCTTGGCGTTGTTTTCGCTGCCCGGGCCGTTGGACATCACCTCGTTGACCTTCAGGTCGCCCTCGCGCGCGGGGTGTGTGCAGTTGGCCGTGGTGCAGGTGCCGTTGGTCTTGCCCGGCGTACCCATGTCCTTGTTTTTGGAGTCGTACTCCTTGCTGCCGTCACACCAGTTGCCCGCGTTGTCGGTGACCGTGACGCCGATCTTGGCGCCGGTGAACCACTTGCCCGCCAGCTCCTTGGACTTGCCCTTGGACGGCTTCTTCGGACCGCCGGTGGTGGCGCCGTAGGCCACCTGGTGGATCTTCTTGCGCGCCGTGCCGAGATCGCTCTTGTCGCACTTGTCGTCGCAGTACAGCCCGATGGTGGCCTTGCTGTTGGTCAGCGACAGCTTGGGCCAGTGGTAGCCGAGCCACGGGCGCTCGCTGCCCGTCGGGCCGTTGCCCACCGCGATGAAGCCGCCCTTGGCCAGGGGCAGCGCCCTGGTGATGGAGGCCGAGTAGTTGGCCTTTTTGGCCAGGTCGTTGGTGGACCAGACCTTGAGGCACAGCCCGGCGAGGGTCTCGATCTTGGCCCCCGAGTTGTTGTAGATCTCGAACCACTCGTAGTCCTTGTAGGTGCCCTTGGGGTCGGACATGATCTCGGTGATCATCAGGTCGCCCGGCTTGTAGTCGCACTTGGGCGGCGGCGGACACGCCTCGTTGGCCTTGCCCGGTGAACCGTAGAGCCCGGTGCCGTAGGTCTTGGCGGCGGCGCACCAGCTCTTGGCCGCGCCCGCCGTCTTGACGTCCACCGGCGAGGCGGTGACCACCTTGCTGGTTAGCTGGATCGCCTGGCCCTGCTTGGCCTTGACCCAGTCCTTGTCCCCCGGAGAGAAGGTGACCCGCGAGACCTCCTTGCCGCCGCACTTGAGGAACACGGTGCCGCCCGAGGTGTTGTTCAGGCGATGGCTAATGTCCCACATCACGTCCACGGACTCCGAGGCGCCGCCGTCACCCTTGAGCTTGCCGATGCCGATGGTCATGTAGGCGTTGCCCTTGATGTCCACGGTCTTGCGGATCAGCAGCCGCGACGCGGAGCTGTCGTCCTTGCCGGCGTAGACCTCCAGCTTCTTGAGGTGCTGCACCCGGTTGGTGGTGTTGTACAGCTCGATCCACTCCAGGTGATCGCTCTTGGGGTAATACATGATCTCGGTGATCAGCAGGTCGCCCGCGGCGAGGCCGCAGTTGTTGCTCGGCTCGACGTCGTCGTCCGAGCAGCCCGCCAGCACCACGGCCCCCGCCAAAAAAATCCTCGAAAGCTTCATGATCCTTGCCTCCTGAACACGCTTATCTATTGCTCATTGGTAGCGGGCCTGGCCTTAAAACTTGGCCATCAGGTAGCCCTTGATCAGGAACTCGTCGCGGGTGGGATCCTGATCGTACACGGTCTTTTTGGCCCACTTGCCCCGTGTGTCGGTCCAGTGGGTGTAGCCCAGCCGCAACCGAAAGTAGCTGCCCGACATGAAGTCGAAGGGCAGCCTCTGGGACGCCTGTATGTAACCGTCGACGTAGCTCTCGCCGCGGCAGCTGCCGGGATACTCGGCAGGGATATCCGCCGGGTCCTTGCCCTGATCGTAGCTGCAGGGCCACGACGAGCCGCGGTCGTCCAGCGTCGTGGTGAACTCGTCGTGGTACTTGATCCGCGCCACCAGGTACGGGCCGGGGCGCAGGTTGGCGGAGATTCGCAGCCACGCATACCAGGTGTGGTCGAAGCCGTCGCTGATCTTGTTCGTGTCCTCGAAGATCTGCCGGAACATGGCAGTGATGGTCACCCGCGGGATGCGCTTGGTGCTCAGCATCACCGACCAGTAGAGCTTGGAGCCGCCCCACATCAGGATCTTGTCAGCGGTGACGCAGGTCGGGTTGTCCTTGGGGCAGACCTTCTTGGCCGAGCCATACCCGTAGGAGCGGTCGCGGCCGTCCAGGTGCAGGGCCTCGTCGTGGTAGACCAGCTGGAACGTGATCCGCTCCCTGGAGGTGGGCCGCAGCTGAGCCCGGAAGAGCAGCTCGAGGTCCGTGGAGGGATCCTCCTTGGGGGCGTCCACGCCGTCGACGTCCACCCAGCCGTTGTTGCGCAGCTGGTCGTTGTAGTACGAGCTGCTCACAGAGCCGGGGAACTTGTGCTGCCAGACGTCCACGTCCACCCGCATGCGCAACATCTTGAACGGCCGGTAGTTGATCCGCACCCGTCCACCCAGTTCGTCTCGCGCGCGGTTGCCGAGGTACTCGTCGGAGTTGGCCTCGCCGCGGTTGTACGGGTTGTCGAAGCCGAGGGAGTAGTAGCGCAGCGAGGGGATGATGGTCAGGTCCGGTGCCGGGCTGATCCAGGCCATGAAGAGCATGCCGGGGTCGCCCTGGTCGGTGAAGGTCAACTCGCCGGCGAAGTCGAAGCGCCCGAAGCCGAAGGCGGTGTTGACGCCAAACGCTCCCCAGGTCTGCCGGTCGAAGGGGTACTTGGACGAGACCGAGGGGCCGAAGTCCGGCGCCTCGGCGGTCATCTTCCAGTTGGCGCCGTAGCCCGTGACCCCGACCCGCGAGCGGCGGTTGATCCAGTAGGTCACGTTACCGCCGCCCATGATCTCGCGCATGATGTAGGGCAGGGTGGGGAACTCGAAGTAGAGGTTCTTCTGCATCGTCTCTTCGTACCAGGGGTCGTAGGCGATCTCGTCGTCCACGATGAGGTGCTCGCCCTTCTCCCGGGTGGAGCGAAGATCCGAGATGTAGATGTCGCGCAGCCAGAACGAGCCGAAAGCCGAGACGTCCAGCCACCCCGGCCCGAGGTCGATCTGCTTGTAGCGCACGGCCGCGCCGACGAAGCCGTCGTAAGGTTTGAACTTTCCTGAGTCCTCGTCCTCGGAGAAGTCGATGTTGGCGTACCAGCCGAAGGGCTGCCGTCGCTTGCTGGTGTCCAGGGTCAGGCCGAGGCCGTAGCCGATGCGGTAGGAGCCGGCGATGGCCGAAAACCGCGGGCCGTTCCAGTAGACGTACAGCGACGCCGGGTCGAAGCGCATGGCGGTGGCGCCGGCCGACAGCAGGTCGCCGGTCATGACCTTGGACTTGGACGTGTTGTAGTAGGTGACCTCGGCCGCGTCGTTGACCAGGCCGATCATCGGCCGCGCGGCCAGCAGCAGGCCCACGCCGCCGTGTCCGAGGAAGCGCACCTTGCCCCGCAGGTAGAAGGCCGGATCGAAGTTTTGGGTGCGGTAGATGGCGCCGGTGCGGATCTCTGCGTCGTAGCCGCGTTCGGCGTCGGCCACGGACTTGACCGTGACGAACGGCTTGACCTGGTCGAAGATGGCCGGTGTCACGCCCTTGACCCCGGCCAGATCCACCACCTTGGTGAAGCGCCCGCGTTTGCGGCGCAGCTTGAGCACCCTGTCAGCCAGGGAGTAGGTCATGGCCGGCAGCTCGTAGAGTTCATCGCGGGTGGCGAGGTTGAGGTCGATCTTGGTGTAGTACAGCACCACCAGGCGGTCTCGCGCCTGCTCGTCAATCTCACCGTCCCGGTAGAGCTGCTCGATGTCGGTCTCGTCCTTGATGTTGATGGCCACTGCATAAGGTGCGGCCAGCAGCTGGTCCCGGGGATCCAGGAGCATCAACGCCATCAGGGAGAGCGCCACGTAATGTCGGTTGGTCACAGTTGAATTCTACTACGGAGCCCCCGGGATTTCTACGGCAACGGCTGTCCACTCGGCCGCGCAAATTCCTCACGGCGAGCCTTGCTCCGCCCGCGACCGCGCGGGCATACTTACGGGCATGGGCCATCAGACACGAGCGCTGTTACTGTTGATACTGTTTGGCCTCCCCGCGGCCGGCTGCGCCACCTGCAAGGGAGGCGCCGGCCAGCCGGCGGTCGATCCGTGCAAGCGTCCCCAGGGCAAGCCGCTGAAGGGGACCCACGTGGTGGTGTTCCACATCGGCCAGGCCGACGCCATGCTGGTGATCAACGACGGCTGGACCATGCTGATGGACGCCGGCGCCACCTGGACCAAGCGGGACCGCGAGAACTTCCGCGACATCGGCCGGACCATGGATCGCCTGGTGGGGCACCGGCACCTGGACTACTTCGTGGTGAGCCACTACCACCAGGACCACATCGGCCTGCACGGCGTGGGCGCCCGCGCCGGGGTGGGCGACCTCGGCCTCTGGGGGTTGCTCAACGACGAGGGGTTCACCATCGGCAAGCTGGTGGATCGCGGCTTCGTGATCTTCGCCGGCGACAAGGGCAACACCCAGAAGAACTACGAGCGGGCAGTGCCGGGGTGGGTGCGCGAGGGCAAGGTGTGCGAGCGGTACCGGGCCAAGCAACGCGACATGCTCCACATGGGCAAGGGCCTCAGGGTCGAGATCGTGGCGGTCAACAGCAACGGTCACATCCTGGCAGTCAAGCGGCGCTACCCCGGGCTGCTGAAGAACTTTCCCCCCTCGGAGAACGACTACTCCATCGTGCAGAAGTTCACCCGCGGCGACTGGGAGATGATCACCGGCGGCGACCTGTCCGGCCGCGACGTCACCCGGGCCTTCGGCCCCATGCGAATCAGCTATCACGACGTGGAGTCGGTGATCGCCAAGGATATCGGCGACATCGAGGTCTACCGCGTGCACCATCACGGATCCAAGAACTCCAGCAACGATTGCTTCATGCAGGTGCTGCACCCCGAGGTCTCCATCCTCTCCACGGGCATGAACTCCTACCACCACCCGGCAATGCGGGTCTTCAACACGCTGAACAAGATGGGCAAGGTCTACATCACCAGCGGCGCCGACCACCACGTCTACAGCAAGGTAAAGGACCGCGTTGTGGAAAAGGACGTGCACGTGGTGGTGGCCCCGGACGGCCGCACCTACACGGTCAACGGCGACCGGTACACCTCCCGCTCGGAGAAGGAGGAGAAGGCGCGGCCCGACTTCAAGGCCAGCTGTCAGCAGCGCTGGCGTGAGGGCTGGGACACCAAAAAGCCTGATGAAAAGGGCGGCATCGGCACGGACTAGGAGCAGGTTGCGAACGAATTGAAGGCGCCAAGCTCTGCGTTGAGGGTGTGA
>PVBE012311402.1_pt1 | contig 36298 bp, 33 predicted proteins | sample 1631181 | NCBI WGS metagenome assembly PVBE01 (sample SAMN08397723, study PRJNA350692) | Marine metagenome, whole genome shotgun sequencing project. | isolation source: water | place: Pacific Ocean | collected 2012-04
TGCGGAAGTCGGGAGTGGATCCGCGTTGCTGCCAAGGCGCGAAGCGCAGGCGATGCCAAAGCATCGTCGAGCATTCGCAACGCCGGAAGCGGCGTGGAGACGCCCCGAATTCCGAAAGGAATTACAGTTCCAGGGGACTAGCTTTCGGCGAACAACGCTTCGGCGAATGCGTCCGGCTCGAAGCTGCGTAGATCCTCGACCTTCTCGCCGATGCCGATGTAGCGGACGGGCAGCTGCATCTCGTCGCAGATACCGATGACCACGCCGCCTTTCGCGGTGCCGTCGAGCTTCGTCAGGACGATCCCCGTGACGTCGACGACGGCGGTGAACTCCTTCGCCTGGCTGATCGCGTTCTGGCCGTTGGTGGCGTCGAGAACGAGCCAGACCTCGTGGGGTGCGCCGGGGATGGCCTTGCCGCAGACCCGGTGGACCTTCGCGAGCTCGTCCATCAGCTCCTTCTTGGCCTGGAGGCGCCCGGCGGTGTCGGCGATGCAGATGTCGTAGCCCTCGCGCTCGGCCTGCTTGCACGCGTCGAAGATGACGCTGGACGGGTCCTGGCCCGCTTCACCCTTGATGACCGGGACGCCCGCGCGCTCGCCCCAGACCTCGAGCTGCTCCACGGCAGCTGCACGAAAGGTGTCGCCGGCCGCGAGCATGACCTTCCGGCCTTCGTCCATGTACTTGCGGGCGATCTTCCCGATGCTCGTCGTCTTCCCGGCGCCGTTGACGCCCACCACCATCACGACGAAGGGCTTGTGGCCGTCGAGGTCGAGCGGCTTGGCCTCGGACTGCAGCAGCTCGGCGACGCGCGCCTTGAGCTGACTCCACACCTTCGCGGGATCCTGCAGCTGCTTCTTTCCGAGGCCTTCGTGGACCAGGTCGACCAGCTTCTGGCTCGTCCGTACGCCGATGTCGGCCGTGAAGAGCGCCTCCTCGAGCTGGCCGAGCAGCTCGTCGTCGATGGTCTTTGCGCTCCCGAAGAGCTTGCCGAGCTTGCTGACGAACCCGTCGTGGGTGCGGGCGAGTCCCTCGCGCAGCGTCTTGCCGGCCGCCTCGATGCGTTCGCCCGGCTTCGACGGCCGCTCGGGCTCTGCCTCCGTCTCGGGCTCGGGCTCAGGCTCGGCGCGCCGCTCATCCTGCGTCACGACCGCGGCGTCCGGGCTCGCCATGCGGACGCGCAGATTCGCCGAAGCCTCCTCGCCGACCTCGATCTGCGGAACGTGGAAGGCCTTCCGTGCGTCCGCCTCGAGCTCGTCGCGCGACTTCTTCTCGACGGTGATATCCGGCTGGTCGCGCTCGACCGGCGCCTCCGGGCCGTCGCTGCGGAGCGCGCGTATGAAGAACCCGAGAATCAAGGCGCCGATCGCGCCGAAGACGACGTATTGCACCCACTCGGGCGGCGGCGCGTCGGCGGCGGCCTGGGCCACAACGAGCTGAAGGAGGGTCTGCGGATCCATCATGTCATTCGCACGCTGACGAGCTTGCTGACCCCCGACTCCTCCATCGTCACACCGTAGAGCACGTCGGCGATCTCCATCGTTCGCTTGTTGTGGGTGATAAGCACGATCTGGCTCGTCTGCGACATCTCTCGGACGATCTCGTTGAAGCGCCCGATATTCGCATCGTCGAGCGGGGCGTCCACCTCGTCGAGCAGGCAGAACGGGCTCGGCTTCACCTGGAAGACCGCGAAGACGAGCGCGATCGCGCACATCGCCTTCTCGCCACCGCTCATCAGGCCGACGTGCTGCAGCTTCTTGCCGGGGGGCTGTGCGAGCATCTCGATGCCCGTCTCGAGCAGGTCGTCCGGGTCGGTGAGCGACAGCTCGGCACGCCCGCCGCGGAAGAGGCGAGGGAACAGCGCACTGAAGCGCTCGTTGACCGCGTCGAAGGTCTCGCGGAACAGCTGTCGGCTCGTCTTGTTGATGCGGTCGATCGCCGAGTAGAGGTCGGCCATCGCGTCAATCAGGTCCTGACGCTGAGTCGTCAGGAAGGTGTGCCGCGCAGCCACCTCGTCGTGCTCTTCGATGGCGGCGAGGTTCACCTCGCCCATCTTCTCGACCAACGCCTCGAGCTGGCTGAGTCGAGCCCGCTCTTCCTCGGTCGGGGGCGCCTGCTCGTGGAACTCAGTCACCACGTGGGCGACACGCTCGCCGTAGCTCGCGTGGACGCGGTCTTCGACGTGACTTCGCCGCAGCTCGCGCTCGCGCAGATCGAGCCGGGCCTCGCCCAACGCGTCGCGTCCGGTGTCACGCGCGCGCCGGGCCGCCTCGAGCGCCTCGTCCGCCAGTCGCGCGGCCTCGACCGCGTTCTGGTGCGTGGTCCGCGTCTCTGCAAGGCGCGACGAACGCTCGAGCGCGGTGGCCTGGGCGTCGCCGCGTGCGCTCTCCTCGGTCGACCGCAGGCCCGAGACCTCGGACAGCCGCTTCTCGATCTCGTCGCGGGTTCGCGCGGCCCGCCCGGCGCGCTCGTCGGCGTCGCCGATCTGCCGCTCGATGCGCTGCAGCGCGCCCAACGCGGCGTCCAAGCGCTCGCGCCGAGCGACCGCGGACGTGCGCGCCTCGTGCAGATTCACGACCGCGACGTCGCGTGCCTCTTCGGCGGAGACCACCGCGGCCTCGGCCTGCTCGATCGCCCGGTGGCGGTCGACGTGGGACGCCTGCGCTTGTTCGAGCGAATCGGCGGCCGCCCGACCCGCTCCGTCGGCCGCCTCGGCCGAGGCGCTCAGACGCTCGCTCTCCGCCGTGAGCCGCCGTACCCGCTCGGCGTGAGCGCCCGCCTGCCCCTCGGCCCGGTTCTTGTCCTTCCGCGCCTCGGCGCGCCGAAGCTCTGCGGCGTGTGCAGCGCGCGAAGCCGCCTCCGCCGTCTCGCGCTCGGACCGGGCCGCCTCTCGGGCCGCGGTGGCGCCCGCCTCGGCTTCGGCCCGCGCAGCCTCGAGTCGTTCGATCTCGACGCCGAGGTCGCGGATCTCCCGACGCCGGCTGAGCGGCGCCGGATCTGCTGCGTCTGCGCCGCCCACGACGAAAACGCGACCCTGCACGAGCGCTCCGTCTGCAGAGACCAGCGTCCCGGGCCACAGCCCGTCCGCGGCGATACGCAGCGCGACCTCGAGGTCGTCGACCAGCAGCGCGTCCCCCAGCAGGCAGCGAGTCAGCGCGTCGCCACCCACGAGGTCGACCAGCCGACCCCGCACGCCCGCCGCGTCGGGCGCCGCAGCCACCTCTGGCGCCTCCGCCGCAGCCGACACGAAGAGCCCGCGCCCGCGCCCACGCTCCCGCAGGAAACGGACGGCCTCTGCCGCGCCCCGCAGATCGCGGACGACGACCCCCTTGAGGCGCTCGGCCAGGACGGCGGCGACCGCGGCTTCGTACTCGGCGGGCACGACGAGCTGCTCCGGCACCGCCCCGAGGACGTGCTCGCCGCCGGCGTCGAGCACCGCGCGGCTGCCCTCCCCGAGGCCCTCCCGCTTGCGCTCGAGCTCCTCCAGGCTGTCGAGCCGGCTGCGGGCGCCCGCGCGCAGCTCACCGACCCGGCGCTCCTCGGCGTGCGCAGTGTCGGCCGCTTCACGATGGGCCCGGCGCCGCGTCGCAGCCGCCTCGGCCTCACCGCGTGCCGTCGATATCGCGACCTCCGCGTCCGCGAGCGCGACCCCCGCGGCTTCGGCCTGGCGTCCGAGCTCGGCCTGGTCGGCCGCAATCCGCTCCGCCTCCAGCGACGTCTCGGAGGCGCGCTCACGCAGCTCGATGGCGCGACGCTCCGAAGCGGCCTGGTCGGCGCGAGCGCGCGCGACGGCGTGGGCCTCCTCGGCCTCCTGCCTGCGCAGCCGCTCCGCCCCCGCGCGCGCTTCGAGCAGCCCCTTCTGAGCCACGAGCCGGCGCACCTCGAGGGCGGCCAGCGCCTCCTCGTCCCCACCGGCGTCGCCAGCGAGCGCGCCGTGCGACTCGGCCGCGCGGACCCGCTCGGCTTCGAGCTCCGAGCGGCGGCCCGCCCCGTGGGCCAGCTCCTCGCGCGTGTCCTCGAGCTGCTTCTTCAGCGTACGCGCCTCGCCCTCGAGCAGCTCGAGTCGGCTCTGGACGTGGTGCACCTCACGCTCGGCCGCACCCAACGCATCCGCCGCCGCGCGGGCGGTCTCGTCGCTCGCCTTCTCCTCCAGCACGGTCGCAGCGCGACGCGCCTCGGCCGCCTCGACCGTGCGCGTTGCGTCGCCCTCTGCGGAGGCACGCGCCGTGACCAGGCGCTCGTAGTAGCGCTGCTCGGCCCAGAGCTCGAGGTACTCGAAGACGCCGGCCTTCAACGCGATGCGGCGCGCCTCCGCCCGGTACTCGCGGTAGCGCTCGGCCTTCTTCGCCTGCCGCTTCAAGCTGCGCAGGCGGGACTCGACCTCGCCGATCACGTCCTCGACGCGCTCGAGGTTCTGGCGCGTCTCGGTCATCTTCCGTTCGGCGAGCCGCTTGCGATTCCGGTAGCGGGTGATGCCCGCGGCCTCCTCGATGAGGATCCGGCGGTCGCCCGCCTTGGCCGAGACGATGCGTCCGATCTGGCCCTGCTCGATGATCGCGTAGGCCCGGCCGCCGCCGGGACCCGCCCCGACGCCGGTGCCGGCGAGCAGGTCCTGGACATCCGCGAGCCGACAGCGGCGCTTGTTGACCAGGTAATCGGACCCGTGCCCGCGCTCGAGACGTCGCTCGACTGCGATCTCGCCGACCTCGGCCCACTTGGCTGGCACCTGCGCCGATCCGTCGTTGATGAAGGTGAGGCGCACCTCGCACATGCCCATCGGACCGCGCTGCTCGCTGCCCGAGAAGAGCACGTCCTCCATCGCTGAGCCGCGCAGCGCCTTGGGGCCCTGCTCACCCATCACCCACTTGATCGCGTCGACGACATTGGACTTGCCGCACCCGTTCGGTCCGACGACGGCGGTGATGCCGTCATCGAGGACCACCGTCGTGCGGTGGTAGAACGACTTGAAGCCGTGGATGTCGAGTCGCTTCAGCTTCATCGCGGGCGCGGCGTCATATCACACAGCGGGCAGCCGCCGGGATGATGACTTCGCATTTGTCATGATCGAGGTCGTGCTCGCCTAAGGAATGATGGCCATCAAGGCGTCGCGCATTTCGCGCGCGGAGGCGAAGCGGTCGTCCGGCTCCTTGGCGAGCGCGCGCGCGACGATTGCGCGCAGCGCGGCCGGCACCGCGTCGTTGGTGATCGCCGGCGCGGGCGTGCGCTGCATGTGGTCGTAGTTCTTGACCAGCTGCTTCATGCCGCCCTCGAAGGCGAAGGGCGCCTCGCCCATCAGCCCCATGTAGAGGATGACGCCGACCGAGTAGAGGTCGGCGCGCGCGTCGGCGGTGGAGGCGGAGGCGAATTGTTCGGGCGCCATGTACTTGAAGGTGCCCATCCCCTTCCCCGCCTTGGTGAGCGGCGTGCGCTCGCTCGACACGTCCTTTCCGAGACCGAAGTCGAGCAAAACCACGCGTGGGAGGTCCTCGGGGCGGGTGGAGTCGTCGGCAAGGAAGACGTTGGCCGGCTTGAGGTCACGGTGGATGACGCCGCGTTCGTGGATGAACGCGAGCCCGTCGAGCAGGTCGGAGACGACGGCCAGCAGCGCGGAGACCGGCAGCCGGGTGAGCACGTCTTCGAGGGTGCGTCCGGAGAGGTACTCCATCACGTAGACGGGCTTGCCACCCTCCTCGAAGCGGTCGAGCACCTGCACCACGTGGCGATGGTTGAGGCTGATGAGCAACTCGACCTCGCGATGGAAACGGCGCGTGTGTTCCGGGTGGTCGGTGCGCAGCACCTTGACGGCCACCGGGCGGCCGTTGCCCGCGTCGATGCTGAAGTAGAGGTCGCCAAAGCCACCGTCGCCGATGCGCCCGCAAAGCGGGTACCGACCGTGCTTGAGTGAGCCGTCCACCTGAAGGTCGCGGCCGCGACCGCGCCGCGGGAACAGCAGCGTCGAGCCGTCGTTCGGACACGTCCCGCGACCCCCGTCGGTGGACGCCGTGTGGGCGCAGCGCGGGCAGACGACCTCGGCCATCCCCAGCGACTCGAGCCAGCGACGCCGCGCGACGGTGGACACGACTTGCTGGACGCGTGCGTCGAAGGTCTTGACCGACCCGAAGTGCCACATCCGGTCCGGCGGCACCGCCTCGAGGTACGTGAGCGCAGTGGCGAGCTCGCGCGCTTCGTCCGGCTTGCGCAGCCGATACGTGCGATCGCAGCCGAGGACGTGCAGCTCGCCGAGGTAGGGCGGCCAGGCGTCCGGCGAGGTGATGTGTAGCTAGCCGGGCAGCGTAGTCCACACGAGGCCCAGCACCAGGTCAACCGTGAGCTCGACGCGGTCGGTCTGGTCAACAGCCTCCGGGACCACAGTCCGCGCGTCTTCGTTGAAGTCGAGCTCACGTTGGGCGTCGGTCATCGAGGCGTCGAGGAACTCCTCCGAGTACTCGTCCATCAGCGCCGACAGCCGCACCTCGTAGCGCCACGAGACGCGGTCGTCGAGCTCTGCGACGACCGCGGCGACACGCCCGGCGTACGCCGCGAGCTCAGGAGCCGCGATGACCATCAGAGTGAGCGGATTGCCGGGTCCCGCGCTCATCCCACGCCCGTCCCGTATGCGCTCGACAGCGTGGCACGTGGGACTCGCGGAGTCACGACAGGAAGTGGCGCGCGCCGAAGAGGAGCAGGACGAACCCGACCGCCATCGCCATCTCCTTGACGCGCGCCGGCGCCTGGCGACCCAGGGCGGCGACGGCCCCGACGGCGATGAAGGGAAGCGCCGGGATCGGCAGCGCGAGCACGAGCAGCGTCACCAGCGTGAGGGCGTAGCCGATGGCGAGGCCGACGAGACAGCGCTTCATCGAGAGCCCGAGCGCGGCAACGGCGCCGAGCAGCAATCCGGTGAACAGGACGTCTCCGACCCCGAGGACCGGTTGTACGCCGATGCCCGGCACCGGCACGGAGAGGACGATGAACGAGAGCAGCGCGGGGGCCTCGCCTTCGACGACGACCTGGTTGGTGAAGCCGGAGGGCGTCGTGACGCTCCAGATGTCGGCGCCGACGCCCACCGCGACGAGCGGCCAAAGGTGCGCGGCCTCCTGGACGCCGCGGCCGAGCCCCGCGCCGACCCAACAGCCGGCGCCAACGAGCGCCGCGCCCATCAGGAGCGCCGCTGGAGCGCCCTCGAGCTGGTTGGCCGCGAGGGCGACGCACACTGCGGCGACGAGGCCCCCGGCGATCGCCCGTCGCGACCAGGCGGAGAGCGCCGCGCCCGCGCTGCCGACGACGACGACGGCCGACAATGCAGCGAAGGCGACGACGAAACCGACGACCAGGGAGACGTCGTCGGTCGGCCAGCGGCCCGTGAGCGCGAGCAGGCAACCGAACGCCGCGCCCCACGCGGCGATGCTGGCCCATCCGAGCATCCACGCCTCTCGCTCCATCAACCCATCGTAGACGCAAAGCGGGAGTAGTAGGGTGCCGCATATGGTGTCGAAGCACGCGGCGTGGGCCGTCGCGCTGTTCCCACTCACGCTCGCCTACGCGCAGCCGCAGATCGCGGTGAAGGCGCGCGCCTACGTCGACGATGTGCGGGCGTTCGCGCGCGGGCGGGACGTCACGGTGACGGGAGCGCTGCGCGACGACCGCGGACAGGCCGTCCCGGGCGAACGGGTGCGCGTGGCGGACACTACCGTCGTCACCGGCGCGGACGGGCGCTTCACGACCTCGTTCGTCATCCAGACGGAGGGCCGCCGCACGCTGGAGGTCCGATTCCCGGGCGGCACGCTATTGGGGGCGGCCACGGCACAGGTCGAGGTCGTCGTCGGGCGGACGGAGGTCAAGATCGAGCTGTCCGTCGGCGCAGAGGTGGACGCCGCGCGCCCGGTGCACGTGGACATCCACGTCGTCGATGCAGGGGGCGCTGACGTCGCCGGTGCCGAGCTGCGCATGCGCCTGAACGGAGCCGACCTGGGCCGCGACGTCACCGACCAGGCCGGGAAGGCGCTGTTGCCGCTGGTGGATCTGACACCCGGGCTTCACCTCCTCGAGGTCACCTGGCCCGGCGACAATCAGCGCCTCGGCGCGCGGGCGGAGGCGCGCATCGAGGCCACCCACCCGCTGCGGGTCGAGCTCGCCGCGCCGCAGACCGCTCCGGTGCCGGGCGACCCGATCGTGCTGGAGGGGCGCGTGCTCGGCGGGGACGACCCGGAGGTCGTGCTGACGGCCAACGGGCGCCCCGCAGAACGGCTACGTACGCGGGCCGGGCGGTTTCGCGCGGTGCTCGACCCAGACGACCTGCCGACCGGCGAGGTGACCTTTCGAGCGACCGCGCACACGAGCACGCCCGGCTGGCGCGACGGAGCGTCGGAGGATGTGACGGTGCACGTGCCCGTGCCTCCACCGCCGTCCCCCTGGTGGGTGTGGGCGCCCGCGTTGCTGGCGCTCGTCTCGCTGGCGGGTGTCGCGATCCGGCGGATGCCGAGACCCGATGTGACCCGGACCGAGCGACTCGCGCCGCCCTCGTTGCCGCCGTTCGTCTTCGAGGAAGCCGCCCCGGAGTCGGGGCTGGTGGTCACCGTGGTGTGTGCCGTCCAGGGCCACCCGGTGCGGGCGATCGTGGTTCGGATGGAGCCGGCCGCGCACACGCCGCACCCCGCGGGGACCGACCCGCCGTTGGGGCACAAGGTCGAGACCGGGCGCGACGGCCGGGCGGAGCTGCCGGCGGGCGGCGAGCGCGTGTGGGTCTGGGCGCCCGGGTATGCGCCGGCGTGCCACGCGTTGCCGGCGGCGGTCGGACGGGCGCAGGTTCGGCTCGTCCCGCTGCGCGCGCGCCTTCAGACGCTCTACGCAGAGGTGCTCCGGGCCGCCGGTCGGCCGCGCCTTCGCTTCGGGCGCGAGACACCGCGAGAAGCACGGGGTCCGCTGCTCAATCGCGGTGCGCCGGCCGACCCGCTCGTGCGCCTGACGGCGCTGGTGGAGCGCGCCTGTTACGGACCCCAGGCCCCGGCCCCATCCGAGCTACGCGAGGCGCTGGCGCTGGCCGACGAGGTTCGCTCCGGACTGCGCCGGGTGACCTCGTGAGGGGTGCGTGCCTCCTGTTCGTGCTGCTCCTGGCCGCGCCCGCGTGGGCGGACCTCGACCCCCGATCGACGGAGTGGAATGGCCTGTCGCGCTGGGTGAAGGGCCTCGAGAATGGCGCCCTGAAGGTGCACACCCCGGAGGTGCTCGACCTCGGCACGGCCCCGAAGGAGAGCGGCCTCGCGCTGGTCGGCGCCGAGTCCGTCGACGACCTGACCGGGGTGCGCCGCTGGGTGGAGCGTGGCGGGCGCCTGCTGCTGGCGGTCGAGGGCCCTCAGGCCGACGGACTGCTGCGGCTCTTCGACGCCCACGCCGCGCCGGCACCGGAAGGCGGACGAAGGCTCGGCGGGCACGCGGCGTTGCGCGTCCTGACGGGGCCCAATCGAGGCTCGCTCTTCCGCGGCGTGCGACACCTCGTGACCAACCGCCCCCACGCGCTCAAGGCGTCGGAGCACCTGCGCCCTCAGGTGAGCTACGAGGACGGCACACCGTTCGCGTACCACCTGAAGCTCGGCGCCGGTGAGGTGCTCCTTTTCGGCGACGCGTCGCTGCTGATCAACCAGATGCTCGACGCCGGCGACAACGCCCGCCTCGCCGCAAACATCGGCGCGTGGCTCGCGCGCGGCGGGCGCACGGCGGTGTACGTCATGGGGCCGGCCGGGCGCGTGACCGGAGCCGGCGCCGGCGGATCGGCGCCGCCACCGGAAGGGACGGTGGCCGCGCTCAATCGAGCGCTCGGCCGATTGTCCGCGCACGCGGCGCCGGACGCACCGGCCGTGCACATCCTGCTCGCGCTGCTGCTTGCGGCGTGCATCACCTATCTCGTGACGGTCTTCCCGGGCGGTCGCGGCGACCACGAGCCGCCGCCGGTCGAGACCACCGGCGCCGTCGCACGCGCCGCCGGACGCCCCGGTGGCCCAGCTGATCCCGATTAGGAGCCTGCACCCATGAGCACCGACACAGACGTCGGACACCACGCGCGGACCATCCGCGACGCCATCCGCGAGCAGATCGCTGGCGTGTACATCGGGCCGGCAAAGATCGTCGACCTGTTGCTGACGTCGATGCTGGCGCCGGGGCACGCGCTGCTCGAGGGCGTCCCCGGCGTCGCAAAGACCACGCTGGCGAAGGCGTTCAGCGCTACGCTCGGGTGCGACTTCAAGCGCATCCAATTCACGCCGGACCTGCTCCCCGCGGACATCACGGGCAGCTACATCCTCAACATGCGCGACCAGACCTTCGTGCTGCGGAAGGGACCGGTCTTCGCGAACGTCGTGCTCGGTGACGAGATCAACCGGGCCCCTGCGAAGACCCAGTCGGCGCTGCTCGAGGCGATGCAGGAGCGCCAGGTCACCATCGAAGGCTCGACGCTCGAGCTGCCCGACCCGTTCGTGGTGCTCGCCACCCAGAACCCGCTGGAGCAGGAGGGCGTCTACCCCCTGCCCGAGGCGCAGGTCGACCGGTTCCTCATGAAGCTGGAGGTCGGCTACCCGAGCGTCGACGACGAGCGGCGCATGCTGGCGACGTACGACCACCCGCGCGCCCAACCCAAGGCCGTGCTCAACCCCGAGACCATCCGTGCGCTGCGGCAGGACGTGGAGGAAGTGCACGTCTCGCCCGAGATTCGGGCGTACATCGTCGCGCTCACCCGTTTCACCCGCGAGCACCCCCGCGTGCGTCTCGGGGCGAGCCCGCGCGCCTCCCTCGGGCTGATGCGCGCCGCCAAAGCCCACGCGCTTCTGGACGGCCGCCGCTTCGTCTTGCCCGACGACGTACGGCGCCTGGCGCCGGCGGTGCTGGCCCACCGAATCGTGTTGACGCCCGAGGGCGAGCTCGATGGGGTGACCGGCGCAGACGCGGTGGCGGAAGCTCAGGAGCGGGTCGCATACAAAGGGCCCGCCGACCGGTGACAGCGGGACCCAAGCAAACTGAATACGGTTCGCGCAGACCAGCGCGACCGCTGTGAGCACGCTCGGAGAGCCACGGCTCACGGCGAGCGGCCGCACCCTGCTGGTCGCCACGCTCGGAGCCCTGTTCGTCGCCGCCACGAGCGGCACGCCTGCGCTGCTCGGCATCGCAGCGGTCGCCCTCGGCATGCTCGGAGGCGCCTGGTTCGACGCGCGCGCGCTGCGCCAGGCGGTCTGCGCGGTCGAGGTCGAGATCGACACACCGGACGGCGGCGCTGGCCCTCGCGGCACCGCCATGACCGTGACGCTCGCCATCGCGCACGCCGGTACGCGCGCCCTGCGCGACGTGACGGTGACGCTGCGCGCCGCGGGCGAGCCGACTCCGGTACCGACCGTGCGGCTCGACGTGCCCGCCGGCGCGCGGGCCGACCTCGACTTCTCTCTTCGCTTCCCGATGTCCGGCCATTGGCGGGTGCATGGCGCCGCCTTGCGACTCGAGGCGTGGCTCGGGCTCGCGAGCTGCGAGCGCTATGTGCCCTACGAGCGCGCGATCATCGTGCGCCCGCGCCGATTGCCGTCGGTGGTGGCCGAGCCGCTGCTCGCTCGCCGCGGCGCCTGGCAGGACCGGGCCGGGCGGCACATCAACCGGCAGGCCGGCTCCGGCCTCGAGCTGCGCGAGCTGCGTGACTACGTACCCGGTGACGCGCTGCGCACCGTGGCCTGGAAGGCGACCGCGCGGCGCCAACGCCCGGTCGTGCGCTCGTTCGAGGAGGAGAGCGTCCGGCGCATCCAGCTGCTCGTCGACATGGGCCCGACGATGCGCGCAGGCGAGGCAGGAGAGACGCCGCTCGACGCCGCCGTCGACCTCTGCGCCACGCTCGCGGAGCGCGGGGTGCACGACCGCGTGGGCCTGACGAGCTTCGACCACCGTGTCTACGGCCACCTCAAGCCCGCCTCGGGTCGCTCGCATCTCCAGCGTCAGCTCCACCACCTCATGGACCTCAACCGCGTGGTCGACGACGACCTCACCGAGACCAGCGACGCCGAGCTGCTCGCCCGCATCGGCGCGTTCCTCGAGTCCCAGGACGCGCTGCAGCTGCGCCGAGTCGGCGACGCCCCGTGGCGCCCGTCGGTGGCCCGAACGCTGGTCGACCCGCTCGCCGAACTCTACGACGAGGGCGCCCTCTACGAGGCGGTCACCCGCTACCTCGCCCACGAACGCGACCGCGGCCACGCCGCCCTGTTCGCCAAGTCACGCCCCGCCCGTGAGACCCGCTCCGCCCGATTGCGTCTCTTCTGTGCCCTGCGCGGCCTGCCCATCCCCTACCGGCTCACCGGCCCCGCAGACGCCCGCGAGACCGGATTCCGCGACGCCGTCGGCCGCAGCCTCCTGCCCGGCGGCCCCGAGCGCCTGATCGTGTTCAGCGACCTGCGCGGCCTGCACCCCGAAGGCGACGGCATCCGCGCCATGCGCCTCGCGAGCGCGCGCAAGAAACAGGTCGTCGTCGTGCCCCTCGGCCGCCCGCCCGCGACGCCGGTCGTTCGCGCTCTGCGCACCGCCCGCGTCCGCCTGCAGCGGGTGCCGCTGCCTCAGTAGAGGTCGGTCAGTGGGCCGCGCACACTGGCGCTGCGGTCCCCAGCTCCGGGACGGGCGCGCAGTTGCCAGGCAGAAACCAGCCGTTCGTCCACACGCGAGGACCAACGCACACACCGTCCTGACATTGGAGCCCACGGTCGCACGTCTGGTTCGAGTAACAGGCGCCCTTCCGGGACCCGACGACGTGGTGGAGGCACCATCCGTAGGTGCACGCACCTCCGGGGTTGCAGGTCCGGTCCGCATGACAGCGCCCGCCCAGCTCGCCCGGCTCCCGCTTGGGGGGCGAACGCTGTCTGCCCTGGTCGTACGTCGCGGCTGCGTGATTGCACCGGGAAGACACCCCGACCCAATCGCACTCTACCCCGGGGGTGCACAGCGCGTGGCAGGCCCTGTCAGCGAGCTCGGCCCGGCAGATGCCGTCTCGGCATTCACGCCCGTGATCACACGTCTCGTCCGCGTAGCAATGCCGCCCCAGGTTCCGGCGGCGATCCCGATACACCGACGCGCGCCGCAAAGGGCACCAGGGTCGCAGGACCCGTCTTCGTGGCAGAGTCCTCCCGGGGCGCCCAACGGGATCGCAGGCTGCGCACCGCATCCGAGCACACAGAGAACGCAGCAGTACCGGACCATTCGAGCCAGCTCCCCACAGCCACCGCCCACCCGCTCAACCACCCTACTCGTCGCGCAGCTTCCGAAGCAGCGTGTTGCGGCCGATGCCGAGCATCCTCGCCGCGGCGGAGCGGTTGCCGTCGCACCACGCGACCACATGCCGGACGTAATCGCGCTCGAGCGCCCGCAGTGGGACCAGGTCGGTGGTGAAGCGGGGTCCGGTCGGCGGTGGCGGGCGAATCGACAGCGCGTCGGCGTCGATGACGTCGTGGGCGAGGACCACCGCCGACTCGATGCAATGCTCGAGCTCGCGCACGTTGCCGGGCCAGTCGTGCGCGTGGAGCGCCGCTCGGGCGCGAGGCGTCAGGACGAGGCCCGCGCGGTCGTGGCGGCGTGCGTAGGTGAACAGGAAGTGGTCGGCGAGGCGGTCGAGGTCTGCCGGGCCCCGCGTACGCAGCGGCGGGACGGCGATCTCGACCACGCGCAGGCGGTAGTAGAGGTCCTGGCGGAAGCGGCCGGCGGCCACCTCCGCCTCGAGGTCCCGGTGGGTGGCGCACACGAAGCGCAGATCGACCGCGACGGGCTCGGTGCCGCCCACCCGGAGGTAGGTGCGGTCCTGCATGAGGCGCAGCAGCTTGCCCTGCACCTCGAAGGGCAGCTCGCCCACCTCGTCGAGGAAGAGCGTGCCTCCATCCGCCGCGCGCACCTTGCCTTCGGTGCGTCGCTCGGCGCCGGTGAATGCCCCCCGCTCGTGGCCGAAGAGCTCGTTCTCGATGAGCTGAGCCGGGAGCGCCGCGCAGTCGACCTTGACGAACGCGGCGTCGCGACGCGGCGAATTGACATGTACTGCGCGGGCGATGGCCTCCTTGCCGGTGCCGCTCTCGCCGCGGACCACCACCGTCGCGTCGGTACAGGCGGCGCGCGCTGTGCTGCGGAACACCGCGCGCATCTCCGGAGACTCGCCGACGATGTGGTTGAAGTGGAACTCGAGCGGCCGCCCGGAGTCCGGGTGCAGCTGCGCCCCGAGGCTCGTCGCGTCGAGCACCCGGGTGACGTCTTCTCCGAGCGCCACCAGCTTGCGCAGGTCGCCGCCATCGAAAGTGCCATCGCCGCCCCGTTTGTTGAGCAGCTGCAGCACCCCGACCACGACCCCGTCGCGCATGACCGGCACCGCCAGAAGCGACTGCGTGCGGTAGCCGGTCAGCTGGTCGATGCGCGGGTTGAAGCGTTCATCGTGCGGGCCGTTGGGCACGCTCACCGGCTGCCCCGTCTCGGCCACCCAACCTGCGACCCCCTCACCGATGGCGAGCCGGATCTCGTTGAGCTCGGGCAGGTGCGCCATTCGGCTGACGAGCTCACCGCGCGCGTGGTCCACCAGGTAGAGCGTCCCGCGGTCCGCGTCGAGCAGCGACGTCACCTCGTCGACCACCTGCCGCAACGCCGCTTCGAGGTCGACGTGCTCACCGATGCTCAGGTGGCGGAGCTCGCCCGTGCCCATAAGTGGCCCCTCCTCGGCGCGCGGCGGGGTCGAAGCGTATCCGCGCACAAACGCGTCCGTCAAAGCGCCACCGCGAGGCCCTCGCGAGCCGCGAATGCCCCCGGAAAGTCCGCTTGGGCCGCGCGCTCGATCGCGCTGATGCCGAGGTCGTGACGCGTCGGGTCGTGGTGGAAGAGCGCGAGCTGTCCGACCGAGCCCTGCCGCGCGACGTCCACCGCGTCGCGCCAGGTGCTATGGCCCCATCCCACCCGCGCCGGCCCGCCTTCACCCTCGTACTCCTGGTGGGTGTATTGCGCGTCGTGAACGAGCAGGTCGGCACCCTCCGACAACTCGACGAGGCGCCGGTCCACGCCATCGCGGTGCTCGACGTCGGTGGCGAAGACCAGAGCGCGGTCGCCCGCCTCGATCCGGTACGCCACCACGCCGTCCGGGTGGTCCTGCTCGAGCGGGATCACGTGAAAGGGCCCCAGGTCGAACGGTTGCCGGCCCTCGACGTCCTCGAAGCGGCGGGCGCCGACCAGCGCGCTGAGCCCGACGGGGAAGCCCGGTGGGGTCATCTGGCGTGCGAGCGCGTCGCGCAGCGTCCCGGAGTCCCGACGTACGCCGACGAGATGGAGATCGCTGTCCGGATGGAAGGCGGGCGTGAAGAAGGGCACGCCCTGGATGTGGTCCCAATGGACGTGGGTGAACAGAAGCGTGGCGGTGATCGGCCGGAAGCCTATGTACTCACCGAGCGCTCTGAGCCCGGTGCCCCCGTCGAGCACGAGGCGGTGGCCCCCGTAGTTGACCTCGACGCATGTCGTGTTGCCGCCGGTGTCGGCGAATCGCTCGCCGCTTACGGCGATGCTGCCTCTGACGCCCCAGAATCGTACCTGCATGCTGACCTCCTGCGGTGCATTGCTGCCTGCAGGGAGCGGCTTACGCAAGGTGCGTACCAGTCAGGTACGAAGCGGGTTTGCGACGTCGGGCGGGCGTGACACTGCGCCATTTCGACGCAGCTGGGTGATCCGAAATGGATCAGGCGGCGAAGCAGTACGCCGCCAGCAGCTCGCGGGTGTCAATCTCGTCCTCGCGCAAGGTGATGCCGAGACGGGACTCCCCACGGCGGCCCTTCTCGCGGCGCGCGACCGTGCCCTTCAGCAGGCACAACCGCCAGCCTCGCTGACCCGGCAGCGGGAGGAAGACCTTCACGTCCTTGCCCGGCTTGAGGCGCGCGTCCGTGGCCAGCAGCAGTCCGTCCTGGCAGACATCGATGACGTCTTCGCAGCGGCAGCGACCGTTGTAGGTGAGGTACGCCTTTCCGGCGAAGGGCTTTCGGGGCTGGGTGCGTCGCTCGTTCATGGGTCACCTCCTGTAGGTCTTGACACACCTTATCCCACACCTACTCACATCGCCAACTTTAGCCTCCTGCGACTACAGTCCGACCGCATGAAAGCTGCCTACATCCGCCAGCACGGGGGCCTCGACGTCCTCGAGTACGGCGAGCTGCCGACGCCCGAGCCCGGCGCGAGTGAGGTGCGCGTCCGCGTCCGCGCTTGCGGCCTCAACCACCTCGACCTGTGGGTCCGCGGCGGCCTGCCCAACCTGAAGCTGCCGATGCCGCACGTGCTCGGCGGCGACGTCTCGGGCGTGGTCGACGCGGTCGGGGCGGATGTGCGGCACGTCGAGCCGGGCGCGCGCGTCGTGCTCAACCCGGGCGTGTCGTGCGGCGTCTGCCATCCGTGCCTCGCCGGCCGCCAGAACTTCTGCCGCCACTACGGCATCCTCGGCGAGCACCGCTGGGGCGGGAATGCCGACGCCATCGTGGTCCCGGGCGCCAACATCGCGCCCCTCCCTGACCACGTCTCCTTCGTGGACGCCGCCGCGCTGCCCGTCACCTTCACCACCGCCTGGCAGATGGTCTCCCGCAAGGCGCAGGTACGCCCGGGGCAGACGGTGCTCGTGCAAGGCGCCTCCAGCGGCGTCGGGGTGGCGCTGCTTCAGATTTCGAAGCTGTTCGGCGCCACGGTATTCGGGACCGCCAGCACCGAGGTCAAGCGCGCGGCCTTGCTCGATCTCGGCGCCGCCGCGGCCTTCGACAGCACGGCGCCGGACCTCGCCAAACAGGTCAAGGGCGCCTGCCGGGGCGGCGTCGACGTCGTCTTCGAGCACGTCGGGACCGCCACCTGGGACCAGAGCATTCGCGCGCTCCGGTACGAAGGGCGCCTCGTCACCTGCGGGGCGACCACCGGGTACGACGCCCGGATCGATCTGCGGGTCCTCTTCTGGAAGCAGCTCGAGCTCTTCGGCAGCACGATGGGCGGCCTGGGTGACTTCCTGGCCGCTCTCGATGCGGTCTGCGCGGGCAAGCTGCGCGCGGTGGTCGACCGCACCTTTCCGATGGCGCAGACCCGCGAAGCCCACGCCTACCTGGAGGCGCGTCGTCAATTCGGGAAGGTCGTGTTGGTGAACGAGGAGACGTAGAGGTGGGCTACGCGCTCTCTCGCTCCTTCTGCAGGGCCGCTTGGTTTCGCTGGTGCTTCTTCAGCGCGCGCTTCCGCGTCAGGTACGAGACGTGGTCGATCATCACCACGCCAACGAGGTGGTCGATCTCGTGCAGGATCGCCCGGGCCCCGAGCCGCTCGGCCTCGAGCTCGTAGAACTCACCGCTGGCGTCCTGCGCGCGGATGCGCACCTCGGCCGGCCGCTCCACCTGGATGAAGATGCCCGGAAACGAGAGGCAGCCCTCCTCGCGGGTGATCGTCTCGCAGCTCTCCGAGACGACCTCGGGGTTGATGATCACCACGTTGGGTTTGCCGCGCCCCTCGTCGCCCTCGAAGGCGTAGGGGTCGAGGATGATCAGGCGCATGTCGAGGCCGACCTGGGTCGCGGCGAGGCCGAGCCCGTCGCGGTCGGCCATCGTCTCCTGCATGTCTTCGACGATCTGCGCGAGCGCGTCGTCGAAGACCGTCACCGGCTGCGCCTTCTTGCGCAGATACGGGTTCGGATATGCGAGGACTTCGAGGATCGCCATTCGATCAGGATAGCGCGTCGAGCGCATCGAGCACCTTGTCGGCGTGCCCCTTGACCCGGACCTTCGGCCAGACCGCGCGCACAACGCCCTCGGTGTCGATCAGCACCGTGGTGCGAATGCAGCCCACGGAGACCTTCCCGTCTGGCCCGTTTCGATGGCCATCAGCGGACCCCGAGCAACTCGACGTCGAACACCAGCGTCGCGCCCGGGGGGATCACGCCGCCAGCGCCGCGGTCGCCGTAGCCGAGGTGCGGCGGGATCGTCAGCTTGCGCTTGCCGCCGACCTTCATGCCGGCGACGCCCTGGTCCCAGCCCGCGATGACCTGGCCGGCCCCGAGCACGAAGGAGAAGGGGCGCCCACGGTCGACGGACGAGTCGAACTTCGTCCCCGTGGTCAGGTACCCGGTGTAGTGGACGTCCACGGAGCGGCCGGCGACGGCTTCGGCCCCGTCGCCCACGGCGATGTCTTCGATCTGGAGGGTGTCGCTCATCGCCGGGGTGTAACGCACCTCGCTGACCATGTCGAACGCGTCCGCCACGCCCCCGCCGACCTCGCGCAGCTCGCACCGTGCTCGCGGCGGTTTGCCATCCCCGAAGGCGCATATCAACGCCGCGGGCTGCGCGTCCTGGTCGCGCGTGTGCACGGCGGCGAACCACGGCGCCTTCTGGCTCTGGCGGTCGATGCTCATGCCGCCGAGCCCCGACACGACCGCGAATGTGCGCCCGCGCGCCAGGCGCAGCGGACCTTCTCCGCCGACCACGTGCTGTGTGGCGAAGTCGTCCATCAGGTGGGTGCGCGCGTAGTTGTGGGCGTGGCCCGTCGCGATCATCGCGCCCGCCTGCCTGCACGCCCGGTACATGCCCCAGCCGACCCCCTTCTTCTTCCCGCCCACCTGCATCAGCCGGTGCGGGATGTGCCACGCGCACACTCGCCACGGGGCATCCGCTTTGGCCAGATGGGCCTGCACGAACGCTTCATGGCCTCCGACGTCGGTGATCCCTATCGCCGAGGTCACCAGCGCGATGCCTCGGAAGCGGCAGCTCGCCAGGATGCTCGGCGTCCCCTCGCAACGCAGGTCGGGCACCCGCGCGATGCGTGCTGCGAAGAGCTCGATGTACCGCTCGTAGCTCACGACGTCGTGGTTGCCGAGCGCCACCAGCACGGGAAAGTCGCGGCCGAGCACCGCGTCGACCATCGCCTCCCACGCGTCGGGCTTGCCCGCGTAGTCGAGGTCGCCCAGGTGCACGAGCAGGTGGACCTTCTGGTCGCGCACCAGCTCCAGCACCTGCTTCCCACGCGGCCCGAGGCCCTGGTCCCCGAAGAACGCCACCCGCACGGGCGCGGCGAGCGCCGGCGCGGCCAGAAGCACCAGAGCGAGGCAACGAAGTGGGCGTCTCATGCGTCTCTCGATCTCGGGGCCCGCGTTGACACTTTGCGGCCCGGCGCGGAGAATCGCGCGCTTCGGCCGGGACGGGACTCGTGGCGACGGCACGCTATACGATCGATCTACACGCGCACAGCACGCGCTCGGACGGCGTCCTGGCGCCCGCGGCCCTCGTGCGCCGCGCCGCGGAGCGCGGAGTGAAGCAGCTCGCGCTCACCGACCACGACACGACCGCCGGCCTCGGCGAAGCCCACGAGACCGGCGCGGAGTGCGGCGTCGAGATCGTCGACGGCATCGAGGTGAGCGCCTGGCACGGCCAGGAGGTGCACATCCTCGGCTACTTCGTGCGCCGCGACGACGCGCGCCTCAGCGAGGTCGTCGAGCGCCAGCGGATCAATCGCCTCGACCGCGTGCAGCGCATCGCCGAGCGGCTCGCGCGGCTGGGCATGACCATCGACGTCGACGCCGTGCTGGCGAGCGCCCACGGCAACGTGGGCCGGCCGCACATCGCGCGGGCGCTGGTCGATGCGGGGCATGTGCCGAGCTTCGATGCGGCCTTCGACCGCCTGCTTGGCAAGGGCGCGGCCGCGTACGTGCCTGCCTCGCGCCTGACGGCCAGCCACGCCGTGCGCGTCATCCACGAAGCCGGCGGCGCCGCCGTCCTCGCGCACCCGGGGGTCGAGAAGATCGACGCCGACCTGCCCGCACTTGTCGACGCAGGGCTCGACGGCATCGAGGTCCACCACCCCGCGCACGACGCCGGCACCACCGCGAAGTACCTCTCCATGACGCGTCGAATGGGCCTGGTCGCGACCGGCGGCTCCGATTTCCACCGCCCGGGCGGGCATGTCGACCTCGGCGACCGTGGGGTCGACGAAGACGCGCTGCACGCCCTTCAGGCGCGGTGCAACCGCTCGTGAGCAACCCGAATCGGAAGATCTACGGCGACTACGACCAGCTCGTTCCGATCATCGTGTTGGGCATTGAATTCGATGTCCCCGAGGGCATCCTGCTCGTTCGCGCATTTCAGTACATCCAGTTCGAGTTGAAGCGGATGGAGAGTGATTGGAGCCGCTTCTGCTTCAACGACACCATCGGCTGCTGCCACTTCGAGTTCCGCCCACCCGAAGTGGACGACGACCCGGAATGGGGGCGAGCCTGCTGCGAACGGGTGCGTGAGGGATTGCAGGTGTACACGCTGCCAGTCGGGAGCTTCCTGCTCGACGAGGACGGAAAGCGGATCGAGGAATGACGCTCGAGCACAGCATCGCCGCGTTCCTCCATGCCCTCGGGCACAGCGACGACCCCGCCGTCGAGGGCACGCCTCAGCGAGTCGCCGACTTCTGGCGCGAGCGGCTGGTCTCCGGGCACGACGCCGACCTCGACCAAATCCTCGCCGAGCGCATCCCCGATGCGAGCGGCGCGATCGTGACCCTCACCGGCATCCCGTTCCACGGCGTGTGTCCGCATCACCTCGTGCCCTACTTCGGTGAGATCCACCTCGCCTACGAGCCAGGAGGCGAGCTGGTGGGCCTGGGCGCGCTCGAGCGGCTGGTGGCGGCCTGCTCGCGACGCCTGATCCTCCAGGAGCAGCTCACCGGCGACCTCGTCGACGCGTTGATGGAGGTGCTCGGCGCGCGAGGTGCCGCGTGCGCAGCCGAGGCGACCCACCTCTGCCTCGTCTTGCGCGGACGCGAGCCGCGCTCCGCCCGACTGCACACCCGCAAGGCCCGCGGCTCGTTGGCAGACCGCCACGACGTCCTGCCGGCGGTGACGAAGTGAGCCGCGTGGTGCTCGTCACCGGTGGCAGCCGCGGCATTGGTGAGGCCTGTGCGCGGCGTTTCACGGCGGCTGGAGACCGCGTCGCGGTGCTCGCGCGACCGTCCGCGCACCTCAGCGCAGTCGCCGAAGAGCTCGGGGCGCTCGAGGTCGCCGCCGACATCGCCGCCCCGAGCGCCGTCGAAGACGCTGTCGGCCGGGTGCAGGACGCCCTCGGCCCGGTCGAGGTCCTCGTCAACAACGCCGGGGTCGCCGCCGTCCAGGACGTCGACGGTCATCCGCTCGAGCTCTGGGAGCACATCCAGGCCGTCAATCTGCGCGCGCCGTTCCTCTTCGCGCGTGCTGTCGTGCCGGCCATGCTCGCGGCCGGGCGCGGCCGGATCATCAACGTGTCCAGCATCAGCGGGCGCATCGGCTCCCCCGGCCGCAGCGCCTACGCCGCCTCGAAGTGGGGCCTGCTCGGCTTCTCGAAGTCGCTCTCCGAAGAGGTCAAGGATGCGGGCGTCGTGGTCACCGCGATCTGCCCCGGGAGCGTCGACACGCGCATGCTCGCGGGCAGCGGATTCGCCCCGGACATGCAGCCCGAAGACGTCGCGGAGGCCATCTGTTTCCTCGCTTCTGCGCCGCCCGCGGTGGCGGGAGCCGCCTTGGATATGTTCGGTTAGCGCCACCTCTTCTACCCCCTCCACCGGCTTGCGGACGGCATCCCGCACCGCTAAGGTTCGGTGGTTCGACGGCAGGAGCCCGGATGCCCCCGTTGCCGAGTCGCAGCCCTACTACGGGCGAGCACATCTCCCTCACGGCCCACACCGGCGAACACCCGGCCGTGAAGAATGGGACACCGCCGCCAATGGGCTTCTGCGAAGCCCCCGACCGTCTGGAGCAACTGCTCGAGGCGCTCGAGAAGGCGCGCGACAAAAGTGTGCTCATCGTCATCAAGGGCCACCCCGACCCCGACAGCATCGGCAGCGCCATCGCCCAGAAGCTCTTGGGTGAGGCCTTCGGCGTCACCTCGCAGATCGTCTACTTCGACGAGATCTCGCACCCGGAGAACCGCGCGCTGGTCAAGGCGCTCGAGGTCCAGCTGCACCAGTACCGCGAGGACATGGACCTCGCCGACTTCGACTACCTCTCCTTCGTCGATTGCCAGTCGCCGCATCTGCCGGTCGCCGTCGAGTCGATGCCGCCGATCCTCACGTTCGTGGACCACCACAAGACGCTGCCGGGCGCCTTCGACGGCGAGCCGCCGCTCTTCACCGACATCCGCGAGGACGCCGGCTCGACGTGCGCTATCTACGCCGAGTACATGGAGCACTCGCAATTCGGCCTGCGCCTGAACAAGGCCGCCGACTCGCGTCTGGCGACGGCGATGATGCACGGCATCCGCGCCGACTCCGACAGCTTCCTGCTCGCCCAGCCCATCGACTTTCGCGCCGGCGCCTACCTGCGCCAGTTCCTCGACAACGACCTGCTCCGGCTCATCTCGAAGCAGTCGATCACCGTGCGGACGATGGAGATCATCCAGCGGGGCCTCAACCGGAAGGTCATCCGCGACACGTTCCTGGTGGCCGGCGTCGGCTTCGTGCGTGATGAAGACCGCGACGGCATCGCCCAGACCGCCGACTTCCTGCTGCGCCACGAAGGCATCGAGACCGCTGTGGTCTACGGCATCGTCAACGGCGACGTGGTCGACGGCTCGCTGCGCACCACGAGCCCGACGATCGACCCCGACGCCTGGCTGAAGGCCGTCTTCGGCTCCGACTCCGCGGGCCGGCACTACGGCGGCGGCCGTCGCAACAAGGGCGGCTTCCGCATCCCCCTCGGCCTGCTCTCGCGCTGTCGAGACCGCGACACCCTCTGGTCGATCTCGAAGAAGACGATCGACGACCTGGTCTTCGAGAAGATCGGGGTTGCACCGGCCACAGAGAGTACGACCGAATAATTCCCGTCCTGGTACGTCGTTAGATCGATCGGCCCCCCAAGAGGTGTGAAATGCGTTGGTTCTGTACCCTGGCCCTCGGGTCGGCTTTGACGCTCGCAGGCTGCGGCGGCCCCGCGTACGTGCGCGGCTCGGAGAACCCCGAGCTCGACGAGTACGCGATGTCGACCGGGCTCGACAAAAAGGACCTGCAGAAGCTCTTCAAGCAGAACATCGAGAGCCTTCTGAAAAGTGGTGCGATGAAGCGGTGGAAGGACGCGTCACGCGACGGCAAGGAGCCGACGGTCGCGATCTTCCCCATCAAGAACGAGACGAGCGAGCACATCGACAGCCAGCTGCTATCGCTGCTGTCGGACTTCGAGACCGAGCTCGTCAACAGCGGCTACGTCACGGTGATCAGCTACGAGCGTCAGAAGACGCTGGTGCGGGAGCTGAAGATCCAGCAGTCCGCGGCGTTCGACCCCGACAAGGCGGCGCAGCTCGGCAAGCAGCTGGGCGCGCAGTACTTCGTCACCGGCAAGGTCTACGACTCCGCCGAGAAGAGCGGCTCCGAGCGTCGCGTGCAGTACTTCCTGTTCATGCAGGCCATCGACGTCGAGACCGGCGCCCTGCGCTGGCAGAACAAGGCAGAGCTCACCAAGGGCCTGATCAACTAGCCTTCCGATGCGCCTTCTCCTCGCCGCGGCTTTCCTGTGTACCGGTTGCGGCGGCTATGCCGACACCAGCCAGGCGTTCCGCTCCGCGCTCACGACCGGTCGCGTCAACCCGGCGCTCGAGCGCGTCAACGAGGCGCTGGGCGTCGACCGCGCCGACCAGCTCCCGAGCCAGCCCACCGGCGACACCCCCCTGCTCCTGCTCGAACGCGCCACCATCCTGCAGGCGCTGGGCAACTCGAAGCTCTCGGCCCGGGACTTCCAGGCGGCCGACAAGACCCTCGAGGTGCTCGACCTGGCCAACGACACGGCGGGCGACATCGGCAAGTACCTCTTCTCCGACGACGCCACCGCGTACAAGGCGCCGCCCCACGAGAAGCTGCTGCTCAACACCGTCAACCTGCTCAACTACCTCGTCATGGGGGACGCGAGCGGCGCCAAGATCGAAGCCCGCCGCTTCACCATCAACCGCAAATGGCTGCAGGACGACAACGAGGGCCGCGGCATGCTCGCGCTCGGTAGCTTCCTGGCGGGCTTTGCGTTCGAGGTCGCCGGCGAGCCAGGGCCGGCGATGCGTCACTACGGCGACGCCCAGGACGCCGGCGCCTTCCCAGGCGTGCTCGACAGCGCCCGGCGCCTGGCCGCGCGCAGCGGCGAGTCGGACAAGCGCCTGAAGCTTGGTGAAGTGGGCGACGCGCCGAAGGGCGACGACGAGAAGGCCGAACTCCTGGTGGTGGTGCAGACCGGGATGGCGCCGTACAAGCGCCCCGAGCGGCTCCCGATCGGCGCCGCCGTGGTCGCCGCCAGCCATCCGCGCCGGGGCGCACGCCTGAGCTCGAAGCAGCGCCGCCGCGCCAACGTCTTCGCGGCCAAGGGCATCCTGAAGTGGGTGAATTACCCGTCGCTGAAGCGCGTCCGTGGCACGAATCGGGGCGTCGTCCGGATCGGCGTCGACGGCCAGCAACTCGACGCCCGGGTTGCGCTCAACGTCGGAGACAGCGTGATCGCGCAGCACGAGGCCATCAAAGGCACGCTCATCGCGGCCTCCATCACGCGCCTCCTGACCCGCGCCGTCGCCGGGGAAGCCACCCAGGCGGCCACCAAATCCGCCGGCGGCAGCGGCATCGCAGGGCTGCTGCTCGGCCTCGCCGTCGAGGGCGCCCTCACCGCCGCCGACACGCCCGACACCCGCAGCTGGGTGACGCTCCCCTCCCGCTTTCACATCGCCCGCGCCCGCATCCCCGCAGGGAACCACACCGTCGCCGTCCGCTATCGTGGCCGGGTCCGGACGGCGCAGGTCGCCCTGAAGCCAGGCGGCTGGGCAGTCCTCAACTTCTCCGACTTACGCTAGGAGTCCGTCTCTATGCGCCCCAAGCACATCGTCGCCGCTCTGACCGCCCTCCTGGTCCTCGGACTCGCTGGCGAGGCCTTCGCCCTCGACGCCTGGCGGGACCGGCGCGGCCTGCTCTTCGGCGTCGGCATCGGTGCCGGCTCGAGCCAGTCCGACGTCAAGGACGCCGAGTCCCACATCGGCTTCAACTTCAGCGCGCGCGTGGGCGGTGGCGTCAACAAGCAGCTGACCCTCGACGCCGAGATCGGTCTCCAGAAAGCGACCTTCGACCAGAACGACGTCGACATCGCCCAGGACATCTTCACCGGCTTCATCGGGGCCAATTACTTCATCATGGACGGCCTCTACGGCCGCGTGATGGGCGGCGTCGCCCACATCGGTGTCGAGCTCGATCCGGGCAAGGACGACGACGAGACCGGCACCGGCTTCGGCTTCGGCGCCGGCTACGAGTTCTTCGCGACGGCGGACCTCGCCGTGGGGCTGGGCGCCGACTTCCGCTACCTCAGCTTCGACGACGCCGCTTTCACGATGATCAACTTCGGCGTCACGGGCACCTGGTACTGACCAGGCTCACGACTCCGGGCCCCCATCCGCCGCCCGAACTGCCGCCATGACCCTCTCCTGTGCGTCGAGCATGACCTCGACAGTGAGCTGAAATCCCTTCCGAGGCGAGCCCGTCCGGAGCCACGCGAACCGCCGCCACAGCGCCAGCACCGCCGGACCCTCCACGTGCCCCTCCAGACGCTTGAGCAGCTCGCGACCGTAGGTCACCATCGCCAGCGGCTCGCGCAGCGACGCGTCCGAAGCGACGTGCTCGACCGCCTCAGGCGTCATCACGCGACCGATCTCGGTGGCGAGATCCTCCAGGTAGTCCTCTTGCAACATGTCCGCGCGCTTCTTGTCGGACCTGCGCAGCTTGCGAGGCCGCAGACCCGACATCTGCTCGATCCGTACACACATGAAGCAGCACCACGCGCCGTCCACGCTCCGCTGGTTTTCACGCGGCTTCTCCAGTTCGAAGGAAGTGAGCAGGTACGAGGCGACGAGGTTCGCGAACGCGTCGAGATCGGCGTCGTCGTTCGGCAGGTAGTCATCCGGGATCATGGGTCGCGCTTCGTCCAACCAGAGCCGGGCCACCTGGGCGTCCGAGAACGCATCGTGCGTCCCCCGGCGAGAGACGGCCCCGATATCCGAGAGGCCGGCCATGTAGCGGACGAGCGCGTAGCCCTTCTTCTGAAGGGTGAGCGCACGCGCCAACTCGTCTCATTCAAACATCGTTCCCACACCCCCATGCGTGCGCTCTCGAAGGTACCCGAAAGCAGCCCGCCCCGCTGTGGTCACCGTTCACGGGCGTAGCGCGACCAGCCCTGCTACACTCCGTGCCTTTCTGATCGGAGGGCGCGAGATGGCCAATCCCAACGAGATCGAAGCGCGTATCGCCCTCGCTCGCGAACGGCTGCTCGAGCTGCGGAGGTATCTTTGACGCGCCATCCAAGACCGAGCGCGTAGCCCAGATCGACTTCCAGAGCGGTCAGCCGGACTTCTGGAACGACCAGGAGGCCGCCCAGACGCTGATGCGTGAGCGGCGGCAACTTGAAAAGACGCTGGAGCAGCTCGACGGGATCGACTCGAGCGTCGACGACGGCGAGGTGATGCTCGAGCTGGCGGCGGAGGATGCAGACGCCCTCGCCGAAGCCGTCTCCAGCCTCGACGCCGCCGACGTAGAGCTGGCGAAGCTCGAGTTCACGCGCATGCTCGGCGGGCCCTACGACGCCGGCAGCTGCTTCGTCAGCATCAACCCTGGAGCCGGCGGCACCGAGTCCCAGGACTGGGCGCAGATGCTGCTGCGCATGATCTCCCGGTATTGCGAGTCGAAGGGCTGGTCGGTCGACGTCACCGATCTGCAGGACGGCGAGGAAGCCGGCATCAAATCGGCCACTCTCAGGGTGTCAGGCGACTACTCATTCGGTCATCTGAAGGCGGAGATCGGCGTGCATCGCCTGGTGCGCATCTCCCCGTACGACGCGCAGAAGCGGCGCCATACGAGCTTTGCCAGCGTCGCCGTGTTGCCCGAAATCGACGATGACATCGAGGTGGACGTCGCCGAGAGCGATCTGCGGGTCGACACATACCGTTCGAGCGGCGCCGGCGGACAGCACGTCAACAAGACCGACAGCGCCGTGCGTCTCACCCACCTGCCCTCGGGCATCGTCGTCGCGTGTCAGGCCGAGCGGTCCCAGCACAAGAACCGCGCGACCGCGATGAAGCTCCTGAAAGCACGCCTCTACCAGGCCGAGCTCGAGAAGCGCACCGAAGAGCGCGACGCGCTCTACGCGGGTAAATCGAAGATAGATTTCGGGTCGCAAATAAGATCCTACGTGCTCCAGCCCTACCAGATGGTGAAAGACCTTCGTACGGGGTTCGAAACGAGCAACACCTCCGCCGTCCTCGACGGCGATCTCGACGGCCTGGTGCAGGCCTTTCTCCTGCAGCATTCCGGCGGCGACCAGACCAGCGATTCCTAGCAGTAACGCTCCGTCCAAACGGCCCGAATGACGCGCTGCGGCGTACGGCGTATGTGCGCCCGCTTCATTGTCCACAGCTTTGTCCACAACGCGGCGTTGCGACACGGTTGCGTCACTGATCTGTGAGATGGTCTTAGGGGTGGCGCACGAACACAGCGCGAAACACACATAGATCAAACATCAATAATTTCGGACACTTAAGAAATTCGCACATCGAAAAGTGGCGCGATTCCGCTGCTTTGCGTGCGTCGTCCACATACGAGCCCCAGCCGTGTGGAGAGGCTGTGGACAAAACCCCGCGTGCTGTGCATTTCGGCTGTACGAGCGGCTCTCGGAAGTGGGGTTGACCCTGCGAAATTCTGCCGCTAGGGTCCCGCGGCTCGGCGGTGTGCCCGCCTGGCACGACGGGTCTCGGAGAACGGTCGTGGAAGAGACGATCATCACCCAGCGCAAGGCCAAGGCGGACGCGCTTCGCGAGCGGGGCGAAAACCCCTATGCGAACGACTTCCAGGTCACCCATGTGGCGGCCGGCTTGCACGCTGATTTCGCGGACGTAGACGGCGAGGCGTTGCAGGCCTCGCCCACCGAGGTCGCCGTCGGCGGCCGGGTCATGGCGTACCGCTCTTTTGGCAAGGTCGTGTTCATCGTGGTCGCTGACCGCACCGAACAGATCCAGGTCAACTTCTTCCGCAACGCGCTCGACGAGGACGAGTGGTCGCGCCTCGACCACGTCGACGTCGGCGACATCATCGGCGCGCGCGGCACGCTCATGCGTACGCGCAAGGGCGAGCTGTCGGTCCAGGTCGCCACCTGGCGCGTGCTGACGAAGTCCCTGCGCCCGCTCCCGGAGAAGTGGCACGGCCTCACCGACGTCGCGACGCGGTACCGCCAGCGTTACGTCGACCTGATCGTCAACGACCAGGTACGCGAGACGTTCCGGACCCGCAGCAAGTTGCTCAGCTACATGCGCCGCTTCTTCGAGGACCGTGACTTCCTCGAGGTCGAGACGCCGATGCTGCAGCCGATCTACGGCGGCGCGACCGCGCGACCCTTCGCGACGCACCACAACGCGCTCGACATGAAGCTCTTCCTGCGCATCGCGCCCGAGCTGAACCTCAAGCGCCTCGTGGTGGGCGGCCTGCACCGCGTCTTCGAGATCAATCGCTGCTTCCGCAACGAGGGCGTCTCGACGCAGCACAACCCCGAGTTCACCTCCCTCGAGTTCTACTGGGCCTTCGCCACCTACGAAGACCTGATGACGCTCACCGAGGAGCTGCTCTCCGGGCTCTGCGAGCATCTGCACGGCAGCACAAAGGTCGAGTACGGCGAGCACACGCTCGACTTCTCGGCTCCGTTCCGCCGGCTGTCGGTCTACGACGGGTTGGTCGAGTACGCCGGGGTCCCCGCGGACAAGGTCTCCGACCGCGACGCCCTGCTCGAGGCCGCCGCCAGGCTGCATGTGCGCAAGGCCGCGTCGCTCCCGCTCGGCTACCTCCAGATGGAGGTCTTCGAGGCCGCCGCGGAGGAGCACCTGGTGCAGCCGACCTTCGTGACCGACTTCCCGCTCGCGGTCTCTCCGCTCTCGCGACGGAAGGACTCGGACCCGGATCTGGTTGATCGGTTCGAGTTGTATGTCGCAGGCAATGAGCTGCTCAACGCGTTCAGCGAGCTGAACGACCCCGTGGACCAACGGAGCCGCTTCGAGAGCCAGGTGGCCCAGCACGCCGCGGGCGACGAAGAAGCGCACCCGATGGACGAGGACTTCGTGCGGGCGCTCGAGTACGGGATGCCCCCCACCGCCGGGTGGGGCATGGGCGTCGACCGGCTCACGATGCTGCTCACCAACAGCCCCTCGATCCGCGACGTCATCTTCTTCCCGCTGCTCAAGCCCGAGACCTGAACAAAGGAAGCGTGCGCCTGCCCATCCCGGTCTCCGAGTAACACGTGGGCGCGTACGAAGCCCTCGTCGGCTGGCGCTATCTGCTGCGCCGCGACCGAAGCCCGCGGATCCTCTTCGACGGTCTGATTCTGCTCGTCCTCGGCGGCACCGCGCTCGGCATCGGCTGGTACCTCGAGACCCGGGCCGGCGGACAGCTGTCGGTCTTCGGTACCCGTGCCGGCTTGCCGCGCACGCTGCTCGCCGTCGGCGGTGCAGTCGCCACGGTGGGCGCGTGTTTCACCCTCTTCGGCGGGCTCAACACGTGGCTCACCGTCTTCGGTGCGTTCTCCACCTTCATGGTCACCATCGGCGTGGCCGAGGTGATCCTGGTCCTGGGCGTGATGAACGGCTTCCAAGGCGATCTGCGCGCGAAGATCATCGAGACGCACGCCCACGTCGTCGTCGAACCGGAGAAATCCGGAGAATGGCTCACCGACTACCGGTCCCTCGCGGAGAAGGCGCGCGCGGTGGAGGGCGTCAAAGGCGCCACCCCGATCCTCCGCACAGAGGTGATGCTCAAGGCGCCGACGAACCTCGCGGCGGTGGTCCTCGAGGGCATCGAGATCGAGTCCATCGGCCAGGCGAGCAAGCTGCCGAAGCACATCACCCACGGCGCCCTGCCCTTCCTGGTCGACCCCAGCGCCCTCGACGCCGACCTCATAAAGCGCCGGCAGCGTCCCAAGCCCACCAGGCGAAAGAAGACGCCCGGCGAGAAGGCCGTGGCCAACCCGGAGGACGCGCCCCCGCCCGCAGCCGCACCGCCCGCCTTCATGAAGTTCCCCGAGCCCAAGCAGAAGAAGGCCGTCGCGCCACCCGCGCTGCTGGTCGGCATCGAGCTGCGCCGCAACCTCGCGCTGTGGCCCGGCGAGGTGCTCGACGTGATCTCTCCGCTCGGTGAGCTCGGCCCCGAAGGGCCGATCCCGAAGAGCCGGCCGTTCCGCGTGGGCGGGTGGTTCAAGACCGACATGCTCGAGTACGACACCAAGCTCGCCTACGCGAGCATCGGTTCGGTCCAGCGCTATCTGGGGCTCGGCGACGTCGCGGGCGCGATCCGCATCCAGGCGACCAGCCTCGAAGGGTCGCGCGCGGTCCGTGACCGATTGCGCGCCACGCTCGGCCCGAATGTGCGGGTGACCGACTGGCGCGAGCGCAACCGCAACCTGTTCAGCGCGTTGAAGCTCGAAAAGATCGCGATGTTCCTCGTGCTCACGATCAACATCTTGCTCGCAGCTTTCTCGATCACTTCGACGCTCGTGATGACGATCATCGAACGCAAGCGCGAGGTCGCGATCCTCAGCGCGATGGGGTCCTCGCGCGCAGGCGTGGTGCGGATCTTCACGAGTCAGGGCGCCTTCACGGGGCTCGTCGGGGCGCTGCTCGGGACCGCGATCGGGCTCGTGGGCGGGTACGTCCTGTCGGTCGTGCCCTTGCCGTTGGACCCCAACGTCTATTACATCAGCGCGATCCCGGTGGATGTTCGCTGGGTCGACGTGGTCGCCATCAACGTGGTGGCGCTCCTCGTCAGCCTGGTCTCCACCGTCTACCCCGCGTGGTACGCGGCCTCATTGCGTCCGGTGGAAGGCCTCAGCGGTTAGCAGATAGCAGTGAGTTCACCCCTCCTGGAAGTTCGTGGGCTGCACAAGTCGTTCGCCCACCGTGGACGTCAGATCGACGTGCTGCGAGGCATCGACCTCGAAGTGCACGCAGGGGAGCAGGTGGCGGTCGTCGGGAGTTCGGGCGCTGGGAAGAGCACGTTGCTGCACCTCATCGGCGCGCTCGACACCCCCACGTCCGGCGAGATCCACTTCGCGGGGCACGATGTCAGCCGGATGCGGCCGAAGGCCCTGGCGGCGTTTCGCAACCAGACCATCGGCTTCATGTTCCAATTCCACCACCTGCTGCCCGAGTTCACGGCGCTCGAGAACGTGATGATGCCTGCGCTCATCGCCCGCGAGTCCAAGCGCGAGGCCGCCGAGAAGGCGAAGCGCTGGCTGGACGAGGTCGGCCTGTCGCATCGGCTCGACCACCGCCCTGGCGAGCTCAGCGGCGGCGAGCAACAACGGACCGCGCTGGCACGCGCGCTCGTGACGAATCCGAAGCTGCTGCTCGCGGACGAGCCGACCGGCAACCTCGACAGCGGCACCAGCGAGGGCATCCACGCGCTCTTCGACCGCCTCAACGCCGAGGCGGGCACCGCGATGCTCGTCGTCACCCACAACCGCGACCTGGCTGGGCGAATGCAGCGCCGGCTCGTCATGCGCGACGGCGCCCTCTTCGAGGAGGAAGAAGCCGCGTGATCCGGCCCCTCCTCCTCGCTTGCGCCCTGCTCCTGCTGGTGCCCGCCGTCTCCCCGACGGACGCGGTCGCCGCCGAGAGCAAGCTCGTCCTCGACCAGGTCAAGGTGAAGGGGAACCGGCGCTCGGAGGCGGACGCCATCCTCGGCGTCGTCGCCAGCCGCGCGGGCACCGCGCTCGACCGCGCGCGGATCCGCGCCGACATCCGCGCGATCTTCCTGCTCGGCTTCTACACCGACGTCCAGGTCGATCTCAGCGAGGTCGAGGGCAAGTGGGTGCTGTCGTTCATCGTCAGCGAGAAGCCGTCGATCCGCAGCGTCATCTACGAGGGCAACGAGGAGATCGACGAGGAGGAGATCACCGACGTCGTCGACGTGAAGGCCTTCGGGATCCTCAACCTCTCGAAGGTCAATCGCAACGCCGAGAAGATCAAAGACCTCTACGTCGAGCAGGGGTACTTCCTGGCGGAGGTCGACTGGGACGTCGTCGAGCTGGCCGACAACGAGGTCGACGTCGTCTTCCGCATCACCGAGAAGCAGGAGGTCAAGGTCGCCCGCGTGGTCATCGCCGGCAACTCCCAGCTCTCCGACGAGTACATCAAGGAGCGGCTGGAGACGCGCGAAGGCGGCTACCTCGGCTTCATGACGGGCGCTGGCGCCTTCAAGACCGAGTCGTTCGAGCGCGACAAAATCCGGCTCATCCAGATCTACGCCGACCAGGGCTACATCACCGCCAAGGTCGGCACGGCGAAGGTCGAGCTGAGCGCGGACAAGCGCGACCTCTACATCACCATCCCGGTCGAAGAGGGCGAGCGCTACAAGGCGGGGAAGATCACCGTCCACGGCGACGACCACTTCACCGAGGAGGAGCTGCGCAAGAAGGTGACGCTGGTCGAAGGCGCCTGGTTCAGCAGCACCCAGGTGCGCGCGACCGTCAACGGCGTCGGCGAGCTCTACAAGGACAAGGGCTACGCCTACGTCAACGTCACGCCCAACACGCACCTCGACCCGAAGACCCGCATCGTCGACCTCGACCTGTCGGTCGCGCCCGGCAAGAAGGTGCGCTTCGGCCGCATTCGGGTCGTCGGCAACACGCGGACCCGCGACAAGGTCATCCGCCGCGAGCTGCGCATCTACGAAGGCGAGTTCTACTCGTCCACCGGCCTGAAGCGATCCAAGCGCCTGGTCACCCGCCTCGGCTACTTCGAGACGGTCGACCTGCAGACCCAGCGCGGCGCCTCCGACGAGACGATGGACGTGCTCGTGGAGATCAAGGAGAAGCCCACCGGCACGTTCCAGATCGGCGCAGGCTTCAGCTCGATCGAGAGCTTCGTCGCGCAGGCCCAGATCGCCCAGAACAACCTCTTCGGGCGCGGCCAGTCCCTCAGCCTGCAGGCCACGCTCTCGAAGATTCGGACGATCGCGAACATCCGCTTCGCCGACGACTACTTCCTCGACTCGCGGGTTCGGTTCGCGACGAACATCTACCGCTTCGAGACCCAGTTTCAGGACTTCCGGCGGGAGTCGCTCGGCGGGGACCTCACGCTCGGCTATCCGCTGACGGACGACATCAGCGTCGCCGGCACGTACACGCTCGAGAAGGTCAACGTCACGCTCGGCGGCTTCGGTGGCCGCACCGCGGTGCCCATCGCCAACCTCTTCAGCAACGGGCGCACCAGCAGCGTCCGCGGCTCGCTCTTCTACGACACGCGCGACAACCGCCTGTTCCCCAGCAGCGGCTGGTTCTCTCTGGTCAGCATGGAGAACGCCGACAGCTACCTGGGCAGCGAGAACAAGTTCACGCGCTACCGGCTGCGCAACCGCTACTACTACCCGCTCGGCTTCGACATCGTGCTCAAGCTCAACGGCGAGTGGGGCCTGATCACGAGCCCGGAGCCGACCGGCGTCCCGATCTTCGAGCGCTTCTTCGTCGGCGGCCCGCTGTCGGTCCGAGGTTTCCGGCGCAACTCGCTGGGCCCGAAGGTCGACGTCCCGGACAGCCGGCTGCCCGACGCGGGCACCGAGCCGTTCAACATCGGCGGCACCGAGCAGCTCATCGTGAACGGCGAAATCGAATTTCCAATCTTCCAGGCCGTCAGAATCCGTGGCGTCGTCTTCGTCGACGGCGGCAACGCGTTCCAGCGCGCCGATCCGTACCTGGACAAGCTCGACGCCATGCGCTTCTCGTGGGGCTTCGGCATCCGCTGGTTCTCGCCGATCGGGCCGCTGCGCTTCGAGTGGGGCTTCCCGTTCTCGGCGCGCGACGGTGAGGAGGGGTCGGTCTTCGACTTCTCCATCGGCAACTTCTTCTAAAGCGAAGGGAGCACCCCATGCGCACTCTCCTCACCGCCCTCGCGCTCCTGCTCGCGAGCGCCCCGTTGGCCAACGCCGGCAAGGCCGTCAAGATCGCGTACGTCGACATGCAGCGCGCGCTCCTCCAGGTCGAGGAGGGCAAGAAGGCGAAGTCCAAGCTCGAGAAGATGAAGAAGGACCGGCAGAAGAAGCTCGACGCCAGCCAGGAAGAGCTTCGCGCCCTCCAGAAGGACTTCGAGGCCCAGAAGGAGTTCATGGAGCCGGCGGTTCGGCGCAAGAAGGAAGGCGAGTTCCGTAGCAAGCTGATGAACCTGCAGAAGACCTACGCGGGGCTGCAGCGGGAGCTCGCGGTCGAAGAGGCCAAGCTGTCCAAGGGCATCTTCGCGAGGATGGGGAACATTCTTCAGAAGATGGGGAAGAAGGGCGGCTTCACGATGATCTTCGAGAAGACCGAATCATCGTTGTTGTGGGCAGAGCAACACCTCGACCTCACCAACGAGCTCATTCGCCGCTACAACGCAGGCGAAGGGAAGAAGAAGTAGCGGGCCCGTGACCCTCGCGGAGCTCGCCGCCGCGATCGACGCGACGCTCGAGGGCGGCGCCGCTCTCGAGGTGGACCGCGTCGCCTCCCTCGACTCGGCCGACCCCGGCGCCGTCGCCGGCCTCTTCGAACTGCGCTGGCGAAAGGCGGCGGCCACGACCCGCGCGTGCGCGGTGGTCGTCCCCCCCCCGCTGGCGCATCACGTCCCCGAGACCACGGCGCGCCTGATCGCAGACGACGCCCGCGACGCCTGGGGCCGCGCCGTGCGCGCGCTCAATCCCCGTCCCAGCATCTCCCTGCCCCCGATCGGAGTGGACGCGCGCGCCGCCGTCGACCCCTCCGCCGAGGTCCACCCCGAGGCGCGTGTGGGGCCGTTCGTGACCGTCGGCGCCGGCGCCCACATCGGGGCCGGCGCGGCGCTCCTGTCAGGTGCGTACGTCGGCGCCGGCGCGTCGGTCGGCGCCGCCAGCGTGCTTCATCCCCGGGCCACCGTGCTCGACGGATGCGTCGTCGGCGACCGCGTGTTGCTGTGCACTGGCGCCGTCGTGGGCAGTCCGGGCTTCGGCCTCGACGCGAGCGGTCGGGTGCCACACCTGGGCCGCGCGGTGATCGAGGACGACGTCACGGTCGGCGCCCACACCTGCATCGACCGCGGCAGCCTCGACGACACCCTCGTCAGCCGCGGCGCCCACATCGACAACCTGGTCCAGGTCGGCCACAACGCCTACGTCGGGCCCGGCGTGGTGATCTGCGCCCAGGTCGGGCTGTGCGGTGGCGCGCGCGTCGAGGCCGGCGCCGTGCTGGCCGGCCAATCCGCCGTCAACGAGTACACGACGGTCGGAGCCGGTGCCCGAGTGGCAGGCCAGAGCGCGGTCACCCGATCGGTCGCCGGCGGCGCCGACTACAGCGGCAACCCGGCTGAGCCGAACCGGGCCCGCCTCAAGCGGATCGCGCGCCTCAAGAAGCTCGCTGACCCGCGTTGACACGGGGCCACGCGCGCCCTATCTTCGCCCCGATTTTTTGCCGAATCCACGGCTGTCCAGGGAGAGACGGATGACCCCGAAGCAGATCTTCGAAGAGCAGATCGCCAAGCGCCTCGCCGACCCGGAGCAGGCTGAGAAGGCCAAGGAGATCGACGCGATCTACCAGTTCCACATCACCGGCGACGACGGCGGTGACTGGGTCGTCGACCTGCGGGAAGCCAAGGTCAAGAACATCACGGACGAAGAGGCCGACTGCACCATCACCGTGGCTGACTCCGACTTCGTCAACCTGGTGACCGGCGCGGTCCCCGGCCCGCAGTTGTTCATGATGGGTAAGCTGCAGATCACCGGGAACATGGGGCTGGCCATGAAGCTCAGCGCCGTCATTGGCGGCTGACACTCGGTCCATGTCCCGCCCACTTGATGGTGTCCGCGTCGTCGACCTCTCCAGGCTCTATCCGGGCCCCTTCGCCACCCTGGTCCTCGCCGACCTCGGTGCCGACGTCGTCAAGGTCGAAGCCCCGATGGGGGGTGACTACACCCGGTACTTTCCACCTCTCGGCAAGCAGATGTCGGGCGCGTTTGCCGCGCTCAACCGCGACAAGCGAGGGGTCGCCATCAACCTCAAGAAGCCCGACGGGGTGGAGGTGCTCCGCCGGCTGGTCGAGAGCGCCGACGTCGTGGTGGAGAGCAACCGTCCTGGGGTCGCCGATCGACTGGGCGTGGGCTACGAGGCGTTGTCCGAGGTCAACCCGCGGCTGGTGTACTGCGCGATCACCGGGTATGGCCAGACGGGCCCGCTGGCACAGCGAGCGGGCCATGACCTGAACTACCAGGCGCTGGCCGGGGTCCTCGGCCTCACCGGTCGGGACGGCGAAATCGGCCAGCCGGGCATCCA
>PVBE011940379.1_pt1 | contig 36297 bp, 33 predicted proteins | sample 1631181 | NCBI WGS metagenome assembly PVBE01 (sample SAMN08397723, study PRJNA350692) | Marine metagenome, whole genome shotgun sequencing project. | isolation source: water | place: Pacific Ocean | collected 2012-04
CGCTAAACGAGCCACGGAAGGCTAGAAGAATTCCGGTGAGACTCAGCGCCAGAAAAAAAATCCCAGCCCCTAATCCCAAATACGTATGCCATAAACGAAGGGTTTTCGACTTCATCGGTTCCTCAAAACGGAGCGAGCAGCTCCAGGTGAAAACCGGATAATCAACGAAACCAAAACTGTAAATGAAGATATTGTTTCTACGTAGCTATGGGAAAACTGCAGAAATAGCAGCAAATCCGCGCGTGGAATTGTGCTATATGAATGCTGAACATGACCAGGTCAGGATCACAGGTATGGCCGAGGTCGTGACCGATCCGCAACTGCTAGAGGAGATCTGGGAAGCCAATCCGTTGCTGCGGCAATACCTGGGCACGATTGATAACCCGGCACTCATTCTTTACCGGGTGAACCCGGCACGCGTACGGTATATGCGCGAATGGGCGCTCGAATACCACGAGGTTGCGTTAGCTTGAACCGGCCGTTTGATCAAGGTTTCCCAACGCAGTAGAGCATCGTGTCTGAACGCAACAGGAGTCGGCCTTTGACGGGAGTGGGCGACGCGCGGAATATTTCGCTGCTATCCTCCCCGGTTACCCGGTTGGTAGCCAGGAGTTCAAAGGTCTTGCCTGGTCGAATAACCGAGGTCGTACCATTTTCGTCCGTGGCATAGATGAGACCGTTGACCGCAATGGGTGACGATGAAAATCCGCCATCCATTCGCTTGGTCCAGAGTTCCTTGCCCGTGGCCACGTCGTAACAGCTGGCCAGCCCAGGTCGTAAACGCGTAACCACCAGGTAATCACCGACCACGATCGGGGAAGGCAGGTCGCGTCCTCCGCGACGCGTGCTGCGCCAGACCACGTGGCTCTTGGTAACGTCACCCTTGCCACCCGGTCGCATGGCAATCATGTCGCCAGATCGTCCGGAAACGGCGACCAGGAAGTCCCTGGCTGGTGTGACGGTAGGCGTGCCACGACCAGTAGTGCCTGTGACGTGCCAGAGAGGTTTGCCGTCCTCCAGGTTGTAGGCGTTAATGCTGCTGTTGCCATTAAGCACGATCTCCGAACGGTTGCCTGTCTTGACAATCACCGGTGTACTCCAGCCTCGTACCGTTTCACGCTTGGTTTTCCAAACGGTTTTACCGGTTTCCAGTTCGAGTCCCAGCAGGTAAGCCTCGTCGTCGGCATCGCAGTTCTGGATGACCAGTTTGCCGGCAATGATCGGCGAAGATGCGGTTCCCCAGGGACCGCCAAAGTCGCCCAGTTCGCGTGACCAGATCACGTTGCCATCAAAATCGTGGCAGTGAATGCCTCCGTGCCCAAAGAATGAAATGATGTGTTTTCCATCCGTCACGCAGGTGGAGGAAGCCCGGTTGTTCATGGAGTGAGTTTTTTCGGCGGTGCCTTCCCAGCAGATCTTTTGCCAGAGGATTTTGCCGCTTTTCAGGTCGATGCAGACCAGGGCTCGCTTGCTGCCGTCGTCCAGCGAGGAAGTGACAAAGAGCTTGTTTTCCCAGTAAATGGGAGTCGACTGACCTTGGCCAGGCAGCTTGGTTTTCCAGAGTAATGAATCGGCTGACCATTGGACGGGAACGTCGGCAACGCTGCTGTGCCCATCTCCGCCCGGTCCGCGCCACTGGGGCCAGTTGGTTTCTGCCTGTAACGAAAGACTGCCGAGCATGATGGCCAGGGCGATCGTTAATTGAGTTGCCTTCTTTTGCGCTGCGTGCATTGCTTGTTTATCCTTCTCGTACCAGGTTGATCTTTTCTAATCAGTGAGCGTTCTCTCTAGAGCGAACGGATCCGAATGTTTTTCCAGCGGCACTTGGATCCCTTGGGCCACCCGGTGCCACCGTGTACCTGCACCGCTATGCTACCCGAATTGCCCAGCGTTTGTCGAACGAAATCCTTGTCGTAGCGTTCGGTCTTGGCCGTGTTGCCATCGAATTCACAGACTTTTAGTCCGTTGATCCACGTCACGATGCGTGGATGGTCCCCCTGGACCAGTACCCGGGCCGTGTTCCAGTCGTCAACTTTCCAGGCTTTTACCCAGGCAGCGGGGGTGCAGCTGTAGTTCAGGCCCACGCTCGCGGCAGTCAGGTGCTTGGCCGTGGTGATGCCGACCAGTTGTTTTTTGTCGTCATACTTTCCGTTGATATCAAAGGTGCGCGTGTTGAATCCGCGTGTGCCTTCTCCGTAAAGCTGTCCAACGTTACCGGCATCGTGGTAATCGACCATCATCTGGATGCATTGTCCAAGGTCGTTGCCGCGGATGAACAACCCTGAGCAAACTCCCCAGTCCGGTTTCATGTCGATCAGGAGCTCGAAATCTCCGAATTTCTGGTCCGTCAGCAAAATGCCACCGTTACCGGATCCGGGTGGATCCTGTTCGCCGGTGATCGTACCGTCTTCCACGGCCCAGCGTCCACCAGTTCCATGTCCGATCTTCTTGGGATTCTTGTGCCATCCCTTGAGCGACTTGCCGTCAAATAACTCGGTCCAGCCTTTCTTGGTGGGAGCGGCATGGATACGTGACATGAGTGGCTGTGCTGTACTGGCAACACAGGCTGCCAGGCTCGTTCCCAGGAAGTGGCGTCGATTCGAGTCAGGTTGTTTTCTCGTGGTGTGTGTCATGACGGACAGTACTCCCGGTAAGAAAGAGTTGATTTACTTTGTCGAGCATTATGATAATGGCCTGCTCGGTCGGCAGCAACGATGTGCTGTAAAAGACGTGGAAACATTCTTTTGAGAAGCGGCAGTGCTGGCGAATGTGATTGCCGGGACGTACACTGGAATCGAATTGGTTGAGTGATTTTACAGGATTTAGGAATAAGAGGCACCGCCATGGTTCGTCACGGTTACTTTGCATGCGGATGGAAACAGGTTTTTACGATCAGTATGTTGGCCTTGCTGCTGGCCTGCCCTGCTGGGACCCGTGCGGCAGAAGATAAACCGAATATTATCTTCGTCATGGTGGATGACCTGGGGTATGGGGACCTGGGCTCCTACGGGCAGAAACGAATCAAGACACCGGTCCTGGACCAGATGGCTCGAGAAGGGCTGAGGTTCACCGATTTCTATGCGGGATCGACGGTCTGTGCCCCTTCGCGTTGCGTGCTGATGACCGGATACCATACTGGCCACTGTTTTATTCGCGGGAATGGCAAGGATAATCTTCGCCCGGCAGACGTGACCGTCGCCGAGGTGTTGAAAGCCAGTGGCTATCGAACAGGTCTTTACGGAAAATGGGGTCTGGGGCATGAGGGTTCCACAGGACTTCCCACGCGACAAGGTTTTGACCAGTTCTTCGGCTACCTGGATCAACATCATGCGCACAATTACTATCCGCACTTCCTGGTGCGAGATGAAAAACGAGTGCCGTTGTCCAATGTCGTGCCGAAGGCAGGTGCTTTCGGCCAGGGAGAAGCAACCAAGAAAGAGCAATATAGCCACAGCCTGGTCATGGACGAGGCCCTGCAATTCGTGGATCGTGTCAAGGATGGTCCTTTCTTTCTCTATCTTGCCTTGACCATTCCGCATGCTAATAACGAGGCAGGTAAACGTGGTATGGAAGTGCCCGATTATGGGCAATATGCAAAACTGGATTGGGCCGATCCGGTGAAAGGGCATGCGGCGATGATCAGCTTGATGGACCGGGATATGGGCCGTCTTTTTGCCCGGCTCAAGAAGCATGGCATTGATAAGAATACGGTGGTCTTTTTTACGTCCGATAATGGCCCTCATCGTGAAGGTGGCTATAACCCCGATTTCAATGACTCCAATGGGCCGTTGCGAGGAATCAAGCGAGACCTTACCGAGGGAGGTATTCGTGTTCCCTTGATCGTGCGTTGGCCGGGCCAGGTGCCAGCTGGTGAAACAAGTGATCACGTGGCAGCATTCTGGGATGTCATGCCAACCCTGGCGAGCCTGGCTGGGGCCAGTGACCATGTGCCGGATGATATTGATGGCATCAACTTTGTCCCGGCGATGCGGCGGAAAGGCCAGCAGCTTCATCACGACTTCCTTTTTTGGGCCTTCTATGAACGTGGCGGCGCTCGAGCCTTGAGGCAGCAAGACTGGAAAATTGTCCAGCAGCCGTATCATACGGCCCCGCGGCTCTATCACCTCAAGGACGATCTCGGGGAGACTACGGACCTGGCGGCGAAACACCCGGACCTGGTTAAGCGTCTTGTTGGATTGATGGATGAATCCTACTCACCGACACAACGCTGGAAGTTTCCAGCAAAACGGCCAGCCCGGAAGAAACCACAACCTCGGAAAGTATCTGCAGGAAATTCCAGTGGTAATTAAGTGGCCGGCAGCCGAACCGTTACCTGGACAAGGAGCCATTCTATGAAGCTCGTAAGACATTCCTTCCAGCTTGTCATGGCATCTGCGCTGGTGTCGATGATGGTGCTGCCGTTGTACGGCCAGCAAGACCGGCAGCCCAAAGCGTCCAAGAAGTATCCCCCTACCCTGCCAGGCGCGAAGGTAGAGGTTTACAAGAAGATCGGGGAGGTTCAGCTGCGAGCCTATATCTATTATCCAGCGAATCACCAGCCTGGAGACGATCGGCCAGCAGCCGTTTTCTATTTTGGAGGAGGCTGGCGGTCTGGGACGCCAGCGCAGTTCATGCCACATTGCAAACACCTTGCCGCACGTGGGATGGTTGCCATAACGGTCGATTATCGGGTTTCCAGTCGCCACCAGACCAAGGCGGTTAACTGTGTTGGCGATGCCAAGTCAGCCATTCGGTGGGTGCGCAAGCATCACCAACGGTTGGGTGTCGATCCTCGACGTATCTTGGCTGGTGGCGGATCCGCAGGAGGTCACCTGGCAGCCTGTACGGCAGTCGTAGAAAAGTACGATGAGACGGTTGAGCAATCGCGAATTTCCTCGCGACCCAACGCACTGGCTTTATTTAACCCGGCCCTGGTGCTGGCTCCGATCCAGGGGGTTGATCCCCTGGACGCAGATCGCATGGCAGGATTGGCTGATCGCATGGGCGTCTCGCCCGTCGAGCTATCTCCCATTCACCACGTGCGCCGTGGATTGCCGCCAACCATCATCTTTCATGGCCAGGCGGACACGACCGTGCCATTCGAGACAGCCAGGCAGTATGCGACCAAGGCGAGGGGACTGGGGAATCAATGTAAACTGGTTGGCTACCCGGGTCAGTCGCACGGGTTCTTTAACGAGAGTCGCGGGGCCAAGGGGCGCTACCAGGAAACACTCCAGGAACTGGATCGCTTCCTGGTGTCACTGGGGTACCTGCAAGCATCGCGGACGGCTAACCGCTGAGATGACTCGGCTCAGGATCGGTTTACTGGATCACCAGGGAGATAACATATTATGAAAAGAAGCCTGACTGTTTTGTTGTTGAATATCCTCCTGGCCACTATGTGCTGTCGAGTTGCGACGGTGCAGGCAGCGCCACGTCCGTTCAATGTTCTCATGGCGATTTCTGATGACCAATCATTTCGCCATACGTCTGCCGCTGGGTATAAGGCGATTGAAACTCCCGCTTTTGACCGCATTGCTCGTGAAGGCGTGCTGTTTCGCAACGCGTTTTGCGGGTCCCCTGGTTGTAGTCCATCGCGAGCTTCTTTGCTGACAGGACGTTATCCCTGGATGTTGGAACATGCGGGTACTCATGCCAGTTCGTTTTCCTCGAAGTATGCCTGTTACCCGAACCTGCTTGAGGCAGGTGGGTATTTCGTAGGGTTTACCGGAAAGGGCTGGGGCCCGGGGAACTGGAAAGATGGCGGGCATAAACGTAATCCTGCAGGGACGGAGTTTAATCGTCGTAGTGTCAAGAAATCGCCCACCTCCGGGATCAGCCGCAAGGATTACGTGGCCAATTTTCGCGATTTCCTGGAAGCGTGCCCGGAGGGAAAGCCTTTCTGCTTCTGGTATGGCGGTCATGAACCACACCGCGGTTTCGAAGCAGGTAGTGGACTGGCTGCAGGGAAAAAACTGGCTGACGTGGAAGTCCCCACTTTCTTGCCGGATCAAAAAATAATTCGATCAGACATCCTCGACTACTGCCTGGAAATTGAACACTTTGATCGTCAGTTGGGGAGGATGTTGCAACTGTTGCAGCAGCGTGGCGAGTTGGAGAATACGATTGTCCTGGTGACGGGCGATAACGGCATGGCTTTTCCGCGTGCCAAGGCGAACTGCTATGAGTACGGAATTCACGTTCCGCTTGCCATTCGCTGGCCTGGCCAGGGAAAGCCAGGGCGCGTGGTGGATGACCTGGTCAGCTTTGTTGACCTTGCTCCCACGTTGCTCGAGGTAGCCGGATTACCGTCGGAACCAGCCATGACGGGGAAGAGCCTGGCCACCCTGTTGAAATCTGACAAGTCGGGGGTGGTGGAACCGAAACGCCGTCAAGTGTTTAGTGCACGTGAACGACACTCCTCCTCCCGGTATCAGAACTGGACGTACCCACAGCGTGCCATGCGGACAGATCGCTATCTCTTGATTCGGAACTTTCGACCCGATCGTTGGCCTGCGGGTGCGCCACAGAAGCTCAATAGCAAGGGAACACTGGGTCCCATGCATGGAGCCTACCATGATATCGATGCCTGTCCTTCCTTGACTTTCCTGGTTGAACATCATGATGAACCTGGGATAGCTCCCTTTTTCCAGTGGTCGGTTGCCAAGCGGCCAGCATGGGAGTTGTTCGATATTCGCAAGGACCCAGGATGCCTGGAGAATCTTATTGGTTCCGAAGTTGCACGGGATGTTGAGCCCGGTTTGAAACGTGACCTGGAGTCTTTTCTGACCCAGACGCAGGACCCACGTATTCTCGATGGTGGTGATATTTTCGAGACCTATCGGCGCTACAGTCGAATGCGAAAGTTTCCTGCTCCCGCGGGGAAACCATGATCACCATAACATGTCGCCTCGCCTGGATCATGCTGCTGCTTTCGTTGTTAGCAACGGAGAGGCTGACGGCCGAACCCTGGAAACGTCATGTGATTGATAAATCATCGCGTGGTGCTGACGGCGTCCGCCTGGCAGACGTTAACCGGGACGGACGATTAGACCTGGTGACAGGCTGGGAAGAAGGAGGTCGGGTCCGTGTCTACATGAACCCTGGGCCCCGGGCCGCGAAAAAGACCTGGCCGGCGGTTACGGTCGGCGAGGTGAAGTCGCCGGAAGATGCGGTCTTTGCAGATCTCGATGGAGATGGCTCACAGGATGTCATCAGTTGCTGTGAAGGGAAGGTGAAATCCGTTTTTATCCACTGGGCTCCACGAGATCAAAAAACATACCTCGATGCTGCTGCCTGGTCGACAGCTGCCATTACCGTTGCCCAGGGGAAGCAGGCCTGGATGTACTGCCTGCCCATGCAGGTGGATGGCAAGCATGGTATTGATCTGGTCGTGGGCTCCAAGGGAAAAGGTGCGACCGTGGGTTGGTTGCAGGCACCGGCCGATCCGCGAAAGGTAGCAGACTGGAAGTTTCATCCGTGGTACCAGGCAGGCTGGATCATGTCATTGGAGTCTCTTGATGTCGACGGCGATGGAGACCATGACGTGGTGGTCTCGGACCGCAAAGGATCTCGCAGAGGTGTTCTATGGCTCGAGAATCCTGGGACACAATCGTCACTCGCGGGAAAAACCTGGAGGGAACATCGTGTTGGTGCAGATGGCCTGGAGGTAATGTTCCTGGCAGTTGCTGACCTCGATCAGGATGGCCGACAGGATATTGTGACGACGACGCGTAACAAGAAGTTGTTGTTCCTGAGACGCCAGTCTCCTGTTGCGATACGATGGCAGTCGCACACGATTGAAAATCCTCATGGTATTCTCAACGGGAAGGCGGTGGCAGTGGCAGACATAGATGGAGACGGGCAATTGGACCTGGTCCATGCTACCAATACATTGGGGGACCGATCGTTTCCCGGGGTGGTGTGGGCCTCTTACCGGAAAGAACCTACGGAGAGTCGCTGGATCCCCCACGACATTAGTGGGTCCCGGGGAGTTAAGTTTGACCTGGTCCAGGTGTTGGACCTGGATGGAGATGGTGACCTGGATGTCATTACCTGTGAGGAACGTGATAACCTGGGAGTCTTCTGGTATGAGAATCCGGGTTCTTTCCCTGCCCCTTGATCTGTGAAAGAGTGAACGTCGCGCGGGGTGAGGTTTCTTATTGCGCCTTGACGTCCTGCAGCCAGGTTTCGTGAAGTAATCGAAGTCGTTTCGTCGTTTCAGGATCCTGGGAGGCAATGTTTTTCGTCTCCCCGGGATCTTCTTCCAGGTTGACCAGGAAGAGTTGATCTGCATTTGTGAAGGGGCGTTTGCTGCTGGTATCCTTGGGATTACCAATCAGCTTCCAGGGACCGGACCGGACGGCCCACTGGGGTTTGCCCCCGAGTCCGCGTCCGGATTGCCAATGGAAGTCCTTGTGAGGACTGGCAGCCTTGGCGGATTGGATCACTGGCACCAGGCTCTTTCCATCGATTCGGCGATTGGGCAATGGGACACGGGTTAATTCTGACAGTGTTGGCAACCAGTCAACAGAGACGGCCATTTGGTGACGCACCTGGTTTACCGGAAGTTGCCCGGGCCAGCTGATCATGGCAGGGACACGAATTCCACCCTCGAAAAGACTAAACTTGGCGCCACGATATTTCCCGGCACTGCCCCCTCCCCCGAAGGTGCGTTCCTCGGTCGAATGGCCGTGATCGGACTGGAAGACAATGATCGTGTTTTCCGTGAGGCCACGTTTTTCCAGGTGCCCCAGTAACTGGCCAATCATCTCGTCCATCGTGGAAACAAAAGCGGCATACATTCTTCGAGGTGGAGCCAGGTCCCGGTATCGTTGTCGCCAGGCAGCGGTCCCCTGTAACGGGTAATGGGGAACATTGATGGCCCAGTAGAGAAAGAAGGGATCCTCCTGGTGAGCGTCAACGAATCGTCGAGCCTCTCGTACCATCAGTTCAGGGAAAAATTTGCCGTCTTCCCAGATTTCCTTGCCGTTACGCCAAAGGTCATGTCGATTGGGCCCGTTCCAGTAAAAGAAATGGGAATAGTTGTCGATGCAGCCACCCATGTGACCGAACGAGTCATCGAATCCCTGGGCGTTGGGCATCGTTTCAGGAAGGTACCCCAGGTGCCATTTACCCACATGTCCGGTTGCATATCCCGCTGCCTTGAACATTTCTGCCATGGTGACCTGTTCAGGGGGCATTCCGTGGGATCCGGGTTGGGATCCGGCGTTGCCAGCCAGGCCGGCCCGCTGTGGATAGCGTCCCGTGAGGACTGCCGCGCGTGACGGTGAGCAGACTGGGGCTGCTGAATAGAATTGGGTCCAGCGTGTGCCTCGTGCAGCCAGCGCGTCCATGTGTGGTGTGATCAGGTCCCGGGCCCCATAACATCCAACATCGATACTGCCCTGGTCGTCAGTATAGATCAGGATGACATTGGGTCGCTTGCTATCCTGACCGGCAGCCTGTGTCTCGAGAGTGGGTACCAGGCCAAAGAAGCCAAGCAGCAGCCCACAGATAAGCCCGTGAAAACGTGATGTCATAGTAGCCTTCCTGTCGATCCGTGGAATCAGATTTGCCCGTGTCGGGGCGGGTGTGTCGCGATACGATTTTAGCAGATGTACTAGGGTTGTGGCGGCCAGAGACAGGTGATTCCCTGTTGGTTGGCTTGCCAGGTCGTTTCCGAGTGTACTTCCATGGCGCTCAGGCACCCGTTTCCGAAACAGTAGGTATCCAGGCAGACAATATGGTCCAGTCTCAGGATGCGCCCGCGGTCCTGTGGAGTATGACCGACAAAAACGCGTTTCCCGGAAATATGTTGTCCGGGTCCTGGTCCGCGCAGATGTTCCCAGAACAGTTGCTGGTCGTCTTGTTCTGCGGCAGGTAATGCGGGATCAAAGTTGGCATGGAAAAACAGGTGTTGTTCCGTCTCGTGATAACGTTGGCAGCGTTGAAAGAAGTCGATGTGACCGGGAGGGATTTGCTCAAGGGTTCCCCCATAACTTTCCAGGGTTTGTTGGCCGCCACATTGGAGCCAGAAGTTGAAAAGCGTTTTTCTTTGAAGTGCATCCAGTAGCAGGCATTCATGGTTGCCTTGCAGTGGAATGAGTTGGCACTCTTGCTCGAGGCGCAGCAAACGGTCGATGACTTGTCGGCTTTGTGGACCACGGTCGATGTAATCACCAAGCGTTATGATCACGTCACCTGGTCCAGGTGCAATGGCCTCGAGGATTACTTCCAGGGCACGGGCACAGCCGTGGATATCACCAATGGCGATGGTTCGGCCAGGTGGCGGATCGTGCAAGGTCTGTGCAGGGAGCATTGTTCAGCTGAATCAATGTGGTAAAGGGAACATGGTCAACGATTAGCTTACTGCTGTCTCGAAGAGTTTGACAGACGTGACGACCGGAAGGACTAGTTAACCGAAGGGTCCTCGGGAATCAGCTTCTCTGGCACATTGGATAGCAAAACTTCACGACCGATGTTGTGGGAAACTCGTTTCCACATTTCGTCAGGTGCAGAAAAGACGTCAGTTGATTCTGCAGGTGCGGTTAGCCAGCCTCCAGCTTCCAGTTCCTGGTCAAGTTGTCCGGGACCCCAACCGGCATATCCACTAAAGACACGGAAGGGTTTGTTGGAGTGAGTGATGAGGCGATGGATGTTGTCTTTTTGAGTGGCCAGGTGGACTCCAGGCACGATTTCTTCCTCGGAAAGAAAGGTGGACATGTGAACTGCCATCAAGGGTCCGTTGACAGGGCCTCCATGGTTAATCTGCGCGTCAGAGTCACAGGTGTCCTCGCTAATCACGGGCCAGATGTCGCGAATGGTCTTGGCCGTGGGGCGGTTGAGAATGAATCCAACAGCACCTTCTTCGGTATGCTGAATAATGAGCACCACGCTCTGGAAGAAGTTCTCGTCAGGCAAGTGACGAGAGGCGACCAGGAACTGTCCTCGCATGGAAATCATCGCTTTGATTTACCTCCCGCTCACGGGTGCTGCTGGTAATTAGCTGGGCCCTGGCTTCCAGACGCAGCCTGCCCAGGAGAGTCCCACTCCAAAACCGATCAGCAGATTGGAACTGTCGGGCGTAATTTGATTATTCGTCCGCAGGTTCTCGAGGACAATGGGGATGGTTGAGGAGACGGTGTTACCCACGTTTTCCAATACGATGGGTAGTTTGTCTTCCGGTAACTCAAGTCGTTGACGCAACTGTTCTAGCATCTTGAGCGTGGCCTGGTGCATGATAAACAGTTCGATCTGCTCTTGCGGTATTTCTGCGGATCCCAGTACCTGCTCGATGAGCTGTGGAATGGCATCGACGGTGAAGTTAATCAGGCTGGGGCCGTCCATGTACAGGTCACTGGGCCAGCGATGACGATGACGTGGCTTGATGGCTGTCTCCGGCGAACGAATGCCGCTTTGGGTGAGAGTCAGCGTGTTGGCACCACTGCCATCGGTACCGAACTGGAAGCCCAGCAGCGATGGTTCCGCGGCGGATTCGACCAGGGTGGCAGCAGCCCCGTCACCGAAAATGGTGCGCAGGCTGCGGTCCGTTTCGTGGATATATTTGCTGTAAGTTTCCGCGGTAATCAAGAGGACACGTCGAGCAGCGCCGCTGCGAATCAAACCGTCGGCCAGTGATAAACCGTACACAAACCCGGAGCAGCCGAGATTAAAGTCCAGTGCTCCACAGGAAGTTCGTAAGCCCAGCCGATCTTGCACCAGGCAGGCGGTCGTGGGAAGCGGATAGTCGGGTGTCTGGGTGCAAAATAACAGGAAATCGATACTCTCCGGATCGACGTCATGATCGGCAAATAATTTGCGAGCAGCCTGGACCCCAAGGTCCGAAGCGCATTCATCAGGGCCCGCTATATGACGAGCTCGAATTCCTGTCTTGGAATAAATAAGATCCAGGTTCCAGGAAGGAAACTCCTGCTGTAAATCGTCGTTGGTTTCGACCCTGTCCGGAAGATAAACAGAAATCGGACCAATGGCTCCAAAGCTCACGGATATATTTACCTTCTGTTGAGTCAGCGATTGTAAGAATGGAGGGTTTGAAGAGTCTGTCGTGAGGGGTGATGCCCTGTTCGATAAAAGATCTTGCCCCGGTTGGAGACGAATTCCAATGCCAGCTAATTAGTCTAACCTCGGAGCCTGTTTGACACGATACCCCGTACCGTGCTGAAAGCGTGGAATGCCGGCTGGGGAATCGCATCCAAGGGATAGCAGAGATAAAAACATCTTGACCAGCCTCTGCCAGGCACTATACTTCCGCCTCGTTTAGAGCTTGCGGGATTTCTCGATATTATAGTTCAGGCACTTTATGCAACGGGAAACACGACGCGCGTTTTTGTCTGGTCTGTTGGTGGCCTCCTCGAGTGCCATGTTTCGCTGCTCAGCTGCGGAACGAGCATGGCCTGCGGAAGGTGTTTTTGGCTCACTCGTTTGTCACGCTGACAGTGAGCTCGGTTCCGTGCAGCCGGTGCTCCAGCAGTTGGCTGAGTTGCCAGGTCAGATCGACCGACAAATCGAGACCGGGACAAAGCTCGGAAAAGTACACCTTTTCCTGTTTACACGTCCAGCAACCTACCGAGCCTATGTTCAGAGTCATTTTCCCGAGGCTCCCGAACGGCGTGCGTTGTATGTCAAACGGGGTGCCGCTGGAATGATCTTTGCGGCTCGATCAACCACCCTGGGTGAAGATTTACGACATGAAGCCACTCACGCTTACCTGCATCAGGTGGTTACCGGATTGCCGCTTTGGTTGGACGAGGGATTGGCTGAGTACTACGAGGTAGCAGCCGCCGAGCGGCATTTCGGACATCCTCATCACCGTGAGATGTGCCAACGACTGCGGGAGGGTTACCAACCCTCCCTGTCACTCCTGGAACGATTGTCACCACGACAGTCATTGAAAAGTCGGGACTACTGCCAATCGTGGGCTTGGGTTCATTTTCTGCTGCATGGTGGAGCCGACCTGCAAGCAGAATTGGTTCAATTCCTGGCTGATTTGCGAGCCGACCGACCGGCAGGTTACCTGGGGCATCGGCTTGCGGAAGGTCGTGGTGATCTTGAGCGACGCTTTCGCACTCATTTTATAGAGCGAATGTTATCGAGCGACTGAAGCAGGATGGGTTGCCTGTTAATCGTAATGAAGCACTTGCTGGCAACCAGCTGGAACACCCATCCGCTTTAATCCGCAAAGTTCCCTCGCTTGACGTAGAAGAGAAGCTGGACGGAGCGGTTTCGTCTCGATTTTGGAGTGCAGAATTCCGAAATTGGATTATACGCAGTCTACCCATCCGGGAACCTTGGCAGGATCTTACGCAACATGACCGTCAGTTGGCTCAAGCATCTTCAATTATCCTATTTTTCCAAGCCATCAGCCGATCGCGTTCTCTATCGATCGATTGCTCGCCATCGTCCCGAATCTATCGTGGAACTGGGGCTGGGCCGGGCTGAACGAAGTGTGGCCATGATTGAACTGAGCCAAAGGTATCAACCTGGCTCGGAAATCAAGTACGCGGGCTTGGATTTGTTTGAAGGTCGTGATCAACGCTCTCCCGGGATTACGCTGAAAAGAGCCCATCGCATCCTGGGTAAGCTGACTTCTCGTGTCCAGCTGTTTCCGGGGAACCCTCATCAGTCACTGGCTCGCCGAGGAAACCTGCTACTCAATACCGATCTGATCGTGGTCGATTTGCAGGATAGCCCGGAGTTGCTGGCACAGCTCTGGACCCCGCTGGCCAAGCTTGTTCACGATCATTCTCGCGTTTATGTCTCTCGATGGCAGCTCGAGAAACAGAGGTGCCAGTTTGAATTGATGGATCACGCAGCACTTTATGAGCTGGCTAATACGAGCAGTTCCCAGCAGTTGCGAGCCGCCTAGTTTCTCAGGATCGGAAAATCTTTTTCCGATCGCCGGTCACGTTCCGTGTTGCGTTGCGTGTGTCGATAATTAACGGTGCATGCTGAACGAGGAAGTTCCAGTCATAGCTCGAATGATCGGTTGCAATTAACAGGCAATCCAGGGAAGCCAGGTATTCTTCTGTAAGAGGTTCGCTTTCCAGGGTTGGTACACAATAGTGCCTCATGCTGGGCAACACGGGGATGTGTGGATCGTTGTAGCTGAGTATGGCTCCCTGATCCTGCAGTAATTCCATCAATCGAAATGCCGGACTCTCGCGTGGATCGTCGATGTCTTTCTTGTAGGCGACTCCCAGGATGCCGATGTGTGAATTGCGAATCGGTTTGCCCACGCTGTTCAGGGCCTTACCCAGCTGTTGGATCACGTAGTTGGGCATGCTGGTGTTAATCTCGCCAGCCAACTCAATGAATCGCGTGGTCATCTCGTGTTTGCGTGCCAACCAGCTGAGATAAAAAGGGTCGATCGGAATGCAATGCCCACCCAGGCCCGGTCCTGGGTAGAAAGGTTGAAATCCAAAAGGTTTCGTCTTGGCAGCATCGATGACTTCCCAGATGTCAATTTCCAGGTGATCAAACAATACTTTCAATTCGTTAACCATGGCGATGTTGACTGACCGGTACGTATTTTCAAGGATCTTGCAAGCCTCGGCAATTTCGCATGTGGAGACGGGGACTGTTTCCACGACAGCTGCCGAGTAAAGCAGGTTGGCCAGTTCGAGGCTCTGGGCATCGATGCCACCAATGACCTTGGGGATACCCCGGGCACTGAACTGTTGGTTCCCAGGATCTTCTCGTTCGGGGCTGTAAGCGAGAAAGAAATCCTCACCGACTTGCAGGCCGGAACTCAACAAGATGGGAAGCAGTACGTCACGCGTGGTCCCCGGGTAGGTAGTGCTTTCCAGGACAACGAGTTGCCCTGGACGCAGGCTGCTGGCGATTTGTTGGCCAGTAGATTCGATGTAGCGGAGATCGGGATCACGGCTTTCGGTTAGCGGAGTCGGTACGCAAATCAGGATGACATCGGCTTCACTCAAGCGATCCATTTGAGCGATAGGCTCAAAACGTTCTTTCTTGAGGGCCTCCTCGATCCAGTTGCTGGCCACATGCTGGATATAGCTTTGGCCAGAGGCCAATTGGCTTATTTTTGATTCGTCCAGGTCAAATCCCAGGGTGGGGAAGCCAGCCTCTACGAAAGCCTGTACCAACGGTAATCCAACATAGCCCAGGCCTACGATACCAATTTTCGCTGTTTTTTCGGTCAGCGCTTCTTTCAAGGACTCGGAATTGTGCGGTATTGTGGTCATCAGATGTTAAAATCAGTCTTACTGCGGTGAAGAGAAACTAGCTGCAGCCAGAGTAACAATTTTCCAGTATATCATTAATCGGTTAATTACATCAGAACGATTTCACGGTAGTCGAGAGCGGACAAGTGATTATGGCCAGGATCATGGTGACCGGCACAGCCGGTTTTATCGGTTTTCATCTAACACGGCGGCTCCTGGAACAATCCGTTGAGGTGGTAGGTGTCGACAGCCTGAACTCGTATTACGATGTTCAACTCAAGAAAGATCGCCTTGCCCAATTACAGGATTGTCCCGGCTACCACTTTGTCCACCAAGACATTAGTCACCAGGTGGAAACCGCGCAGTTGTTCCAGGATCAATCCTGCGATGCCGTAGTTCACCTGGCAGCCCAGGCTGGTGTTCGCTATTCCCTGGAGAATCCGCACGCTTACCTGGATGCGAACCTGGCAGGGTTTCTGAATGTTCTCGAGGGATGTCGACAGACACAGGTTTCCCACCTGGTCTATGCCTCGTCCAGCTCCGTTTATGGAGCCAACCTGCGGAAGCCGTCTTCTGTACAGGATCCCGTAGGGCATCCGGTAAGTCTTTACGCTGCGACCAAGAGAGCCAATGAATTAATGGCACATAGTTACAGCCATCTCTATAACTTGCCGACCACCGGGTTGCGTTTCTTTACGGTCTATGGACCCTGGGGACGTCCTGACATGGCAATGTCCCTGTTCACCAAAGCGATTCTTGGCGGAGAGCCGGTTCAGCTTTTTAACGAGGGGCAGATGCGGCGAGATTTCACCTACATCGACGATGCAGTAACCATCCTGCTGCGAGTCCTGGATCGACCGCCGGCAGCTGACCCCGACTGGGGCGGCGAGAACCCGGACCTGGCTTCCAGCGCTGCACCGTACCGGATTTACAACGTGGGTAATCAGGCTCCGGTTTCGCTGGACGAGTTGGTCACGACACTGGAAACGGTCCTGGGGAAAAATGCTGCCAGGGAACTGGTCGAGATGCAGTCGGGGGATGTCCAGGAAACGTTTTCTGATATCAGTCGCCTGGCGGCGGATTTTGATTTTCGACCAGCAACCTCACTGCAAGCCGGCGTTGAGCAATTTGTCCAGTGGTACCGGGGTTACCACGGACTGAACGACTAGCCTGGAACCGCTGTTCGGTTGAGGATGGAGGCGAGCAAGCTCCTGTCATGGAGCCCTTCTTTAAAGTACAATAAGTGTCTTGATACGAAATTTTTCAGGTAAAGAGAGGCACTGATGGACGTGGCTGCACCAAGGACGATGTTCGAGAAGATCTGGGATGAGCATGTTGTCCAGGCGGAATCAGGAAAACAGACAATCCTCTATATTGACCTGCACCTGGTCCATGAAGTGACCAGCCCCCAGGCATTTGAAGGCCTGCGACTGGCGAGTCGCAAGTTGCGTCGACCGGAAAAAACGATCGCCACGCTGGACCACAATATTCCCACGGTGGATCGCTCGCTTCCCATCGTGGATCCAGTTTCCCGGCAGCAGGTTGAAACCATGCGGCAAAATTGCCAGGAATTCGACGTTCGCCTGTATGACCTGGATGATGCTCGTCAGGGTATTGTCCACGTGATTGGACCGGAGTTGGGTTACACCCAGCCGGGAATGACCATCGTTTGTGGTGATAGTCATACTGCTACGCACGGCGCTTTCGGCGCCCTGGCCTTTGGGATCGGAACCAGCGAAGTTGAGCACGTACTGGCCACGCAGACACTGTTGCAGGATAAGCCCAAGACCCTGGAATTGCGAGTAAACGGTGAACTGGCAGAAGGTGTCACGGCCAAGGACCTGGTCCTTTACTTGATCGGTCAGTTGACGACTGCTGGCGGTACCGGCCACGTGATTGAGTACAGCGGTAGCGCAATTCGTAAGCTCAGCATGGAAGAACGAATGACGGTCTGCAACATGTCGATCGAGGCAGGTGCCCGAGCAGGTATGATTGCCCCGGATGAAATCACGTTCCAGTACCTGAGAGGTCGCGAGTTTGCACCTGTCGATGCGGCTGCTGCCGAAGCGAGATGGCAACAACTGGGGACCGATGAAGGGGCTGAATTTGACCGCGTGGAAATTTACGAGGCGCATGACATTGCCCCGCAAATTACCTGGGGGACAAACCCCGGGCAGGTTTTAGCTGCGGATCAGCCCATCCCGGATCCGTCAACGTTGGCTGATGAGGTCGAGAAGAAAAGCGCACTCGGTGCCCTGGACTACATGGGGCTTGCTGCGGGGACGAAAATGACCGACGTGGATATCGATCGGGTGTTTATCGGCTCCTGTACGAATGCGAGAATCGAGGATCTGCGGGCTGCTGCTGCCGTCGCTCGTGGTCATAGCGTATCGAGTGATGTGCATGCCATGGTCGTTCCTGGGAGTGGACAGGTGAAATTGCAGGCTGAGGAAGAAGGCTTGGATGAGATCTTTCGGGCAGCCGGGTTTGACTGGCGTGACGCAGGCTGCAGCATGTGCCTGGCTATGAATCCTGACAAGCTGGAACCCGGGGAACGATGTGCTTCGACCAGCAATCGAAATTTTGAAGGACGGCAGGGCAAGGGTGGACGAACTCACCTGGTGTCACCGGCCATGGCCGCTGCTGCTGCCGTAGAGGGGAAATTCGTGGATATTCGCGGCTGGAACTTTCACTAGGTTCCAGGCGACGTGCATGATCATTGATCCAGGAAAGAACAAGTATGAATCCGTTTACTGTACATGAGGGCCGTGTTGTCGCGATGGATCGTGCCAACGTAGATACCGACCAGATTATTCCCAAGCAGTTTCTCAAGAGAATTGAGCGGACTGGATTTGGGCAATTCCTGTTTTATGACTGGAGATTCCTGGAGGATGGTTCTGATAATCCGGATTTCGAGTTGAACCAGCCTGCCGCTGCAGGTGCATCCGTGCTGCTGGCAAAACGTAATTTTGGCTGCGGTTCGAGTCGTGAACATGCAGTGTGGGCACTCGATGATTATGGGATCCGAGTGGTCATCGCACCGTCCTTTGCAGACATTTTCTATAGTAACTGCTTCAAGAATGCAGTCCTGCCGGTTGTAGTCGATGAAGCAACCGTGAACCGCTTGTTTGAGCAATGTCAGCAGGATCCCGAGTGGGACTTAACGATTGACCTGGAGAAGTGCCAGGTGCGAGGCAAGGATGGACTGGAGATTAGTTTCGAGGTAGATGGCTTTCGTAGAGAATGCCTGCTCAATGGCCTCGATGATATTGCCTTAACCCTGCAACAGGTAGACAAGATTGCTGCCTACGAGTCCCAGCACGGTATTGGGAATGCTTCTTAAGCAGGATCGCTTGTCTCGAGGACGGCCATCGGCCATAATCCGTTCGCCAAGCAGGCTCGCCGCAAGCTAGACGAGAATGTTAATTCAGTAATCGCGGTTTGCGCATGCCGAGAATGAACACATGGAACCAGGGAGATTCGCTGATGCATGCTAAATGTTTCCAGGTTGGCTGGATCGTATTGGGGATCGTACTGATATTTGCGTTGGAGCTGCCAGCAGCGCCGCCGCAGGAAATCCTGCTGGATCAGTTGAATCATCCCTGTGGCGTGGCGATCCAGCCGGAAACGGGGCATGTTTTTGTTGCCGAGAGTGGCGGAGCTCGCGTGCTGCGGATTGTTGACGGTAAATCTCAACCGGTCATCGTGGACTTTCCTCTTGATGTCTACGGCAAGGGGCCGCAGTACAAGATTGGGCCATTGGGACTGGCTTTTGCCGGTAAGGACGTCCTGGTCGTGGGAGGTGGGGGTCATCCGGATGGGGCAGAATTGCTCAGGATCTATAACCTGCCCAAGGAGGGAGAGGCACCATTGAAGGCAACGGATATGGCGACCAGTTTTAAGCTGACGGAAACGGAATCGATGAAAGGTGAGGGGAACTTTTATGCACTGGCTGTGACGTCCAGCGGTATTTTCGTTACCTCGAATGGAGATGATGAAAAGGGATGGGTCGCCAAGGCGGATGTGTCAGGTACCAAGTTTGGACCGTTTAAGCGGTTTATTGCCACGCGGGAACAGACCGGGGTCGATGCGCCGGTGGCCGTGACCGTGAGTCCCGATGGACAATTGCTGGTTGGCCAGGCCGGGGAGCTTACCGAGCCGAAGGATAGCCAGTTGACCTTCTATGATCCGGTTTCTGGCAAAAAGTTATTGAACTTTGCAACGGGGCTTTACGATATCACGGGATTGGCTTTTAGTCCGAAAACGAAACGCCTGTTTGCCATCGATTTTTCCTGGATGGAAGCGTCGGCAGGCGGTTTGTTTGAAATCTCGGTAGACCGTTCTACCCAGGGCCAGAAGTTGAAGCTTGCGAAGATTGTTGCCCTGGATAAACCAACGGCCATGGCCTTTGGGCCAGACGGCTCGCTGTATGTGACAGTGCTTGGTAAACCAGGATCTGCCGGGGAAAAACCGACCGGGAAGCTGCTTCGTTTCTCGAGCGGCTTATAACCAGCGGGGCATGTTTCAAGAACCGCTCGTGGAAAGTTCGCGGTTTTCTACGACCTCGAAACCCAGGTCTTTGATCATCTGGTAATCTTCTGCGGCGGCCTGGCCTTTCGTCGTCAGGTAATCCCCGATGAAAATCGAGTTGGCAGGATAGAGTCCCAGTGGCTGCAGGCTTCCCAGGTTGAGTTCGCGTCCACCGGCAATTCGTAGTTCCCGTTCGGGATTGACGAACCGGAACATGGCCAATGCTTTCAGACAGTACGCCGGGGTCAGCAGCGTGGTCTGTTCCAGCGAAGTGCCGTCGATGGGATTGAGGAAATTCAAGGGAATGGAATGGACTTCCAGTTTCTGCAGGTCAAATGCCATCTCGACGACCTGGGTGTCATCTTCTCCCATGCCGATGATGCCGCCGGAACAAAGCTCCATTCCACTGTCGCGAACCGCTTGCAGTGTGTCGATGCGATCCTGGTACGTGTGTGTCGTGCAGATTTCACCGTAAAAAGACTCGCTCGTGTTCAAGTTATGATTGACACGGTCAACACCGGCAGCTTTTAGTCGCTGGGCTTGCTGGTCATCCAGTAGTCCGAGGCAGGCGCAGATTTTAAGGTCAAATTGTTCCTTGATTTCCGGTACCAGGGTTTCCACGGCCAGCAGTTCACGATCCGTGGGGGCACGACCCGAGATCACGATGCAGTAGGTACCCGCGTTGCGTTCGGCGGCCGCCTTGGCTCCCTGCATCAATTGCTGGCGATCAAGCAGGTTGTACTTGGGGATTTCTGCTTCCGAGGTTTTTGACTGGGAACAGTAGCTGCAATCTTCGGCACACAAACCGCTCTTGGCATTCATTAGGAAGTAAAGTTGCACGGTCTTTCCAAACCAGCGGGAACGAATCTGGAAGGATGCGGAAAGCAATTCCAGGAGTTGGTCATCGGGGCAACGTAGGATGGCGAGCGCCTCGTCTCGATCGATGGGAGTACCGTCAAGTACCTGCTCGGCCAGGGATTGCCAGGTGCCTCGTCGAGGGGGTGTGGGCATGGGATTGGGTGTCATCGTAGTCGTTTCCTTGCGAGTTTCGCGGGGTTGCCATCATTACTGGAGCCGTTGTTTCTCGCGCAAAAGAAGAGTCACTTGGCCAGCGATTTTATTTCTTACCCGTTGTTTAGTATAGCTGCAACCCCGGGTTTCCACCTTGAAAGCTCCTTGTTTCGCTGTGGAATCCCTGCGGGGTCAACTTGGCAATAGCTGTTAATTACTTCACAATAAGTTACTTCAAGAACACTTGTAAAACAATGATCCGGTCGCTTCGTGCCTTCTCTTGTTGGGTGCGATATGTATTTGATATCGGAGTCCAGGAATTATCGTGCATAACCAATACTGGATACAATTTGGTGCCATGGGATGGACGGGCCGGTTCCACAGCCTGGACGCCATCCAGTACGAGAGAGGAGCGTCCGTAGTTTGTCGTACCGAACGTGGGTTGGAAACTGGGCGCGTGCTGGGGCCCGGCGATGGCCCCCGGGAGGCCCCCTGCTCTGGTTCACTTATTCGCCGGATGAGTGTTCAGGATGAACTTCTGCTGGTGCGACTGGGAAAAGACCGTGCTGCTGCCTGTCAGGCTTGCGTTGAACTACTCCACGATCATGGCCTTGATGATGTCTTACTCGACGCGGAAGTACTCTTTGATGGAAAGTCCCTGGTCTTTTATTTCCTCGGGGAAGTTTCCCAACAGCTGGCCAGGCTTACGGATCAACTTAGCGACGCATACCAGGCAGCGGTTAGTTTTCAGCAGTTTAGTGCAGCCCTGGAAGAAGGATGTGGCCCCGGTTGTGGCACCGAAGCTGCTGCTGGAGGTTGTGGCAGCTCTGGTTGTGCCTCCTGTAGCGTCGCCAGTCACTGCAAGAGTAATTCATCCAGTGATCAACTAGTGGATGCCTGAGGGCTGCCTTTTCATTCAGGACTCCAGCGTGGCCAGGAACTCACGCATCTCACCGGCAGCATGAAGATCTTGTTGAGCAACGGCTACCTCAATACCCGCACGGGCTGTGGCCTGGGCTTCGGGAATTCTTGATAGTTGTGCCAATTGCTGTGCGGCCATGAAATAGGCTGGCACATAGGGTGGCTCCTGTTGCATAAGCTCATCGAGTAATGCCAGGCTTTCCGCATGCCCTCCCTCTTTCTGGAGCTCCATGGCAAGACCGTAACGGAGAAAAAGATCATCGGGATCATCAGCTAGCATGGCAACAATCTTGTCTTTGCGAGTCGGTTCGGACATAGGGTGTCTACTTGGGTTTCTTGAGTTCGTGCTGGTAACAGGGGGCGGTCGTGCCCCTCGGCTATTTATCTTACCTGTTTTTACTTAATGGAAAAGTCGACTAAACCGGTAAGGGTGATGTAACCGATAGAGTTGGCGAGGCACCTGGGGTGAGTCCCGGGGTCTCTTGCGCATCGTTCTGGATTTGGGTGTCTCGATTTGAGTTGCTCACCCGGGAAAGGCGTTAGCAGCTCGTGTTGATTTTAATGAGGAACAGATTCATGAATCGGACTCTGATCGGTGTTTTGTCGTTGGCAGTGATTGGTACGGCCATTGTTGCAATAGTTCAGGCGCAGGAGGCTGTGCCGGTTCGTTCAGAGACCAAGTCAGTCCTGGTGCCTAGTAACAGCCAGACGGAACCTGTTCGCTTAACAGATGACGCGAAAACGAGTTCTCGTCGCAGTAAACCGATTTCAGAGCGACTGGAAGTGTCTCGTGATCAGGTAACACAGGAATATGCAGCGGCTCAGCAGGCTCCGTCGGAAAATGATTTTCCGATTGGATCGGCAGAGCAGGCGGAACCGGGCCAACTTGCGGCTCCACTGGAATCTTCCACGCCGTCGGTAAGCCAGGAACCACCCCTGTTAACACCTCCCAACGCTAGCCAAAGCCTTGATATTGAGGCGCCTGCAGCGACCGGGCGATCATTAAGTGATGCAAAGACAACGGCGCGGCGGACAGGACAAGGGTCGAGAGCGCAGCTGGGAGATGCCGTTACCGGAACAGGCAGCGAGAAAGGTGGTCTGAGTCAACTCCAGGGCCGGACGGCCCTGCTGACCAGCCAGACGCCTGCCGTGTTGGTTAAAGCCGAGGGGCCCAGCGAGATTCATGTTGGGCAAACAGCAATCTACCGGATCGACGTGGCCAATCATGCCAGCGAGTCCATCGAAGATTTTTATGTGCGATTGGTCTTGCCGCAATGGATTAACCTTGAGGAGAGCAAGGCGGCTTCCGGGGATCTGCGCCGCCAGGATGTTAGTGATGGTAGCCAGGTGTTGATCTGGAAAGTACCCCAGATGGAATCCCAGTCTCGGTCAAACTGGGTGATCAAGATAGTGCCCAGGGAAAATAAGCCATTCGATCTCAACGTGGACTGGTGGGTACGTCCGAAATCTTTGCAGGCGGGTATTCGCGTCGTTAAGCCTGAACTGCAATTAGCGATTCGTGGGCCTGCAGAGATGACCTACGGTCAATCGCAAATGTTTACCCTCAGCGTGACGAATCCTGGTAACGGGGATGCGGATAACGTCTCGGTATCACTGACTCCAGGTGAAGAGAAGCCGCATTGGATTGGGCATATACCGGCGGGTGGTAGCCGGCAACTGCAGTTCGAGATGGCGGCCGCCCAGGCAGGTGTAATGCAGCTGCGAGCTGTCGCGACTGCGGATCGAAAATTGCAGGCCGATGTCGATTACGCGGTTACCGTGCGAAAACCACGGTTGGACCTTAAGGTGGTGGGACCTGCCAGGAAGTATGCCGGGTCTGCAGTGAAATACCAGGTGGTGCTGACGAATCTCGGTGATGCACCGGCTAATGACCTGCTGATTCGTGCGGCATTGCCCAGTGGTGTTACGCTGGTTCCCGGTGAGGGCCAGGTCGATGCAGCGAATGGAACGATGGCCTGGAAGTTAGGCACACTAGCCGCCAATACCGAGCGAAAATTTGACTTTACATGCCAGCTCGTGACGGCCGGTGACAAGACGGTCCAGGTGAGCGCCGAGGCCGAGTCGGCAAACATGGTATCCGCCACTGCGATGACAGAGGTCACGGGTGTCGCAGACCTGAAGTTGATTGTCAACGACCCGCAGGGGCCACAGGCAGTGGGAGACGAGGTTGTCTACGAGGTGCAGGTTCTTAACCGTGGCAGTAAGACGGCAGAAGCTGTCAAGCTGGTGGCCCAGTTTAGTGACCATATTGAGCCGGTACGTGTGTCGGGAGGCCGAGCAGATTTAGTTCCCGGCCAAGCGTTGTTCCGACCACTCCAGCGATTAGAACCTGGTCAGCAGGTGACCCTGAAGGTTTACGCGAAAGCATCCACCACGGGCAATCACCGTTTTCGTGCTGAGTTGACCAGCGACGACCCGGAAACACAACTGGTCCAGGAGGAGATGACCCGTTTTATGACCGACCCGAACCAGGCTGCTGAAGATCGTACGGTCCAGGAGGAGGATTAATCACTCGGATCGTCGTTCAGTCGGACGATGCTTAATGGTTGTTGATTCCAGGGATCTTCAACTCGCAGGGCGACCTTGCCGGCCAGCAGGTCTTCCATGAGAGAGCCCAGCAGGTTGGCTCGCCATCCTGAGGCCAGGGTCGGTGGTGGCTTGGACTGTTCATCGTTGCGATTGAAACGGTAGGCCAGCCAGTCGCGTACGTCCTGCGTGGTGGCAACCATGTTGGGTGCGATCTCCGCGGACTTGCAGTGATTCCCGAGGGCGGTCGACAGGAACTGGGTCAGCACTGTCAGGTGTGGTCCACGGTTCTTGCGTACCACGGTAGGGTGTTCACTGGCATCAAGATCAAGAGCCGTTTGGATGGCCGCGGCCAGTTCCGCAATGCGGTTGTTCAGGTTGCTGCGGTTCATCCCACGAATCGCACGAATCCGTTGAGGATCCGCAGTTTGTCGACGGGCTAACTCGCAGATCAGGTCGTCTCGCAGAATCCGACGAGCGGGGCGATTGCGACTTTTAGCTTCACCGTCACGCCAGTGCCAGAGCTCTCGCACAATGGCCAGGTTGCGACGATTGAGAGAGCCTGATCCGGAAACATTGCGCCAGGCTTCAGGGCCAGCTTCACGTTGCAGTTTGTTTTGCCATTCGGTTACTTCAGTTTCGACCCATTCAGTTCGTCCCAGGGTTGCCGTGCGTTCCTGCAGGGCCGCAGCGACTTGCTGGAGATCCGCGACGTCCTGTACGGCGTAATCCAGTTGCCGTGTCGATAAGGGACGTCTCCGCCAGTCCGTTCGGGTTTCTCCCTTGGCTAGATTTTTGCCGAGCAGCTTATGGACCAGGGTGCCGTAAGATGCAGGGTATTCAAGTCCGATGATGCCCCCCGCAATTTGCACGTCATAAAGCGCGTGGGGCGGTTGGTCGATGGCAAACAGGCTGAAGCGGAGTTCCTCTCGACCGGCGTGAACAATCGTTTGGTGACCGGGTTCGGCCAGTGTTTCCCAGAACGGAGTTACGTCATCGATGGCCAGGGGATCAATCAGGGAAATCTGCTTGCCGGCCGCAACCTGGATCAGGCAAAGCTCCGGAAGATAACTGTCCTCGGACACGAATTCCGTGTCAAAGGCGATCACCTTGGCCTGTCGAAGATCGTTACAGAGATCCTGTAATTGTTGTTCGGTGGTAATGTATTGGTGCTGCACGTCATAGCAACGGGGTTAAATGCCATATGGGGTAGCTCGAGAAAACCCTCACGTTGCTATCTTAAACCATCTATTAAATATTGAACAGTCGCAGGTAAGTTGCGTTGGTCGGGATGTCCTGGCACCTGTTCGGATAGGTGTCGTTTAGGGCATAATAGAGGTTTACATAATAGTCCCCGGAGCCTGCGATTGATGCGAGAATGTTGGTTGCGACCGAATCGACGGGTGCTCGTGGTGGCCATTGCCTTGCTGGCTGTCTTCGCCCTGTTGGTCTCGATGTTGGCCAGCGGACAATGGTGGCCCGGATCCTGGCTGATCGTGAAGGTCATACTGGCTATGCTGGCCCTCTGGATTTGGCTGCGAGTGATCATGCTGGTTATCCATGCTTGCCTTCCGCGTCTGGCTTACCAGCAGGGAGATCTGCTGGTGTTCCTCCGCTACCGCCGTCCATTGCGTGTTCCGGTCTCCCAGGTGGAATGCTTTTTCCTTGGGCAAGGTGATAGTATGCTGGCAACTGCTGGTGAGAGTGAGACAACGGAATCCCTGGCCAAAACACATACGATCGTGGTGCGCCTGGCTGAGGCAGCAAAAGACTGGCAGGCTCGTGAAGTTCGTCCAGAATTGGGCCGTTGGTGCGATGGATACATCACCATTCGTGGCACCTGGTGTGAACCGGTGAGCCCGGAATTGGTGAAACAGTTGAATTCCCGGCTGGTCAAGATTCATCGTCAGCAACGACAGGAGAAAGTGACTTCATGACAGCCTTGTTGGTGAGTGTTCGTAATGCCACGGAAGCCCAGGCAGCCCTTTTGGGGGGAGCTGATATCGTAGATGTCAAGGAACCCCGGTTCGGTTCACTCGGTGCTGCTTCCGCGGCGACCTGGCAGGAAGTGGATGAAGTTGTCAGTTCCCAGGCGTTGCTGAGTATTGCCCTGGGAGAATTAATGGATTTTGCCCCTGGCCTGGGAGATTCTTTACCTCGTAATACGCATTATGCCAAGATTGGACTGGCTGGCTGCATGGATCGTTCGGACTGGCCGGTGCGTTGGCTGGAAGCGTGGGAGAGCCTTCCTGCGGATGTTCAGCGAGTGGCTGTTTGCTACGTTGATCATCAGCAGGCGCGATCACCGAACTGGGATCGGATTCTAGAGGAGGCTCCGGCGGCCGCTTGTAAATGCTTGCTGCTAGATACTTTCGATAAATCTGCGGGAGATCTCTTCAGCCATTGGTCGGTGGCTCATCTGAGGCATGTCGTCGCCCGAGCAACCGATCTGGGGCTTCTCGTGGTCGCTGCTGGATCTATCGGGGAAGCCGATTTGGAGCGACTTGAGGAGGCTGGCGTCGGATGCCTTGCCGTGCGAGGTGCGGTCTGCCGGCCGAACCGAGTGGGGCATCTGCAGGAGGAGTTGGTGAGGCAATTACGGGCCGCCTGCGGAGTTAATGGGGCCTCTTTTTCCACCGGGTGAATAGTCTGGGGGATCAGCTCTTGTGATCGTGAAAATAATTCTTCTCGATAACTTGACTTTCCTCATGCGGAGTCCGATACTTGGGGCTTCAGGGGGCCGATTTCGGGGCCACCTGCGTTGTCGGCAGAGAAATAATTGTTGCAGGAAACGGAACGAGGCGTTCATAAGTTTTCTTTTTGCTTCTTTGGATGGATAGGAGAGAAGCCGTGCCACAATCGGTGCTTGATGCGATCAAAATGGGTATTTGGGACTACGAACCTGAAGACCAGGCGGACATGGAATATGAATCAACCGAGGCTCTGCCCGGAACGGATGCGAAACTAGCGGCACTGAGCGCTCGGATTGAGCGTGGCCTTCCGCTTTGGCATCCCGAAGATCGCCGCACCTACAATGACAGCGAGCAGATTCCCGAGTAGCTCGGCTCCGGGCGATTAGTGCCTTTGTTGGCAAGTGTTCTCTGCGGCAAGCCGTCGCCTTTAGTAAAGTTGGGTGAGGATCGTGCGCGGCTGCGTATCGTGGTTCCCTTCGCAAACAAGAATCTGTTAAACTGCGCCCCGGTAAGACAAGACGAGTGGTGGCCCAGCTAGTTGCATGACGTTTGCAAGCGGCTGGGTGGCCCAGCAAAATCGTTTGAAAGGAAACAGCATGCCGAGCTTTGGTAGCCAGGTAGAACATCAGTTAGGGCAACCAGCAGCAGTCGCGCGGCTGGAGACATTCATTGACAAGGTGCGTGAGCAATACCAGGGACAGGTGAGTGGCCTCACGGAAGAATGGAACGAGCATGTGCTGACGTTTTCATTTACGACCTATGGAATCCAGATCCAGGGCACGCTAACGGTTGAAGAGACGGTCGTCGCCCTGGACGGTACCCTGCCCTTCGCAGCCATCGCCTTCAAGGGGAAAATCGAGAGCTCGCTTGCCGAGGAATTAAAGAAAGCGCTCGCCGACTAGTTCGGTGGTTTGCCGGTCAGGCGGCAGAGTGCTGCGCTGCGTCGTCTCAAGGTTTCTTTTCGGCAATGGTTAGTTGCTGATCTTTCAGTTGATAGACCAGTCCCAGTGGCTCCAGTGTTTTCTTCAGGAGTTCATCGAGCGTGGCTTCCTTGAGGTCCAGGTCAACGCGTGACTGGAGCTTGGTTGCAAGCCCAGGGTCGAATCGTACGACGAGTTTTTGTTGTTGCGATATCGAGTCGATGATAGCGGCTGCTGGAGCCTGTGTGACGCGCAGGGTGAATCTTTTCAGGGAAGGTTTGGTCGTCGTGGTGCGGATGGTTTCCCCTCGTAGCAGTCGTGCCAGGAGTTCGTGGTCCTCCTGGCTCCCTCGCACCTCGAGATGATCTGCCGCTTGTCGGATCGCGAGTCTCGGGAAGCGGGCTTTGACCTTTGCCAGGTTGGCCGAGGAAAGTTTCTTGGGGTAGTTGCGAGCCAGGCTGACCGTTTTGGGGAACGGGGTGAGATGAAGTTGACCAGTGGTGAGATCCAGTTGAAAGGTGCGGTTGAAGCCAGCCAGCAGGATACTGAGCCGTTGTGCGAGGTCCAGAGGGGGGAGCGTTTGTTCTTTCCAGAGGTCATGTGGTAGGCGCGCGGTGGGAGCCAAGGTTAGCTGGGCCGCTTTGATCTGCTGCTGTAGTAAATCGCCTGGCGTGCTCAACCGTTTCCATCGCCATCCGACCGCCTGGGTCAGTCCGGACTTGATCGCTGCCGGAGCCTGGGATAGTTCCTGTCGCTTGACTTCGCTGACGGTCGCCAGCCGAGAACAAGTTGCCAGCGGACCGAGGTAAATGCAGGGGCCAACCTGGCAGTAACCCATGTTAAGTTGCTGAGCCAGTCGCTGCAGGTTGCGTTCCAGTGATTCTCCAGCGGCCTTGAAATCAACCGTTTGGTCCGGGTCGATACGGCGGTCCAGGAAGATGCAAGTGCGCTGGTTAACGGCGATGCTTCGTGTTAAACGGCGGAGCGTGGTTCCCGACCAACTGGCCTGCAGGGGTTTCTGAAGTTGGAGTCGAAAATCGCGTCCCGTTAACCATTCTGAGGGAGCAGGCAAGGCTGGTTCAGCCAGGTCGCCTTGGCCCTCTTGTAAGGAAAAAGCCGCTGAAGGCCAAGCCAGGTAAACGGCGAGAATTCCAATCCAGAGTGGCAGGGAATGATAGCGAGATCGTGCGGGGATGTGGATGACCATGATGTCCGTCAAAAAAGAGTTAAGTCATCTGCAGTGAATGTTTTTATGATACCTGCAGGGCTCCCCGAAGCCAAACCGAATTAAAGCAGTCGTGGACTTTGGGAAGCGGAGCCGGGTTGTGATCAGCAGGTTTTAGCTAAAATAACGATTGCCGTTCGTTTCGTTGGAAAGATGGGTGGAGCAAGCGTGAGTTATGGGATAAGTTGGGCGGCAGGTCATTGGTTCAATCACATTTCAGCGAGTGCCGTATGTTCCAGGTCCAGAAGAAAGAATTTCTAGCCGAGTTGTTCGGTACCTTTGTGCTGATGACATTCGGCTTGGCGGTGAATGCCCAGGTCAGCCTGGGGAACGCGGAATATGGAGACTACCTGTCCATCAATATCGGGTGGGGACTGGCTGTTGTCTTTGGCGTTTATGTCGCTGGTGGTGTCACGGGAGCTCATATTAACCCGGCTGTCACATTGGCACTGGCGGTGAATCGACAACTCGCCTGGTCAAAGGTGCTGCCTTATATGGCGGCTCAATTCATTGGAGCCTTTGTGGCCTCGGCCTTGATCTACGTGGTTTACCTGGAAGCACTCGATCATCATGAGATCGCCCGAGCCAGGGAGTTAATTGTACAGCAGGAATCGGATGACCTGCCTGAGGCATCCAGCGAAGCACTTTCCGGGGTCACCCGGAAGCCCCCACGAACAATTAAAACCGCTGGTATTTGGTCAACCTATCCACGTGAATTTGCAGATGGTAGCCGGCTCAGTAATTGGAGTGGGTTCCTGGACCAGGTCGTTGGCACGGCACTTCTGCTGCTTTGTATCTGCGCCCTGGCTGATGAACGTAACATGGCACCAAAGTCAAACCTGGCTCCGTTCTTGATAGGTGCTGTCGTCCTCATGGTCGGCATGTCCATGGGAGCGAATTGCGCGTACGGGATTAACCCGGCCCGTGATCTGTCGCCTCGCGTTTTTACCTGGCTGGCAGGGTGGGGTAATCTTGTTTTCCGTTCTCCGAATACGACCTGGTACCTGGTGCCTATCCTGGGCCCCTTCCTGGGAGGAATCATCGGTGCCTGGCTTTATCATGTGATGATTGCTCGCTGGCATGTTGATTCCGAGAAACATCCAGGAGAGGTCGTATAGACCGGGAGGATACTATGTCGCAATATATGCTGGCATTGGATCAGGGGACAACGTCCAGTCGCGCTGTGCTGTTTGGATACGACGGTCGCGTCGTGGCCGTGGCCCAGCAAGAGTTTCCACAGGTGCTACCTCATCCTGGGCATGTTGAGCATGATCCGGAAGCCATCTGGGAGAGCCAGGTCGCAACGGCTCGCGACGTACTCAAGAAAGCGGCCATTGGTCCCGCAGACGTGGCAGCCATCGGGATTACTAACCAGCGTGAAACCACGATCCTCTGGGATGCCCAGACCGGAAAACCGGTTGGGCCGGCAATCGTGTGGCAGAGTCGGGTAACGGTCGATATTTGCAACCAACTCAAGGCTGACGGTACCGAAGAGACCTTTCGCCAGAAAACGGGATTAGTCCTCGATGCTTACTTTTCAGGAACCAAGATCAAGTACCTGTTAGATCAAGAAGAAGGTTTGCGAGCGCGTGCTGAGCGGGGTGAAGTCCTCTTTGGAACGGTCGACACCTTCCTGATCTGGCGTCTGACAGGCGGAGCCGTTCATGCCACGGATTACAGCAACGCCAGTCGCACGCTGGTGTTTAATATCCACACGCTTGACTGGGATGATGAACTGCTGAACCTACTTGATATTCCTCGCGCCATGTTGCCTGAGGTGAAGCCTTCCAGCGGTGTTTATGGCCAGACGACCGCGGATCTGTTTGGTGAACCGATCGTCATCGCCGGAGTAGCCGGCGACCAGCAGGCAGCCACCTTTGGACAGGCTTGTTTCTCCCCGGGTATGGCCAAGAATACCTACGGCACGGGATGTTTCATGTTGATGAACACGGGAACTTCGCCGATCGTTTCGAAAAACCAGCTGTTGACTACGATCGGTTGGGCGATCAATGGAGAGGTTACTTATTGCCTGGAAGGGTCAGTGTTTATTGCGGGAGCAGTGGTGCAATGGTTGCGAGACGGCCTGGGATTGATTGCGAACTCCTCTGACGTGGAAGCGTTGGCTGCCACGGTCGATGATACCGAGGGAGTGGTCGTTGTACCGGCTTTTGTGGGGCTTGGTGCACCGCACTGGGATCCCTATGCACGCGGTGCGATCCTGGGCCTTACTCGGGGAACCCAGACAGGCCACCTGGCACGCGCTGCGGTAGAGTCGATGGCTTTTCAGACACGTGATGTGCTGGATGCCATGGCAGCTGACGCCGGCCTGAAGCTGTCTGCCCTGCGAGTGGATGGAGGGGCGAGTGTTAACGATACGCTGATGCAGTTCCAGGCAGATTTGCTGGATACTGCGGTGCGACGTCCTGTCGTGTCAGAAACGACCGCGTTAGGTGTCGCTTACCTGGCCGGCCTGGCCGTGGACTATTGGGATGATATGCAGGACATTGCCAGTAACTGGGCGTTGGATCGAGAATTCGTTCCCCAGATGGAGTCCGAGGATCGTGACCGGCGGTATGCGATCTGGCAGCAGGCGGTCCAGCGAGCTTGCCAATGGGAACCAGTAAACGGATGAAGTTTTACTTGAACACCGTAAGGCTCCAGGGATGCCAGGTGTTCCATCACCAGGGAGGCGAGGAAGTTGACTGCCTGGACCTGTTGCCTAGCGTCGTATGGCTGTTCGCTTGACGGCTTCCCGGGCATAGAAATTAGGAGACTTGCGGAACTCCTGGAGGCTGTACTCGTTCGTGAATAGATAGACACGGCTCCGATAGGTGACTCCATGACGTCGGTCACCCGGTGTCCATTCGCGGTGTTTTGTTAAACGGACGATATCACTTCCGGCCATGACGGGACTGTAACGGTCCGGGTCTCGCAGGAATTCCTGTTGCTCGTTGAGACCAGCAAACAGGTAGAGTTGTCCACGATGGAAAGCGCCCCAGCGAGGATCCCCTTTTTGCCATTGGGGGAACTTGCCGACGAAACCAGCCAGCGTCACGGGGCAATAGCCATCGAGTCCCGGTCGCGGTTTATTACCCCCGGGCTTCGCGGGTAGCCTCTCCGTCGGCAAGGAAGGTAGCACGTGTCGTGTTGGATCCTGTACGACTTGTCCAGGTACGGCTCCCTGGCTGTTGCCAATGATGGGATTGCCCAGTTGGCTCCGGGGGCGACGAGCAGGTGGCGACTGGCTCGGAGCCTGCACAGCAACCTGGCCGGTCGTAGGGAGTGTTGAGAGTCGATCATCGCGGATTCCCGATGCGACCTGGACGACATATTCGGAAGTCTTATCAGAGATACTGTCACGGACCGGGGCTTCTGCTTCTATGGGATTGGCCAGTTGGTTCAGGATCGCAACGAACTCCTTTGGAGATTGCTTGCTGACGTCACGATACAGTTGCTGCTGTCGTGTGTTGAGGATGATGTCTGTGGGCCAGCGGCGAATGCGATATTGTTTTCGTAATCGTGGAGAGTCGCTGACGTTAATCTTGACTGGGATGTAGTGTTGCTCGATGGCCTGCGCGAATTCAGCTTGCTGGAAAACCGTTTTTTCCAATTGTAGACAGGGTGGGCATCCGTGGTCCCAGAAGTGAATCAGGATTAGTTTGTTTTCCCGGGTTGCATCTCGCATGGCGTCGTTGATATTGGTTCGCCAGGTAACCGGGGCAGCAGCGGCTAACGAGCAGCAGGTGACCATCGTGATCCAGGTTACAGCTTGGTAGCAACGCGGCGAGAGGTGCATGGTGACTTGACCGATAAGAAGTGGAGTAAGTAGTGACGCGACAAAGAGAACGTCCATAGGGTTCCATCGGAGTTTTAGCCCTTGTAACCGTATTAATTTGCTTAAGTTGATAGCGGCTTTTTCGTAAAAACACTGTTTTGTCAGCCTGTTTTCCTGGTTTCGCTTGACAGGCTTGCTGCAATGAGTATGATGCTCGGTAGCTTAAGACTGCTGTCTTAAGTGGATCTGTCTTGTGCAGATAGCGAGCTTGCTGCTCAACAAGAATTTGGTTGTTGAGTACATCCCTGTAAGCGGCGTTTAACGTATGGTTCCCCAAGGGAATCGCTTCCAGGAGAGCCGTGTCTTTGGTTCTTAAAATCGATGTCCCGAGGGTTCTTGGTAGGCTTTTTTGTAGCCATCAGAGCTTCCTGATAGGACTCGGTGTGAACGGAAGTTGTTCATCCTCGATTGAGAGCGATACAGCTTTTGGAATAGGCAAAACGACGGAAGCAGTCGGAGTAATCTCTGGTCCCTGGAAATGTTTCGGGATCATGGTTGGCGACTGGTCACCTGCGATTCACCAGTGACAACTGCTTCAACACAACCCAGAAATCGTTGGGTGTCGCAGACCTCAGGTCTGCCGATGTCCTGTGGTTTAAACCGACAACTCTCGCAGGCCAGAAGGATTACCTGGAGGTTGGCGGATGCAATGATCCTGTTACCGGAATTTTCCCCGGGTTAGAAGGGTTATTGGCAGATTGGAGAGTGCCGTTAAGTAATGGCTAGTAATCGTTGCGAAGAGACTTTCAATGGAGATGAAAGTCACCTGGATAACAGGCGTTTTTGTAGTCTTTAGATAAAGCGTGCAAGTCTGGCGGAAGTTGCAGAACTGTACATGAGGAAATAGGTGATTCATGGGGAAGAAACGACATGGCCGTCGTTCATCAGGTGGTCGATCACGTTCTTCGGGTGGAAATGGTAAGTCTCGCCGCAGGCGTCGTTCCGGTGATGGATCGGGTCGTCGAGGTGGCGAGGGACACCAGGACGCTGCAGATTTCAAGAATGCACCGGTTGAACCCGGGTATGGCTTGCTGGAATTGCATCCCAACGGCTATGGGTTTTTGAGAAGCCCCTTGAATAATTATTCCCGCGAACGATCTGATCCTTTCGTTCCCGGTACGATGATTGAGAAATACGAGTTGCGTGAGGGCCTCATGATTCGAGGTACCGTACAGCATGCTCGCAAGCAGCAAGGGCCGCGATTACGGGATGTCCTTGATGTAGACGGATTGCCGCCGGAAGAATATGCGAAGGTGCATGCCTTCGAATCCCTGACTCCGATTAATCCGAACGAGTGGTTGCCACTGGAAATTGGCCCTGAACCCCTGACGACCCGGGTTATGGATTTACTGACGCCGTTGGGCAAGGGACAGCGAGCCTTGATCGTGGCACCACCTCGCACCGGCAAGACGGTAATGTTGCAGCATATTAGCCAGGGTGTTTCCAAGAATCATCCTGAATTGAAATTGATGGTACTATTGATCGACGAACGTCCCGAGGAAGTAACGGACATGCGTCGCAACGTGAATGGCGAAGTGATTGCCAGTAGCCTGGACCAGGACGTGGAAAGTCACGTACGCCTGTCACAACTGATCGTGGAACGTTGTAAACGCCTGGCTGAACTGGGGCAGGATGTTTTTCTCTTGCTGGATTCAATCACGCGACTGGCACGTGCATTCAACAAGTGGGTAGGTAATACCGGTCGTACGATGTCCGGTGGTGTGGATATCAAGGCCATGGATATCCCCAAGAAATTATTTGCCACGGCCCGGGCCTTCGAGGAAGGTGGTTCCCTGACAGTCGTTGGTACGGCCTTGATCGATACCGGTAGCCGCATGGACGAACTGATTTTCCAGGAGTTCAAGGGGACAGGAAACATGGAGTTGGTCCTGGATCGCAAGTTGGCCGATCGCCGGGTCTGGCCATCCATCGATATCAGCCAGTCCGGTACGCGGCGAGAAGAACTGTTGTTACCTCCGGAAACACTTCACGCCGTCACGATGCTGCGTCGAACGCTGACTACCATGCATCATGTTGATGCGATGGAGCAGTTGACGAAACAACTGGGAATTCGTGGGTCAAACGAAGAGTTTATCAAGCTGATCAGTGGCACCCAGGTCTCCATGTAAGCCCCGGAACCTGCCGTCGGTCACGTTTGCTAGTGACTGCATGTTGCCGCGGACCATTTTCTAAGTGCCTGCCTCCCCGACGCCCTCGGCATGACGTTAAAGTTGCCCCCATTTTTCAAGATTGCCAGCTTGCCGGGTTTCTTACAAGATCCGGCCCGCGAGGGCCGATGAATGATGCTAGTTGGTGTCGCCACTTCGATGTGCGCTCGCCAGGATGCATTTTCCGTAAGCTCGCATTGCCCAGGTGACGGTTTCCCAGGCAAGCAGGCCTCTAACCAGGGATGGTTCATATGAATGCTGGGTTTGTAGTCGAAGTCGTTAAAAATGTTTGTCGCTGGTCATCCCTTGGCCTTATCTGCTCCTGGGGTTTGCTGCAGGCCCTGCCAGTTGCCGCCGTCGAACCACCTCCCCCGGTCGTCGTGAAAAGCCTGCCGGTCGTTGCCGGTACAGGCGTGGCGGTCAAGAAGGTGGGTGATGATTTTGAAGATGTGAACTGGAAGTTTAATCACCACTTCCCCAAGAGCAGTAAGAATATTGACAAGCGGGAGCGATCCCCCGGTGGCGAGTCCGTGAACGATCGCTGGTACGAGGGCATTAAACGTGGGCAACCTGATGTGATCAAGCGAGTCGCGACGCCCGCCGGTGGCTTGGCAGGCAGCCAGGGAGCCCTCCTGCTGCAATCGTTGCAGACCGGGATTCCCGGGAAGACCACGTACCAGTCTCAGCAAGATGATTTTATTGCCAACGTACATTACTTGCTCGGGGGAACGGTCCCTGTTTCCCAGACTCCCAGTGTTGTGGTGCGTGTTTACCTGCCGCCAATGAACCAGTGGGAGAAACGGATTGGTTGTCATTTTGCCTTTCGGTCTTCCTGTGTCGCAGATGCCTATAAACGTCCCAAGACACCCTTTGGTGGCCGGCGAGAACGTGAACTCTACTGGCCTGGGTTTTTCCTGGATCGGGACGTTAAAGATGAGGATGGTCAGAAAGTTCCCTATGCCGTCTGGCGTATTCGAGGCGATCGAGATGGCAATGATTTCAACGCCCTGGAAGTAAGCCAAATGGGCTGGTGGACGCTAGGTATGACCGTGACACCCGATGGGAGGTTTCATTACTACGCTAGTCCTGGTGTTGAGAACCTGGGCAAGGATGATTACATCACGTCGCAAAATCCCTATGGATTTCGCGCGCTCCAGTACCGTACCTTCTTCTTCAATGTCTGCAACGGTGACGATGGACGTACCTGGTCCACTGCCTGGATTATCGATGATCCGACG
>PVBE012409858.1_pt1 | contig 36290 bp, 35 predicted proteins | sample 1631181 | NCBI WGS metagenome assembly PVBE01 (sample SAMN08397723, study PRJNA350692) | Marine metagenome, whole genome shotgun sequencing project. | isolation source: water | place: Pacific Ocean | collected 2012-04
AAATTGCCCAAGACCGAACAGTTGCCTTTGGTGGTGGTCAAATTGTGCAGGGAATAGCGGACGGTTACGCTGGCGCGAGTGATTCGCGCAGAGACGGTCAAGCTGTTTGTTCCTGATATAATGTCCCACTTAAACAGGAGACACCCATGACCTCAACTACCGAATATCTTGGCTCAGAAGCTGAAAACCTACTTTCTTACAAAGCAAAGGTTTCCTCTGATTTAATCCACCTTCCTGGAAGCGATTTTATTGATCGAACGTGGAAGCACAGCGATCGTAATCCACAGGTATTGCGCAACCTTGCTTCCATTTACAACCACGGTCGTCTTGGTGGTTCTGGGTACGTTTCGATTCTTCCAGTTGACCAAGGTATTGAGCATTCAGGCGGTGCATCATTCACACCAAATCCGCTCTACTTTGATCCAGCAAATATTTGCGAACTCGCAGTTCAAGGCGGTTGTAACGCGGTGGCATCTACCTTTGGGGTCCTTGGAGCTGTTGCTCGTGATTACGCACATAAAATTCCATTTATTGTAAAAATCAATCACAACGAATTGATGACAAGTCCAAACTCGTTTGACCAAGTGATGTTTGGCTCCGTCGAGGAGGCGTGGAACTTAGGCGCTGCGGCTGTTGGCGCAACCATTTACTTTGGTTCTGAAGAATCAAGTCGTCAAATTCAAGAAGTAGCACAAGCGTTTGAGATGGCACACCAACTTGGTATGGCAACGGTACTTTGGTGTTACTTACGTAACAGCGACTTCAAAGTAAACGGCACGGACTACCACGCATCCGCTGACTTAACCGGCCAAGCAAATCACCTAGGCGTTACCATTCAAGCAGACATTATCAAGCAAAAACAAGCTACGAATAACGGTGGTTACATTGCTATGAATGAAAACGGAACTTCCTTTGGCAAATTCCACAAGGGCATGTACGAAGACCTTTGCACAGATCACCCAATCGATTTGTGTCGCTACCAAGTATTGAATTGTTACAGCGGTCGTTGCGGATTGATTAACTCTGGCGGTGCTTCTGGCGAAAATGATTTTGCGCAAGCGGTACAAACAGCAGTTATCAACAAACGTGCTGGTGGTTGCGGATTGATTTCAGGACGCAAAGCATTCCAACGCCCGATGAAAGACGGTGTCCAATTACTCGGTGCAATCCAAGACGTCTTCCTCGACGATTCAATTACGATTGCTTGACCCGTTTAACACCGGAGCAGTTACTAACTCGTTGCGATTTGGCGGACTGGTTTGTGTATGCGGGATTTTTCCATGCGGCGTTGTGATTCAACAACAGATGTAAACTCTTCACCGAAGCGTATCAATCGCAAACTGTTTGCAATAACAACAACATAGCCAAGAGCATAATAAAATGGTGTGACCCAAATATTAATGTTGCCAGTTGCCGCGAGTGCAAGACCAACAATTGCAAGCACGAGCGACGCACCAATATTTTGTGCTATGACATTTTTTGTTTTGCGTGCAAGGGAAATCAAAAAAGGAATATTTCGAAGATCATCGTTCATCAAAGCGACTCCAGCGCTATTTGTTGCAATATCAGACCCACTTAATCCCATTGCAACGCCAACATCTGCTGTTGCAAGAATCGGACCATCGTTGATTCCATCGCCAACAACAAGTGTACTATGGCCGCGTCCTATGAGATACTTGAGCTCTTCGTGTTTTTCTTCTGGTAAACATTCTGCTTCGATTGCATCCACACCCACAGATTGCGCTACACGTTTTGCAACGTCAATACGATCTCCAGTGAAAATGGAAACGTGTCGAACTCCATGCCTGCGCATATCTTCAACGTCTTCTGCTGCGTGTGGGCGAAGTTTGTCTTCAAGACCCACCGCGCCCAAGTATTTCGACCCACGCATGATGTGTACGCTTGACATACCTTCTATTTTTTCAGAAACAGTTTTAACTTGATTAGCTATTGCTTCATTCAAACTTTCAAGCCAAGCACCTCGCCCTGCATAAATGTCACCAATGCCGGTGTGTGCTATAACTCCACGCCCATGCACTTCCTCATACTTTTCTACTTTTCCGGGGATGATGTTTGCTTGAGTCGCAGTCTCTAAAATGGATTTTGCCAATGGGTGATTAGAGTGTTGCTCAGCGTCGGCTGCCGCCTGCAAGAGCGTAGCACCTTCAACGCCTTCGGCAGGTGCTAGCCTGCCAACGGCAAATTTACCCGTGGTCAGCGTACCAGTTTTATCCATAATAACTGTGTCTATACCAGCGGCTGCTTCGAGTGTCATGGTATGTTTAATCATGATTCCAAGCCGTGCTGCTGCTGCAAAAGCGGCAACCATTGCAGTTGGATGTGCAATCAATAGACCACCTGGGCATGTGACAACGAGAACGGTAATTGCGCGGACTGCGGCAGCGCCTCGTATTGCTTCGTCTGAACTCCGGCTTGTAAAAAACCAAACAACAGCGGCAACCATCACGACGATGGAGAAATAATATGATGCAAGTTGTTCAATAAGTTCTTGTTTTTGTGTTCGTGTTGATTCTGCTTCTCGAATTAATGATTCAACTTTACCAATGGTGGTGTTTGCTGCAACGGCTGTTACTTTGACGTCGATTTGTCCTGTCAAGTTTGTTGTACCAGCGTAGACATCGGTTCCTGTTTCAACTTCAATCGGAACGGCTTCACCAGTTAGAGATGCTTGGTTAATGTCAGAGTTGCCCGAAACAATGGTGCCGTCAACAGGCAAATTTTCGCCGGGCCGTATGCGAACAATCATCCCAATCACAATCTGGTCAAGCCCGACCATTTTGTCGGTGCCATTTTCAACGAGTCGTGCACTTCGAGGTGTAAGGTCAACAAGGTCTTTAATCGCTCGTTGCGCACCCCAAGCTGTCCTGCTCAAAATTAGGTTCGCCATCCAAAGGAAGAGCGCCAAAAAGCCTGCGGCTAAATACATATCTGCAGACAGTGCTGCGACGACTGCTAGTGAAGCAAGCGAATCGCTCGCTGGCTTGCCCTTTTTAATTTCATTCCATGCGCCCGAAAGAAGAGGAATCACAAGGATGATTGCACCCAAAGCGGCGGGTATTTGAGAAATCAAAGTGTGAGACCCAAGGAGGTGCCCAATCCATGACACTGCTAGGAGAACTCCACCACCAAGGGCAATGAGAAGCCGTCGTTCGAGTTTCCGTGCACCGTCCATGCCGCCAGATTCGTTGAGTTGCTCTATATTCGCTGTTTCAGACATAATAAAAGTGGATCCTTATTGATTCTTCCCTACTATAGCCCCATTGTAGGGGCATTGTTCGTGTAGGATTCTTGTAATCTTATGGGATATAAGGAAGCAATGAAAGTAGGCTCAGTATGACGACAATCGCAGTAATTGGCGATGGACAAATGGGATTAGTCATGGCGGACGCTCTCGTTGCCAGAGGGGCAGACGTTCGATTGTGGGGGCCGTTTCCAAGTCACGTAGACGATCTTGCGGAGAGGAGAAAATCGGCAAGATTGCCACATTTTATGTTGCCCGATGCCATTCGCGTGACGCCTAGTGCTGCTGAAGTTTTTTCGGGCGCAGATGTTGCATTAAATGCAATTCCAACACAATTTATCCGGAAAGTTTGGGGCGATCTTTCGAGTGCTGTAGGTGTTGGGATTCCGATTACCTGTGTTGCCAAAGGAATTGAGGTTGGAACGAACCTGTTGCCGACGCAAATTATTGAAGAGGTTGTTGGCGTTGGTCATGCTACATGTGTACTGTCTGGCCCAACAATAGCAACGGAATTAGTTCGACGTCAGCCAGCCGTAATGGTTGCAAGTTCGACAGATGAATTAGTCGCAAAGCAAATACAAGATTTATTTGATGTTCCGTGGCTTAGAATTTATACACACGGCGACCCGTTTGGCGTTGAACTTGCTGGTGCACTCAAAAATGTAATTGCAATTGCTGCAGGTATATGTGATGGAATGGAACTTGGCGATAATGCGAAGTCGGCAATGCTTTCGCGAGGTCTTGCAGAAATTTCACGATTGGGCGTTGCATTAGGTGCTCAACTTGAAACTTTCTTTGGCATTGCAGGCGTGGGTGATTTGGCAACAACATGTTTTAGCCCGTACGGAAGAAATCGAACTTGCGGTGAACGACTCGGTAAAGGTGAGGATTTGGAGACGATTACTGAGACAATGGGCTCTGTTGTTGAAGGCGTTGCAACAACGAAAGCGGTATACGCACTTGCAAAGGAAAAGGGTGTTGATATGCCAATCGCAAATGCAATGTATAAGGTTTTGTATGAGGGGCTCTCGATGAAGGATGCGATTTACTCATTGATGTCAAGAGATTTGCGTGCTGAACAGTTGCGACGGTAAACGATCCGAGGGATTATTTATTCGTTAAACCCTGAATCAACTAACTCAATGAGTTCGGCTATGGCATCTTCAGCATCCTCACCATCTGCGTTTATAGTAAGGGAAGTACCCTGAGTCGCAGCAAGCATCATGAGTTGCATGATAGATTTGGCATCAACTTGCTCGCTTTTAGCGTGCCCGACAGTAATCGTTGCAGAAAATTTTCCTGCAATTTCAGCAAATAACATCGCTGGGCGTGCATGCATGCCGAGGCGATTGTTGATTTTTACTGTTTTTGTTGAGGTAGCCATAAATTAGTAGGGTTTGATAGAAATGCATCTCGATTGGAGAGTTGCTATGTCGCAAAAAAATTCGGGAACGGTCGTTATCGAACGGCGCTATCTGTTTCAGTCAAAAGCGTTAATACGTCGTCAGCTGAATTTGCTTGCCGCAGAAAACGCCTGAATGTATCTTGGCTCAGCGAACTGAAAATTGCTTCCATTGCGTCAAGATGATTTTCTGGCTGGTCTTCTGGACTCAGTAGTAGCACAATGGAGTACACGGGTTCACGGTCAAGTGCTTTGAAGTCAACACCTTCTACACTATTGCCAATAGCAATGTGCATTGTCTTGATGTTTGTGTGTTTGACGTGTGGGACGGCAACGCCGTGCCCAAAACCAGTTGAGCCTTTATTTTCTCGGCGAATAATTGCTTTTGTAAATTCCTCCCGTTGTTCTTCAGTTACGCAGCCAGAGGCTACAAGTGCATCAACCATTTCATTGATAACACCATCCCGATTTGTTGCTGTTAACTTTGGAATGATTGCATCCTTAACGACGATATCCATTAGTTTCATCGGTCTTGCCCTCCAGAAGGGGTATGGTGCTTATGATCACGAAGCTTGTTTTTTAGGTCGGATAACTGGCGAACACTCTTGTCAGCACAGCTATCAATTGCAGCATACATGTCGTTATCTTCACTTGTTGAAACTATCTTGTCGTGGTGCTCGACGTCAGTAATTAGTTCAACCGTGAAACCGTGCGTTGTTTTTTCAATTTTCATATCTATTTGTTCGATACGATCATAAAAACGCATGAGTTTTCCGGCCTTTGTTTGCGCGTACTCTTCAATCGTTTGAGTCATCTCTAGGTTTTTGCTGCTTACATTGATTTGCATGGGTACTCTTTGTTCTAATCCTTGTTTTGGTCAGGGTGCTCCGTTGAATTCGGAGCTTTCATTTTAGCAGATTTCGCCCCCATCATTATTTGATGGTCTGGCACCAAAACACCACCACTTACGGCGAATCTGATGGCCTCTTCGACAGTAATTGGTAAATCTATTGTGTCTTTCTTTTGGACGGTGATGGTATACCCTGTAAATGGAGTTGGTGAACTTGGGATAAAAATAGTTACGGAATCGGGAAGTTGTTTTTCAATCGTATCTAATGAACGGCCTGTCATAAAACCAACAGACCAGATTCCCTTTCGAGGATATTCTACGGCTACGACTCGGCTAAACTTTGGCTTTCCTTCATCGCTGATAAGAAAATCGACAAGCTGTTTAATGTATGGGTAAACCTTTCGGATGACTGGAACTGCAATCATAATTTTTTCAATACGACGGTAAAAAGCCCGTCCAATAAATCCACCAACGAGCCGACCTGAAATATACACAATGACTGCTGCGACGACGAGGCCGAGTAAATTCATCCAAAGATGTTCTTCCCACCACATGTTGACTGAATTTGCAAATAATTCTTGCGTCAGAGTCTTCATTGCATTGGTATCTGAGGTTGGAATGTTTGCAAGACGGGCTGCTTCTTCCAGTTTTTCAGGATTTGGACCAATAGCAAATGTTTCAGCTAAGGAAGGAAAGTACTTGGGGATATGAATGAATGCTGTGCGTATACCACGATTGATAGGTTCAGCGATTGCCGAGTCTATAAACTGATATGCCTTTACAATCAACCAAAGTGTGAGCACCGATGGCAAAAGCACAGCGAGCCCACGTAAAAATGGGCGTTTTGATTTTTTTGTATTAGAATTGTCATTACTCATATTTTGCACATCATACCTTGAGTTGCTCTGAGACTTTTTTTATGGCTTCTGGATATGCTTGGCATTCGAGTGTAAACACACGATTTGCGAGTGTTTGTGGCGAATCGCATTTTTTTACTTCGCACGTTTTTTGAATAATGGTTGGTCCATGATCATATTGTTCATCCACAAAGTGCACCGTACATCCAGAAATAACTCGACCACTTTCAATGACGGCTTCGTGTACATGCAGGCCGTACATGCCTTTGCCTCCAAAATCAGGAAGAAGGGCAGGATGAATATTTAATACTTTGCCTTGCATCCATGGATCTATTTTGAGAAGCCGAAGGTATCCGCACAGCAAAATCAAATCAGGCTTTGCTTCTTGAAGCCACGCCCGTATCTTGGAATCAATAGTATCGGGATTGTCGCCTTCTTGCTTTGCGATTGCGACATCGATACAACGCTCTGCAAGCCGGCCTATGCCAGCGATGTCATCTCTTGATGCAATAGCGAGATCGATAGTTGCATCAAGTTTTCCGTCTTCGATATGATTTAACAAATTAAGAATCGTTGTGCCGCCTCCACTAAATAACACAGCAAGTGAAATCACGTTGTTTCGCCTTGGCAATTGATGGTAGTCGGGGATGAAAATGGGATTGCATTTCCACGTGCATTGACGCTCACCATTGTCATAGTCGCCTGTGTGACAACAACTTTGTTGCCAGAATCATATCGTTCTGCTTCAACGGTTACTTCTATTTCAACAGATGAACAACCAGTTTTATTTGTCTTGGTGATGAATCGAACGACATCCCCGACGTACACTGGTTTTTTAAAATCAACTCGGTCGACGGAAGCGGTGAGCCAACGATGAACACCATGCCGTCTCGCCTCAACGAATCCTGCTTGGTCGATGTACGACAAAATGATTCCACCAAAAATAGTGCCATAGACATTTGCATCACGAGGCATCATTAGCACGCTAAGAGCAGTGGTTGCATTCATTGGTGTATCATCGTCCTTCAAGCAATAACCCGCAAGCGAAGAGTGCCCACCATTTTGATCTAGTTTCTTCATTTTGCAGTAAGTCGGCTGGAATTCTATTTGCTACTGTTTTGGCAAATCTAGAAGCAATCATAATTGGGTGTTCAGGGTGTGTCCATCTGTTCTCTTTTGCGCTTTTTGTCAAAATTGGAAAGAATTTTTCTTGATTGAGAATCATTCCCAGAAGTGCCATATCTGGATTGATGGTCCCATCTTCATAATGCAAAGTACGCCATGCAAGTATGTAATCATGAGATATACAAACAGTTTGCAGAGCTGCGAGCGAATTATTTTGTGTGTGTGGAAATGTTGGAACCTCATCAATGAGGGCGGCAAGGAGTACTGCAGCACGATTCCTATCAAGGTCATAGTCAAGCATCCAGTTTGAAATAAGATTATTCACTTGTTTTCTGGTCGAGAACTTCTCGATGGTCAATACAGCGAGAAGTACGCTTCCATCACGATCTCGAATTGGCAAAGTAATCATTTTGTCATGGGGAGGAGGTTTTTCGAACCCCAGGTACCAAGAGAGGTAGTTGATGGATGGAACTATTGCATCATCTGTTGCTACAACATTTATTGTCTTCTGTGTAGGGTTTGAATTCCACCAATGTGCTGCTTCCAATAGTTGTTTATCAATAGCAGTTGAGTGTAATTCTTGAAGCCGTTGTTCCGAAAACGCTCGTGCGACGAGTGCATTTTGGGCGGCGGTTGATGCTTCGTTCTGATTCTGTACAATCGGCAAAAGCAGGGGAAGAAGAACGTCAAGCGATGCGTTCTTTGTTAATTCGATGCCAGCAAGTTGGTCTGTGATGGCTGAGGATGAGAGTAAACGAATGATTTTCGAGTTGTTTTGCTGTTGCGCTATCCATAAACCAACGATAATTGCAACGAGGATTGTGCACAGGAGTGAGATGCGTGATATATGTTTCACCCTAGCAGTGTATCGCATCTAATCGTTGAGTAGCAGTTCGATGAGTTGAACAGCCGCCTTAGAGTCATATCCATGCACTCCCCAAGCAGTCTGTTGAATAAGCGCATTTCGTAAATCACAATTCACAATAATGATGTCGCCATTTTTGACGTTTGCCCGCTGAGGTTTGTTCATCTGGATTCGATTGAACATAGTCCATCCTCTTTGCCCAGTTAAATGTTGTAATCGAGTATCCACGGAGAAAGTTAGATCCTGATTATGTTCTATTATCTCTTGAAGTTTTGAAGCAAAATCGTGTTGTCCACCGATGGACTCAACAAGTACCGTTGATCCAGACACCGCAACTCGTACAACCTGTTCTGCGAGGAACTTTGTTGCTTCGTTTTCATGCAGACCTCCAACGAGCACGAGAGTTTTTTCCGAAATTTCTTCGATTGGTTTTGTTTTTACTTTCCATAGATAAAGACCCTGGAGCTCAAGCCCCCAATTACCATCGTGTTGTGCGACGAGTATAGTTTTCTTTGATTGTGCGGTAAGTGGTTTTTTTACTCTTGGTTTCCAATGATTCAGTTCTGCTACACCACAACTAATATTAACAAGAACTTGTAATACCTTCGACTTTGACGACCTCAACTTTTTGGGAGATTCATTGATAACCAAAACACGGTCTCGAATTCCATCATGCCATGCAGAAATTTTTACGCTTCGTACTTTGTTTAGAAGAGAGAGCGACCAATGGGATTGTGTAACTTTTTGTTCTTTTATATCAGGACAGAGTGTTTTGGCAATTGAAGAAAATGTTTTAAAGTCTATTTTTGATCCAAGCATGACAATTAATCCGCCCGAATCGAGATACTGTTTTAATTTACTTAAATCTTTAGGTATTGCACTCACGTCCTGAATAAACAGGTACGGTGCTGAGAGCCAAGAATTAATATGGTCATCGTTCGTAACAAGCAGCCATGCAAGATTAAGTTCTATGTGACGCGACACCCGCGAAGCAATTTTTTCAGAAGATCGAATTGGATCAACGATACCCTTGTTAGTTGCAAGTTCGCAGAGAGCAATCGGCAAACGTCCACGTGATAGGAACAGAAGTGCGAAAGCAAGATTCACCGTACTCCCCCTAGCTTTTCTGACACCGCAATGTGTTTCTATAACAGCTTTTGCTCCATCTTGAAACCAATTACGATTGTTGATTTCGGCAAGACCACAAGACATTGCTGCACGTTCAAGGCCATACAAGTAACTCATTAGAGTTGTGCCGCCAACATTCTTTGACGTTGTTGCATGTTTATTGAGCCAAAAAATTGCTTGTTCAATCGAATGATGAATCCATGCAGCGTCCTTCTTTGCAAGTTTATCGCCTTGCATTTCGTCAACTCCAAGCAAGCAATTTAAAGCGGCAACGGTCATATTTGCCGTCGACTTTCCACTAGTTGACCCCTGTTGGTAAGACCATCCGCCATTTTTCTGTTGTGTAAGTAATGTTGCGTTTGCTAAGGCTATCCAACATTTTTTAGGGATTCGCTCTCCAATTCTTTCGGCTTCTCTTAATGCAATCATTCCAAATTCGCGATTTAATGGGGAGGCAGAATTTCTCGTTGAAGGGGGATGTTCGTAATTACCCCAACTGCCCGCGCGTAATCCCATTGTATCGATGAGACGTTTTGTGTCATTCTTTAAATTCTTCTTGTACCTATGTGGCATCATTGTCCAAATGGAAGTGCGTGTTGCTAAAACGTATGTGCTTGGTGATTCGATTGTCTCAAGAAAATGAAGCGATGTGCGAATAGAAGGACTAGTGATGGATTGTCCTGCAGAGATCATTGCAAGTGTTGTAAGCGCCGTGGTACCACCGTAATATTTCGTTAGCCAGCCGCCTGACCCATTCTTTGGTTCCCAGCAAAGAGTCTCGTCATGACGAGATGCGAGTTCGGTCGTAATCATTGTGATGGCATGAATGATTTCATCATCGAATAGGTTTGGTGTACCGGTACCACAGGCGGTCGAAAGGACCGCCGAAACTAAAGATATGAACATGTCAGTTCCTAATGTTGGAGTTTACTGATTGTATAGATACATCAGTTTTGGCATAGAAAACTCCTGCAACATCGTTCTTAGGTCAGATGCAGAGAGTTCATTTGATTGAACGCCAAGAAGACCACCAAACGAAGGTGTAGCGCGGGAATAGTGAACAACGGAAGCGTTCGTTAGACTGGCGCGTTGCTCAGCAATGACAATGGCATCGTCTAAATACCCAATACCATCTATGAGTCCATTGTCCAGTGCTTGTTGTGCAGTGTATGCGGAGCCATTTGCTACTGATTCGAGTTTCTTTGGATCAGTGACAACACTCTCTCGTCCCTCTTTTACTCGGTCAAAAAAGACGGAATACATCGAGTTAAGAATCCCTGTTACTTTTTGCTTGTCCTTGACCGTCCAGTTGCGGTACACATCATTTGCAACTGATTTTTCAGGAGAATCTGCTGCGATGAGGGTGACTGGCTTTATGCCAATCATTTCTAGGAGATGTTGAAACGTCATGATGTTGGCGATGACACCAATAGAACCAGTGATGGTTGTTTCTTGTGCAAGAATGTGGTCGGCATTGCAGGAGATGTAGTATCCCCCAGACGCAGCAACACCACCGTAACTTGCTATGAGTGGAAGTTTCGCTTTTTTCAAACGTTGAATGTTGTGCCAAATTTCATCCGAAGCAGTGACGCCACCGCCGGGTGAGTTCACTCGAAGGACAACTGCCCGAACTTTTTTTTCCTCAAGAATTGAATTGATAGCTTGTTCTGCGTACGATGCATTTCCACCGTCAATGACACCAGAGATATTTAATACGGCCACTGTAGAAGATCCACCTTCATGTGCGACATGAGTTTGCACTGGTCCGTCGTCTTGCGTTGCTGCTGCAAAGCCGGAGACTCCTGCAATAATTCCTACAAAAAAGACAATGAGGAAGATGAACATTGCTGCTAAAAATGCAACGAACGTTTTAAATCCGCCAGTAGTTGCTACTACTTTTAGAGTTGTTTGTTTTGATTGTTCTGCTGTAGTTTCCATAATTCTTTTCTCCAATCGATTTGCCATTGTAATGAGGTTTTTTCTCAAACTAAGAATAACTGCGGAATTTTATGCATTTTTTTGATTTTTAGAGCTGCAAAACCAACTTTGTTTGTGTTAGGCCGTATAGAAAAATATAGGAAATAAATGGCCTAGGAGATTGTTTATTTTTTGAGGACGATAGTTGCGTCATGCCCATCAAGGTAGGATTGAGTGAAATCAACCTTTGTGGAGAGAGTCAAAGCGTGATTAATCCATGCAAGCGTATTGAAGCGGCGAGCTGGTGTTAAATCTTCATTTTTCGGGTCGCGTCCAGACTGATCAGAAAGAAAGTTAAACGCAATACCCTTAATACATGCTTCAAAAGAACAATCGATTAACGCCCTTGCAACTTCTTCACGCATTGCGTTAAGTGTCCCAGAAAAAGTAATCCAGTCATAGTTACTAGATATGTTTGGTTTTTTGAGAATATCAATGGTTTCAAATGTAGAGTGGAGCAAATTGCGTTTACTCGCAGTGTCAATCATCGCACCCATTGCATCAATACCGTGAAAAGACTTAAACGAAATGTTTTTTTGAAGAAGATACTGAGCGAAGTCGCCGATGCCGCACCCTACATCAAGAATTGATGTATCAGTAAAATCAATAAAATTGCAAAAAGTTTTAAAACGAATATATTGCCCATCCTTGTTTCGCCAGAGTGTTGCCTCAAACGATCCACCATGGGCAGCAACGGCCTCCTCGTAGGGTTTGAGATAGTCAGGTGCCTTCTCCACGAATTAATGCCGTTGACGAGCTAATCTTGTGTGCATCGGCATAAGCAATTGCGAAATTGCATCAAACAAGCGATTCGTTAATCGTTCATACGAATCGAACTGAACCTCTGTTTCTTTTCTAATAGTATTACCATCGATACCAGCGGTAGCCATTTCAGAAGTGCCATCATCAATCCACGTGTCAATCATCTCCGGTGTACATTCAGGGTGAAATTGAATTGCGTACGTATTCACGCCTTTAGTCCACGCTTGATTATTGCATTTGTCACTCGTGGCAAGTACAACGGCACCTTCTGGGAGTTTTGTCACTTCCCAATTGTGCCAATGAAACTGTGCCCCACACCATGGTTGACCAGAAAAAATAACATCCTGCCGTCCAACAGGTGTTAAAGAAACATCGTGCCATCCTAGTTCTGGCTCAGCCATCTCTGCACATACACCGCCAAGTGCTCTTGCAATCAATTGCGAACCAAGGCAAAGACCCAAAAGAGGGATTTTCAATGCATCGGCTTCTCGGAGCAGGTGTAATTCTTGCTCTGTCCAAGTTTCGTTGCAATTTGGAGATTGTGGACCACCACAACTGATGACGCCATCGATTTCGTCGAGATCTTTTGGGAGTTGTTCGCCAAGATGTACCCGAACAATTTGCAGGCGATGTCCATCTTGAAGAAGTCGTTCACCAAGTCGATCAGATCCAGTTAAGTCGCTGTGTTCAATAATAAGAATAGACATGGTTAGTTACTTTACTTTGTGACTACAAGTGTGGCTTGGGTTTCAATCGCGGATAGTATCCGAGATGCAATTGAAGAAATTCCATTAGCATCTATTCCCGCTTCGGCAAGTTGTTCTTTGCGAGTGCCGTGACCTATCCAGTAATCGGGTAGCCCAAGCGTAGTGATAAACGTTGTATCAAGATTTTTTTTGGCAGCTTCTTCAAGTACTGCTGTGCCAAAGCCACCAACTATAGAATGATCTTCGACGGTAATAATCGGAATGTTATTGGAGAGTAGTTGTTCGACGAGCTCCCCGTCAACTGGTTTTGCAAATCGTGCGTCGTACACATCGATAGATTCGGAATCAACACGATCGGCTGCAATAAGAGCATCAAGAGCGGTTGTTCCATATCCAAGGATTGCAAGTTTTGGCGATTTGGTTTTCCGCAGTTGATGGGCCTTTCCTAGCACAAAAGCAGGGCATTCGCCTTCCATTTCTTGCACTGTATCTCTGGGATATCTGAGTGCTGAAAGTCCATCGTTGTATCCAGCCATAAAAGTCATTGCTGCTTGAAGCGACCGCTCGTCTATGGCAGCCATGATGACGGCATTTGGAAGTACACGAAGCAGCGCTATGTCACAAAAACCATGATGGACTGCGCCATCCCCACCAACAACTCCCGCACGATCAATACACAGTCGAACAGGAAGACCCTGTAGCGCAACTTCTTGGAATGCTTGGTCAAACGCGCGTTGTAAAAATGTTGAGTAGACGGCAAAGAATGGTTTGCAACCGGTTTTTGCCATGCCCGCGAGCATATCCATTGCGTGTGATTCACAAATACCCGTATCCCAAATGCGATTTGGAAACAACTCCATTACTTTGTCAATGCCGGTGCCGTCAGGCATTGCCGCAGTTGCAGCAACAATTTTGTCATCATGCTGCATTAACTCGCAAAGGGAGTCTGTGAATGCAGAAGTAAAACTTCTCCCAGATGGCTGCATTTCTACGCAAGTATTTTTTAATGAAAACGGTTTTGAAGAATGGAATGTTGTTGCATTTTGTTCTGCATATTCAAAACCTTTGCCTTTGATGGTGTGTGCGTGCAAGATGAGTGGTCGGTCGACGTCGCGTACTTCGGAAAGCATCTCAATTAAAGAAGGCAAATCATGCCCATCCATTGGTCCTATGGAAAGTAGACCAAAGTGTTCAAACCAAGAATCTTCAAAGATTGCATCTTTCATCATTTCAGTCATGCGATGAGACATATCTTCGAGCATAGATCCCCCAGGAAGTTTGCCCATGACATTTTTTGCGGCTTTTTTCATTGAGCGATATGTTGAACCAACACGAAGGTGATCAAAGTAATCAGCAATCGCACCTTGCGGGTTAGCAATGCTCATGTTGTTATCATTAAAGACTACGAGAAATTGTCGTTTTAATGTTCCAGCGTTGTTGAGCCCCTCCATTGCGACACCATTGACGATGGATGCATCACCAACGAACGCTACGATTCGGCGACCTTCGTTGTTTGTATTTGGTTCGTACGCTTCCCCGTTGAGTGTGTCGCCTCTTGCCATACCAACAGCTGTTGAAATGGCTGTTCCAGCGTGACCGACTGAAAAAAGATCGTATGGCGATTCTTCTGGAGAAGGGAAACCGGACATACCGCCGCGTTGTCGGAGTTTTCCAAGAAGTTCCTGCCGGCCAGTTAGCAACTTATGTGTGTAGCATTGATGCCCAACATCGAACAGCATACGATCATATGCAAAATCAAACACATAATGCAACGCAATTGTGAGGTCCACAACACCCAAATTCGATGCGAGATGACCGCCGCCTTTTTTGACTTGCTCGCAAATTTCGTGTCGAATTTCGGCGGCGAGTTTTGGCAAATCGACTATGGGCATCTTTTTAAGATCGGAAGGCGATTGAATTGTCGAAAGAAGTTCTGTGGTCATTTGAGACACGTATTGTACGCTCAACGGGTCCTGTGAGCCATCCAAAGATTGAAAGATAGTAAGGTTTCTGCATCGTTTTCAAGCAAGTCAAGAGCAGATTTTGCCTGTTTTTGGAGTTCTTGAACAGCAAGTTTTGATGCTTCGACACCAATAGTTCCGGGATACGTTGTTTTGCCTGCTTCTTCATCTTTTCCAGTTGCCTTGCCGACATGCTCTGGCGAGCCATGCAAATCAATAAGGTCATCAACAATTTGGAACATGAGTCCGTTTGCTCGACCAAAAGTAGATATTGCATTCAGGGCATCTTTTGAAGCACCCCCACAAATAGCACCCATCTCACACGCACTTTGAATGAGTGCCCCTGTTTTGTTTCTATGTATTTCTTCAAGTTGCTGGTGTTTATCAAGTTGTTTTGGAAGTCCACCGATGGTGTCATACACCTGCCCTATTACCATGTCACTTGTTGCGTTTGCAAGTATTTTCGTCAACGTTGCCTGTTGTGCAGTGCTGTATTGTTCTGAAATTAATTGTGAAAATGCAACGGAAAGCAACAAATCACCAGCTAGAACTGCCATTGCTTCGCCAACTTTAATATGCAGAGTTGGTTTGCCTCGGCGAAGATCATCGTCGTCAATTGCAGGCAAATCATCGTGCACCAAGCTAAAACAGTGGATAAATTCGACAGCAATTGCTGCAGGCATTGCTTGTTTACGTGAGCCGCCAACTGCTTCGCAACAGAGTAGCGTTAGGGCAGGGCGAACTCGTTTGCCCCCATTCATTACTGCGTATTTTGCTGCTTCGGCAAGATTTTGAGGTAAGTTCAAATCTTCGAGTCGCAACGCGAGCTCGTTTTCGATAATTTACGCAACTTCTAGCAGTTCTAAGGGCGGATTTGGAGATGAAACATCAGTCACACGCAGATTGTATATTCTAAACATACAATCTACGATATGCACGAAGAAGTATTACAAGATCTTTCCTCGATTATGGATCGAGGCGGGTACATCATGATTCCTCTTTTGATTGTTAGCGTGATCAGCATAGCACTCATTTTAGAGCGTTGTTGGTTTTGGCTCATGGTTGGAGGCAAGGGATCGGTTGGTCGTCTTGCCAAAATGAATAAAGCTTTTTTGCAGGGTGATACTGAGACGGTTAAACGACTGACACAACGAGATGGTTCTCCGTATGGCGCGATAGCAAAAGTGATGTTAGAGAATGGACCGAATGATGCGGTTGCTTTGGGGGCAGTTGAATCGCAACGTCCACGCTTTGATCGTTCTATGGTCGCACTTTCTACAATCATTACAGCGGCGCCATTACTTGGTATTTTAGGAACGATAATAGGGATTATTGATTCGTTTAAGTTGCTTGGTGCGGAGACTGTGTTAACAGATCCATCAGATGTTGCTGGCGGAATTGCCGCTGCCTTACTAACGACTGCGTTTGGTTTAATCATTGCGCTTGTTACATTATTTCCATATATGCTTTTTCGTGGATGGTCTTCGCGCGCAATAGGTCGTATTGAAGCGATGATTGCTGCGGCACAACAAGGAATTACTTTATGATTTTTGCTATCACAGCGCTCTCACTTTCAGCAATTGCACAAGACCCAATTGCTGTTGTGGAGCCATCGCTTGAATGGACTCGCCGTGCTTCGGGTGAAAATGTTGTTTCCATTGAATTGGTTTCAAGAAGGTATGAAGCCCAGGGAAAACCGGATCTCTGGCTTGTTGGTGTGGCACATATTGCAGAAGAATCGTTCTATGACGACGTTGCAATGCTCCTAGACGAGATGGATATTGTGCTATATGAATCTGTGAGGCCATCTGGTTCTAGACAACCGAGTGGGAACACAGAAGAAGAACGAGTGGAATCAACAAAGAAATCACTTGAATTTGTTGCTGATGTTGCAAAGCGTGCTGCGGAAGAATCGGAAGTACTTCCCGAAACACTCGAAGATGTTATTTCAGATGCATCAATCCTTGACCGTCGATTGTCTGGATGGGTTGAAGACGCATCGGTCGATGCCTGGGGAAGACCTTTTGCATTGCAAGTGAATCAGGAAGAAAATACAGTCACGTTATGGAGTTTTGGATCTGATGGAGCTGTCGGGGGAAACGGAAGTGCTTCGGATTTAACTTCAACACGAACAATTGTGATTGAAGAAATTGATTTAAGTGAACTAGAATTAGATGAAGAAATCGAGTTTACGGATGATGAACTTGAAAATATTGATGAAGAAAAAGAGGCAACGAATAAAGGTATGCAGGAAGAATTGGCCGACATTCTCGGGTTAGAGTTTCAACTCGATGCCTTGCCTTACGAGGATCCGACTTGGTTTTGCAGCGACTTAACCATGGATGAAGTAGAATCAAAATTGAAAGAACGTGGTGCAGATGCGTCCGTTCTTGGGACAATCTCAGGTGAATCATTCACAGCGAAAATAGCTGTAGGATTGATGAAAATGATTCCAATGCTTGATTCACTAACCAACGGAGGCGTAAAGGAGACGGCTAAGTTGCTGATGATCGAGATTCTTTCGATACCTGAAAGCGGTCAAATGCTTGAGGGTGTTGAACCGGATTTGGCACATGTGATTATTGTTGATCGCAATACCGAGTTGTTGAGTGATATTGCTGCCACCATAGATATTGCAGAGGATTTATCTACAATCGGCGTTCTCTATGGTGCGGGGCATATGTCCGATCTATCGCCACGGCTGAAAGGGATGTTCGGCTATGAGCCAGTTGAAGAAAAGTGGCTTACTGCGATGAGTGTAAATCCGAATGATTCTTTTCTTGATGAAAAGTACATGAAACAAATGCGTGTCATGCTTCAGTTACAGATACGTAACTCTGAGAAACAAAAAAAAGAAAAACAATAATCATCCAATTCGTTATTGCGTGTGACTAAATTCACTTGCGGGGACATCGTCTATTGTTTGCGCTTTTGGTATCCATAAACTTTGGTCTACAAGAGTTTCTATTTCTACTGCCGTGGCGGAACCGTCGGCATTGCAAATGACAGGCATATCATTGAATCTACCAAGTGGAATGAAGGTGTCAGAGGTAGCCTCAACAGTGTTGCCGAATTTTGGAAACCACTTGATAATTCTTGCAAGGACGCTTGGAACTGCAAGGTAAGTACCCTGAGTGTCATTCGGTAATTTGCCGTACGTTCCCTCTGTTCCTTGAAACGTGCTGCAAAATACTATTTGTTTATTTGCTTTTTTGATTTGAGCGTCGTGTGTTGCAACGACGTTTTCCTTCCGCCCATCGGTAAATCTGACAGATTTAAATAACATCTTTGGCTTTTCACTCTCGCTGTCAATACTCCACAACCCGCCAAGATAATAACCGTTGTACCCAAATGCTGGTTGCGTTGCAATCTCCGCTGCGTGGTCACGTACGTCCTCGCCAGAATCATCCCATTCGACTTCTTTATAAAAGAGAAGTGACTTCCAATCATTATTTAAATAACTAAGCAAACGCCATGGCCAAGGACCGGCATCATTTGACTCCATTGGTTCGTAGTTTGGGGCAGGCGGCACAATGGACTCATCAGGAAACGCCCATGCTAGTTCACGATATTCTTGTACGTCGGCACTTAAGTACCCTTCAAGTAATTTACTTTGATGGTCTGTTGTATACATGGCCCATGCCTTACCCGATTGACTTATAAGTGAAAGTTCTTGCACTTTATATGCACGCATTCTTGCGGATTTCAAGGCTGGAAGTATTATCGCAGCGAGGGCTCCGATAATTGCGATGACAACAATTATTTCAATTATGGAAAAACCATCTCTAAGACGTTTCTTCATGAAGTATTACCTTCAATGTTTACTGGAGCAATGATTGAAATTGCTTTTTCTCCGAGTTTTGTTTCACCTCGTAGTACTCTGTCTTGTAGGATTTTGCATTCATGAAGGAGTCGTTCGAGTATTTCTCCCTCTTTGACGTTTGCGACCCGCTCGCCCTGTACGTAAATTATTCCCCTGCGGTCACCCGCAAAAACGGCGACATCAGCGCCTTCCGCTTCTCCTGGCCCGTTTACAACGCACCCCATAACAGCAACTTTCATTGGGATTTCGATGTCATTTGCAAGTTGATTGCGAACATCGCCAACAAGTGTAAATAAATCAACTTGTATTCTCCCACAACTTGGGCATGCAATAAGTTCTGCGCCAATACGCTTTCGAAGGCCTAGGCAATTGAGTAACTCAATGCCATCCTCTACTTCAAACACAGTATCACTGGCGTAACTAATTCGGATAGTGTCGCCGATACCTTGGGAGAGGAGTGAGCCGAGTGCGGTAATGGAACGAATCGAACCAGTTTCGCGAGGACCCGCATGCGTGACGCCAAGGTGCAGGGGATAATCAAATCGTTTCGAGAGCTCTTGGTAGATATCAATAACAAGACGAGCATCCATAAGTTTAGCACTGAGGCAAATATCGTAAAAATCTCTATCTTCAAATATTTCTAGATATTCTTCGACTTTTGCAACCATCATTGCGAGCAAGTGTCCCTGTTTTCTTTTTGCAAAAAACGATGCAAGTTCTTCTTGTCGTTTTTGTTTATCTTTCCTTTCAACAATTGAGCCTTAATTGACTCCGATTCGAATTGGAATTTGTGCATCCTTACAAGCGTCGATAACGGTGTTCACCTGTTCAATGTCACCGATGTTTCCGGGGTTGAGGCGAATTTTATGAACACCAGCTTTGATTGCCTCAAGTGCACGTTCGAAATGAAAGTGAACGTCTGCGACAATTGGAACCTTGACTTGGGATAATATCTCTTGGAGTGCGTCAGTGTCTTTTTTCTCAGGTACTGCAACTCGAACGATGTCTGCACCAGCTGCAGTCAGTCGATTAATTTCAGTAACACACGAATCTATTTCGTGTGTGTATCCGGCGGTCATCGACTGTACGGAAATCGGTGCATCGCCACCAATAGAAACATCCCCAACTTGTATTTGCCTCGTTTTTCTACGTTGCATACCTACATTGTAGATGAAACTTCAGATTAACCCAATAATAAAAAAAACGCAAACAATTACGCAGGTCGTTTTTCCTCTGAGAATTTTAAAATAGACTCGGCGAAGTGTATTTGATGGAATACGATAATTAACGGTGTTCCTGTCCACACTAGAAAGTTTCGAGTTCTGCGACGTTGCCCTCGATGAGAAGGTCCTCTATAGGCGTACCCTCAGGGATTACCTTGCCACTCATCGTTGTGACAATAATTTGAGGATTTACTTCCATGTGCGCTTCGAGAGCTGCCTCGAGCTCGGTTCTGACTTCATCTTCAAGCGTTTTCCACCCCATTCGTCCCTTACATTTAGGAAATGTTGAACAGCCGAGCCATGGTCCACGTTTGCCGTTGCGCAAATTCATAGGACTTTCGCATTTTTCGCAGAGTAATGATTCGATAAGAAGTGCGGGTGGAGTTGGATATTTGATGCCACCTTTTTTGTCAAGGTTTACCACGGTTTTAATTTCGGGGTAATTTACCGATGCGAGGAATGGACCGAAACGTCCAGTTCGTTTTTCCATTGCAGAGCCATCTTCTGGGCAAGCCACGTCAACTCGTTCTGGTAGGAGTGGGCGACCTTGACGATCAATTGGTGCAGCATATTTACAATCGGGGTAACCCGTACATGAAAGGAAGCGACCGTTTTTGCCAAAACGGTATTCAGTTTGACTTCCGCAGGAAGGGCATTTGTATATAGCTGGCTTTGTCTCCGCCTTTGCGTGTGGCATTTCTTCGTATGCTGTTTCTAATCGTCTACTAAACCGACCATAGAAATCGTGCAACATCTCCACCCAATTTGTTTCACCCTTAGCGACATTGTCGAGACGTTCTTCGAGCGACCTTGTGTATTCCACGCCCATCAAGAGTGGGAATGCTTCGATAAGTTTGTCGGTGACTACTTCGCCAAGGTCTGTCGGGTGGAAGGATCGGTCGATTTTTTCCACGTATTTTCTGTATTGAATGACATCGATAATAGAGGCGTAGGTCGATGGTCTACCGATGCCTTCTGCTTCTAGTTTTTTAATAAGAGAGGCTTCGCTGTATCGTGATAGGGGTGAAGAAAAATTCTGTTTTGGAGAGATGTCGAATGGAAAGAGCTCGGTGCCTTTCTTGAGCTCGGGCAAATTTTGTTCTGTGTCGGATGATGGCACACCGCTCGCTTTGTAGAAACCGTCAAATGCAAGTGTCCTGCCTCCAACTTTGAAGACGGCGCCGGTATTTTCATCCTCTCGTTTAAGGAAAATTTCCGTTCGGTGCCAACGCGCAGCGGTCATTTGGCATGCAACAAAACGAGACCAAATCAATCCATATAAACGTTTCTGATCTTCGTTTGTGGATGCTTTGAGTGTGTCCGGATGTTTGCCAACATCAGTTGGGCGAATTGCTTCGTGTGCTTCTTGTGCGTCTTTATTTGCAGAGGTATAAAACTTTGGTTTCTCTGGAAGATAGGCATCCCCAAATTTGTTACCGATGTACGTTCGAACCGTATTCATTGCATCGCCAGAAATGTGCGTCGAGTCGGTACGCATATACGTGATGGAGCCGTCTTCATAAAGACCTTGTGCAGCTCGCATTGTTCTCTTTGCACCGAAGCCAAGGACAGTTGAAGCAGATGCCTGTAATGACGAAGTTATAAACGGTGCAGGTGGGCGAACAGTACTATCTTTTTGGGTAATGTCTTGAACCTTATAGGAGACACCACTTGCAATATTACCATCAAGGATAATTCTGTGTCTTGCAGGGCCTTTACCCTCTTCATCATCTGTTACAGAAATAGATGGTTCATCCAAACCGACACTTTTGCCTACTTCAAGTAATCGAGCTTTGTGTGCATCAAGGGTGTTATCTTCGCAATCTGAAGAACGTGTCACTTTAAATGTTTCACCGGCGAGTTCTACAAGCGAAGCTTCAAGAGATGTATGCTCTGCAAGGAAAGCATTCATCTGTTTTCGAGTTGGTCCTTTGCCGCGTTCATCTTTTGCAGTAAGTAACTCTGACCACTTTGAAGTAAGTGATTCGACCGTACTTGCATTTAATGTAAATCGGCCAGTTACACTCCATGATTCGTCAGGTATATGTGCTTCAATCTCTTTTTCTCGTTCAACGATAATGCGCACCGCAACAGATTGCACACGACCAGCACTCAGTCCGCCAGCAACTCGTTTCCAAAGAAGTGGAGAAACCTTGTACCCAACAATACGGTCTAAAATACGTCTTGCTTGTTGTGCATCGACAAAATCCATGTTGATGGGATGAGGGTGTTCAAATGCATCTTCAATTTGTTTTTTCGTAATTGCATTGAAAATAACACGTTTTGCTTTTGTTGGATCAACTTTGAGTAAGTCTGCGAGGTGCCATGCAATTGCTTCTCCCTCTCGGTCAAGGTCGCTTGCAAACCAGACATCTTTTGCAACTTTGGCTGCTTTCTTTAATTCGCTTGCTAGTGTATTTTTACCCTTGAGTACTTCGTACGTTGGTTTGAAATCATGCTCAAGATCAACCCCTGGAACAGACTGCTTGGTTCCTTTTGGTGCCCTTGCCGGAAGGTCACGGATGTGGCCTACAGAAGAGGTTACAGCGTACTCATCACCAAGGTACTTATTGATAGTTCGAGCTTTGGCAGGGGATTCAACAATAACGAGGTGCTTGCCCGTTGCGTCTGGCACACTGTTACGCTTTTTAGTCGTTTTCTTCTTAGAAGTCTTCTTTTTAGTCGTTTTCTTTTTTGCCAAAATAGTATCTCAGAGTATTTCTCAAATGTAGCCGCTTTGCCTCATTCCATCGGTCAAGAAGCTGGAACTGCTTGCCCGTGGCGGAGCATTGGAACGACTTTTCACAGAATGTCAAGTGTGTCTATGAAATTTTATGGACCGACTATGTGCGTAAGTGCTTGCGAGACAGCGTGTTGAGTGCCTTTATTGTCCATGTCAATAAAATGTGCACTTGGCAAAACTTGGAACCTTTTGAGCCAAGTTCGCTGTTGCTTGGCGTATCGCCTTGTCAAAATCTTGATTCGTTCTTGTGCTTGGTCAAGTGTGCACTCTCCGCGCAAATGCGACAGAAGTTGTTTGTATCCAAGGGCTTCCGACGCTTGTTTTCCAAGTTTATCCTGTAATGATTCGACTTCCTTAAGAAACCCAGCATCAAACATAGCTTGAACTCGGGAATTAATCCGGCGGTTTATTGTTTTAACAGGCCACGTAAGACCAATCATGAGGGCATCCTCTCTTGGCATCGGCTTTCCCCATTGTGCTTGCAAAGAAGAGAGTGGATGCCCTGTTGCTTCGCAAACTTCAATTGCGCGAACGAGTCGCCGTTTATCGTTGATGTGAATTCTTTCCGCAGCCTCTGGGTCGAGAATTCGTAATCGTTCTTGCAAAACAGTATTCGGCTCGGCGTTGAGAGCGTCGCGTTTATTTTGGTCACAGTCTGGTCCGTCAAACAATCCGAACAACAATGACTGTACGTAGAGATTGGTTCCGCCTACAACAATGGGCCATTTGCCACGTAATCGGATGTCTTCAATAGTTTGCTCTGCTTGTCTGAGCCAGGATTCAACAGTAAACCCGTCTTCGGATGGGGAAACAATATCAACAAGGTGGTGTACCGCTTGCGTACGTTCTTCTGGCGTAGGCTTGGCTGTACCAATATCCATTTGTTTATATATCTGCATTGAATCCGCACAGACACATTCACCTCCACCCTCTAGTGCATTGGCAAGTGCGATAGCAAGCGAGGTTTTTCCACCAGCAGTTGGTCCAAGAATAAGAATGATCTGTCGCACGGTCTGCACATGTTATAAGATAGAGCGTATGAAACAGACCATTGAACAAATAGATGTAGTAGGCAAGAGAGTCCTCATGCGGGTGGATTTTAATGTTCCAATGCAAGATGGTGATATTACAGACGATCGACGTATCCAAATGGCATTGCCGAGTATCAAGAGCGTACTTGAACGTGGTGGGAAACTCACACTGATGAGCCATCTTGGCAGGCCATCTGGCACTGGATTTGAAGAAGAATTTTCACTCGTTCCAGTTGCAAAGCGGCTCAGTGAATTAATAGACAGAAATGTTGTTTTCTCTGATGAAGATACAACCTCAGATGTTGTGGTTCTTGAAAACCTACGGTTCAATAAAGGTGAAAAGTCAGGTGACGAGACGTTTGCAAACATGCTTGCTTTAAAAGGGGATATTTACTGTAACGATGCATTTGGAACAGCGCACCGAAATCATGCATCTATGGTTGCAGTTCCAGAAGCAATGGAAGGAAAACCACGAGTTGCTGGTTTGCTACTTGCGAAGGAATTGCAATATTTAGACCATGCGATAGCGAACGCAAAAAAACCATTTGTCGCCGTACTTGGTGGTGCGAAAGTGTCCGACAAAATGGGAGCGATTCAAAACTTGCTCGGCAAAGTAGACACTATTTTAATTGGCGGAGCAATGGCGTACACATTTTTACTTGCAATGGGCAAAGAGGTGGGTTCAAGTTTAGTTGAGCACAATCGGATTCAAGAAGCATCAGATATTATCGATGCAGCATCAAGAAGTTCGACGGATTTGTTATTTCCGCATGACCATGTTTGCGCAAAAGAGATTGCAAAATCTGCACCAATTAAAGTAGCTCAGCGTATCCCAGATGGCATGATGGGGCTTGATATTGGCCCAGACACAATTGTGCAATATGTTTCTATTCTTGAAGCAGCAAATACAATTATTTGGAATGGACCAATGGGAGTATTTGAAATAGCACCATTTGACAAGGGAACGCGTGCAGTAGCAGAAGCGATTGCAACAGCCACAGAGGGTGGTGCGACATCAATCGTTGGTGGTGGCGATTCGGCAGCAGCGATTTTGGCGTTTGGCCTAGAGGATAAAATGACCCATATTTCTACGGGAGGGGGGGCAAGTTTACAAATGCTTGAAGGAAAGGCGTTTTCTAGTCTTGCAATACTCGATGATGCTCTATGATGGGCAATATTGAACACATGTGAAGCCGACAAGGCACATTAAGGAGTACCAGAAATGCGTTTTCAATTATTAGTAACTTTTGCCATACTTTCAATTAGTAGTTTTGCCGCGACAGCAAATGCGCAGTTTGGTAGCAGTGGCAAACTCAGTGTTGGAGATGAGGCTCCGAATGTCAATGTCGAAACGTGGATTAAGGGAACGTTTGATCCATCATCTGCCGAGGTATATATCATTGAATTTTGGGCAACATGGTGTGGACCTTGTAAAAAATCTATTCCTCATCTCACTGCGTTGCAAGAAGAATATGCAGACGATGGATTGGTCATCGTTGGGATCTCGACAGATAAAGATACGGCTCTCGTTGAAGGATTTGTTAAACGTCAGGGTATAAAAATGAATTATGTTGTTGGGATTGATAATCGCAACAGAACAGAAAGATCTTGGATGAAAGCAGCGGGTCTCAATAGTATCCCAAGTGCCTTTATCGTAGATAAAAATAACATTATTCAATTCATTGGCAATCCGCTCGAAGAAGACTTTGACGAGATCTTGCATAAAGTGATGTCAGGCAGGTATGACTTAAAGAAAACGTTAAAAGCGCAACCCTCTATAGATAACGCTCGGAAATATAGAGATTTGAACAGTTGGGATGAAGCTGTTAAATATTATGAAGATGCACTCACCGTCGACAATTATGTCTTTGCCGAACTGTATAAAGAGATGTTCGAAATGAAACTTCTCGAGCAAGGTGATACGGCTGGTGCTTACAAATCCTTGGATGAGGTTGCACTTTCAAGAGGATCAGAAGATCCAGAATTATTAACGTGGCTTGCGAAAATGATTGCAACTGATGTCAGAATAAAAGGTGATCAGCGGCGCATGGATGTTGCTATGAAACTAGCCAAGACCGCACTGACATTTGCAAGGAAAAAGACTGACCCAAAGTATATCTCAACAATTGCGCTTATCCATTTCAACGATGGTAGATTTGAAGAAGCAATTGAATGGCAACGAAAAGCGTTTTTCTCGGCAAAAGAGAAGGAAAAAGCCGACTACAAATTTACTTTGGATAGTTATCGTTCGCAACAAAAACTTGCGAGCACCTCAGAATAACAATGTCAACACAAACTACAACGATGAGTTTAATTACGGCACCACCTTCACTTCCCCTTATTGCTCCATCAATCCTTTCGTCTGACTTTGCACACCTTGCTGATGAATGCAGGGCAGTTATCCAGGGCGGGGCCGACCTCTTACACCTTGATGTGATGGATGGATATTTTGTTCCAAATTTGACAATGGGTCCCGCGATTTGTGCATCTCTTCGAAGAGCATTGCCAAACGTATACTTAGACGTGCACCTCATGGTGAATAAGCCAATGATGTACATACAACCTTTTGCCGATGCAGGTGCAAATCTATTTACTGCGCATGTCGAAGCTGAGGATGATCCTTTTGATGTCGCAGCAGCTGCACATGAGGCTGGAATGGATGCTGGTATTGCGATTAACCCACCCACTGACGTTGAAGCGGTTCTCCCATTTATCGAAGCGTTTGATTTAATTTTAGTTATGAGTGTCAATCCTGGATTCTCAGGACAAGCATTTATTCCTGAAGTTTTGTCCAAGGTAACTGCAATCTCAGAATGTCTCCGACCTAATCAGCGCCTTCAAATGGATGGCGGGGTTGGTCCTACAACCTGCGAGGCATGCAAAGAGGCAGGTTGTGATGTTCTGGTTGCAGCTTCAGCAATATTTGGCACAACTGATTACAAGGCGGCAATTGCTGGACTTCGAGGTCATTGACCGATACCAACCATTCTGCGGAACTTCGACATGATGACAAAGCAAGAGCAAACACAACAATGGGCTGATGAAGCCACTTCTCCGGCACGTAAGCGATCTATTCCTGAAGGACTTTGGCTGCGGTGTGATGCATGTAGTGCTATTCTTTTTCGAAGAAGTGTAGAAAATAACCTTGAAGTTTGCCCCGAGTGCCACCGTCATTTTCGTGTTACAGCTGACCAACGTATCGAACAATTAGTAGACCCTGAAACGTTTGAACAATTTGACGATGAACTAACTCCTAAGGACCCACTTGATTTTGTTGACTTAAAATCGTACAAAGATCGTCTTGCTGCTGCCCAAAAGAAAACGAAGAAGAATGATGCGATTCAGACTGGCTATGCATTTATTAAAGGACGAAAAGTTGTTCTTGCCGTCATGAACTTCGCATTTCTTGGAGGTTCAATGGGAAGTGTTGTTGGCGAAAAAATTCGACGTGCAATTGAGCGTGCAGCAGATCAGGACTTACCGTTGATTATTGTTTCAGCTTCCGGTGGTGCACGGATGATGGAATCTGGATTGTCGCTGATGCAAATGGCAAAGACCTCTGCAGCACTTGCCCGATTTGACGATATGGGTGGTCTGTTTATTTCAGTTTTAACTGATCCGACAACAGGTGGTGTTACAGCAAGTTTTGCAATGCTCGGCGATATAATTCTCGCAGAGCCAAAAGCACTCATCGGATTTGCTGGGCCTCGGGTGATTCAGCAAACAATTAAACAAGACTTGCCAGAAGGATTTCAACGGTCAGAATTTTTGCAAGAGTGCGGATTCGTCGATTGTGTTGTTCCACGTAGTGAACTGCGCAGTGAAATTTCAAGTTTAATCGACTACGCGGGTAAATAATGAAAACATGGCAATTGGCGATAGCCGCATTAGCGTCTGCAGTTTGTACGCTGTTTTCGGTTGCGCCGTACGGTTCAGGTATTGCAGGCATTCTTTCTGCAACGTTGTTGATTCTTGTAGCACTTCACGCAAAAACAACGAAAGGGGCAATGGTCTGGGTTTTCGTATTTCAAATTCCACTTTGGCTTTGGCTGCACAGTTGGGTTGAGACCGTCGCGTTTGCTGGATGGATTGGGCTTGGGCTGTATATGTCCACATGGGCTTCACTCTTCGTGTTGTTGCTTCGCAAAATACACCAAAATACGCAAATATCTGTGGTCGTTTCTGCGCCTATTGTCTGGGTTGGGTTAGAGTGTTTGCGAGGGATAGTTCTCTTTGATGGCTATCCATGGTACCTCGCGGGTGCTGTTGTATTGGATTGGCCTCTTATTTCTATCGTTACAATTGGTGGTGTTTGGCTTGCAAGTTTTCTTGTGTTAGCGATTGCTGGACTTCTTGCAACGATTAAACAAGTACGTTGGTGGACGTCGACTGCAGTTGGTTGTGTAATTTTAGTTCTGTGCCTTCATAGGTTTGGATATGATTTCATCGAGCGTGAAAGCAGTGTGTTAAACGTTGCTGTGATTCAAACAAATGTTCTACAGTCAAACAAAGTTGCTTGGAGTTGGCATCGGCAGCAAGAAGATGTTGCCAAAGCAATTGAATTGACGTATCAAGCGGTTGCGCAAGACCCAAAACCAGAGATTGTTATTTGGCCAGAGACAATGTTGCCCGGTTCAGGTTTTGAAACAGGAAGGGAACAATTTGAACCCTGGGATGAGGAATTTCTTCCACTCTGGTATTGGGCAGAAGTGCTTCGTGTAACAGCAAATAAAATCGATACGCCAATTCTTGTTGGGGCGCAGACATGGTTTGATATAACTATTATCAAAGAGCCGAACTCGCTTCGAGTAGAAACGGGTAAACAATTTAATTCAGCAGTGCTTGTTTTTCCAGATGGGCATACGCAGCGGTACGACAAAACTTTTCTTACACCTTTTGGCGAGAAAATCCCATATTTGAGTGTGGTTCCAGCACTGCAAGATTGGGTTCGAGATACGTTTGGCGCGGCAATGCTCTTTGATTTACACGTAGGCGGGGGACCAGAACGATTCGCGCTTCCTGTTATTCCAAAGAGTGGAGAAGGAGCAGTAACCACATTCGCAACACCAATATGTTTTGAAGATACTGTCCCGAGTGTAGTAAGAGAATTGGTTTGGGAGAATGGAAGACGAAAGTCGGAATTTCTTGTAAATCTGAGTAATGACGGTTGGTTTGGCGACGACACCATCGCACATCAACAGCACGTTCGTGAAGCAAGGATGCGATGTCTAGAAAATAGAACGCCAATGATTCGCGCAGCAAATACAGGTATAAGTTGTTACATTAATATTTTTGGCAAAGTGGTCAGAGAACTGCCATCGCTAGAGTCAGGAATCCTTCAAATAGAGATCCGTCCAGGTCTACAAAGACCTATTAGTAGAATTATTGGGGATTTGGTAGCATGGCTTTCCTTGATTGGCAGTATCCTGCTCGTTATAAATGCATTCATTAGACGGAGTAAAGAACATGATGAAATTGCTACTTAGCGCTGCTGGACTTTTGGCGGTAATTGCTTGTGGTCCTGATCCAGTAAAACGTGCGAGCGAAGCACCATGGAGTTCTAAGAATAAATCAGCAATGACGATGAACGAATATTCAAGTTCGTCAAATAAACCTTCACTAGTTGATGGGGATACCGTGAAGCATGATGCTTTGAGTCGGTTACTTCAAAATACAGAGTCTAGTGATCCAAGGTTACGTGCAAATGCAATCGAAGCACTTAAATACTCGCAAGAGAACGTACTAGAAAAAGCGGTGCAGTTAGCTCTTGGTGATGAGAATAGAGGAGTTCGTTTTGTTGCAGCGATGATGATTGGAGAAAACAAACTGTGCAACCTCGTTATGTTGCTGGAACCGCTTCTGCTCGATCCGTCAGAATCTGTTCAGATAGCAGCATTGTTTTCTATTTATATATGCGGCGGACAAGTTGACTTGAACCCAATTGCCAGTTTGCTCCAAAGTCCAAACCCAGAATTAAGAGGGAATGCTGCGATGGTTCTTGGAAAGATGAAAAACAAATCAGCTACTTACATGATTAGAGATGCTCTGAAAACACCACAAGAAACAACAACACCAATTCGCAGGCGTCTCATTAATTTGCAAATGGCCGAGGCATTAGTTCTACTTGGAGAACGTAACGAAATGGAGGTCATTAGAGCAGCTATTTTTAGTTCTGTTCAAGAGGCGGAAGTTACGGCGCTAGCTTGTCAGATTGCAGGGCGGTTGCACGATTATGAAGTCGTATCTACACTCGAAAGTATCACCATGTCTCCTAATCGGTATCCTGATGAGATCCGTCTTGTAGCAGCGACTGCACTTGCTGAAATTGCTCCAAACAGGATGCCTTTAGATATTGTCTTGCAATTCTCAGCAAACCAATCATCGAGTATCCGGTCGCAATGTGCTACTGCTCTTGGAGTGCAGGGAAATCAGCTCTCTCTTGGGCCACTTGCTCTGATGCTTCAAGACGATGACCCATTTGTGCAAATTTCGGCCGCTGGGGCTATTCTGCGTATCGATAATGGCGATTCTATGGCAATTGTGGATTGACAATAGCGCTCGGTCGGGGTAAAACTACCTAATACCCAGAGTAGTATTTGGGTCATTTCAATCATCTGGCAAAAGTATGCTAGAAAAAAAGTTACACCAACGCTGAAGTAAGAGGTTTACTCGTGCATATTTTGACAAAAATTTTCATCGTCCTCGTCGCACTGCTTGCGGTTGCTATGGTTCCCCTTATAGCAACGTACACTGCAAACGAAAATAGTTACAAGGCTATGTATCACGCTTCAAATGATCAAAAACTACTCGCAATCACTCGTGCAACTGAAGCAGAACAAGCGATTGTGTCTCAGCAGTTGAAACTACAACAGGAAGTTGATTCAAGACAATCGACAATTGGAACCCTGCGTAGCAATCAAGCGAGTACCCGAGCTACTATTGAAAAACTCAACAGCCAATTACGAGAACTTCAAGTACAACTCGATCAGTCCAATGCGAATCTTCAAGCACTCTCAAGTGCGAGCCAGGTAAATAGCGAGTTGAAGGAACGATTTGTTGATGAAAATTACGCCTTGAGAGAGAAGTTGATTAAAGGCAATCGACAAGTCATGGAAATGGAAGACCAACTTGAGCAAGCCCAATATGAGGCTGACGAGGCAGAGCGAGCAAAACGCAAAGCAACCGAAGAACGTCTATTGATGGAAAATCAACTCGATAAACTTTTAGCAAAGTACGATGCGTACGTAGCTAAATTTGGCGAACTTGAAGCAGTTGCAGTTGTTGATTCAGGAATTGCTCCAGACAAAACACTCTCTTCAACAGTCTTAACGGTCTCACGTTCGGACGATGACACCCTTGTTGAGATTAATAGCGGCTCAAGAGATGGCGTTCAGAAGGGGTGGATAATGACTGTCGGTAATGATGGGACATTCCTTGGACGGCTGCAAATTCAACAAGTTGATATCAACCGATCAATTGGCCGAGTAACGCTCGAAGATCCAGAACGCGGTCTTGTCGTTGCTGGCTCAATGGCTTATTCTGTAAAAGGACGCAATTGATCATGGTACAAACGGATGCACAAACGCCAACGAGGTCTGCGGTACCTGATGTATTTACCGTATTGCTCGTAGTTGCCACGCTATTGCTAGCAAGTGGTGTTGCGTGGATGGTATTAGTCAATACCGAGCATTCCTCAACAGAAGGCCGCACTGACGGCGGCCCGATTGTCTTGGTTGATAAATAATCAAGAGTTGTATGCGCTCGCTCAATTTCCCGTATCATCTCAGTATGCCGTTGAAATGATTCTTCGGATTATTGAAGTGTAGTAGTGAGGAGTATACAAAGTGTTTGATAAATTACTGAGTTGGTTTAGCGTTGATATGGGCATTGACCTTGGTACATGTAATACTCTTGTATGTGCTAGGGGTGAGGGTGTCGTCTTAGATGAGCCATCGGTGGTAGCGGTAAAGCGTGGGACGAATCGCGTTCTCAATAATGGAAATGCTGTTGGGTTTAGTGCGAAGGAAATGCTCGGGAAAACACCCGGTTCGATTACTGCAATCCGTCCTTTAAAGGATGGCGTTATTAGCGATTTTGAAATTACTGAAGCGATGTTGAGTTACTTTATTCGTAAAGTCAGCGGCAAGGGACGAGTAATTGGTCCTCGAGTAGTAATTGCTGTACCCTCTGGTATTACCGCAGTTGAAAAACGGGCTGTCCTTGATTCAGCCGAACGAGCAGGAGCACGGCGAGTGTATCTTGTTGAAGAACCCATGGCTGCTGGCATTGGTGCGGGGCTTCCAATTGCAGAACCAACGGCATCGATGATTGTTGATATTGGAGGAGGCACAACAGAAGTTGCAATCATGTCCCTTGGCGATATTGCAACGTGCGAATCGATTCGTGTTGCAGGCGATGACTTCGACGAATCTATCATCACTTATATGAAGAAAAACCATGGTCTAACCATTGGCGAACAAACTGCCGAACGAATTAAAATCGAAGTTGGCTCTGCAGCTCCAATGGAAAAAGAAACAACTATAGATGTGCGTGGCCGCGACAACATTACTGGTATGCCAGACAAAAAGACTGTAAAAAGTGAAGAAATTCGTGAAGCGATGGCTGAGCCCATTGAGAACATCATTGATGTTGTAAAGCGAACTCTTGAACGTGCTGAGCCAGAATTATCTGCTGATCTCGTTGAAAATGGAATTTGGATTGCTGGTGGAGGTGCTCTCTTGCGAGGCATTGATGTTGTGATTTCTGAAGCAACTGGCTTGGACGTTTCAATTGCAAACGAGCCGCTGACGTGCGTCGCGCAAGGAACAAGTATTTATCTTGAGAACCTTGAACTATGGAAAGCAGTACTCGAATCCGACATGGATGATTGATAGGATTATGTTGCGCTATTGAATCGTGAGCAACTATGGAACATTTCGTAATCGCGCTAAAGCATTGTCAATGGCAATTGTTATCACTGTTGTGTTTGCGATGCTTCCAGTATCTTTGTTAGGGTGGACTTCTGATGTTTCAGATTTAGTACGTGTTCCAGTGACCCCAATTTCACACGTTGGGATGATGATAAAAAGTTGGGTTCGACCGGCAATTGAACCCTCTGATTTGCCAACAGATGAGCAAGAGCGTAATAAGTTGGCAGTTGCAGAGCGCGATCACTACAGACAGTTGTACCATTCGCAGATGCTTCGTGCTGAAGAACTTGCAGATCAACTCCGAATTCTGCAATTACTTCCCAAGTCCGCCTTGAGAAACCCTGCTCCACCACTTGTTGTACAACTCGATTTGACTGGCATCAAGCCAAACGATGATTCTAGTATTGTGGAGTTGAAATTATCACGCGGTGTTTCTAAACGAATTCTTGATGGCGATATCGCTATTGTTGGGAGAGATATCGTTGGAAGAATTGTGAGAGTTAGTATGACACGTGTCGAACTTCTGCCAACAACCCACAAAGAATCTGGATATGTAAAAGCAGGCATCGTTCCTGCGCACCCTTTGCAGGGAAATAGGCATCCACATCTATCGAAAACACATTTGAAGCCAACAAGCGAAGGCTTATTAGCTGGTGATATATCTTTAAATGTAGAAGTGCAAGAAGGTGATTTAGTGGTGCTTGATGATCCTGTATGGTCAGTTTCAGGAAATGGTTTGGTCCTAGGTGTCATTACGAGTATTTATTCGATGGATGAAGCACCGCTGAGAAAAGTTGTTGAGGTGACACCTAGGCAACGAGCTCGAGATCACGATCGAGTTGTTGTTCTTGGTTCTGGTGAAGTGGACAAAAAATGAACGTTATCGTTGTCATCCTTGCCTCAATTCTTGCATTAGCATTCGATTCTAGTTTTGCTGGTATTTTTACATTGCGGTCTACTGGCTCAATAACTCCACAAGCAATGCCCTGCCTAGTTGTTTTCATAGCACTTTTTGCACCAGAAACAATGGCACTCTTTGTAGCGCTCTGCCTTGGTATTCTGGTGGACCTTTCACCGGGGCACGGGCAACTTGGAGGGGGTGCACACCTCATTGGACCAAATGCACTAGGATTTTTTGTTACGACGTTGCTTATTCTTAGGGTAAGAAACGTGGTTTTCCGGCGACGAATTATGACAATTGCTTTTTTTGCTGCGGGAGCGGTCATTGTTACTGCAGCGGTTCAGGCATTTGTGCTCATTACACGCAGTTTTATGCCATGGAATCCAGCCCTTGCTGGTGGAGGGTTTGAAGAATTAGTAAAACTTTTTGGAATAGCGATCTATACGGGACTGTTGGCCGTACCACTTGGGTGGTGTTTATTGTCAACTATTGGAGTTTGGAAATTCCATTCACCAACAGGTCGAAGAGCAACTTGGAGATAATACGAACATGTCCACGTGGTATATCAAAGATGCATATCAAGAATCTCTTGCGCCATTGTCCGATTTACGGGCTACGTTTGAGCAGCGGACAGGAGGGCTTACGACGCTTGAACGTTTGACGCAACAGATGGGCTGTGCGCCTTCCGGTTTTCTTTGCGATGACGAATTGCGAGCGGCAATGATTGCCCACCGTACTGGTCTCAAGCACGTTGAAGGACAAGAGCCAACACCCGTTGAGCACCCTTCAATAAAAACACCTTGGGATATTTTGAATTACTTACCAGAGTTATTGGTACGCGATCTTCAGCATGCAGAGCCACTTGGCGGCGATTGTGACGCTCAGTGCTATGGAGATTTTCATATCGACTTACACCACTCTGCACAATTGTTACCTGGCGTTGTCTTGGATGCAAGCAAAGGTGCAATTCGCATTGAGGAGGGTGCAGTCATTCGACCAAATGCAGTGCTCTGTGGTCCTTGCTGGGTAGGCAAACATTGCACGATTACGGATGGAGCACTGATTAAGTCGAATACAGTTTTTGGCCCATATTGCAAAGTTGGTGGCGAAATCGGAGGTACGATTTTTCAGGGATATTCGAACAAATCTCACGACGGACATCTCGGCGACAGTGTTGTTGGCGAGTGGGTTAACTTTGGAGCTGGAACAACGAATTCGAACTTGCTCAATACCTACGGCGATGTGATTTTGACTGACTTATCAGGGAAACGGCATAAAACAGGCAGGCAGTTTGTAGGTTGTTTTGTTGGTGATCATGTGAAGTTTGCAATCAGTTCAAGAATTATGACTGGAACCTTTATTGGGACAGGTGCGATGGTCGCAACGAGTGCTGTTGCTCCTTCTCCAACTCATCGTTTTTCCTGGCTTACAGATGCAGGTCAACGCTCATACCGCATCGACAAATTCCTTAATGTTGCAAGAACGGTAATGGGACGACGTGATAAGGAGCTAGACGAGACAACAGAATCTGTGCTGAGAAAATTGGCTGACGCGTAATGCCTTCTTTATACATCATTGATGGGCACGCACAATTTTTTCGTGCGTACTACGCGATACGAACTCCGATGAGCAGCCCCGCAACTGGTGAGCCGACAAACATGGTGTATGGATTCACGTCTATGTTGCTAAAGTTGCTTCGCGACGAAAATCCAGATCACCTTGCAGTTGTGATTGATGTTGCCAGTGACGATGAATCTTTTCGTACTGAAATTGACCCTGAATACAAAGCAAACCGAGAACCGCCGCCTGATGACTTTGGAAGCCAATTGGATAGATGCTTAGAGATTCTGGAAGTACTTGAAATTCCGATTTTGGGAGAACCAGTTGTTGAGGCGGATGATGTTATTGCGTCACTCGTAAAACGGGTTCGTAAAGAACAACCTGAGATGGACATTCGAATTATCTCGCGCGACAAAGATTTGACACAATTGATTGATGAACGAGTAGAACTTTTTGATGCGCACAAGGAAGCAACGGTTTCTCCAGATGATGTTTTTAAAACTCCCAATATGAATATTCCGCCATCGATGGTTGCAGACATTCTTGCGTTGATGGGGGATTCGAGTGATAACATTCCTGGAGTTATTGGAATTGGTCCTAAAACAGCAGCAAAGTTGATTTTAGAATTTGGTTCAATTGCTGGAATCTACGAGAATATTGATAAGATAAAAGGAAAGCGAAAAGAAAATTTGCTAGCAGGAAGAGAGCAACTTAAAACTAGCCGAATCCTTGTAACTCTGAAAGACGATGTCGAGTTTGATTTTGACCTCAAGGAAGCTGTTTCGGATTGTACAAAGTGGAATGTGCCCGAGATTACTACAATCTTCAAGGGCTTGGGATTTAATCGTTTTCCTGATGACGTAAAACGACTTGCAAAGGGTGTTGTTGAAACTAAAGAAACCAAAGAGACTGTGCAAGAAACCCCGCAAAAAAAATCAAAACCAATTATTGGTGGGTTGTTTGACATGGGGCCTGATCGAAGCCACCCAGCCTATAACGCAGGATATGTACTCGTTGACACAAGGAAAAAACTTGACACGCTTGTTAAAAGTTGTAGTAATGCGAAAATTATTGCAGTTGATACCGAAACAACAGGCCTGAACCCGATGACGGCAAAACTTTGCGGCATCTCGATTTCGCTCGGCGAAGGTGACGGCGCATACATCCCAACAATGTGCCCTGA
>PVBE010760082.1_pt1 | contig 36285 bp, 27 predicted proteins | sample 1631181 | NCBI WGS metagenome assembly PVBE01 (sample SAMN08397723, study PRJNA350692) | Marine metagenome, whole genome shotgun sequencing project. | isolation source: water | place: Pacific Ocean | collected 2012-04
CCGTCGTCGTCGGTACCGTTATCGATCAAAACATGGAAGACCAGGTCAGAGTGACGGTTGTCGCTACGGGGATAGGTAGCGACGGGCGCAGCAAAGACGAAGGCATTTCGCTGATCGCAAGACCGCAAGAGCCGGAACCCGACTACAAAGTCTTGGAGCGGCCGACCGTGATTAGAAACAAACCAGAAATGGCGCAGGCCAAGGACGAGAAGATGGTCGACCCTGACCATCTAGACATCCCGGCATTTTTGCGCCGGCAGGCCGATTAAGAAGAGGCGACGCGCTATTCGTAGATGAAGTTCGTGTAACGGCCGATTGGTCTGGCGCGACCGTTGCCGAGTTGTTCCTCGGTTTTAAGCATTGGTCGTGTTTCGCCGAAGACCTGATTATGTGGTACTATCGCCGCAAAATCTGCCTTGCTTAGGGGGAAGCGGGGGGAAATGATCAAGCAACGCACGCTTAAGAACGTCATCCGTGCTACAGGGGTTGGGCTTCATACCGGAAGAAAGGTCTTCTTGACCCTGCGCCCGGCCGCGCCTGATACCGGTATCGTCTTCAGGCGAACCGACCTGGAGCCACCCGTCGAGATTCCGGCCCGCGCGGAGTTTGTCGGCGATACAAGCTTGTCCACAAGCTTATCGCGCTACGGGAAGCGTATTGCGACGGTCGAGCATCTGCTGTCCGCCTTTGCCGGTCTCGGGATAGATAACGCATACGTCGATGTCAGTGCCGCAGAAGTCCCCATTATGGACGGTAGCGCAGGCCCGTTTGTGTTCCTTATTCAATCGGCCGGGTTTGAGGAGCAAGCGGCGGCAAAACGATTTATTCGAATCAAACGAACCCTCGAGATCGAAGACGGAGACAAGCGCGCCCGCTTTGAGCCTTTCGATGGTTTCAAGGTTTCTTTCGCAATCGAATTCGAGCACCCGTTCTTTCAGCAAAGCAGCAAGCACGCGGAAATTGATTTTTCGACAACGTCGTTCGTAAAGGAAGTGAGTCGTGCGCGGACGTTTGGGTTTATGCGGGACGTTGAACTTCTCCGCGAGCGAAACCTCGCATTGGGTGGAAGCTTAGACAATGCGGTTGTTGTCGACGATTACCGCGTGCTTAACGAAGATGGCTTACGCTACGAAGACGAGTTTGTTAAACACAAAATACTCGATGCAATTGGTGATCTCTATTTGCTCGGCAACAGCTTGATTGGATCGTTTCACGGGCACAAATCCGGGCACGAATTGAATAACCGACTTCTCAGAAAACTGCTAGAAAACAAAGAAGCATGGGAATTGGTATCGTTCAAGAACGAAAGCGCGGCGCCGATATCGTTCATGCAACCGATGCCGGCAAATTAGCGGCGACCTCAAAGATCGCGTGATTTTTATCGTTTGCGCAATTCCGTCAGGCGTAGTAGCGCCTCCCGCAGCACCGGGTCCTTCACTGACTCGGCCTGACGTTTAACCCCTTCCGCTGCGCCTCTGCTCAAAGGGCTTTGCGGCGGGCGTACGTCTGGCTGCCGCGGGGTGTCGGATTTGGCCACTTTCACCCGAATGGCTTCAATTTCGGGAAATGCGGTGTTTTCGTGCATTCGCCGGCGCAAATCCGGGATCTGGTAGCGTAATTTGGCAGCCCAGGCCGGCGAATCTGCCACGAGCACGAGATTGCCGTCACGAACCACCGCGACCCGAATGTGGCTCTGTACGGGTTCGTCGAGTAGGCGTTTTATACGGAGATCGAGGTCTCGATGTTCTGCGGCCTGACGGAATAATTGCCGTAGAATCGAGTTTTGGGTGACAATAGCGTCAAGTCTAGTGGGGGATGACATACGGAGCGTTTCGATTCTCTAGGGTTGAGTGTAACCCGAAGGGGGTTGTTGCGGTACCGAAAAGCCATGGAACTCGTACTCATTTCGAAATCCAAAGGCGCCTTGGGTCGAGCGCGGATCCGGTTTGCGGGCCTTTTGATCGCGTTGCTCTTGCTCGCCGGGGCCGCCAGTGGCGTGGCTTATTGGGGATACCTGCGAGGAGCCGATTCGATCACGAACGCGATGTTGACCGACCCTCAATTCGCGGCATCATTTTGGCAGCGGGAACTGGTCGCGCAGCGCAAGCTCATCAGCAGCATTCGCCTCGATGCGCAGTCTAATCTGAGTACCCTCGCGATCCGGGCCGGTAGTCTCCAAGCGCACGTAACGCGCCTAGATGCCCTGGCCGAACGGCTCGTCTCGGTCGCAGATCTCGATCCCGCTGAATTCGGGTTGTCGGAAGTGCCGGCCATTGGTGGCCCGGTGCCCGATAATTTCGTACCGCCCGAATGGGATTCCTTAATCGTCAATCTGGAAGTCCTGGGCGCGGACCTCGCGATGCGTGAAGATCGGCTCGATGCCTTGGAAGCCCTCATTTTCGACCGTCGACTTCGCGACGATATGCACCCGGACGGTCGGCCAATCGAAGACGGTTGGATCTCTTCCGCCTTTGGTTTTCGCACGCATCCCGTGACCGGCATAAAAGAATTCCACAGCGGCATCGATTTCGCTGGCAGACAGGGATTGGAGGTCCGTTCGATCGGCGCCGGAATCGTGACATGGTCGGGAAAACGTTGGGGATACGGACATATGGTCGAGATCAACCATGGTAACGGATACGTTACTCGTTATGCGCATAATAAGAAAAATCTGGTTGATATCGGAGACAGGGTGGACAAAGACGGAATCATTGCGTTGCTGGGTTCTTCTGGCAGATCGACCGGCCCCCACGTCCATTTCGAAGTTCTGCGCGACGGTAAAGTCGTCAATCCCTGGAAGTTCATCAGTCAAGCCGCATCCCGCTGATCCTCCCCGGGTCCTGTCCCGGCTCATTCGACTGAATTTGTTACACTAGCGACAATTCCGGGCTACTCTTTCTTCGAACTCGGAACCGTACCGATAGTCACAACCTACGCGCGTCTCGCAAGGCGCCTTCAACATGCCGAAACGCACAGGCATGAGTACGAACCACCCGGCTACTTGGTTGTTGATCACTTCGGGCGGCGGAGACAGAGAAATGAAACTTGAATCGAGACCCGTATGAGTGCCAACCCCCTTAAATTGTCGCAAAAGCTGGTCCGCTCGGTATTCGGAAGCCGCAACGACCGGTTCCTCAAAAAGCTCGGAAAATCCGTCAACGGAATCGCCGAACTCGAAGCCGAGTACGCGGCGTTTTCCGATGAGCGCTTAGCGCAGAAGACCCAGGAGTTCAGGTCGCGACTCGACAAAGGGGAGACCCTCGACGACCTACTACCGGAAGCTTTTGCCGTCGTTCGTGAAGCCGGGAAGAGGACGGTGGATATGCGTCATTTCGACGTTCAAATGCTTGGCGGCATGGTGTTGCATCAGGGCAAAATTGCCGAAATGCGAACCGGAGAAGGCAAAACTCTCGTCGCCACGCTCGCAGCATATCTTAACGCGTTACCGAAACGCGGTGTTCACGTCATTACGGTGAACGACTACTTGGCGAAACGTGATGCCGAATGGATGGGGAGGCTTTATTCCTTTTTGGATCTCCGTGTCGGGGTCGTACTGTCGGGACTGGATCCTGAGGAGCGCAAGGACGCCTATGCGGCAGATATCACCTACGGTACGAACAATGAGTTCGGGTTCGATTACCTGCGCGACAACATGGCCTTCACCAAGGAGCAACGGGTACAGCGCGAACTTGTCTACGCTATCGTCGACGAAGTCGATTCCATCTTAATCGACGAAGCGCGTACTCCGCTCATTATTTCCGGGCCAACCGACGACCGCAGCGAAATCTACGTCAAAATCGATAAGATCGTCCCAAAATTGTCGCAGCAAAAGGAGGAAGACGGAGAAGGGGACTACTCGGTAGATGAGAAATCGCGGCAAGTTTTGTTGACGGAGGATGGGCACGAGCACGTGGAACTGCTGTTGGCGAAGATCGGCCTGTTGGCCGAGGGTGAGAGTCTGTACAGCGCCGCCAACATATTGCTGATGCATCACGTTAATGCGTCGTTGCGCGCCCACGCGCTATTTCAGCGCGACGTCGATTATGTCGTCGCGAACGGGGAGATCGTGATCGTGGATGAGTTTACCGGGCGGACGATGCCCGGTAGGCGTTGGTCCGAGGGTCTTCACCAGGCGGTCGAGGCCAAGGAAGGCGTATCGATTCAGCAGGAGAACCAAACGCTGGCTTCGATTACCTATCAAAATTATTTTCGCTTATACGACAAACTCTCGGGCATGACGGGAACGGCAGATACAGAAGCATACGAGTTTCAGCAGATTTACGGTCTCGAGGTGGTCGTGGCGCCTACGCACAAAGAAATGATCCGCGAAGACCTCGGGGATGTGATATTTCTCACGGCTGGCGAAAAGTACGCCGCGATTATCGAAGACATCAAAGAGTGCGTCGAGTCGGGTCCGCCGGTGTTGGTCGGGACTGCATCGATCGAAAGTTCCGAGCATCTGTCCGAACTGCTCAGCAAGGAGAAGCTCAAGCATCAGGTTTTGAATGCCAAATTTCATGAGAAAGAAGCGCAGATCATTGCGCAGGCGGGGCGTCCAGGGACCGTCACGGTTGCGACCAATATGGCCGGGCGCGGAACCGATATCGTACTCGGCGGTGGGCTCGAGGCCGAATTGGCCGGTCTCGATGACGCCGGCGAGGAGCAGGTTTCCGTGGCGAGAGCCGATTGGCAAGAACGCCACGATACTGTGCTCTCGGCAGGCGGGCTGCATATCGTCGGAACAGAGAGGCATGAGTCAAGGCGCATCGATAATCAATTGCGTGGCCGGTCGGGCCGACAGGGCGACCCCGGCTCCAGCCGATTCTATCTGTCTCTCGAAGACAACCTGATGCGAATATTCGCCTCGGAACGAGTTGCTACCTTAATGCAGAAGTTGGGTATGGAAGAAGGCGAGGCTATCGAGCACCCGTGGGTCACTAAAGCGATCGAGAACGCGCAGCGGAAAGTCGAAGGACGCAATTTCGATATTAGAAAGCAGCTACTTGAGTTTGACGATGTAGCCAACGATCAGCGAAAACACGTCTACGAGCAGCGCCGCGAATTGATGGAGGCGGGCGACGTCGCGGAGAACATCAAGGGTATTCGTCATGATGTGGTGAACGAATTCATCGACGCGTATATCCCTCCGCAAAGTATCGACGAAAACTGGGATATCGAAGGTCTTACTTTAGCTGTACACCAGGAGTTTGGCAGGAAATTCGAGATCGGTGAATGGCTCGAATCGGAACCGACTTTAGACGAAGAGGGATTGCGCGACCGCATCTTAGAGAAGATCGAAACCGCATACTCGGAGAAGGAAGAACTCGCGGGCGCCGACGTTCTCCGCCAATTCGAAAAGGCCATCATGCTGCAGGTGCTTGACGGTCATTGGAAAGAGCATCTAGCGGCGATGGACCATCTGCGACAGGGAATTCATCTTCGGGGGTTCGCGCAAAAGAATCCGAAACAGGAATATAAACGTGAAGCTTTCGAAATGTTCGCGCGGATGCTGCAGGAAATAATGCGAGACGTAATCGGCGTTTTGTCCAAGGTCGAAGTGAAGGCGCGCGACGATATCGAAGCAGTCGAGGAACAGCGTCGGCAGGATGAATCCTCGATGCAATATCAGCACCAGTCACCACAAAATGCGCTGGCGGGCGATGAGCCAGAGAAGGCACCGCAGAAATCCCCCTTCGTCAGAAAGGGTAAGAAGATCGGTAGAAACGAACCGTGCCCCTGCGGATCAGGAAAGAAGTACAAACATTGTCACGGAAAATTGGACTGACCGCGGAGAGCCTTGATTGAAGGCCGAGTTCGCTGAAGTAGACCAGCCGCTGGCCATCGACGGCGTACGCTTGGCTTCCGCAGCGGCGGGGATCCGCAGCGTGGGGCGCGACGATTTGGCACTGGTAGAACTTTGCCCGAAAGCGGAAACAACCGCGGTATTTACCCAAAATAAGTTCTGTGCAGCTCCGGTGATTGTAGCTCGTGAGCACATCGCCACTGCCAGGCCTAGGTTTCTCCTTTTCAATTCCGGAAACGCGAATGCCGGGACCGGCGCGAAAGGCGTTGCCGACGCGCGCGCGATAGTCGCCGAGCTCGCGCGTATTGCCGGTTGCTCCGATCACGAAGTGCTACCGTTTTCGACCGGTGTCATCGGCGAACGCTTGGATTGTGCCAAGATCATCGCTGTGGTCCCGGAGTTGTTTGCCGGCTTGGCTTCCAAGCGGTGGCAGGATGCCGCTACGGCAATAATGACGACCGACACGGTTGCAAAATATTGTTCGGTGCGGGTTACGATCGACGGCGTCAGCTATTCGATCACGGGTATGGCCAAAGGGTCGGGCATGATCCATCCGAACATGGCGACAATGTTGGCCTTCATCGCGACCGACGCCGACGTGGAGGCAGAACTTCTTAAAGGCGTTTTGACTGATTGTGTGAATCAGTCATTCAATCGAATCACTGTCGATGGCGACACCTCGACCAACGACGCCTGTGTTCTCGCTGCGACCAAACGGGTTTCGGACGGGCAGTCGTTGACTCCGCGGCATTCTCATTGGTCTGCGGTAATCGGCGGTATCAGTAGAGTCTGCCAGCGTCTTGCGAGATCGATCGTGCGCGATGGAGAGGGCGCGACGAAATTTGTCGAAATCTCGGTAGAAAGCGCATCGGAGACGGATAGTCTCGCGGTCGCCAATACCGTCGCGCAATCGCCGTTGGTAAAAACGGCGCTGTTCGCGGGCGATCCGAATTGGGGAAGGATCCTTGCAGCGGTTGGTCGAGCCCCGGTTAGTGCTATGGAAGTACGGGATGTTTCAATTTGGCTGGGCGATTATCAAATCGTCGAGAACGGCGAACCGATCGAAGGGTATGACGAACCCGTGGCTGCAGAAATCATGGCGCAAGAAGATATCGTTTTGCACATAGCGATCGGAAACGGTAGCGTCGGCGCCAGCGTCTGGACTTGCGATTTGTCGTACGAATACGTTCGAATAAATGCGGAATACCGTTCCTGATAGCCGGAATCGCCGTTGCTGAACGACCGATTTTTCTTTCAGGTTCCTCGTCGGCACATTCCGTTCCAGGCGGTAGGGGCAAGCCGTGGTAATTAATTTACCCGGAGCTCCTGTCGAGGTCGTAGCCGGTGTACTTCGGCGGGCCGACCGCAGGGTCCTCATTTGCTTGCGGCCGCGCCACCTCGATCACGGTGGTCTGTGGGAGTTTCCAGGGGGTAAACGCGAACACGGCGAAGGTCGATATGCTGCTTTGGCGCGAGAACTGAAAGAAGAACTCAATATCGAGATTACGTGCGGGGTTCCGTTGGTACGTGTGACGCATGACTATCACGACAAGATCATCGACCTGGACGTTTGGGAGATTTCGATCTGGGGGGGTCAGGAAAAGGGTTTGATGGGTCAGCGCATCCAGTGGGTGTCCCCGCGCGAACTGCACCGCTACGACTTTCCTGCTGCCAACGGCGCGGTCGTCGATGCGTTGAATCGGTATTAGGTTCGATCGCGGCGGCTAATACTGCCCCTAAAACCCACAACATTGCAGTTCAAAAGATATTGATTCCTGCACTTGCGTTGGTCGCGCTGCCGTATCCGGCTGCCTAAAAAAGCGAATCACGAAACGATGCTTCCCGCCGCTTATTTCAGGAAACGTGTCGAGAGTGTCATTCAGAGACAACCTGATTAGTTGGCACTGCGAAGCAGGCTCGAGTTGCTGCTGATAAAGCCCGTTTTCAGCAGAGACCTGTCGAGGCGTCGAGCTTTGGCGCATCAGCTCCAGAACCTGCACGACCGAACTATTCACGATATTAAGGTCGGACAACCAGTGCTCAAAGTGCGCGGCTCGCTCCTGTGATGGGATAGAAAGCCAACGGTGGAAGGCCGGCAGATCAAAATTGCAGGCGCCTCCCGGGATTGCAATCCGCTGCTTCACTTGACCGATGAGTTCATCTCCACGAATCGTTGCACCGGGGTGGCAGTCGCGGGATTTCAGCCGCGAGACGAGGGGGGCGACGGCGGCCACAACATCTTCGAGCGCCGTTTGCTCGACCCCAGGATTGCCTCGCAGCGAGGAGATTTTGGACAAATGACGCTCGAGTTCCTTGATCAATTCGCCTTTGATATCGGCTCGCGTGAGCAAGTCGCTTACTTCGAGTATTCCGACAATCGCGGCCCGGGCGTGCCACTGCGTATCGCCTTCCAGCCCATCTGTGATAGCGTCGAATAGATGTTCCAGCCGCAGGCAGTTGCGGACCCGCTCATTCAGCGGCTGTTCGTATACCGTAAAGGTATCAACCTCCGGAAACAGGGTACTTTGCGCTCCGCTGCCCGTGCTTTGCATTCGACTGATGCTCTTGCTTTAGTTTGTCTGCGATTTTTGAGTATTCTGCGTGGAGGGCTTCAACCTGCGCCCTCAGTTCTTGTACGGGAGCCGCGTTTTCGATGACGTCGTCGGCGAGTTCCAACCGCACTTCGCGCGTAGCCTGGCTACGCATAATTGCTTCGACTTGTATGCGTGTCAACTTGTCTCGTTTCATCACCCGCGTTATCTGCATCTCGGTCGGGCAGTCAATCACGAGAATGCGATCTACGTTTTTGTAGCCGCCTCGCTCGACTAAGAGCGGGACGCAGAGAATGCAGTAGGGTGATTCAACGGCCGACAAGTGGTCGCTTATCCGCGCCCGGATCCGTGGATGGAGAATTGCTTCGAGCCGGGCGCGCTCGCCGTCATTTTCGAACACCTTTTGCCGTAGTTTGCTGCGATCGATGGACCCGTCGGTATTCAGAATGTCGGGGCCGAACGCCGAGACGACTTCCCCCAAGCCCGCGGCGCCGGGCGCCACGACTTCCCTCGCTACGATATCGGCGTCGATAATCGGTACCGCCAAACGCTCGAATTCACGACAGACGGCCGATTTGCCGGCCCCGATTCCGCCGGTTAAGCCGACTACGAATTCGCCGCTCACAGCGGGCCGGAGCCGTAAAGAAATCGCCCGGCGATCTCGTCGCCCCACAACAGTGCGATCCACCCTGCGACCGCCAGGTAAGGACCAAACGGGATCGGTTTCGACCGGTCGTGGGACCAGAACACCATTAGCGCAACGCCAAAGCATGCTCCCACGACAGAAGAGATGACGACTATTACCGGTAACACCTGCCAGCCGAGCCAGGCTCCCAGGAGGGCAAGAAGCTTGAAGTCGCCGTAACCCATCCCATCTTTACCCGTTGCGAGTTTGAAACCCCAGAACACGATCCATAGAGCAAGGTAGCCGAAAATTGCACCGAACACCGCATCTGCCAAACCCACGAAAACACCGAAACAATTCGCTAGCAGCCCGGCCCATAACAGCGGCTGCGTAATCGCGTCAGGAAGCAGTTGCGTATCGACGTCGATCGCGGCAAGAGCGATCAGAGCCCAGGATAGCGCCAAAGCACACGCCGCGGCGGCGCCAAAACCGAAGTGCATCGCAACGACGACCGCCGCCAAGCCACTCAATGATTCGATCAGCGGGTACCGGATCGAGATAGGCGCTGAGCAACCGCGGCATTTGCCGCCGAGGACGAGGTAACTCAGGATAGGAATATTCTCCAGCGCTGTGATCTGGTGAGCGCAGCTCGGGCAACGCGACCGGGGAACCATGAGATTGAACACCTCGGCCGGCTCTGTGTCTTGCGCGGTTCCGAGCAGTACCGAGCATTCGCTTTTCCACTCGCGTTCCATCATCACCGGCAGGCGGACTATGACAACGTTCAGGAAGCTCCCAACCACGAGTCCCAGCAAGCCGGCGGCGACCGCGAAGAATACTGGCGACGTTTCAAGAAGTTCGATCAAGTAGGTGACCTGCCGATGTCGGTACCGCAACCGTCTCTTGCGGGCCGCGCGCGTGAGCGATCCGGCGAACTCACGCGGCGAACCCTACATTCATCGGGATCCCATCGATCTTTCGTTCGCGATACTTCGAAGGTATCGCCGCAGCCGTTTTGATCAGACCACTTGGCCCATCTTGAATATCGGTAGGTACATGGCGACGACGAGGCCGCCGATAATGACGCCCAGTACGGCCATGATCAATGGTTCCAGCAGGCTTGTCAGCGCATCCACCGCGTCGTCCACTTCTTGTTCATACCAGTCGGCGACTTTACTGAGCATGGAGTCGAGCGCGCCCGATTCTTCGCCGATCGCGACCATCTGAACTACCATGTTGGGGAACAGATTAACATCTCGCATACTGACTTGGAGCTGGGTGCCGGTCGCTATTTCATCGCGCATCTTCAACGTCGCGTCATAGAAAACGCTGTTTCCGCACGCGCCGGCCACCGAGGTCATCGCTTCGACGAGCGGGGTCCCGGCCGCGAACATCGTGGCCAAGGTTCGCGCGAAACGTGCGATGGCGGATTTCTCCAGGATATCGCCGATAACGGGGATCTTCAGCGACAGGCGATCGAGGAAATGAGCAAACCGCAAAGACCGCTTTTTCATCTGGATGATAGCGACCACGGTTCCAATGATTATCCCGAACATCAACCACCAATACTCGACGAACCAATTCGACATCCTGACAACCATAGCCGTCAGCGCGGGCAGATCGGCGCCGAAACCGGAAAACATCTCTTGAAACTGCGGGACCACGAAGATCATCAAGATACACGTGATCACGAATGCGACGGCGATAACCGCGATCGGATAGAAAAGTGCACCCTTAATCTTCGATTTCAGCGCCTCGGTTTTCTCCATGTAGGTTGCGAGTTTGTGGAGAATCTCCTCGAGGATACCGGCGTGTTCAACTGCGGTTACGAGATTCACGTAAAGTTCGTTGAACTGTTGAGGATGCTTACCGAGGGCTTCGTTCAAGGCCGTTCCCGATTCGATATCGCCCTTTACCGTAAGAATGAGGTCCTGCATGGCCTTGTTTTCGTGGCCGCGGCCGACGATCTCGAAGGACTGAACCAGCGGAACGCCGGAGGACATCATCGTCGCCAATTGGCGTGAAAAAACGGTAATGTCTTTGCTCGTGATTTTGCCTCCGGAGGAAAATAACGCTTTGGGCTTTTTCTTGACCTTTAGCGGGTTGACGCCCTGACGGCGCAACGTAGCTTTCACGAGCGAGTCGTTTTTGCCCGACATCTCGCCCTTGACTCTCTTGCCGTGGCGGTCGACGCCTTCCCAGACGAACATGTCTGATTTTACTGCTGCTTCGGCCATGCTTTACTCCAGTGTCACGCGGTTGATTTCCGCGAGGCTGGTGACGCCTGTCCGCGCCTTTGCCAGACCGGATTTGCGGATATCCCAAATCCCTTCCTCCGCCGATTGATCGGCTAGCTGAACGGCATTGGCACCCTCGATAATCAACCGCTTCATTGCATCAGAAATCGGCATGACCTGATAGATTCCACAGCGTCCTTTGTAGCCGCTGGGACAGTCGATACCGCCGTCGCCGGGCGAGAACAGTTTTACACCGGCATCGATTTCCTCCTGGGTGAAGCCTTCATCAAGCAACGCGTCCGGCGGCATTTCCAGCGGTACGCGATAGTCCGGGTGCAAGCGGCGTGCGAGCCGCTGCCCGGTGATCAGGTTGATCGTCGTCGCCACCGCGAACGGTTGAATTCCCATGTCTTGGAGTCGGGTCAAGGTCTGAGGACCGTCATTCGTGTGCAAAGTGGACATCACCATATGGCCGGTCTGCGCGGCCTTGACGCCGATCGAGGCGGTTTCGAGATCACGGATCTCGCCGACGAGGATAATATCCGGGTCCTGGCGCAGAAACGCTTTCAAGGCCTTCGGAAACGTCATCCCCGTGCGTTCGTCGACCTGAACCTGATTGACTCCCGCCAAGTTGATTTCCACCGGATCTTCGGCGGTCGAAATGTTGATTTCCCCCTGGTTCAATATGTTGATACCGGTGTACAACGACACGGTCTTGCCGCTGCCGGTCGGCCCTGTGACCAGGAACATGCCGTAAGGCTTGTGCAAGTTCTTTAAAAATAATTCCTTTTGGAAATCTTCGTAGCCGAGTTGGTCGATCTGCAGCTTCGCGGCATCCGAGTCCAGGATACGCATCACCGACTTTTCTCCGAACAACGTCGGGCAGGTGCTGACGCGAAAATCGATTGACTTGGTTTTTGACAGCTTCAGCTTGATGCGTCCATCCTGCGGAACGCGCCGCTCGGAGACGTCGAGCCTTGACATGACCTTGATTCTAGCTGCGATCTTCGCCGACAGCGCCAACGGAGGTTTGGCGATTTCTTCGAGCACGCCGTCGATGCGAAACCGGACGCGATAACTCTTCTCATAGGGCTCGAAATGCAAGTCCGAAGCACCCTTCTTGATCGCGTCCAGCAACACCTTGTTGACGAAACGGACAACCGGGGCATCATCGATCTCGGAATCGTCCTCCTGCTCGTGTTCGTCTCCGCCGACCTCTAAGTCGTCGAGGTTGTCGAAATCGGAATCTTCGATGTCTCCGAGCCCACCCTCGGCGGCTTCGAGCGAAGCTTGAATCGTCTTGGCGAGTTTGTCTTCCTCGACGACCACCGCGTCGGTGTTGGCGCCGATATGAAACTTGATCTCGTCGAGCGCCTGCAGGTTTGTCGGGTCGGACACCCCGATGTAGACGCGATTGCCTCGCCGGAAAAGGGGAAGTGCATGGTGTTTCTGGATCAACTCCGCGCTGACCAGTTTTACTACTTCGGGGTCGATCTCCATTGCTTCGATGTCGAGGATCGGGACACCGAACTCGTGGGCCGCAGCGTGGGCGATGACTTTGGCCGAGCTGATTTCGTTATCCACAAGATACTTGACGAAAGGTATCTTGTTGGTAACGGCCTCTTGGAATGCGTCGTGGGCTGAGGACTCCTCGAGCAGACCGTCCGCCACGAGTTTTCGGGCGAGGCCACCCAATGGTACCCGGTTACTCGATACCGCCATTCTTTTAGTGCCTTTAATTCTGAGGGACTGTTCCAACCAAAATGGTAGATGAAAAGCCGGTAAATAGCTACTGCGTAGGCAAATTTCACTGCTTTCTGAACGGTAGCTAGCGCCCCGATCTGCCGCGGGCTATGGCTCCGGGCGCGGCCTTCGGGCTCGGCGGCGACGGCCGCAGGCCTTCGCTACGGGTCTATGCTGCGTCGGCGGCGCGTCCCGTGAACGTGTAGTCGCCGTTACCGTCGGTACCAACTTGAATCTCGGCGCCCGGCGGGAATTTTCCTTCTAGCAGCGCCTGCGCCAACGGCGTTTCGATGAACGTTTGAATAGCGCGTTTGAGAGGCCGCGCGCCGTAAACCGGGTCGAAGCCCGTTTCCCCGAGCCGGTCGAGCGCGTCGGTCGACATGACCAGGCGTAGATCCTGTTCGGCCAGGCGCCGGCTTAGAAACTCAATCTGGAGTTCGGCGATCGCCCGGATCTGTTCCTTCTTCAACGAGTGAAATACAACCACTTCGTCGATCCGATTGACAAACTCCGGCCGGAAGCTCTGCCGCACGATGTCCATGACCGCCCCTCGCATGCGTTCGTATTCGGTGTCATCCGCCATCTCCTGAATCGAGTCGGAACCCAGGTTGGAGGTCATTACGATGACCGTGTTGCGAAAATCAACGGTTCGCCCGTGGCCATCCGTAAGCCGTCCGTCATCGAGCACCTGCAGTAGAATATTGAATACGTCCGGGTGCGCCTTTTCGATTTCGTCTAATAGCAAAACGGAATACGGTTTGCGTCTTACGGTTTCGGTCAGATATCCGCCCTCTTCGTAGCCGACATAGCCGGGCGGCGCGCCGATCAGCCGCGCGACCGCATGCTTTTCCATGTACTCGGACATGTCGATGCGAACCAACGCGTCTTCGGTATCAAAAAGAAACTCCGCAAGCGCTTTGCACAGCTCCGTTTTGCCGACGCCGGTTGGCCCGAGGAACAGGAATGACCCGTTCGGCTTTTGCGGGTCGGCGAGTCCCGCCCGCGAACGCCGGATAGCATTGGCGACGGCCGCGACGGCCTCTTCCTGGCCGATGACCCGCGCATGCAGCGCCTCCTCCATGCGGAGCAGTTTGTCGCGTTCACCCTCGAGCATTTTGGTGACCGGGATCCCGGTCCATTTGGATACGACCTCGGCAATTTCTTCGTCGGTGACGCGGTTACGCAACAGTTTCATTTCTCGGCTTTCAGCGGCGCCCGCCGCCTCGAGGCGCTTCTCGAGGTCCGGAATTACGCCATATTGCAATTCCGACATGCGGGCCAAATCTCCCGCCCGTTTTGCGTTGTCGAACTCGAGTCGGGCCCTTTCCAGCTCGGATTGGATGTGATGGGTACCTTGAAGAGCGGCTTTCTCGGCCTTCCAGACTTCTTCCAGATCGGCGTATTCGCGTTCGATCGATTCCAGCTGTGTCTCGAGGTCCGCCAGGCGCTTTTTCGATGCCTCGTCCGATTCCTTTCGCAACGCTTCGCGTTCGATTTTCAGTTGGATCATACGCCGTTCGAGACGGTCCATTTCCTCCGGTTTGGAGTCGATTTCAATACTGATTCGGGCTGCCGCTTCGTCGATCAGGTCGATTGCCTTGTCGGGCAATTGGCGATCAGTGATGTAGCGGTGAGAAAGATTGGCAGCGGCGACGATCGCGGGGTCCGTGATCTCGACGCCGTGGTGCACCGCGTAGCGCTCCTTGAGACCGCGCAATATCGCGACGGTGTCTTCGATCGACGGTTCGTCGACCAGCACCTTCTGAAACCGCCTCTCCAATGCCGCGTCCTTCTCGACGTTTTGGCGATATTCATCCAGGGTTGTGGCGCCGACGCAGTGCAGTTCTCCGCGCGCCAGCGCCGGTTTCAACATGTTCCCGGCATCCATGGCCCCTTCGGCTTTGCCGGCGCCGACCATTGTGTGCATTTCGTCGATGAACAAGATGATCTGCCCTTCCTGTTTCGCCAGATCATTGAGCACCGCCTTAAGGCGTTCCTCGAATTCGCCGCGAAATTTGGCGCCTGCGATGAGCGCGCCGAGGTCGAGCGACAAAACCCGCTTATTTTTCAACCCATCCGGTACTTCACTGTTGACGATCCGCTGGGCGAGACCTTCCACGATCGCCGTCTTTCCCACGCCCGGTTCGCCAATCAGGACCGGGTTGTTCTTAGTTCTGCGTTGCAGCACCTGGATGGTGCGGCGGATCTCCTCGTCGCGTCCGATCACGGGGTCCAGTTTCCCCTGTTCGGCCCTTTCCGTGAGGTCGATCGTGAATTTCTCTAGTGCCTGACGGTTTTCTTCGGCATTCGGGTCGTCGACCTTTTCACCTCCGCGAACGGCATCGATCGCCTCCGCGACACGTTGCTCTGTGGCTCCGGCCGCGGTCAGAATACGACCAAGCTCGCCGCCGTCCTTCAACGCCGCGACCACGAATAATTCGCTCGAGATATAAGCGTCTTCTCGCTGCTGAGCCAACTTATCGGTGAGATTCAGTACCCTGACGAGTTCGTTCGAGGGGTGAACGTCGCCGCCGGTTCCTTCGACTCTTGCGATACGGTCGATGTTCTGGCCGAGTTGCGAGCGCAATTTGTTGACATCGACGCCGGCGTTGATGAGCAAATGTCTGACCGTGCTGCCTTCGGCGTCCAACATTGCCGTTAGCAGGTGAACGGGTTCGATGAACTGGTGATCCATACCCAGAGCCTTGCTCTGGGCATCGGCCAGGGCTACTTGAAACTTGTTCGTCATTTTGTCCGCGCGCATTGTTACTTCCTTCCGGCAAATAGCTGTCTATTGCGACTACATGGGGGCGGGAGCACCACGGATCAAGCCGCAAACGCCGATCGATGCGTCCGGTCGCTACCGGAACACGACGGAATCCCGGCCCCGAAGGCGCTGGTTGCGCCGGTGCTGATGGATTGCGAGAGCGGAGGGATTAATAGACGCCGATGTCGAGATAGGACCGCGCTATTTTCTTGATAGCGACGGCATAAGCGGCCGTACGGAAATTGGAAATTCGCTCGTTCCGGTGGCGTTCTTCCGAGATCTGCTGGTAGCCAAGACGCATCGTATCGTCGAGTCCCGAACGGACTAGATCCAATTCGTCTGCTCCCCGTACCAATTCGTCGCGAACGATCTCGGGGAGTTTGCTGCCGGTCATCGATTCCAGGGCGGAGGCCATGTGTTGTCCGCGCCTCTCATCGTAACGCCGTTCCATGCGCCCGAAACGGATGTGCGCTAGATTTCTGATCCACTCAAAATACGAGACCGTGACGCCGCCGGCATTTACGTATGCGTCGGGTAGTACTGTAATTCCACGTTGGTTGAGAATTTCGTCGCCTTCGAAGGTGATCGGGCCATTAGCCGCTTCACAGATTAACTTAGCGTTGATGGCGCCCGCGTTTGCGGTTGTGATCTGTGCTTCGAGCGCGGCGGGGAGAAGAATGTCGCACTCCAATTCCAGCACACTCAGCCCGTTTTCGACGTATTTTGCGCCTTCGAAACCGGAGATACCGCCGGTCTCGACGATGTGTTCGTGTACCGATTCGACCTTCAGGCCCTCTTCGTTGATCAGCGCGCCGTCGCGCTCGATGATGGCGATGATCTTGGCGCCGTCCTCCCATTCCAGGATCCTTCCCGCATGGTAGCCGACGTTGCCAAGCCCTTGAATGACGATAGTTTTGCCGCCCAGATCGCCGGCGAGTCCGGCAGATTCGACGTCATCCGAATGGCGAAAGAACTCGCGCAGCGCTAAAGCAACGCCGCGGCCGGTGGCCTCCACGCGACCGCGGATCCCGCCATGGGCGACCGGTTTACCGGTCACGCAGGCGATGTAATTGATATCTTCCGGATACAGGGTTTTGTAGGTGTCCATCATCCACGCCATCTCGCGTTCTCCGGTCCCCATATCCGGCGCGGGCACGTTGGTCGCCGGGCTCAAGAAACCCTTACGCGCCAATTCGCGGGTAAAACGACGCGTAATCAATTGCATTTCGGAGCGTTCGTAATTGCGTGGGTCGATCAGCAGGCCACCTTTCGAACCGCCGAACGGCACATCGACGATGGCGCATTTGTACGTCATCAACGCCGCCAATGCCTCGACTTCGTCCTGGGTCGTGATGGGCGCAAAACGAATGCCCCCTTTCACCGGGAGGCGGTGCGCCGAATGTACCGCCCGCCAACCTGTAAAGGTTTCAATCCGACCTCGGATTTCAACGGGAAAGCGTACTTGCAGCACCGAGTCGCAGGCTTTGATCGCGGCCGCGATCCCGGTGTCGAGGTCAAGCCCTTCGAATGCGCGCTCCGCCATACGAGCGACACTTTCGCTGAATGACCACCGCTCGTTTGTCGACATGATTTCCCCCTAAAACAGCGATAAGACGCATAGGTTTCTCCTGCGTCCCCCGGTTCGTCTCGACAGCCGGCGCTTTTCTTCCGGCCGATCGGTTAGGTTATCGGTAGGAGACGTCTGAACTTTCGTCGAAGATCCGGCCGCAAGATCCCAAGTGTCCTCGCCGTGGTTCGCCGTCTCCTCCGTTGCATCGGCAGTTCGCTTTCTTTACCGCGCCGAAATCACCGGTTTGTGACGGGAATCAATCCACACTAGCGTCGCCATACGGCCGGTAACGCCATCGCGGCGGTGCGAGTAAAATCGTTCCTCCTCCGTATAGGTGCAACCGTGGTAACGCCAAATGCGCGTAACGCCGCAGTCGTGCAGGCGCCGCTCGGCAATAGTATACAGATCGGCATACCATTGGCCTTCTTTGTACCGAAATGCGGTTCCGAACGAAGGATCCTGGGCGACGAAGCGTTCACGAAATCCGGTGTCAACGCGGTACGCTTCGACACTGATCCCGGGTCCGATCCAGGCCTTCAGCTGCGCCCGCGGAGCAGCGAATTTCGCCAGCGCCGATTGCACCACACCGTATAACAGACCCCGCCAGCCGGCATGTACGGCAGCGACCTCTTGCCCATCATCATCGCAGAGCAATATCGGTAGGCAGTCCGCCGTCAGCACCGCGCACACGGTATCCGGAGCGTTGGTGTAGGCCGCATCAGCCGCGACCGTTTCGTCTGCCTTGCTTGCGTCAACGGTTAGCGTTCCGTGCCTCTGGTGCAACCAGCGCGGCGCCCCCGGGAGCCGCTTGGTGTCGCAAAGGATCTGTCGATTCCGGTGTACCGCAATTGAGTCGTCGTGCGAATGCGCGCCCAGATTCAAGCTGGCATAGGTCCCCTCGCTCACGCCGCCCGCCCGCGTCGTTGTGAATGCCCTGATGTTGGACGCTGACACCCACCCGGGCGTGACGACACGCATCGGTCACGCGCCCGCCGCTGCCAAATCGCGTTCGCAGGCACCGAGCAAGGTGAAGATATCCGACGGTATCGGGCTTTCGACGACGATGGAGCCGGCGCCCGCGGGGTGGGGAAATTCCAGTCGCCGCGCATGGAGGGCCTGGCGGGCAAACCCGCGCAAACAACGTTCGAGTTCCGGGTGGGGCGTCGGCGGCAACAGCACACGAGCACCGTAGCGGCTATCGCCGACCAACGGGTGTCCCAGGTGTGCCAGATGCACTCTGATCTGATGGGTACGGCCGGTTTCAAGGTGGACTTCGAGGTGTGTATGGGTACGGAATTTTGCCGCGACCCGGTAATGCGTCACTGCTTCGCGGCCGCCGCCGCGAACCGTCATGCGGGTGCGGTTCGCCGGGTCCCGTCCGATCGGCGCGTCGATTGTCCCGCCGGCGATGAACCGGCCATTAGCTACTGCGGTGTAGACCCGTTTGATTCTGCGGGCCGCCATGGTGCGGGTGAGGCGTTGATAAGCCGCGCTGGTGCGGGCGACGATGAGCAGCCCGGAAGTGTTCTTATCCAGCCTGTGGATGAGGCCGGCCCTCGGTAGCTGACTCAGTTCGGGGAAGCGGTACAGCAAGCCGTTTGCGAGTGTCCGGTTCCGATTTCCGGCTCCGGGGTGGACGACCAGGTCGGCTGGCTTATCGACGACAATGCACGCCTCGTCGATGTGCAGGACGTCGAAGTCGACGGCTTCGGGGGTGAGATTCCTACTCGCTTCGAGTACCGCCGTGAGGCGGATCTGATCGCCTGTCTTGACCGGGTCGCGCGGCCGGCACGGACCCGAGTTCACCGTTACCAATCCGGCTTCGATCCACGCTTTGAGGGCGGAGCGGGAGTAGTCCGTAAACAATCTCGCGAGCGCCTGGTCGAGTCGCAAGCCGGTTTCGGTCCCGCCGATTTCAGCGCGGTGGTGGCGAACGTCGCTCACCCGCCCGCACCTACGAATGCATTTCGGTGACCCTCGGGCGAGGTCTGTAGCGAGCAAACGGCGAGCGCGTATCGTGCTGGTGGCAAAAGCGGGTTAGTCATACAATGGCCGCGCGCCGCGTAATGAAATTCATATGGACGAATTATCCACACACCGCAACCCGATACCAATACCTAAACGCCGATCGTTTGCTACGTTTATGGTACCGCTCTTCGTCGCCAGCATTGCGATATTGAGCGGATGCGGTCTATTCGGCGAAAAAAACGAGGAAGACCTGCCCGAGAATTGGCCGGAGGACAAGCTCTATTTTGCCGCTAAGGAATCCCTCGATACGGGCGCGTGCGGTGGTGCGATAGAGCACTATGAGCGGCTGCAGACCCGCTATCCGTTTGGTCCTTACGCGGCGCAGGCGCAGCTGGAATTGGCCTATTGTTACTACAAGTCCGAAGATTCCGCGTCCGCCCTCGGCGCCATCGATCGCTTTATCAAACTGAACCCCACACACCCGCATATGGATTACGCCTATTACCTACGCGGATTGATCAATTTTAACATCGGACGCGGCCTCACGGCCCGCTTCGTCGAGCGCGATCCTTCTCAACGGGACCCGGGCGCAGCGATGCGCTCGTTCAAAGATTTTTCCGGTCTGATCCAGAAGTTTCCGAAGACCCGTTACGTCGAGGACGCCGAACTGCGGATGCGGCACTTAAGGAACATACTCGCGCAACATGAAGTCAATGTCGCGAACTTCTATATGCGCCGCGGCGCGTTCGTGGCGGCGGCTAACCGCGCGCGAAACGTAGTCGAGAACTACCAACAAACGCCGGCCATGCCTGAAGCGCTCGTATTGCTCGCGAAATCGTACAAGGTACTCGAAATGAACGAACTGTCCGACGATGCCTTGCGAGTGTTGCAACTCAACTACCCGAACCATCCCGGGATCTCCGAAGTCAATAAGACGGCTGTTCGTTAATGGAATAAGGCAACGGGCGGCTATTCATCGCCCAGGCCGGGTACGGCGGTTTGCTCGCTATAGCGCGATGTGATGGGGAACCGCCGGTCTCTCCCGAACGCGCGTTTTGTGATGCGCACACCCGGCGCCGCCTGGCGTCGCTTGTATTCGTTGCGGTCGACCATCGCCGCGACGCGGCGCACCGTTTCGAGGTCGAAGCCTTTGGCCGCGATTTGAAGCGGCGTCAAGTCGTGCTCAATGTAGTGCTCTAGGATTGGATCGAGGACGTCGTAGGGTGGGAGGCTATCGGTATCCTGTTGGTCCGGTGCGAGTTCCGCGCTCGGGGGTCGCTCGATTACACGCCGCGGGATGATCTCACCGTCGCGGTTCCGCCATTTAGCGAGCTCGTAGACGATCGTTTTAGGGACGTCTTTGAGCGGTGCGAAGCCGCCCACCATGTCACCGTAGAGAGTTGCGTAGCCTACGGACATCTCGCTCTTGTTACCCGTCGCCAGCACTATTTGGCCGTGTTTATTCGACACCGCCATCAAAATGAGTCCCCGGCACCGGGCCTGCATGTTTTCTTCGGTTACGTCAGCTGTGGTGTTTGCGAACACCTCGCCGAGCACCTCGGTGAATGCTTCGACGGGCTTTTCGATCGGAATCACGTGGCATTGACACCCGAGTCTGCGCCCCTGGTCCAGCGCGTCGTCTATACTCATTTGCGCCGTGTAACGAGACGGCATCGAAATCGCGCGCACACGCTCGGGTCCGATCGCATCGACCGCGACCGCGAGGGTCAGGGCCGAGTCGATGCCCCCCGACAAACCCAGTACCGCACCTGGGAACCGGTTCTTTTCGACGTAATCACGCACGCCGAGCACTAACGCTCGGTAGATATTTTCGTGGTCTTCGGTCAATCGATCGTCGGGACCGTCGAAAACGAGTCCCGCAGCCGTTTTTTCGACATCAAAGAGCGCTACGGTCTCGGCGAATTCCGGAAGGTGCACTACCGCCCGGCCCGTTTCGTCGACCACCAGCGAGCCACCGTCGAACACGAGCTCGTCCTGGCCCCCGACGAGGTTCAGATAGACAATCGGTAGCCCGGAAGCGGCGACCGCTTCGTTCAGCGCCGCCACCCGTGCCGCGCGCTTTCCGACCCGGTAGGGCGACGCATTGATGTTCAGTATCAGTTCGGCACCAGCAGTACTGGCCATCGCCGCGGTTCGAGGCTCCCAGATGTCTTCGCAGATGTTGACCGAGACCTGAAAGCCGTGAACCTCTACCACGCAAGGCTCGGCGCCTGCGGCGAAATAACGTTTTTCATCGAACACGGCATAGTTGGGCAGTTGCTGCTTGCGGTAACGAGCGGCGAGCCGACCATCACGAAAAACCGAACAACTGTTGAAGACAAGCTTTTCTTTTTGCTCCGGGTGGCCGACCGCGACGGTGATCCCGCGTGCCGCCTTCGCGATGGTATCCAGCGCCTGTTCCACACGGCGATGAAACCCGGGGCGAAACAGCAGGTCTTCTGGTGGGTAACCGGTTACGGCGAGTTCCGGAAAGGCGATGAGGTCGGCGGCGGAGCCGTCGCGAGCGGTCTCGATCGCGTTAACGATCTTCGCGGTATTGCCGTCGATGTCCCCGACGCAAAAGTTCAGCTGCGCCAGCGCGACGCGCATCCGCGCGGTCACGGCCGAGCCCGGCCCGTGTTGGATCGTTCGGTCGTGATTTCCACAAACGCGGCCGCGAACCAGGCCTCGCGGATTACAGTGCCGATTTCATGGCTGAACCGAGTTCCGCCGGCGAGCGCACCGTCAGTACGCCGGCTGCTTCCAGCGCCGCGAATTTGTCGTCGGCCGTCCCTTTACCGCCCGAGATAACGGCGCCGGCATGACCCATTCGCTTTCCGGGCGGCGCGGTAACGCCGGCGATATAGCCAACCACCGGTTTAGTCACGTTCTCGGTGATGAACGCCGCCGCTTCTTCCTCGGCCGCGCCTCCGATCTCCCCGACCATGATGATCCCTTCGGTTTTGTCGTCGGCCTGGAACAATGCCAGGCAGTCGATGAAACTCATTCCGTGGATGGGATCTCCTCCGATCCCGACACAAGTCGATTGCCCCAGACCGGCCTCAGTTGTCTGATGTACGGCTTCGTAGGTCAAAGTTCCGGAGCGCGAGACGATCCCGACTTTCCCGGGTTGGTGGATAGCGCCCGGCATGATGCCCATCTTGCATTCGCCCGGAGTAATCACGCCCGGACAATTTGGACCGACGAGATAGATATCGGGCTTGTTCATGAGACTTGCCTTGACCCGCAGCATGTCGAGTACGGGTATGCCTTCTGTGATGCAGGCGATGATCTCCACACCGGCGTCGGCCGCCTCTACGATCGCATCAGCGGCGAACGGCGGCGGGACGAAGATCATGCTCGCCGTCGCCCCCGTTTCGGCCACGGCTGTGTGCACCGTATCGAACACGGGCAGGCCCAGATGCGGGGAGCCGCTGCGTCCGGGGGTTACGCCGCCGACCAACTGCGTCCCATATTCAATCGCCTGCTCGGCATGGAAAGTTCCCTGTCTGCCTGTAAATCCCTGCACGATGACCTTGGTGTCTTTATCGATCAGTATAGACATTAGTGGCGCCCTCCTGCGGCCTCTACCACTTTGGTCGCGGCGTCGGCGAGATGTTCGGCGCTGGTGATCGCGAGGCCGCTGTCGGCTAGCAGCTTTTTGCCATCCACGACCTTCGTACCTTCGAGCCTAACGACGATCGGTACGCTAACGCCCACTTCCCGGACCGCCTCGACAATACCCTCGGCTATGAGGTCGCAACGTACAATGCCACCGAAGATGTTGACCAGGATCGCCTTCACTTTGGGATCAGAAACAATGATCTTAAAGGCCTCCGCGACCCGCTCCGCGGTTGCTCCGCCGCCGACGTCGAGAAAATTAGCCGGCTCTCCACCGTTGAGCTTGATGATGTCCATCGTGGCCATCGCAAGCCCGGCTCCGTTCACCATGCAGGCGATGTTGCCATCCAGCGTTACGTAATTGAGGTCGAATTCTTGTGCTTTGCGTTCCTTCTCGTCCTCCTGAGTCGGATCCCGCCATTCGGCGATGCGCTGCCGGTACAGCGCGTTGTCGTCGATGTTGATTTTCCCGTCCAACGCCGCCAGGGTGCCGTCGCCGAGGATCGCCAGGGGGTTGATTTCGACCAGGCTCAGGTCTTTGTCGATGAACAAGCGGTAGAGCCCTTTCAAGATCTCCGCGAGCTGTTTTCGCTGCGCGGCATCGAGACCTAGCGCAAAACCCACGAGGCGGCATTGATAGTCCTGGATCCCTAGAATCGGATCGATCGTGATGGTCACTATCTTTTCCGGGCTGGTCGCCGCGACTTCTTCTATGTCCATCCCGCCCGCGAGCGAAGCCATGAAAGCCACTCGACGGGTGCCGCGGTCGACCACGGCGCCGAGGTAGAGTTCGTGCGCGACGTCGGCCGCCGAATCGACCAATACGACGCTAATCGGTTGCCCGTCGGGAGCGGATTGTTTTGTAACGAGTTGGGTGCCGAGCAACGCTCGGGCGGCCGCATGAACCTCGTCGATGCTTTTCGAGAATTTCACACCGCCGGCTTTACCTCGGCCACCCGCGTGTACCTGAGCCTTTACCAGCCACGCTTTCCCACCGAGGGCTTTCGCGTGTTCCCCCGCTTCTTCGGCCGATCGGGCCGGTTTTCCGGGCAGTATTGGGATCCCGTAATCCTGAAACAACATCTTTGCTTGGTATTCATGGAGATTCATTGCTTTTCCTACGATACATCATGAAATATTCGGTCCGCTTATCGTCTTATCGTCCGCAGTTCATGATCATTTACCCGCGAACACGTCTCTCGGCGTCGGAACAGGTTGCCAATCGAACTCAGTTTTTCCAAATTACCGGGCGACTAAATGCGCTCCCCGCCCGGTACCCCGGGGTTTCGCCGGCGGCTTTTACCGGAACCCGAATACCGCCGGGGCGAGTGGAGATTGCCAAGCGTCGCATGGACGTCGCATTCGCCCAGTGAGACTATAGCGAATTACCGCACCTTATTGAACGGCGGCGGGAACATTCAATTTGCTTGGGCGAAGGGATCGACTCATGCCTTTACTACGTTTTGTGATCATTGCGGCCGTCCTGTGGTTTGCCGTGCGGATGGTCCGGCGCGTCGTGCGCCCCGGACCGGCGCGTAAAACTGAGCTCGGCTACCGGGGGAAAATGGTGAATTGCGAAGCGTGCGGCATCTACCTACCGGAGCAGGATGCAGTTTCGGTAGGTGACGACAAGTTTCGGTGCGACAAACATTGAACGCCGTATCCGGCGAACCCCGGGCACCAGCGAGCGGCCGACTACCGGTTTGTCGCATCGTTATACCGCAGAACTTCTGGTCGCTAAGGGGTGACTCATGACCCGGCAGAACCTGATGTTCTACCTGCTCGGTACGCTGATCACCCTGACCGGGTTTTTTGCGGTCATCGAACTTACCACACGCACCGTCTCCTGGGCGCGCGGGAACGGTTTCGGGCTCGCGTTGCATGAACTCGACGCGACCGATAACGCGATTAGCGACATCTATCAGTTTCACCCGTTTGCCGGGTTTGTGTTCAAGCCTAGGCGGCTACATCTCGGGGGACATCCTGCGCAGGAGGAGAAGGCGATCGTACGGACCGACGAGCACGGGTTTCTCTCAGAAGCAGACTTCTTACCTATTGCCAAGGGGGCCAACGAAATTCGCATCGCCACGATTGGGGCGTCGACCACCGCTAATATCAACCTGAGCTATGCAGATAACTGGCCCGGGCGCCTGGGAGAATTCGTCCAACAAGTATTGCCCGACAACAAAGTAACCGTCATCAACGCGGGCGTGCCGGGATTCAATACGGCCCAGAGTATCGGTAATCTGGCGCTGCGGGTGATGCCGTTCAAACCCGATGTCGTGATCGTCTATCACGCCTATAACGATCTCAAAGTTGTCCGTCCCGATTTCGAGGTTTTGCCCGATTACAGCAATTTCCATACGCGACCTTTCGGAGAGCACGAGCGGCCCAGCGTATTCATTAATGCGCTGAATACCAGTATGTTTTATGTGCGTGCCCGCAATTCATATCGCGCCTACAAGGACGCGACAGCCATCAATGATTTGATCGCCGGAACAAACAGACTCAGCCGGGTCCCGGATCGCGCCGCGGCGGTATTCGAGCACAATATCCGGATGTTGGTTGCCTGTGCTGTCGGCGGCGGTGCGAGAGTCGTTTTGTCGTCGTTCGCGACGTTGCATGCGCTGGACGAGGACTACGAGAGCAACGCGCTGACTGCCGAGTTGACTCCGCGCGAGCACAAGGAACTCGTAGCGATTATGCGTTTTACACCCGGGCTGACTTTGAAGGGCATATTCGACGGAATAGCCCGCTATAACGAGGTCTTGGAGGCGGTCTCGAAGGAACTCAATACCGGTTGGGTGGATAATGCCAAGCTCGTCGCGCATAGCGACGAGAACTTCATCGATCGAGTTCATTTTACGCGTGCCGGCGCCGACCGGATGGCTAGGAATTTCCTGTCCGCCACACTTCGGCAACTGCGCGGTGGGGCGACGGAGAGCGCCAACTCGGTCGCCGAGTAGCACGCGCACGCCGGCGCGCGTCCAAGGGCATCGCGGTATCGCAGCTCGCCGGCGCAACGCAGCTAACGGTTAAGGGGCGACTGAATTGAGCAAGCCTGAGCGACTGATTGGATTTTCTGCCGGTACCAGTGAACGTCCGTGGCAGGCGTTACGCTATTTTTGCCTGTACCGGATCGTGATTTCGGGATTGTTCGCATTGCTAGCGGTCTTCGCGAAATTGCCGCCTAACTTTACCGATTTCAACGTCCAGCAATTCACCCTCGCCGCATCCGCCTACCTCGGTTTCGCGGTCGTCGCGCAGATCGCTGCAGAGCGCCGCTGGGCTTCGGTGCGGCTGCAGGTATCCGGGCAGGTCTTGCTGGACATAATCGCTATCACCGCTTTCATGCACGCGAGCGGTGGCGTCGGCGGCGGCTTCGGTATGTTGCTGGCGGTCGCCGTCGCCGGCGGCTGTCTATTCGTTCCACCGCGAGCGGCGGTTTTTTTCGCCGCGCTCGCGACGCTTGCAGTTCTCGGCGAAACCGCGATGGGCCTTTGGTATTTGGACTACCCGATTGCAAGTTACCCGCAAGCCGGCCTGCTCGGCGCGACGCTGTTCGGGATCGCGTTGCTCGCCTCTATCCTGGCCGAACAGGCGCGCCGCAGCGAAGCCCTGGCGGCGGAGCGCGCGATCGACATCGAGAATCTATCGCGGTTGAACGAGCACATCGTGCAACGTATGCGAGCAGGTATCATCGTGCTGAACGATTCACATCAGACGGTACTGATCAATGAGGCCGCGATGTCGATGATCGGCGGCAACACCGATGCGCGAAAAGACCGGCGGACCCCGATACCGGCACCTTTAGCCGATGCTCATCGGCGCTGGCGTGCCGATGAGATCAACCGGAAGACTCCCCTGGAATTAGAAACTCAGGGGCCCGAAGTAATCGTCTCATTCACTCGTCTCGGATCCGAAAGTTCCAGCGGGACGCTGGTGTTTCTCGATGACGCGGCCGAAGTGAGACAGCGTGCGCAGCAACTCAAGCTGGTTTCTCTGGGCCGCCTGACCGGGAGCATCGCCCACGAAATCCGCAATCCCCTGGCCGCGATTAGTCACGCCGGACAGTTGCTGTCGGAATCGCCGCAGCTGGCCGAGCAGGATCGGCGGCTCACCGAGATTATCGGCGAGCATTCCCGACGAATGAACAATATAATCGAAAACGTGATGACCATAGGCCGGCGCAAGCTGACGATCGCTGAAAGTTTCTCTTTGCGCCCCTGGTTGGAACAGTTTCTGAACGAGTTGAAAGAGCGTAAGGAGTTAGCCGATGCGGACGTACACTGCGACTGGTTGGACGATGCGCTCGTGGTTCGCATGGACACGAGCCAGTTGCACCAGGTTTTGTGGAATCTGTGCGAGAACGCGTTACGCTACAGTCGTGAGCAGCCCTTGCTGTCTTTTATCTGCGGCCGTGAAACCGGATCGGCGCGCCCTTACATAGACATCGCCGATAGTGGCCCCGGAATGAGCGATAAAGTTGCAGAACAAGCGTTCGAGCCGTTCTATACTGGAGAATCTTCGGGTACGGGGCTCGGACTTTATATCGCGCGAGAATTGTGCGAGTCGAATCAAGCTTCACTTACGTTGACCGCGCGTGGCCAGCGAGGCTGCCGGTTTTTGATCAAGTTCGCGCACCCGGACCGGCAGCAAATGACCGATTGATATGGCCACTCACCACGCTTTGATTGTCGACGATGAGCCGGACATTCGCGAGTTACTCGCGATCACGCTCGCCCGTATGGACATCGATTGTACGACCGCCGCCGATGTCGCCGAAGCCAAAGCCTGTTTGTCGGCGCGCAATTTCGATATCTGTCTTACGGATATGCAACTACCCGATGGGAACGGCCTCGACCTCGTAGCCCATATTCAGGACCGCAGCCCCGATCTGCCGGTTGCCGTGATCACTGCCCACGGCAACATGGAGTCGGCGATCCAGGCGCTCAAGTCGGGCGCGTTCGATTTCGTCAACAAGCCGCTCGACATCAACGACCTGCGTAAGCTCGTTCAGCAAGCGATCAAAGTGGGTGAGGTCGCTGAGCCTGGCGGCAAAGCCTTGATCGGCCGGTCCCCGAGTATCGAGAAATTGCGGGAGACCATTACCAAACTAGCGCGCTCCCAGGCACCCGTGTATATCAGCGGAGAATCGGGAACCGGTAAAGAATTGGTTGCGCGCTTGATACACGAACGGGGCCCGCGTGCAGGACACGAGTTTGTACCGGTGAATTGCGGTGCGATTCCGCACGATCTCATCGAGAGCGAACTCTTCGGCCATACCAAAGGCAGCTTTACTGGCGCGACGGCCGACAAACTCGGGCTTTTTCAAACGGCCAATCTCGGGACCCTGTTTCTGGACGAAGTGGCGGATCTCCCCTTACAGGTGCAGGTCAAATTGCTGCGCGCAATCCAGGAAAGACGCGTTCGTCCTATCGGTGCCACCCAAGAGGTCCCCGTGGATTGCCGGATCTTGTCGGCAACCCACAGGAACCTGGAGCAGGCGGTTGAAGACGGAAGCTTCCGCCAGGATCTTTTTTATCGCGTCAACGTGATCGAGCTCAAGGTGCCCGCATTGCGCGATCGGGCCGGTGATATTTCGCTGCTAGTAGAGCATTTTCTTGAAGCCCAAAGCACTCAGCTCGGAGTGACGCCGCCGGCGCTGGCGGCGGCGGCGCTCGAAGCACTCCGGAACTATCCGTTCCCTGGTAACGTTCGTGAACTCGAAAACGTGTTGGAACGGGCGCTGACGCTATGCGAGGGCGACGTCATCGACGTCGCGGACCTGAGACTCCCGGAGACAGTTACCGACACCGATATCGACACCGCGCCCGTGGACGCAGGGGAACTGCAAAGTTATCTAGATGATGTAGAGCGTGAACGCATCCTGCAGGCGCTTGAGCAGACCCGCTGGAACAAGACCCAAGCAGCGAAGCTGCTGGGGATCAGTTTTCGCGCGCTACGGTACAGGCTGCAGAAGCTGGATCTGGATAAGCCCTGAGCCGCCTTTCTATCGGCGTCCATCAGGCGCCGACTGTTCGGGCGGTTCGTGCAGAGCGGACAAACCGAGCTGTAGAGGTGACGCTGAACGTCACATATTGACCATCGTCGCCCGTCTGCGTCGGCCCTGGCGGCGGTTCAGGCGGCGCGCCCGGCCTGGCGATCCGGCTGGAAGCCGCGCCGTTATAGGGTTATTGTCCTTTTCGGCTATTTTGGCACGGAGTATGCCTGTGATAGGTCAGCGCGCTAGCGGGTCCGCTCGAGAGCGCAGGAAATCCGCTAACGGGCCAAGAATTTACGAACTCGGTCCACAAACAGAGTTGCTCTCAGGAGAAAGATGAAATGAACAGAATACAAAAAGGTTTTACCCTTATCGAACTCATGATCGTTGTCGCGATCGTCGGTATATTGGCCGCGGTAGCCATCCCGGCCTATCAGGATTACACCGTCCGGGCTCAAGTGACGGAAGGTTTGAGTCTCGCTACGGCAGCCAAGGTTGCGGTATCGGAGTTCTTCGCCACCAACGGCGGCCTGCCGAACAGCAATGCTTCTGCCGGTATCGCCACCTCCGAGAGTATCTCGGGTAACCACGTCAATAATGTCAACATCCCGAGTAGTGGTCTGATTACTGTCGTCTTCTCGGCGACTGCAGTTGTTGGTGACACGATTATCCTGACGCCGAACACCGCAGGTGGACGCGTGGCTTGGGACTGCGCGGACGGCACCCTGGCACCGCAATATCGCCCGTCCTCATGCCGTTAGTAGAACGTCATACCTTAGTCAACTAGGAACGATAAAAGACGCCCAGTCCTAGACTGGGCGTCTTTTTTTTAGGCGGCGGGGGCCCCGATAGGAGGGTTTTCAGGGCGACCGCCGTTGCTAACATCGACAAATGTCCGAGAGACCGCTGAGACCAGCATCCCGAGGCCTAATAGACGCCCGCACCGTACTGCTCGGGTCGATGCTGCTGGCTCTGCTAGCCTATCTTCCCGGCATGACCGGCGGATTCGTCTTCGACGATTACGTCAATATCCTCTTCAACGACGACCTGCGCGCTGAAACGCTGACATTCTCGGATCTTCTGCAGGCCGGATGGTCGGGCGTGGCGGGGCCGCTCAAACGCCCGCTGGCAATGATGAGTTTCGCGCTCAATTTCGCGACCACCGGAGACTTCGTTGCCGGTTTCAAACTGACCAATCTCTGCATCCATCTCGTCAACGGCGTTTTGTTGTTCTTGCTCTTGCGGCTGATCCTGGAGGCACACGCCAACCGGATCGGTCGTGCGGAAGTGAACCTTCCCATGCTCGCCGCCGTAGCTACCGGAATATGGCTGGTACATCCTCTCAATCTGACGTCGATTCTCTATGTCGTCCAGCGGATGAACAGTCTTGCGACCCTGTTTTCACTGGCCGCGATGGTCTGTTACTGCGCCGGGAGACGGCGTCTCGAACGGAGCGAGGCAGGGGCCTGGTGGTTCATCGGTGGCGGCGTGCCTTTGTTTACGGTCTTCGGGATATTGAGTAAAGAGAATGCGGTCCTGACCATACCGTTGATTGCATTATTGGAGTTGTGCTTTTTCCGTTGGCACACCCCTACAGCGCGTGACCGAACGGTGCTTATTGTCCTGTTCGCGGTGGTCCTGGTGCTCCCGGCAGCGGCCGCACTGGTCTATCTCGGCATCAACCCGGATTACCTCGCCAGCCATTACGCCGGGCGGCCGTTCACCCTTTCGGAGCGTCTGTTCACCGAAGCGCGCGTTCTGTGGTTCTACTTGTCGCTGCTTCTCGTGCCCAATCTTGGCCGCTTTGGTCTGCACCACGACGATTACGAACTATCGACCTCCTTCGTCGATCCCTTATCCACCGCCGTTGCCCTCGGCGGAATCGGCTTTGCGATTATCTTCGCGGTGTCGATGCTGCGCCGGCGTCCTTTGGTGACGTTCGCCATCGGGTGGTTCCTGATCGGGCACGCCCTGGAATCGAGCGTCGTGGCGCTCGAATTGGTGCACGAACATCGCAATTATCTACCGGGAGTGGGCGTCATCCTGGCGGCGACTTACGGGTTAGCGGTCCTGTTCAGGAGATATCTGGGTACCGTTGGGCTACGGTTGCTCGGCGCCCTGGTCATCTCGTTGTATGCGGCCGTGACCTTTATTCGAGCTGGCGACTGGAGCGATCCGATCACACTGGCTGTTGTCGAGGCCGAACGACATCCGAACTCGTTTCGTGCGGTCTACGACCTGGGTCGAATCGAAGTCGGCCTGTATGATTTGTCAGGCGATGAACGTCATTATCAGAACGCATTGAAGCATCTCGAACGCTCCGCGGCGCTCGACAAGACCGCTAAACGACCGTTGGCGGCATTAATGAAACTGGAATACGCGCATGGCCGCGAGCCCAAACCCGAGTGGAAAGCCGAATTGCAGTACCGGTACCAAAATACGTTATTCCACGTATCGGAGACTTTGGATTTGCATCGGATCATAAAGTGCCGCGCGACCCGAGCCTGCAGGTTTCCGCCGAACGAGATCGTGGCGCTGATTCAAGCGGCCCTGTCGAATCCGTCGATCCCGCCCTATTCGAAGGCACAACTGTTGATTGATTTGGCAGTGTTCTACGTCAACGAAGCGGGTGACTTCCGCCCCGCAATGAACCTCCTGGACGACGCCGTCGATCTGTTCCCGCACGAGTTTGAGTTTCGTAAGATCCGGGCACAGATCTATGTAATGGCAGGTCGTTACGCTGAGGCGGACGACGAGATCCGTTACTTGCGGTCGGTATCGGTTTGGCGGGACCAGTTGCGCCCGCCGCTGGCGGCAATCGAAGCCCTGGAGCAGCGGTTGCGCGAGGCGAGAAATGACGGCGGCTAGCATCCTCCGGCGGCCACAGTACGCATTGGTTCTCATACTGGCCTTAACGACGCTGGCCTATTGGCCTGGTCTCACCGGCGGTTTCGCCTTCGATGACTATCCTAATATCCTTCTCAATCCGGCGATCACAGACAGCGACCTGTCGGTGACGGGTCTGGCGAACGCCGCTTGGTCGGGAGTCGCCGGCCCGCTGAAGCGCCCGATCGCGATGATCAGTTTCGTACTCAACTACGACACCACGGGCGGTTCACCGCTCGCGTTCAAGTTGACGAATCTCGGCATTCATCTGCTCAACGGGCTGCTCGTGTTCTGGTTCGCGATCCTTATTCTGCGGGCACGAGCGGCGCTGCGCGGCGCGCCCCGCATTGTGGATCTTGCTCCGTGCGCGCTTGCGGTTAGTGCGATCTGGCTTATCCATCCGTTAAACCTCACTTCCGTGCTCTATGTCGTGCAACGAATGACTAGTCTCGCCGCGACATTTTCGCTGCTCGCGATCATCTGTTTTTGTCTTGCCAGGTTTCGTATGATCGGCGGGCGGCCCGGCGGTAATCTATTTCTTTTTTTCGGGTTTTTGACGTTCGCGGCGATGGGCGCGTTGAGCAAAGAAAACGCGCTGCTCGTATTGCCGCTCGCAGCCCTGACGGAGGTTTGTTTTTTTCGTTTGAGAACGAACAAACCCCGGGACCGATTTCTTCTTCTGTTGTTCTTCAGCGTTATCCTGGTCATTCCGGGCGCGGCCGTATGCTCGTATCTCTTCCTCCATCCCGATTGGTTGAGTTCGCTGTATGAAGGACGCCCGTTCTCCCTGTTGGAGCGTGGATTAACAGAGACGCGGGTGCTGTGGTTCTACGTTGCATTGCTGCTGTTGCCGCGGCTTAAGCAAATGGCATTGTTTCATGACGATTTTGCGGTGTCGGCAGGGTTGTTTGATCCCATGACGACGGTCTTCGCCGTGGCGGCCGTCATTGCCTCTATCGTACTGGCGATCGCTTGGATACGCCGTTTCCCGATGTTCGCCTACGCGATCTTGTGGTTCGTGATCGGCCACGCCATGGAATCGACCTTGATTCCTTTGGAGCTAGTCCACGAACATCGAAATTACTTTCCCAGCGTCGGTCTCTTCCTCGGAATCGCCGTTGGGGTTGTCGAGTTCGCGAGAATTACGGGCGCACGTTGGCTCCCGTCGACCGCCGCCTGTGGTTCCTACCTGGTGTTCGGTGCGTTGACACTCCTGCGTGCGGGCGACTGGAGCGATCCCGTGACGCTCGCTTCAATCGAAGTCGAGAGGAACCCCCGATCTTTTCGGACGGTTTACGAGTTCGGACGAATACAATATGGCCTGTACTTGATGCGCCACGATGAGCGGGATTATCACAATGCTATCGCGACCCTCGAACGCTCATTGGATTTGGATCCCAGCGCAAAGCGCCCGATCGTTGAGCTAATGAAGGTGACCTATGTGCACGGCGACGAGCCGAAACCGGCTTGGAAAGAGGAACTCGTTCGGCGCTACGCCGACACCTCGTTTGGCCACACCGAATGGGTCGATCTCCACAATCTGGTCAAATGCCACGCCGAGCGCGAATGTGAGTTTCCGCACGGTACGGTCATCGAATTCTTCGCGGCGGCACTGTCGAATCCTACCGTCTCTCAGCACACACGCGCCCAGCTAATGGTCGATCTCGGGATCTTTTATGTCAATGAGGTCGGCGATTATGGTCCGGCGATAGCGCTCTTGGACGACGCGGTCAAAATCAGGCCACGTGAATTCGATTTCAATGCGGTCCGCGCCGAAATTCTGGTGCTGACAGGACGCTTAGACGAGGCCGAGGAAGCGATCGACTATCTCGGCAGCATCGATACGTGGGACGACTATTTCCGTACTCCACAAACACGTGTAGCCGAACTCGAGCAAATGTTACGCGGGCGCCGTCAAATTCGTGGCGACTGACCCGCTTGTGGATCATTCTATCTACCGCCGACTATTTATTGAATGAAACCGAGTTCGCCCCCGAAAGTTTTTCGCGTGCGCGGCGGTTTTCTCCTCGCCAGCGGCGCAATACCCCGCAGCCTCTTGGGTCGAGGATCTTAATGCAGTTCATAATCCGCAAATGGTGCCGAACATAGAACTACAGAGACTCCATGATTTTTGTGCAAGCGGCGCGCCCGTTGGCGGATCCGAATACAATGAACTGGCAGGTCGAACCTACCTTACCGGTTTGATCGAAACGGCGAGTGCGGCTGGGGTGCTATTGGAAATCGGAGACCAGACAACCCGTGCGAATGTTGTCTATTACAGGATTGAATATGACCGCTCGAGAGGTTGAATGGACCGCAAGAAGCGCCGTCTCCGGCAGAGCATCGAAGTCGGTAATGTCTAGGCACAATACGTTGCCGACGAAGTTTTGGGCGGTGCCTCCTCTTGACCATACAGATTACCGATAGCTAGCGAGTATCGAGAATTGAAGATTCTATTCGATATCAGCCACCCCGCCCACGTGCATTTCTTCAAGCACCCCGCGCGGCTGCTGCAGCAACGCGGTCACGAGGTTCTGTTTACCAGTCGCGATAAGGATATCACCCTACAGTTATTGGACGAACTCGGTCTCCAGCACCGCGTGTTGTCGTCAATGGGAGGGAAAGGCATGGTCTCCCTGGCGGTAGAACTGCTGACTCGCAACAGAGCGCTGTATAAGGTAGTAAAGGCGTTTAAGCCGGATGTAATGGCATCGATAGGCGGAACGTTTATCGCTCACGTTGGTTTTCTCAGCGGCGTACCTTCGTTGGTCTTCTATGATACGGAGAACGCGACCTTGCAAAACGCGATTACCTATCCGTTAGCGAGTTGCGTGATTGTTCCGCGCTGCTATCAAGCGTGGCTCCCGAAGAAACGTCATATTCGGTATGCGGGTTACCACGAACTCTCCTACTTGGCCCCTAACCGGTTCTCGCCGGATAAAGAAATCGCAATCGCCAACGGTCTCGATCCCGAACGGCCGAATTACTTCATCCGATTGGTATCCTGGCAGGCAAACCATGATATCGGAGAAGGTGGCTGGAATGTGTCGTTACTTGAAAAGGTCGTCGCTAGTTTAGCAGAGAACGGCCGGGTACATATTTCGGCGGAGGCAGGATTGCCCGATCAATTTGCCGAGGCCAATTATCGCGGAGACGTCGCAGCGGTTCATCACGTCATGGGTTTTTGCGAACTGTTCATTGGTGAAAGCGCGACGATGGCTTCGGAATGCGCGGTATTGGGCGTTCCCGCAATTTATGTCGCGAACACGGGTCGCGGTTATACGGACGAACAAGAAAAGCGCTACAAACTAGTGGCAAACGTAGCACAACTGGAGTGGCGCACGGTAGCTCCCGCGCTGGAAAAATTTCTCGACTACGGCGAGGATCAATGCCAACGGCTGCGGCAGCAATTACTTGCGGACTGTGTCGACGTCGCGGAGTTCGTCGTGGAATCTATCCTCGATTACCGGCAGATGCTCGCCACCTACCAGTCAGGGAACCATTGAAGTGTGTGGTATAGCCGGATGGTTTTCTCCGTCAACCTCATCGGACAACGATCGGCATTCACTACAACGAATGGGCGACAGCATTGCCCACAGAGGCCCCGACGCCGAAGGCTTTGCTTTCATCGACCACGCCAACTTCGCGCATCGACGCCTCGCGATTCTCGATCTCGAAAACGGCCGGCAACCGATGTTCGACACGAGTCGTCGCTGCTGTATTGTTTTTAACGGCGAAATATACAATTTTCGTGAACTGCGACAACAACTGGCTGACGGCGGCGCGGTGTTCAAGACCCAAAGCGATACCGAAGTAATACTGCAGTTGTATCTGTTCGAAGGAATAGCCGGATTCTCTAAACTGCGCGGCATGTACGCTTTCGCGCTGTGGGACGCCCAGACCCAGTCCGGTTTCTTGGTCAGGGACCCGCTCGGCATAAAGCCTCTGTTCTATCAACGGGGAAAAACCGGTGAACTCGTCTTCGCCTCGGAGGCCAAGGCGATTCTGGCCCGGGACAACGCGACGGGATGCCTGGACGAAGCCCAGCTGCATTCGGTGATGAATTTTCGGTATATCACGGGTAACGGCTCGCTGATACGAAATGTTTCCCAACTGGCGCCCGGCACCATTATGCGTTGGCGCGTAGACGGGAGCACCACCACCACCAGCATAGCGGGGCCCAACGACGCGGGGCTCGCCGGTGAACAAGAATCGGTACTCGAATCGCTTCGGGCGTCGGTGCTTCGTCATCTCGTCTCCGATGTCGAAGTGGGCGCCTACCTTTCGGGCGGCGTCGATTCGGCCACTATCGTTGCTTTGGCGAACAACCTTAATCCGGGCTCGGTACGAACCTTTACCGTCCAGGCCGGCGACGATCCGATGGAAGCCGAGCACGCGGCCCGAACGGCACAGTTGCTAAGCGTGGAAAACCTGCAGCAGACCCTGGCCATTGACGCCCGCAAGGAACTCGCTCAGCTGATCTGGCACCTGGAAGTCCCCAAGGTGAAC
>PVBE011157431.1_pt1 | contig 36282 bp, 21 predicted proteins | sample 1631181 | NCBI WGS metagenome assembly PVBE01 (sample SAMN08397723, study PRJNA350692) | Marine metagenome, whole genome shotgun sequencing project. | isolation source: water | place: Pacific Ocean | collected 2012-04
AAAAGAACCAAAGGAAAACACAACCACCTTCATTACAGGTAGTTAGATCGGCTTCACTTGGTGGCATCAGGACTACATCGATGTCCTGATCACTTGACAAACTCGTCCTTTAGGTGCATATCCATACACAAATGGCATATCCACCCAACCAATTCGTCCATTGAACAACGCTGAGAGAAAAACCATGAACCGCATCTGCATCTTCCATCTCTCCTTACTGCTGGCTACAGCATCGGCACTCTCTGCTCAGGTGGCCTACACCCTCGAAACAGGATCCGGCAACGCAGGCGCTTGCTACCTGCCCACTGCCGGATATACCACAGGCGGCCCGTCCGTCAGAGGAACCCTTCCTCTCGACGAGTACGGCAACCTCCCCACCATCTGGGGCTTACCGGCGCAAGCAGGCGGAATGGCCATCGACCAGAAAACGGCGACCCTCTACTCAACGAACGGGTTCGTCGTTCAGATGGAAACCCACCCGTACTACCTCGCACCGTCGATCGTCTACTCAGCCGGCCTTTCAGTCTACGCACCATCAGGAACACTCAATGGATTGGCGGTCGATGCTCACCACAAGATCCTCTATGCCGTTGACGACGGGCATCTCCTTCGATTCGACGCAACGACGTTACTCATCCTCGGCACTCCAACTCACATCGCCTGGCTCAACGCCGGCACCAAGCTGTCAGGTCTTGGCTTTGACCCCTGCACCGAAACCCTCTGGGCCTGCGACCTTGCCGGTCACGTTTATGAGATGAACACAGACGGCACGCCGGTCGGTCCTCAGCCCAGGTCAACTGTCACCTCCGGAGGCCAACTGCGCGGTCTGGCCATCAACTCGTCCAATGGTGCCGGAGCAATGCCCGCTCCCTTCTGCTCGTTTCAGATTTCGGGTTACCACGTCCTGGTCACCGATGGCACAGGTATCCGCGATGCCATGAACCCTCTCAGCTGGCCCCTCGCTATTGCAGGGAACAATACTGCCGTCGGTCTTGCTTTCTGCAGTGACGCCCAGCTCATGCCAGCATCAAGTGCCTGCCCACTCAATGGCACTGCTATTGGTTGGGGTGGAGCCAGTGGCGGTGGCGGTGCGGCTGTCGGCGTGGGAATGGGAATGCCCTTCACCGCCTCCTTGGTCAATACCATCGAATTGAACGGAGCTCCCGCCAACACCTTTGCAAAGCTCTTGGTCGACCTTTGCCCTATTCAAGGAGGCATCGCTCTTCCTACCGGTGACATCGCCTATGTATGGCCAATGGCTCCGTCCTCGATCTCTTTCAATCTCTTGACCAACGCTTTTGGCCGTGCGGCCTTCACTGTCCCCTTGTGGGTGGTTCCACCAGGATTACAGGTCACCATTCAGTGGTATTTTCAGGATCCGTCCAACCCCACTCTCTATGGTTGCTTTAGTGATGCCGCCGTTTTGGTTGCAGGCAAGAGATAGCGAAGTGGGATAAGGTCTCACACATGAATCGGCTTCCCCAGTTTATTGTATGCCTCATTGCCGTTGTTGCAGCGACGTCAAAGTCCATTGCCCAAGCTGATCCTGCCGACATCCTGCTGCGCCAATACAACTGCCTTGCGTGCCACCGCTCTGAATCTGCCGTGACCCAAGCACGCATCGCACCCCTTGGTGCCCCTGACTTGTCACGAATCGGTGAACGCACCTCGCCCAACTGGCTGCGCACCTATCTGACTGAACCCAACGCCGCAAAACCGGGCACAACGATGCCGCACCTACTTGGAGCCCTCGACCCGGCCGACCAAGAGAAGGTCGTCGAGAACCTGGTCCATTATCTATCCGGGCTCGGCGGACCACTGCGTCTCGAAGCCTCAACAATGAAAGCGGGAGATATTGAGTCCGGTCGCATACTCTATGAGACCACGGGATGTGTCGTCTGCCACGGGCGAGACTTTAGTGGTCATCGCCTTGCGGAGAAAACAACGGTCGCATCATTGTCACAGTTCCTCCACTCACCACTGCATACGAGACCATCCGGCCGTATGCCGTCGATGCGCCTCACCAATCAAGAGTCTCAACGGATAGCCACCTACCTCTTGCGTCATCAGTTTGACGGCGGCACGAAGAACGTCACTACAACTCTGACGGAGGGGTTCAGCTATGACTACTTCGAGCAGCGCCTCGCGAATGCTGACAAAGCTATCGCTACAGCCACACCCACACGCAGCGGGCACATCAAAACCGCAACCCTTCCGAAACCTCACCGGCCCGATAATTTTGGCTTTCGACTCCGGGCTCAACTGCGAGTGAAGACCTCAGGGAAGCACACTTTTACCCTGGAGTCAGATGATGGCTCCCGACTTTGGATCGATGGGGCCCTTCTCATCAACCATGATGGCGTCCATGGGTCGCAGAAAAAGACAGGAGAACTTCAACTCGAACCTGGGCTTCATCCAATTAAGATCACAATGTTCGAAGCCAGTGGCGGGGAGCGATTGAATCTGGAATGGAAGGGCCCCGGGTTCAAAAATAGAGTGGTCGGCGGCAATGATGTCGTCACTGAGGCCAATACGATCATGCCACTTGGTCATCAGCCGTTTACACCAGACGAGTCCAAGGCCAAGCAAGGCAAAGCGCTCTTTCTAAAGTTGCGGTGCATCAACTGCCATAGCGATCCTGAAAGGGAACCTATTCGCTTCGCCAAGGGATTTGAACAACTTGAAGCATCGCCCCGCGATTGCCTTTCAGATAACGCCGGCATGACGCAGCCAGACTTCCACTTGAATGCAAAGGAGCGATCGACTCTCCGCGAGGCTCTCAAGGACCGCAGCCAATTCGAAGGACCGCGGTCAGCCAGAGAGAGCATCGCCCACACGATGACACTCCTCAACTGCGTAGCCTGCCACTCAAGAGACGGATACGGCGGTCCCAGCGACGACATCAACGATTGCTTTCGTAGCACTGCTGAACTCGGGGATGAAGGACGGCTACCGCCCGACCTAAGCCAAGTGGGCCACAAGCTCCGTGAGAGCTGGACAAGGCGAGTGCTCGACGAGGGTCTCTCGGTAAGACCGTACATGATGACACGCATGCCCATTTTTGGGCAGAATGCCACCAACGGGCTGGCTGCACAATTCAACGCAGCCGATTCAATCGACTTCGATTCAGCGCCTCCGCCATTCTCAATAGAAGCCGCTGAGGTCGGTCGAAAATTGGTTGGCAGCAGTGGTTTTACGTGTGTTGTCTGCCATGAAATTGCAGGCCAACCCAGCACGGGTGTACCAGCAATTGACTTGGCCACATGCAATGAACGCCTCAAGCCGATGTGGTTTAGGAAGTCGCTTCTTCACCCGGGTAAAGTCAACCCCGGCACGCGCATGCCCGCATTCTGGGAAAAAGACGCCGTTGGATTTCCGGATCTTCTTGGCGGAAGCCCCGTTCGTCAGATCGATGCGATCTGGTCCTATCTATCGCTTGGAGATCGACTGCCGTTGCCCAAGGGGATCGGCGTTAAATCCGGCACCTATAACTTGCTCCCCGTCGCCCGTCCTGTCGGGTTCGGTGTATTCATGAAGGGAGTTAGCCCGAAAACCATAGCCATCGGGTTTCCAGAGCGCGTACACATCGCCTTTAACAAAGAGGCGCCTGCATTGGCGCGTGTGTGGCGTGGGGCCTTCATGAATGCCAAAGGCACATGGCACGGGCGCGCCGGAAATCTCTCAAGCCCCGCCGGCACTGGAGTGATTCGGATGCCGAAGGCGGATGTGGTGGCACCATTGTTGAAGAGAGAGGCGCCTTGGCCCGAGAGCGCATCGCTACGCTACGTCGCTCGACACACCGGACGCTCGGGCTTGCAGGGATTCAGCATGCGCTCTGAATCCGTCACAGTGAAAGAAGTTTACATACCGAAGCTCCTGGCCAAAGAGACTGTCCTCATTCGCCGACTATCACTGACAAGAAACAATGGTAATAAGCCAGAGCAACTCTACGCCCTGGCCGCTCGTGATGCGGTTATTGAAAAGACCGAGGATGGGTACCTCATCAACGCGGCATGGCGCTGCAGAATTCGTGGGGGCGAAGGAATTATCGTGAAGACAAAAGACGGCCATGAGTTGCGAGTAGCGATTCCTAAAGCCGCTAACGGTCAAGAAGTCATCATTGAATTGGAGATGGGATGGCCATTCAGCAACTAAAGTTGATGCTCGTACTCGCAGTGACTGCAGCGACGATCGGGGCACAGACGAAGTCCCCCACCGAAAGTGACTTCTATCCACTACACCGTATAGAACCGCCGGAAGGTGTGGTGCTTGAGGTTGGAGGAATCGCATTGGACGGTCCCAAGGCGATCCTCGTTTCCACGCGCCGCGGTGAGATTTGGCACGTACACAAAGCCTACCGTGCAAATCCTCAATTCACATTGTACGCCGATGGCCTGCAGGAGCCGCTGGGTCTGCTCGCTGAAGAAGACGGGAGCTACTTGGTTGTCCAACGCGGCGAGCTCTCTCGCCTGCGCGACACAGATGGCGACCACCGAGCCGACATCATCGAGTGTGTCTCCAATGCCTGGCCCATCAGTGGAAACTATCACGAGTATGCTTTCGGACCACGACGTGACGCCGACGGCAAAGTATGGCTGACGTTGAATAAGCCGTTTGGAGATCAGCCATTCGGAGAGGTGCCTTGGCGAGGATGGGCCATCCGCCTGGATGAGAATGGAGGATTTGAAGGAATGGCTGCAGGCCTGCGCTCACCTGCCGGCATTGAGGCATCGCCTGACGGCGAGATCTTCTATACCGACAATCAGGGCGAGTGGTGTGGCGCCGGCAAGCTCGCGATCCTTGAGCGCGGGACCTTTCACGGTCACCCACACGGCGTTGAATCGTGCAAGCTACCTGAGTCACAGGTCCCACCTATTGGAGAGCTCCCCAAGAAGATCCTGATGCCGAAGCTGAAAGAGGTCAGCCCCCACTTCACGATGCCTGCAGTGTTCTTTCCCTATGACAAGATGGGCAAGTCGCCTGCTGGCTTTGCATGGGATACCACCAAAGGGGCGTTTGGACCGTTCGCCGGACAGATCTTTGTGGGCGACCAGCATCACTCAAGCGTGATGCGAGTCTTTCTGGAGAAAGTAAACGGTCAATGGCAAGGAGCGTGCTTTCCTTTTCGTAACGGCCTCGACTCAGGTGTGATACGCGTTCTGTTTGGTGCTGACAACTCACTCATCGCTGGCATGACAAATCGAGGCTGGGGCTCCAAAGGCAATCGCTCGTACGGATTGCAACGCTTGGTGTGGAACGGCAAGGTGCCCTTCGAAATCCATGAGATGCGCGCCACAAGCAAGGGCTTCAGGTTGATCTTTACTCGGCCTGTTGAAATGGTTTCAGCCGCAATGCCGGGGAGCTACCAATTGGAAAGCTACACCTACGAACACCATCAGGGCTATGGCTCCAAGGAGATGGATAAGAGCAAACTACGGGTCAAGAGAATCCTCGTTCACTCAGATCTGCGAAGCGTCGATCTCGAAGTTGAAGGGCTTCGCGATGGCTACGTGCATGAGCTCATAGCACGAGGGGTGCGGGATAACGAGAAGAGGTGGCCCCTACTCCACGCGCAAGCCTATTACACCCTTCTCAGCCGCCCCTGAACATGGGAAAGGCTCACTTGTCTTTCTTGTCGCGCTTGCGTTTCTTCCGCTGCTTACGCTCTTCCTTGAGTTCTTGATCCTGCCGTTTCTTGGACTCCGGCGATGTCCAGAGTCGCTGCCATTGCTTGGACTCTTTCTCAGACAGTTTTGCTGGTGTCTTGGGAATATCAAAACTGCTGCGATTCGCTCGCCACCACTTGCCCCAGTCTGATGCCGACCCGCCCTCAATCTTGTGGCCGGTCAGCGTGAAAAGGCCTTTAGCGACCGTACGCTGTGCGGGGCTCATTCTGCCCTTCTTCCGACCGCCGGACTTGCCCTTTCGCATGATCTCGATCAGCTGATCGACAGACTCTTTTTCACGGATGTGAGCTATGGCAAGAACTCTGGTGCCGAAAAGGCCCGCGCTTTTTGGATGCCACACATTGTCGATGAGGATTGGCAGTGCCCGCTTCGAGCCTTGCTGTCCCACAGCCAACAAGACTTCGCGATAGAGCTTCGGGTCCGCAATCACCGCACTCTGTTTCGCGTACCTGATCAGGCCATCCAGAGCGACTTCATTCTTCATGTATCGCAAGTCCAGCAGGGCCTGCCGCGATGTCAGCACATCCTTGTCCTTGAGAAAGGGATAGAGGGCCTTGGCGACTTTTTCGTTGTCCTGCTTCTCCAGGCCCCCAAAAGCGACGCGGCGCTCTTTGGCGTTCTTGATCGTGCGAATTGAAGCGAGCTCCTCGAGGGTGTGCTTAATCGCTGCAGCCTGGGCCCGATCAGCGTCTGACTGAGCTCGAGCGCTTGTGGCTGTGAAGGCCAGGAGCATTGACAGAGTAATGAGTAACGATTTCATGATGAAGCTCCGAATACCTGATTCACTGACCCGCTTGACGAGACATCCAACACACCTGAGCGCCGCTGGTTTCGCTAGTTTTCTCAGCGCCCACCTCCAAGCAGGCCACGGAGAGCTCCCTCGGCCGCTTTTCTGGCCTTCTTGACAGTCTTCTCGGCGTCTTCCTTTGTGCCCGGCAGTTTGCCCTTTGTGAGCCCCCCAATCTCTTCTGGCAACGAGCCACCCGCTTTCTTCAAGGCATCCTGGACCGCCCTGGCGCCTGTCGAGAGTGCCTCGAATTGCTCTTTGATCGGGCCGGCCTTGGAGGCCAGTTCTTCAGTCAGACCGCCCAGCATGGGGATACTGCCAGCCAACCCGTCAAGCGACGCGGTGAGGCTGCGGGCAATCGCTCCTGGCAGTTGCGACTGAACGGTCTGCTGCACAACGGACAAGACAGTGAGAACAATGCTCCCCACGTTATCCACGAGGGTACCCTGCGTGTCATCACTCCGGAGATTGTCGAGTTCGATCGTCGGAATGTCGATCAAAACGGGAACCGCTTCGCCCAGAGGTGTCTGAACAAGACAGCTCACATGGAGGTTTTTGATCACGAGCTTCTTGATCGTCAACTGCCTGCCGCCGCCCTCGGAGGAACCAGACGGCTCGCACGATGCGGCCGAGGTACTGGAAGGCTGACTTGCAGCTGGTGCTGACTCTGTTTCGGATGCGCCACCACTCTTGCCCTGGATATTCTGGATTATCGGCTCGAAGTTTGTGCTGCTTCCGTCTGTCTCCAGAAACACACTGATGTCTGTAATCTCGAGGTAAGGCACAATGATCTTGTCGGAGAGAAATGACGGCACCGCCTGCGCTACAGAGATCCGACCGACACTCAGGAATTCAGCGGACCGAAAACCCTCGGGATTGGCTACTGCCAGTTCGTTGAATTCGCAACTATCGCGGACCCACCCCAGATCAACTTTGCCTACCGTCGTTGCAACACCGAGGGATGTCGTACCTGCTTCCTCCATCGCCTTGCGCACAAGGCTGTCCGAGTAGTAGGCGATGCCAATGGCGGCGACCAAAATGACGACAACCAATAGAACCAACAGGCGCTTGAGCCTTCTCATCAACATCCCCTTTCATCTGGACTCACCAACCTCAGGGCACGAGTCCCGTGTGACATCATTCATGATAAGGCAGATCGATCTTCCATTCAGCATCAAAAAGTTGCGCGCCGGAAATCGGCGCAAGAACACCGAGCAGAGAACCCCTGATGCGACTGTCTTCAAAACTCTCGACTCGCAGCGTCGAAGCTAATACACGCAGGTTCCCTGATAGAACAGGAAGACCTTTAACCGACGTCACGAAGATCTGGAACTGATCGCCTGAGAGCTCAACATCCATGGGAAAGGTGCCCGAGGTGTGGAGAATGGGAAAGCGCAAGACGAAGCCTGTCGGCTTGTTGCGCATTGTCTCAATCGTCAAGGTCCCGGAACTGGCGTTATCAACTGAGGGCCGCCAGACACCTCGCAAGTGGTCGATGACCATCGTCGCGTCCGCGGTGACTACAGGCCGAATGGACGGACGAGCGACAGCAAACCCCGTTCGAAAATGAACCCAGCAGTCCCAGACAACTTCTTGGGCATCTGGATCTTCTGGAAAGTAGAGGATGGTCAGGTGCAACTCGCCCTCGATCACCGAGTCAACGACCGAGTGCACGACGAGCTCACTTCCAAAGACTTGAGCATCGCCTCCGAGAAGCGGCTGCAACTCAGCATCGTCAAGAGCTATGTCGAGATGCTCTACAGATTCGGTACCTGTTTTCTGAAGTTGCCTCAGCTCATTGGACGGACACTTCCATGTGCCATCAATGCGTGTTCCCTCTCCCGCTCCAATTGAGATACGCAACAGGCTCGACGTTGCATCGAACACGATGTGCGCATCTCGCAGTGATTGAGCCTCACCGTCGTCTGATGGCTCAAGAAATACGTCTGTCTCAGTCGTGGCGCCCCTGGCTCGCTTCCCCCAACGCACGCGCCCTTCGAGCGCGCCCGCAGCCTGGCGGCGCGACACGCGCATCACAACCTGCCCTGTGTCTTCCCTCAGGCGCAAGAGACCCAACGACAGTTCAGGCATCCACGTGACAACTACGAGACACACAAGCAGCAAAGAAATGAACGGCAGAGAGGCGCGATAGAGAAGAGGAACCGGCCGCGAGAATCGCAAACTGGCGATGAAGAGATTGATCCCGACCGGTGGCGTTAAATATCCGATCTCAAGGTTCACCAGGATGATGACGGCCAGATGAACAGGGTCGACACCAAAACGCATGGCGACTGGATAGAGAATCGGAACGACCACAAGAATGGCACTGTAAATGTCCATCATGCAGCCCACCAAAAGCAGGAAGACATTGAGTGCAATGAGGAAGGTCCAACGCGATTCGATCACACCCTCCAGGAGCCCGAGGATCTTCTGGGGGAACTCCTGGTCGGTCAACACATTGCTCAGCGCAAATGCTGCCATCACAATGATCAAAATTGCACCTACAAGGACCATGGCACGAACTGTGATTCGAGAGAGGTCACGCGTCGTGATCTCGCGACGAATAAAAACCTCAACGATGATGCAGGCTGCACAAACCAAAGCTGCTGCATCCACCGTAGTGAGCCAACCACCGAAGATTCCGAAAACCACAAGGAACGGGATCGGAATCTCCCAGGCCGCTGCACGAAAGGCCCGTAGAACGCGCCCCATGTCAAACGCATCACGAGTCATCCCACGATCGCGCACCTGCACCACGATGCCGTGAACCGAAAGAACGAGCACAAGGAAGAGGCCGGGGAGCAAGCACGCCGTGAAGAGAGTCTTGACACCAACCGGAACGATAGCTGAAACCACAAGGGCCATCACAATGGCGGGTAGCGAAGGGGGAAAGAGGAGGCCCAGACTGCCGCACGAAGTCAAGAGGCCCAGACGATATCTCTCGCGGTAGCCTTCATCCTTCAACAGGGGCCAAAGCAACCCGCCCATCGCGACAATTGTCACGCCGCTCGCGCCCGTGAACGCCGTAAAGATGCCACACGCCGAAACAGTCACGATGGCTGTCCCGCCCGGCATCCAGCCCAGCAATGCATGAGTCAACTCAACAAGTCTCTTGCCTGCGCCCGATTCAGTGAGGACATAGCCCGCATGAGCAAAGAGTGGAATCGTCAGAAAGATCGGGTTGTCGGTAATCCGATTGAAAATCTCAACGAACATCAAGGTGAGGTCAAGTCCTGCGACGCTGTAGATGAGAGCGGCAATCGCAAAGATCAGCACGAACAAAGGGAGCCCCGCCAAGACCAGAACACCCAATCCTGTGGAGAGCAGTTTTATCACGTCAGCGCACTCGTCTGATGACCGCGACGTGCCTCCCACGATTTAGGGTCTATGCACACCTCAAGAGCAAGCACGCCAAACCGCCAGGACATGGCCACCATCGCAAGGGCCAGCAAGCTCTTGCCGAACGCCGCTGACACACCAACTCCATCGAGGCCAAGAACAAACGACACTTCGCCCGCAGCCAGAGCATCGGTGGCATAGCCCACCGCGTGAGGCACAAGCGCTGCCAGAATCAGACAAGCCCCAAAATTGGCGACAGCATCAACCCAGCGACGTACGGAGGCCGACACAAAACGTGTGGCCACCTCTATTGCTACGTGAGCACGCAAGCGAACTGAGAGGCTCGCACCGAGGAGTGCGAGGATTAAAGTCAACAAACGAAGCAACGCATCGACACCACTACTGAGCTGCAAGAACCCACCAACAAGAGCTAACAGAGTCCCACCCAGCAGCATTCGGCTGCTGCCCGACAGGCTCTTGAGGACGACCCTCAGGACTCCAAAAGCAAGAACCGCTGGACCAACAATTACGAGAATCCATGATGCCGTGTCTCGCCATGGCAGGTGGCTCAGCAGGACCGCAACGCCTCCTGACAACAGGCCCATAAAAACAACGACGATCAGAAACTCCTCAGCTCGCGCCAGCAGCCCGTCAGCGGTACGACAAAAACTCAAGAGCTTCTTCAAAAGGCGGCCCTATTTCTTCTGAGCTCGATGAGCCTTGAGCAGTTCCTGTACCTCCTTCAAGAGGTCCGCGCTGTAGAGCTTGCCAATCAACCCTGCAGCAGAACGTTGACTGATCTCATTGAATTTCCCAATCTCGCCGGAAGCTGGAGCCAGCGTCATGATCCCCTTCGCAGCGAGAATCTTCTTCGACTTCAGATCGTCAGCGCGGACAGCTTCCACCAATCGCCGAGTGTGTTTGCGGCAAACGGCACGAACAAGCTGGCCGTCTGCCTCGCTCATAGCATCATAGGCCTTCTTGCTCATGATGACACCGGTCTCAATGTTAACGAGAGGAAGGTCAACCAGATACTTGAAGTGTGGGAACCACTGCAAGGCAATGAGAGCTATCGGTGAGACATACACTGTGTCCACCATCCCTGTCTGTACACTTGTGAGCACCTCTGACATAGCAAGGCTCACGGCGTTTGTGCCGATTTCCTGAACCACCCGCTCTGTGAGCTGATCACCTTGTCGCACCCAGCAGCGCGCTTTCTTGAGCTGCTCCAGTGTCGTGATCTTGAGCTTCGAGAAGACATGGGCGAAACCACCTTCGGCCCAGCCCAGCACCACAAAGCCTTTTTCCTTGAACATCTCCTCGAAGCGCGGCGCGATCTTCGCGAGAACGTGGTCGTACTCTCGGGTATCACGAAAGAGGAACGGTAGCTCCATGATCCGAACGCTCGGAACGACCTCTCCCATTCCGACACCGGTCAGCGCCGCAGCCTGAAGTTGGCCATAGCGCATTTTCTCCAGTACCGCCCGCTCCTCCCCGGCGATGCCGCCCGCGAAAAACTTGAAACGTACGCGACCGCGCGTCTTGCGAAAGACCTCCTTGTTCATCTGCTCAAGGATCTTCATCCAAAGCGAGCCATCCGGAGCAACGGTCGCACATTTGATCGTCAGACGCTTCGGCCTCTGAGCCTGCGCCAGGGAGACCAGCAAGAGAAGTATGCACGCGCTCGATCGCTTCATGGGTCAATACCTATCCTCATCAGGAATCTCGAGAAAGAAGTCCTCCATTGACAGGAGCAACTCCTCTGCTTTTTTCTTGGCTATGGCCGTCAACAGACGCGCGCCGGGGAGAATGTCGTCCGACGCTTCCAGAACCGCATCCAACTCCGCCCGAAACAGTTTTGTATCTTGCTTCGGAACTGCGAAATAGCGCGCCATGTAGACGCGGGCAAGAAGAAGACGGCCATCATTAACACGAAGAGCCTCTATGAGAGACGCCTTCGCCTTCGTTGGATTACCTCCAAGCTCAGCCGAACGCTCCCCTTGAAAGCGGCCGTGGAGAAGGTGAGCGGCGCCGTAGAAATAAGTCGCGTCCAGTTCCATAGCTCGTTCAACAAAGGCCAGAGCAATCGGAAAACTCGCCACAGACTCCATGGATCCACGATCGAGGTTCAGCCATCCCGCAAGCGACAAACCTGTCCAGAAAATCGCGGCCAGGTCACGCTCGCCATGCTCTGAGAGGATCTGTACCACATTCTCTACACGCAAATTCAGGAGATCCTCCAGACGAGAATCGCCCAGTCCCTTCAATGCTCGGTGCCATGCCTTGTCGTAGAGACTCCGCGCGAAAACAGGGTCTTCATCCTCAATCAGGCCAAAGGCAAACTGAGCATCCATGCTGGCCGCAAACACCAACAGCTCTCGGTTGCTCGGGCTGGCTCGTACGAGCCCGTCCATCAGCTTCAGCAACCCTGGCCCTGCCTCCCGCGCATAGCGAACACTTGGTTCATCAATGAACTCCACCTGGACCTTCTCAAGCAAACCCATCGAGTTGTCAGCGACCATTCGGTCAAGGCTGCAGGCAGACAAAGCCAGGCATGCAACGAGCAGAAAAAACGAACAGCGAGTCATGAAGAAATGAGCCTCCCCAGTTGGGTACCGTCGGTCGATCACCGCGCTGAGGATACCACGATTTGCGCATCCTGTTCGATCGCAGACAGGTGGATGCGCCCCGAACTGTCCGCCCGCATTCCAAGCGCCATCGCCCCCCATTCCAGCAGGAACACTTTACCGGAAGGCAGAACGCCGCAGCCCACAAGAAAGGCCCACGACGCCAATGCGCCGTGGGCCAAGCGGGCTCTTACTTCTTTACGGTATTGCAAGCTCAACACAGTTGGAGAACTTAATCATGGTGGACGAGTTAAACACAACGGCCTGGAATGCGGCATAAATACCGGATGACAGCGCGGGAGTACCGAAGCTCAGCGTCTGGATGCCGGAGGGCGTGGTGTTGAACATCGAATTCAGGAAGCCTGGATCGGTTCCGTTAGCGAGAATGGCCAAACCGGTCGGGGCTCCGCCGGCTGGATTCGTCACGCCGATGTCCAACTGGCCAATACCTGGCGCAGCAAAGACTCCAACATTCAGGTTGGAAGCCAACAGAATGATCGGCTGGCTCGGCTCGCCATCGATAGTAAAGTCAATCGAGGTGCCGGCGATCGCAAAATAAGGACCGTTGGGGTCAGACGTGTTGCCAGCAACGTTGCCGTTGCCATTCAATGCACCGTTGATGTCCAGACCAGCAGCGCCGGGCTTATAGGGCTCGCCGAGACCTGGGATTGACGGATAGGGCAGGCCCTGGATCTCGTCGATCAGAATCGCATCGTTACCTTGGAACCAGACGTTGTCACGCTGGCGGAAGATAAAACGCATGTCCACATTAGGAGTGAGTCCGTTAGCTGCGAAATAGGCGAGGTCGAAGACATGTTGGAAGTAATTCCAAACACGCTGCGTTGGAATGGCGGCGTTGTAGTCCAGTACCGGCACTTCCAGGAAGCCACCCATGCCGGGCAGACCTGTGCTGGAGAAACCGCCTGCCGCGCAATTGATCGACGTGCCGTTACCAACAGCGAAGCCATCCTGAATCGAGAAAACGTCGGGACCGTGGCACTCGTCATGGTTCTCCATCACCGCGTAACGGATTTCGAATTCACCAGTCAGGCTTGTTGTAGCGTCAAAGTGAATCGCCATCTCATTGGTAGCGAGACCCGAGGCCGTATCCAGGATACAGACAGTCGGTCCCGATGATGCCGATGCGTCACCGGGGAAGGGCCATGCAATGCTTGCGAGCGTGTTCCAGTCAACGATCAGGAAACGTGATCCCGGGTCCAATCCATTGTATTCCCAGCCAGTGATCGGGTCGGGAACCTGAGTGGTCGCGCAGGGGTTGGTGACGGTTGGGGGGAAGCCCTCCCATGTCTCGGAAAAGGGCAGTGCACGAGGCGTAACAGCGGCTGCCGTTGAGACGTTAATAGTCTGAATCGCACTCTGGGAGAATGCGCCGAGGCTATCGACGAGGGTCAATTGAACGTCGCGTGGTGCGGCAAGAGAGCGAGCATCGTGCCAGAGAGAACTGATATCGGTACCGGGAATAGCAACATCAAAGTCCCATGTCACGAACCCGGCGCCGCCCAGTTCGCAATCACCGGTGGAGGTGTTTTCGAAGCCGATGGTAAGCGGGCCGCAACCGCTGGTTGCAGAGGGGGTGAATGATGCGGTAAGTGCCACTGCGGGAGCAGTTGCGGTACACGCTGCGGAGGTAATCTGGAAGGCGTTGGGGGCACCGGGAGTACCACTGGTCGCGCCGCCTTCATTGGACCAGTCGGATGCGTCATCCGAGTCAGTACGCGTGTGGCGGTAGTTGGTGTTGTCATTGGCACCAAAGAGAACGCCACCGTAGATGGGCTCACCTTCGCCGGTCCAAACGGCCGGGACACCCGCGCCACCAACAAGGCCGAGACTTGTTCCCAGTTCCATGGGGCAATCAAACGCGTTGACACTACTCCATGCCATGTAGTCGACACCGTTGCCAAGATCATCGCAGACCACCATGCTTCCCGGCAATCCGGTGAACCAGGGGACGGCTGCGGCCAGAGTGAATGTCTGAACGCCAGCTGCAACCACAGGCACACCGACAGCCTCAGAAATGACGATGCACTCCTCTGGATTCAGGACTGTTGTCGCTGATCCAGGCAGACCAGGAAACTGAAAGGTGATTTCCGGTACACCATCAGCTGGGTTGTCCCAGTGACCTTGCAGATACCAACCGGAGATATCCACGATGTTGCTTGGATCGGAGTTCCAAAGCTCAACCCACGTACTACCGGTATTGATGTGAAGTTCATTGATCTTCACGGTGTTATTAATTTGGGCCTGCGTCGTTACCACTCCAATGCTCAGGGCACAGAGGGCAAGGCAAGCAATAAACGTAGCTCTTCGCATGTGCATAACCTCTCAAACAGAAAAATCGAATCGACACGTAGGCGCACTGAGTTCGGCCCCGCTCCGGGGACCTCGCACAGTAACCGAGAAGACCGATCAGAGCGCCTGGATGACGCACGATTCGTTGCCTTCTTGTTGGTCACGCGTTTACGGCCGAATTTGGCACATGAGGCAGCGTTTTGATTATCCGTCAGGACCTTAAGCCTACAGATGGAGGCCGTTCCTGCAACTGTTTTTTTTACTTTTTTAAGCAATCTCTATTCTGCATAAAAAAAAACCCTGTACACCGCTCGTTATGTCCTGTAGCGTCGTCTCTCCATGAGGTCAGAGGGGCCGCAGCAATCCTGCCAGGGTTGCCCGTGCCCTTTCGGACGTACCCCCTCGTTTCGATCATCCGTCAAGATGTTTTGTCGTAACGCAAGAGAGTTAAGGATCACCCTCATGAGAAAATCTATCCGCATTCCCACAGGGATGCTGGCCGTCATTGTGCTGCTGTTTGCAGCGACTTTCACCTCGGCTCAGCTTTCCCTCACAACAACCTACGCTGGCGGCAACGGCCAGTCGGGCGCTCAGTTCGATGTTGTCGCACTTAACACCTGCACCATCACCGCGCTGGACAGCAATTTCCTGCCAGGCACCTGGAACGTCGAAGTCTACATTGTGACTGGTGGTGGGTCGAAAGTCGGCCTCGAGAACAACGCAGCGGCTTGGACCCTGGTTGGATCTTCGACCGTAGTGGCCACAGCACAGGGTATAGCCACCCCTTTGGGGATGACGCTTGCCATCAATATCCCTGCTGGTGGGACGCAGGGCATCTACGCCACCGTTTCTAACGGAACGTCAATGCGATACACCAATGGAGTCACTCCACAGGGCATAATGGTCGCCGACCCCAACATGCAGGTACTCGAAGGAACGGGACATTCCTATCCCTTCGGGTCCCTCTTCAATCCTCGCAACTTCAACGGCACCATTTGGTACACGACCGGTGCGGGCGTCACTGACGACTTCTCAGTCACCGGTGTTCCGACACCTGTCAGCTCATCATCGTGTGTTGCTTTATCCGCCGCTGAAACCGTCTCCTGCGACTACGTCAATCTGGGTTCCAATACGATCCTCACCGGCACGCCGATTCCAGTTACGGTAACGGTGGACGACGGCGTCAATCCTGTCGTGACGCTCACGGATATGTTCATGCCAGCGGTGGACATCCTGCAGTATGACTCGGGGACGATTACGGTGACGCCAACGGCTGACCTCTCCGGTGTAGGTAGCTACGTGATTACGGCAACGGCCAGCATGGTTGGAGACTTGAACCCATCCAACGATTCGGCTTCCGCAACAGTTCAGAGCGGCGGCGGCTACGCGGTCCTGCCTTGGCTCGAGACATTTGATGCCATGGGCAATGGTACAACACTGCCACCGAACTGGACCAATGACCCCACTGATGCAACCGGAGCCAATAGCGACTGGATTATCGATGACCTCGGAACTCCTTCCGCCAACACAGGGGCTCCCGGTGACCACACCACCGGCGCTGGTAAATACTGCTACGTTGAGGATTCAGGTGGGAACTATCTGGCTGTCAACATGCTCACCCCGTGCATTGACCTTAACGGCACAGTTAATCCAACTCTGGACTTCTGGTTGCACAGCCAGGACGCTCAGGCCGGCTTGATGCAGAACTTCCTCTATGTGGACGTCATGGATCCTATTACCGGCGCACCGATCGCAACAGATATTCTGGGCGCGATTGGCCACGTCGGGCCAACATGGACAAGCCATGCGGTGAATTTGGCAGCCTACATCGGCATGGTCATTCGCATTCAGTTCCGAGTCGACAGCACCAACATGGGCAACAACAACTTCACACACGATATCTGTATCGATGATGTGCATGTAGCTGATGTCAGTCCTAGCACAGGCCAGGTGCCACTTGCAGGCATAGCGACATTGGATGTGAACTCCAGCACGGAGGCAAATGGCTTCCCCGTGAGTAGCGGCATGAACGGACCTTACTTCACAGACATCACCAGCGGTGTTGACTCCATTGACATCAGCATCGGGGGTACCCCGAACCAGCCCATCATTCTGTTGAGTGGTGCGCTGAATGTGGGATCCTTCAACCCGCCAGCAATTGGCCAATTCGATATCGGCACAGCAACTGGGGGGCTCCCTTCGGGCATCTCTGTCGTCGCTGACGGCTCTACACCTGGTCTCCTGAACGCCTTCTTCAACACAGGCGGCGCAGGATCAACGACCATAAGCTTTGGTGCAGTCCCACTTCCTTTGGGAGTCTTTACGACATTCCAGGCAGTGATCTTCACCGGTGGCCCAACGGTTGTGCAGCTGTCGAACTGCTGTCAGATAACCTTTATCTAATCGCGAGTACCTATCGGGCCACGAGCACCCATGCTCGTGGCCCTTCTTTTATGGGCAGCGCGCAACTCCCAACAAATAAGCGCCAGATTGAACACTCGGCAGCCGACTTGAGGTAGGATGTGAGCCACTCACGTTCTATTGCCTGTCGAGAAACACCTATGCGACCTTCAAGCCTCATCGCCCTGACTCTCGTCCTGACACTCACAGTACTCAGCACAGGAACGACCAGCGCTCAATCAGCGCCGACGCTGATACTCAATAGTCGCTTTCATGCAGCCGTCAGCTTGAATCAAGACCTTGACGTCCACGTCATTGGGACGCCGGGCAGCGTCTTTTCGATCGTAATGGATGTAGCAGCCGGACCGATCAGCTTTGCAGGACACACCATCCCCATTGGTGGCTCACCCTTTATGGTTGTGACTCACAACATGCAGGTGATACCGCCAAACGGTGTCTACGCAGGCATCGTCCCAATCGGTGTCTCAAGTGCCTTTCAGGGGATTACTTTCTATGCCGTTGCGGTCGCCTTCAATTCAGCGGCGCCCGGAGGCTTCCTGCCATCCAATGGTGCCACAGGGACATTTGTCACCGCACCCAACGCAGGTCTCGATACAGCAGGAATCGTCGGACGACCCATCACACTTGACGGTAGCGGGTCACGCGATTCCGTGAGCGGCCAGCTCCACCCGAACCAGACACTCAACTGGTCTATCTTCGTCGGCCCTCTCGGGCACTCGGCTTCCCTTGATCATGTATCGCTGGAGTTTCCCTCATTGACGGCCGACATCCCCGGCACCTATACACTCCAACTTTCTGCAGGATTCCCCGGGACGACAGGCGGTGCGACTGATTTGGTCACGGTCAGTGTGTACGACTTCACGGGGATCACTCATCCCTCAGGAATCTTCGCAGCATCACCCAACATCGCGTTTGGAGCTGATGCCTCTGGACCAGCCTTCAGCGGCTTTTCAAGCCCGGGGATCGCAAACGCAAGCGGAAACCACATCGGGTTCACCCAACCGGCGAACGCTGATCGCACACAGTTTCAATTGGAGCTGGTGAGTACCTCTGGTCAGAAAATAATGGAAGGATTCACGATCTTCAATAATCTCGGCGCTGCCATGACAGCTCCCCGATCGGATGGCTTCAGCGTGCTCATGCGCCAGAACTCAATCAACACGATCGCATCCTATTTTGCAGGCGCCATGGCAGGATACGATCTCGCGGCAGCCGTTGCAGGAGGCCCTTCAACGAACATTGCCTATGTCCCCGGCCTCTTCGGCACTGCAACATTCTCTGCTGATGTCACGCTCCAGGACATTCGCTACACAGGGATCCCACAAATCACCCTGACTCCAGGAAACGGCACGTTGAATGGCAGCGTCACCCTTCAGAACCTTGAACTCGACTTCTGGGTGACAGGAGAAGTCTTTGCCATCAATTACTCAGAGACCGCAACCTTGACGACGAGCTCAGCGACAGTGAGCCTTGATGGCACCGTTACGCTGAATAATGCAGTATTCAGCACAAGCACGTCAAACGTCAACACATCGCTCTCCAACGTCACCTTGCAGCCCGGTGGCGTGATCACCTCATTTGCATCACTGTTCACCAGTTCGATCACACCGATGATCGAGTCTGCGATGTCCACCACGATCTCCGGTGTCTTCCCGTCATTGATGGACGACTACCTCAACACAATGCCCTCCGAGTGGGACCTGCTATTGACGGCCGGGATCGATGGAGCACTCGATTTTGAGCCGGAGGCCATTGTCTTCACATCGGGGGCATTCCGCATTGACATGGCAGCGGGCGCTCACGCCTACAGTGTCGCACCGGGCGCACCGAACTACAGCCGAACTTTCACAACCCCCACCACACCTCCGACTCTCGGAAACACCGCACCTAACGGTGGTGCGTATGACTTTGCAGTTGCCGTTTCGACAGATGCCCTCAACCAGGCAGGTGCGGCCATGCTGGAAACGGGCCTGATGAACCTGCACTACTCCGGGCAGCTCGATATCATGGGAACGCCTCTCGACATGAATGCCGGCAACATGATCTTCCTGTTCCCGGGAATCGGGTTCGAGAAATTCGACCCTGCCGCCATCGTGTACATGAACGTCAAACCAACTGCGCCACCTGTTGCAAAGCTGGGTTCACCAAACGGTGATCTCGGCCAGATTCTCGTGTCAGACCTCGAAGTCGAATTAGTCGTTGAGGTTTCACCAGGCGTTGAGGTCCCTGTCATGACCCTCGGCATCAATGGCGAAGTCGGACTCAATCTCCTCATCGACCTTACTGCGCCGACCGTCGAAATGGTCGCAGGCACAACCGTCGGCTCAGCCTACGCCATCAGCACCATGCCAGGTGTAGACGCCGGTCCAATCACTCTGGGCCTCGGCCAGCTCCTCGGCATGATCGTTCCGGGAATGATGTCCGCCATCGGCCCCATTCCCATTCCCGATCTGACGGGCGTCGGCGTCGGCACCAATCTCGTCGAGCTCATCCAACAAGGCGACCACGCAGTACTGTACACAAACTGACTCATACGGTGCGGGACACTCACTCGTTACAGACGGGAGAGATGAGGGCCGCGCTTCCGTCTGATTGGAATGCAGGCGGCTTGTCTACCTCCCCTCTTATTAGAATGCAGGTGACTCGCCTGCCTCGACACCCACCGCCAGATGAATGCTCCGCGGGCAGGTCGTCGGCAGTCTGGCCTTTTTGGGGATAAACACAACAAGCTCCCCTCTGATTGGGGTAGGATCTGGGCTCAGAGTTATGCCGTTTTCCAGATTTGAGGACATTCTTGATGCGATCCCAAATATCCGCAGCCCTTGCTTGCTCCCTTCTCCTCTGCAGCTTCGCGACGGTCAGGACCCACGCGCAGTCTGCGCCGACTCTTCTCTTCAATGGAAGGCAAAACGCCGCTGTGAGCTTGGGCGAACCGCTTGACATTCGCGTCGTGGGAACCCCGGGTGCCGTCTTCTCAATCGTCATGGATGTCACCCCCGGCCCCATCATGGTGGCAGGCCACTCCATACCACTCGGCGCGTCCCCTCTCACAACCGTCACACACAATCTTCAGATCATTCCAGCTACCGGTGTCTACACAGATCAACTGACTCTTGGGAACAACCCGTGGTTCCTGGGCGTTCGGTTCTATGCTGTCGCTGTTGAATTCAATGCCAACGCACCCGGCGGCTTCATGCCATCGAATGGTGCAACAGGTGCGTTCGTCTCGCCACCTGACGCCGGTGCCGACACCGCTGGATTCGTGGGACGCGCGATCACAATTGATGGGAGCGGAACCCGCGAATACCTCACAGGACAACTGCAGAGCGGGATCAGCCTTTCGTGGATCATCGTTGGTGGCCCGGCAGGTCACGACGGGGTCCTCAGCAATACCGGGATTGAGTTTCCGTCGCTGACTGCCACCGTGCCCGGCCTCTACACGCTCGAACTGGCAGTGGACCTTCCAGGCACAAACGGCGGGGCTTTTGATTATGTCAATGTCAATGTCTACGAGTTGACAAGTGTCACCCTCCCATCCGGCCTCTTTGCGCCAACGCCAAACATCATCTTCGGTGCCGACCTGCAAGGCCCGGCGTTCAGCAGTTTTTCGGCGCCCGGCATTGCAACGGCCAACGGGAATCACATCGGCTTCCTGCAATCCGCTTCAGCCAACAGGACACAGTTTCAACTGGAGGTTGTGGCGCCCACCGGACAAAAAATCTCGAAGGGGTTCACGATCTTCAACAATGCAGGGGCCATGATGACTTCGCCTGCCTCTTCAGCCATAAGCGTCAACATGAAACAACCGGCGATTAATGCCATTGCCAATCTCCTATCAACGATGATGGCTGGCTATGACCTTTCCGCTGCCGTTGCCGGCGCGCCCCCGACAAATATCGTCTATGTGCCAGGGCTCTTTGGCACAGCGACGTTCTCAGCTGATGTCTCACTGCAGGACATTCACTACTCAGGCGTTCCGCAGATTCAACTCACTCCTGGTAATGGAAATATCGTAGGGTCTGTCACGATTCAGAATCTTGAGCTGGACTTCTGGGTGACCGGGCAGGTCTTTGCGATCCCCTACAGCGAATCGGCGACGCTCAACGTTGGCACAGCCGTCATCACGGTTGATGGGGTTGTTGCCCTGAACAACGCGACCTTCACCTCGTCCGTCAACAACGTCAACACGTCGCTGTCGTCGGTTTCTCTCAGCCCGGGCGGGGTCATCACTGCGTTTGGCTCACTCTTCACGAGCTCGATTACACCGACGATCGAGAGTTCGATGTCCACGACAATCGCAGACTTGTTTCCATCACTCATGGACACCTACCTCAATGATCTCCCGAGCGAACTCGATCTATTGCTCCCGGCAGGCATTGATGGGGCTCTCGATTTTGCACCAGAGGCCATAGCATTTACACCGGGCAGTTTCCGCATCGATATGGCAGGCGGCGCACACTCCTATCAGAGCGCGCCGAATGCCCCGTCCTACACGCGGTATTTCTCGACACCGAGCAGCCCACCGACACTTGCACCCACTTCACCAAATGGAGGCACCTACGACTTCGCCCTCTCCGTCAGTGACGACGCGCTTAATCAAGCAGGTCCTGCCATTCTCGAGACCGGGTTGATGAACGTAGCCTTCAGTGGACAACTCGATATCGGTGGGCAGGTTATGGACATGAATGCCGGCAACATGGTGTTCATGTTTCCCGGTGTGGGTTTCGAGAAGTTCGACTCGGCCGCCGCTGTCTATCTGAAGATCAAGCCGACCAGCCCTCCCTACGCCCTGATGGGATCGCCAACCGGTGAATTAGGCCAGGTATTCGTGTCCGACCTCGAGGTGGATATGGCTGTTGAAGTTTCGCCGGGCGTCGAGGTCTCTGTCCTCACTGTCGGCCTGAACGGCACAGTTGGTCTGGACGTCCTGTTGGATTTGGCGGCACCGACGATGGAGATGGTTGCCGGGACAGCGGTCGGATCTGCCTATGCCATCAGCACGCTTCCCGGCGTCGATGCAACGCCAGTCGTCCTCGGTCTCGGACAACTGCTCGGCCTCATTGTCCCCAGCATGATGGCAACGATCGGCCCGATTCCTGTTCCCGACATGACGGGCGTGGGCGTCGGCACCAATCTTGTTGAGCTTGTTCAACAGGGCGACCACGCAGTGCTGTACACGAACTGACCCGCATGAAAAAAGCAGGTCGCAGGACCCCCAGCGGGCACAAAAAAGCCGACGCCACGCAAAAACGCGGCGTCGGTGTCAGCGACCCAGATGGGACTCGAACCCACAACCCTCAGATCGACAGTCTGATGCGCTAACCAATTGCGCCACTGGGCCAGTTGCTGAGCGAGATTGTATCGGGCCCCCGAAGGGCTTCAAGCCCGTTTCTCGGGGCCGAGATTCCTAAATAACCGATCGAATCCCCAGTTCGCTGAAGCCCTTCTCGTCGAAGTTGCTGCGGAACAACGTCTTGAGGGACTCAGCGGCCGCATCATAGGCATCCTTATCATCCCAGGTGTTCCGCGGATTCAGGATTTCTGAGGGTACATCAGGGCAGGACGTCGGCATCCGCAGTCCGAACACTGGATGGGTCTCCATTTCGGCTTCGTCCAGATCACCCCGCAACGCCGCATCCAGAAGGGCGCGAGTGTGCTTGATCGATATCCGATGGCCGGTTCCGTACGCACCACCACTCCAACCTGTATTCAGCAGAATGCAACGGGCATTGGCGTTCGCTACTTTGGCAGCCAGCAGTTCGGCATAGACCGAGGGGAACTGCGCCATGAACGGCGCTCCAAAACACGCGCTGAACGCAGCCTTGGGTTCGGTGATCCCGACCTCAGTGCCGGCCAGCTTGGAAGTGAAACCAGAGACGAAGTGGTACATGACCTCATCGGGAGTCAGAACAGAAACCGGTGGCAACACGCCGAATGCGTCGGCCGTCAGAAGAACGATCGTCTGAGGTACAGGACCTCGTGAACCTTCTTGAACCATGGGGTTGCAGCCCAATCCGTAGGCAAAGCGAGTATTCTCAGAAATGGACGCATCAGTCAGGTCCAGTTCTTGAGGATCGGTATCGCAGAGAGCCTTCCCTGGCAGCGGCGGAACATTCTCAATGACAGTCCCCGGCATGGAGAGAGCGTCGGCAATGACCGGCTCTGCCTCCTTGTTCAAGTCGATCAGCTTGGCGTAGCAACCATCTTCGAAGTTTGAGACGGCGTTGTCTGTCCACCCGATCTCATCGTCGCCGATGAGTTTGCGCAGGGGATCCGCAGAGAGAGTTGTCTTACCTGTTCCTGAGAGCCCAAACAGAATGGCCGAATCTCCGGCGGTTCCAACATTGGCCGAGCAGTGCATCGGCAAGTAGCCTCGGCTCGGCAGCAAGTAGTTGAGCACAGTGAACATGGTCTTCTTGTTGCTACCGCAGTAGTCCATCGGACCGGCGATCAATGCCATCTGGCGCTTGAAGTCGATGATCAGTGAGGCTTCCGAACGACTCCCGTCACGCTCAGGCTCGCAGTGGAAGTGCGGTACATTGAGCAGAGTCCAGCGCTTGGAATCCTCGTCGGTCACATCGGTCAGACCTTTCGGAAACATGATTGTCGTGAACAGCGCGTGTGTTGCGTACTGCCCAACGAATCGAAAGGGGACAGCATAGTCCGAGTCACTGCCGCAGTAGAGGTCCTGAACGTAGAGCGTCGATCTGTTCTCATTCAAGTACTCAACAACTCTCCCCAGGAGGCCCTCGTAGTCGTCCGGGTCGTAGCGCTGGAAGTCCGTTTTCCACCACACGGAATCGTCTATTTCAGGGTAGGCAGCGGCGAAGGTGTCTTTCACACGCCGTCCGGTTGACGTCGGGTCGGTGTAGTAGACCAGTGGACCCTGATCGCCGAGGGCCGTTGCGTAGGCCTTTTGCTCGTCGAACCCGCCTCCTTCAGCAACACGGCCACGATCGTTCTCGATGGCAGCATGAAAGAGCTCTTGCTGGGAAAGTCCGTGACGATACACAACGTCTGTCAGGCCAAGCAGCTCCCGAAGTTGATCGGCGTAGCTCATAGGTTGAATCCTGTGGGTTAGGGTCAGGGATTGAGAGGAGAGAAGTGCGCGAAGGTGGTGATCTGCGCCGCATCCGACAGATTCTATCGACTCCAGGACACCCTTTTCAAACGGACCGCGGACCGGGGATACCCTGATCGCCGATCCCTGATAGGATCTGAGTCGCCTGAGCGACACTCAGCTGTCTTTTGAAGGGAATAAATGCATGTGCCAATCCGACCATCCCGTGGACCCTAAACCCGAGCCGTCAGGATTCAGCCGACGTGGCTTCCTCAAGGGAGCCGGACTCACGGTGGCAGCAGCCGGACTCGCTACTGACTCTGCCTACGGCTCAGCTGTCGGCAGCGAGCAGGTACTGATCCATGACATCGAGCCAAAGACGGTGGCGGTTCAGATCAATGGGAAGAAGACGGCCATCGAGGCCTTGCCATCGACAACCCTTCTGGAAGCGCTTCGAGGCGACCTCGGCCTGACCGGGGCGAAGGTCGTGTGCGATCGCGGCGCTTGCGGTGCCTGCACAGTCGCCGTTGATGGGCGTACGGTGAATGCCTGCTCAACCCTCGTCTTTGACGTAGCAGGCAAGTCCATTGACACAATCGAAGGACTGGAAACAGACGGCAAGCTCACACCCTTGCAAGAGAACTTCATCACCTACGATGCTACCCAATGTGGTTTCTGCACGCCGGGGATGTTGATGTCCTGCACGGCGCTCCTCTCAAAGAACAAATCTCCTGACCGCGAAGCAATTCAAGACGGCATCTCAGGAAACATCTGTCGATGCGGCACCTATCAGAACATCTTTGAGGCGGTTGAAGCAACGGCGAAGGGAGAAGCCAAATGAAACCAGAGAAAGTCAAAGTCAAGCTCGGTTTCGGCAACAAGGTTGAAGAAGTGACAGTCAACGTCCCGGACGGCGACCTGCCGCCCTACGAAGTGGGCGACACCTTCCAGATCGTTGGGACTGAAGCCACCCGTGTCGACGCCAGAGCAAAAGTGACCGGCCAGGCCAAATATACCTACGACCAGCAACTTCCCGGGCAACTTGTAGGACGCATCCTCCGCTGCCCCCACGCCAACGCTGATATCGAGAGCGTTGATCTTAATCCTGCCAGTAAAATGGACGGCGTCCATGCTGTCCTTGACCTCACGAAGGTCTTTGGGTCGCGCACCATTCGCTTTGCGGGCGACGCAGTAGCCGCTGTTGCTGCAATCGACAGCAACACCGCGGAAGCGGCCTTGCGAGCGATCCAGGTCCTGTACAAGGTACTTCCGTTTTGCGTCACAATGGAAGACGCGCAGAAACAAGACGCTCCTCGGGTTGGTCGCGGCAATCAGGAGAACGTCGAAGGTGGCAAACGACGGGATCGATCGGCAAAACACGCAGAGCGAACAGCTGATGCGGACCACCGCGTCCGAGGACGCTTCACCACAGAAGTACAGACTCATACCTGCCTCGAGACCCACGGCACCGTTTGCAGCTGGGAAGGCGACGACCTCCTCTGCTATGCCTCAACACAGGCAACCTTCAATGTCGCCCGTGAGATGTCATCTGGTCGGGGGGCGGTTGGCGCCAACAGTGCCCACGTCATCTGCGAGTACATAGGCGGTGGATTCGGCTCAAAATTCAGCGCGGGCCGCGAAGGGATCACCGCTGCACTTCTGGCGCGTAACTCAGGACGCCCCGTTCACCTCATGTTGGATCGACGCGAAGAACACACCTCGGTAGGGAATCGCCCAGATTCAAATCAGGACATGGAGATGGCTGTTAAGAATGACGGCACCATTCTTGGTCTGCGTGTCCGCAGCACAGGCACACCCGGCAGCGGCTCACGAGGAGGCGGTGCTCAGAACGATGCCCTCTACAACCTCGGATTCGTAGACAAGGTCGCCTTGACCGTTCGCACCAACACCGGTGCTCAACGCGCCATGCGCGCACCAGGATGGCCGCAGGGGATCTTCGCCTTGGAGAGCCTCATGGACATGGCCGCAGATGCCATTGGCATGGACCCGATTGAATTCCGAATCATGAACGACAACCACAAGATTCGCCCTGAGGAATTCAAGGTCGGCGCGAAGCTCGCTGGTTGGAAGAAAAAGCGCAACTCAAAAAGAAGCCGAGGTGTCCTGAGAACAGGCATCGGATGCGCTGGCTCTCAATGGGCGGCCCGCGGTGGACGCGGTGCTGGTTTCACGGTTCGCATCCATCGCAACGGGACCGTCGAGACGCGCAATGGTTCGCAAGACCTCGGGACGGGAGCACGGACCATCACTGGAATGGTCGTAGCCGAAGAACTCGGTATCGGAATGGACCGCATCAGAACTTTTATCGGTGATACCCGCGATCCGCGCGGACCGGCCAGTGGCGGCTCAACGACCACCCCGACACTCACCCCCGTCGCACGACTGGCAGGCTTTCGCTCCAAGGAGCGCCTGCTTGAAATCGTCGCTGAGAGATACAAGTGGAACGCCCAGGACCTCGACCTGAAGGGTGGCGTTGTTGTAAGAAAGAACGGCAGAAAAGCGCCGCGGAAAGTCACGTTCGCTCAAGCCTGTGCGTTGATGGAGGATGACCTCATCGAGGTGACGGAGCAACGGCGTTCCAATACACGCAATGGATACTCCAGCACGAATGCAGGATGTCAATTCGCAGAAGTCGATGTAGACACCGAAACCGGGAACGTCTTTGTCCGCCGCGTCGTTGCGGTGCAGGATGCAGGGAAAATCATCAACCCGCTCCTCGCACGAAGCCAAGTGCGTGGAGGTGTGATTCAAGGTGTCAGTTATGCGCTTTTCGAGCGACGTATCATGGATCGCCAGGAGGGCCGCATGATCAACGCTGACCTCGAGAACTACAAGGTGCTTGGCCCCAGAGAAATGCCGGAAATCGAGGTCCACTTTCCTGACGTCCTCAACGGATTCAACAACACCAGCACAATGGGAATAGGCGAGCCGCCGGTCATCTCAACCGCTGCGGCCGTTGCCAATGCAGTGGCCCACGCTCTTGGCGTCCGAGTCATGTCACTTCCCATCACACCCAAGCGCGTCCTCGAAGCTATAGCGGCCAAGGAGAACAAGAAATGAAACCATTCAAGATGGCACAGCCGACAACCGTCAAAGGTGCAATCAGTGTCCTGGGAGAGACGCCCAACGAGACTCCTGTCCTCGCAGGTGGCACAGACCTTCTGGGCGAAATCAAAGAAGGCGTTCGCTCGCCATCCATGGTCGTCAACATTAAGAGCATTCCTGGGATGCGTCAGGTGAAAGCGACGGCCAGGCAAATTGAAATCGGCGCTCTTGTCACACTCAGTGACCTCATGGAAAACGCTGATATTCGAAAAGCCCTGCCAGCCCTGGTGGAGACGATTCGAAAAACAGCAGCTACACAGATTCGCAACAATGCAACGGTCGGTGGCAATCTCTGCCAGCGACCTCGTTGCTGGTACTACCGCGACTCCAGCTTCAACTGCCTCAAGAAAGGCGGTGAGCTTTGCTACGCGAGAGAAGGTGAGCACGAATACCATGCGATCTTTGACAACGCGACCTGCAACATGGTTCACCCTTCCAACCTCGCGCCAGTATTCATCGCCCACGACGCCTCTTTTGAAGTGACGGGTCCCGATGGCACCGAAAGCATCCCGGCTGCAGAGTTTTTCATCTCACCGGAAGAAGAAATCACAGCTGAAACGATCCTCATGCCGCAGCAGGTTCTGACCCGCGTCATCATCCCTGCCAAGGGACTCGGCGGGCGGGCATCCTACATTGAGACACGGGAGAAACAGTCGTTTGACTGGGCTCTCGCAGGAGCAACAGTACGCCTTGAACGTGACGCAGGAAAAGTCACTGCAGCACGAGTTGTCCTTTCTGCCGTAGCCCCCACTCCTCTCAGACGAGGAGACCTCGAGGCGATGCTTGTCGGGAAATCGGTCTCAGAAAAGTTGATTGGCAAAGTCTGCGAAGCCGCTGCCAAAGAGGCTACGCCATTGGAACAGAATGGGTTCAAAACGAGTCTCGTGAAAGCAGTTCTCAGACGTGCGCTTCGCGCAGTGACTAAGGGGTGAGCGAAATGGAAGATCGCGAAAAAAGAGGTGAGTTCTTTCCCAGGGACATGTGTGATGCACTCATGACCAAGACAAAGGCGCTCAACACAGAATATCGCCGAGCACCGGAGGAGAACTTCTATTCTGCTGATACAGCTTATTTCTACTGCTTGTGCACCATGCGCGAACACGGACCGGACGAGAATGATGTCGAACCCCATTCCTGTGTGCCAGGAAGAAAGTGCTTCAGCGTCGGGAATCCAACGTAGGCAGAGCGCTCAGTTTCCTTGACAGAGAACGCAACGGCACAGACTGGATATCATCGTGTGGCAACAGAGCAATCACATCACTCAAGTCGCTCTGCAGCCTTTGCAACTCCGCCCGCGCAAAATTCCTCGATAGCATTGGCACGCAACGGACGAGGCGCCCTGCAAAGGTGCCTGACAACCACGCGGTGCTCGCGCCCAATCGCCCGTAGGATCTCGTCGCCAGGACGATTCCGTCAATGACGCCGACTGCCGTCTCACTGCTCCGTGGCGTCCCCTTGATCAGGGCCTGAACTCTGGAGGCTCGGATCAGGACCACCTCAAGAGTGCGTGCCAGTCGGAGTGACTGCTTCTGCTCGCCAAACAAGATAGCTGCCATACACGCCATCGGTAGAAACCCCGCGGTGTGAGGAGTCGTCGGGTGCCAGAATGCTTCTGGCGTCAGGGCAATCAGACACACAGGAACACCTGACAATGCCACCAACCCCGCCCAAAGAACGAGCGTCTGCGCCGCGTCTACCGGTCGAGTAACAAGCAGAAGTAAGCCGCCCAGAATCTCGAATCCCGCCACGCCCTGAACGACGAACGCACCGTTCCGAGCTGTCGCGCCCAGCGAGTGGACCAGGTCAACCTCACTCGCGGCAGGTGCTACCCACCCGATCACACCGGAGGTGATGAGCCAACAGGCGATACCGAGGCGAAGGAAGCGGTCGATCGCCCCTATTCGAGGCGATACACGGCGCGCCTCCACAAGTGCGCACGTAATAGCGACCAACCCGATCAAGCGCGGCAGCCCTCCAAACCCAATCAGCATGAGAGATGGTGCTGCCACGATAGCGCCGACTGCAAGCAAGACGGCGAACGTAACCTGCAAGCTCAGGACCGTGACACTGGCTGGCCGCCACACAAGGAGCCCTGCGAGCACAACAGAAAACGCTGAGACCCATGGCAACGCAGCCTGTAGCACCTCACCGCCGAATCCAAGAGGCTCCAAGGCCTCAAAGGCGACATCCCGCCATGTGCGACTCAGGCAAAGGCACCCACGGCCCATCCAATAGAGAACCAGGGATCCTGCCAGAAGATTGGCTGTACGCTCAAGTTCTGGTTGTGTGCGGGCCATGACCGACTCCCAAATGAGAGGTTCTTGACTGCATGGGCTCAAAAAAACTATTCTTGCGGGACAATGCTATGCGGTTTGCGCTTTTATTCTACGACCTGTGGAATATCACTGAAAACCACGAGCCCCCATTATGCGTTTTGCAAACTCGAACATCCCGTTTCTTTTCGTGTGCCTGATTCTGCTGATCACCGGCAGCACGGCATGGTCTCAGGGGACCTACGGCGAGGTGCCACGATCGGACAACATGCTTTGGGCAGCATCCTGCACCAAGGGCTCCGACAACTGGACACCCGTCCTGCCCTACGTTGACAACACAATTGGCGTCCTCATGCTCGGCCAGTCTGCACCGGCACAAGACATGACGATGTTCGCCGGATGGATCGGCACCTTTGTGAAGGAGGGCACCGTTTTTGTCCTCGGTTACGACGCGTTCCCCATCTACGAAAATTCACCACCCTCGGCCTGGACCAATTTCGGTCCGCGATGGAATGCGCCTTCGCACCTCAACCCGACGGTGGAGTATGTTCGGGAAGCGCCGCAGTATCTGCACATTGACCCCACGCACATGTGGGAGCAACTTGGAGGTGACCCGACCGATCCTGCTGCATGGGCGAGCCTTGGTACACAATCACCTGCAATCGGCAGCGGAACCAATGGCGTTTCCTATCAGGAGCTCTTTCCACCTGGTCCGCTTTGGGACTGGGTGATGCAAAAGGCACAGGGACGGATTGACCCCAAGGGCCCACCTGGTTCCGGCGCACTGACAGGCATCAACCTCGTCATGCAACTCGGCGTCCTCAACGGCAACGGTGCCAGCGGAACACCCGAAGTCAATCTCAGCAATGCCCTCGCGTTGACCGTTACTCCTGGCCCGCCTCTCAAAATCAATATGACAGGTGGAAACCACGGCAATGGCGGCGACGATCTGAACTTCCAAGGCACAAACGTCTCGCCCGCTACCATGGTCACGTTTCAATCAAGTGGCGGCACCACAAGGACCTCGTCGGTTCAAATGATCAACGGAAGTAGTTTTGGAGTACGCATTCCCACCGACGCTATCAGCGGTGACCTCACGTTCAGTCATCCTGCCATGGCAGCGCCTCTTTCAACAACAGGCCCAACTCATTTTGTCCGACGATTCGCGCAGCTGACAAACCTCGCTGTTACGCCTGCTCCCAGCTGGTCAACGACACCGTTTGCCAATGGAGCTTTGCAGGGTATCGCCTTCCATGGCATCGTCGGTCCTGCTGGGTCAACACTTGCCATTCCTCCGATTCTGGCCACCATCTCCGGCACACTCAGTTTGAGTGTTTACACGTTTGACCCTTCACTCGGGTTGGCTGGTGTCTTAGTGAGCGGTCAGACCTTTAGCAGCGTCTTCAATGTCATGACCGGCGCGACGGGGTCAGCTCTTCTGCCCGTGCCATTCACACCATTAACCTCTGCGATCCAAGGTGTCCATATTGTTTACAGTGGTGCGATCGGTTCCTATTCCATCCAGATCAACCCCATTGGGCCGACGCTGGGAGGCACGCCCTTCATGATCTCCGCGACGTTCGCACCCTGATCAGAAGAACCGTTTGAACTCCTCACGGTCGCGCAGAGAGTCATACTCCGAGCGCTGAAGCTCAATTGAGCGGTCCCATGCCTGGGGCGCGCCCGCTGTCATGGCCTCCAGGACCTCCTTCGCTACACCGTATTCACACAGACGCGCTGCCAGCCTCCCAGCCCGTGACAGGCCAAGGCCGCGAGACGGGTTTATGCGAATTGCCTTGAGAAAGGCATCGAGCGCGTCCTCCTCCTGGCCCAGCTGAATATGTGCATCACCAATATAGGTCCACACCGCGGCAGGCTGCGAGCTGCCGCCGACGCAACCACCGAGCAGACTCAATGCTGTACGTGGCTCACTATTCCAAAGCCGCAAGACACCCAGAGCCAGCTGCCAATCGGCCACACTGACATGCCCCATTGACTCCAGGATCGCCACGTCATTGCGAACGAGCGAACCGAGATCATCAGATGCCTGCCGCGCACGCTCCACCATTGCCTCGATGTGCTCAGCGATTCTCTCCTTATCCGATTCGCTCAGCACCCTGTCCTCCATCGCCATCTCAAAGCGTTCACGAACTCGAAACAAGAAAAGACCTCGGGCAAGGACAGCCAATGGCTCATCAGGGAAGGACTCGACCAGACGATCCGCCTCTTGTAGCGAAAGCTCTGGATTGTCGGACTCACTGAGAACGCGCACCCTCAACGCCTGCAGCACCAAGCTGCGTGGGTACTCATTCAGAAGCGATGCGATCTCGCCAGCCAGATCAGCAAAATCCGACGGCGAGCCTCCTGCGGCGCGCAACTCAGTGAGCTCCAACTCCGCGAGTGCCTCTTCGCCCAGCACTTCGTGCTCGGGCAGGTCTGCCAACTCGTTCAGGACCCGCCGCGCCGCATTCCAATCCCGCTCTGCCGCATAACTCGCACCCACTCGCCGCAGACAGGCAGCCGTGAAGTAGACAGGTGTCTCACTTCCACGAAAACCGCTTGTAGGCGGTCGCCTTCGGCGTGCACGGCTCGGGCGTGCAGCCAGGTGCGCCAACGCCCGTTGCCATTCCTTCCTTGCAGCGCTGAATTTCCCCACACGAAACAGCGCAGCGGCAACACTCATAGAACGCCTTGGCAGCGCGCCCGGGCCATCCTTCCCTGACAACTCAAAGTCAGTCAACGATGCTTCTGCATCGCCGGAGCGGAAACGAGCAAGCCCTCGCTGAAAAAATACGGCGCGCAGTTTTCCCACTTCCTCCTCTGGGTGCAGGACACGCTCGCCTGGGAGGACCTGAGCAATAAGCCCCGAGTAGAGCTCCTCCGCTTCGCCGCAGCGTCCGAGGCTCAAGAAGATATTCCCCTTCACGAATCGAGCCCAGAAATGGCGTGGTCTTCTGGCGAGAAAGCTATTGATCTCCTGCAACGCCTCGTCCTCTGAGCCAGGGATGAGAGCGAGTAGAGTCGCGCACATGAAGTGGTCCGATGGATCGGTGACCTTGAGGCCGGCCAGCCTCTCAGGGATCGCCTCGACATCTCCTGTCAATGCACCCGAACTGTGACCACAGAACAGGCGAATCGATTCCGTTCCACGGGACGGGCCGCCGTGGTCCGCCTCCCACGCTTGGATGAGTTGCTCGGTACCAACAGCATCCTGTTGCACAATCGCGAGCAGAACTGCGCGGTAAAACAGGTCCTCGCTGTCTTGATCCCCTGCGGCACCATCTCGAAGAATCTCATCAGCTATCTTCCCGAGTTCGTCCGCTGTGTCGTCGCGATTGGCGTAGAGCAGCTCCATGCTGCGGTCATAGCCGGCGCGAAGGCGGTAGGCCCGAAACCGTTGGGCCTCGGCAGAAGTCAAATCGCCTTGCTCCCAGAGTGTCGTCATGAAACGGACGGCTTCAGCGTATCTCAAGCTATCTGCAGCGCGATCAGCAGAGGTCACAACGGCACGAGCAGCCTGCCGCCGCCGTTCGGTCGCCTGATTGGTGGCAATCAACAATGTTATCAACCCGATGATCAGGACAGATACTGCTACTGACACTCTCTTGTGCCGCAAAATGACACGAACGGTGCGACGCAGCGGGCCCAGCCGACGCGCCTTGACGGGTACACCTTCAATGAATCGGCGAAGGTCATCTGCAAACGCCCCCGCTGAGGAATATCGCCGCTCACGGTCCTTCTCCATCGCCTTGAAGACAACAGCTTCAAGATCGAACGGCACACCGAAACGGCGCAATGGCGGCGGGTCGCGAGTGAGTATCTGACGAGCAATGACCTGAGAACTGCGCCCAGTGAACGGCGCCGCTCCTGCCAGCAACTGAAAGAGCGTTGCACCCAAAGAGTAGATGTCAGCGCGCTCATCGAGGGTGTCCATTTCTCCTCGGACTTGCTCTGGCGACATGTACGGGACTGTGCCGAGAAGGTCGCCTGTTTGTGTCAGAGAAAGGTCATTCTCATGCGTCGCCAATCCAAAATCCAGGATGAATGGCTCATCGTCCTCGACCAGAATATTGGCTGGCTTAATATCGCGGTGCAGTACCCTTTGGCGGTGAGCGTGCTGCAATGCATCAGCCACCTTGATGACAAGGCTCACCGCACTGCGAAAAATCCCTACCGCGCTGGTGGATTTGTCTTTGCGTGACTTAACCAGAGTGCGCTCAGCATCGTCGCCTGCGATATAACGCATGGCAATGAACTGAACGCCTTCGGCTTCTCCTACAGCATAGACCGGCACGATATTCGGGTGCTGCAGGCGTGCCGTTATTTCGGCCTCGCGCTGGAAACGTTTCTTCGTCGTGTCCGTTGCGCGAGAGAGAACCTTGAGCGCTACGAGGCGCGTCAGGCGTGTGTCTTCGGCCAGGTAAACGACGCCCATCCCGCCTGCACCAATCTGCTGAATGAGACGGTATTCTGCAATCTGCCCGCCTGGCTCCAGCTTACCCAGAACTGCGCCAACACCTTCCCGCTCCAACAGGTTCAGGCCCTGCTCAAGGACACCATCCAATGCTGCCATCTCCAGCATGCGAATCGTGTCATCGGCGCTGCCGTCAAGAAGTTCATCACCTGGCGTTCGGCCTGCAGCGAAGATCTCTGCAAGACGCTCCTCAAACGCATCTGAACCTGATTCAGACTCCTTGGTCATGGATGATGGACTCCATCTCTTTCAGGAGCCTGGCGCGAGCGCGAGCCAGCAACATACGCGCAGCCTTCTCTGACTTGCCCATGATCTCAGCGGCCTCTTCGTGGCTCTTTTTGTCAAAGCGGGTAAGGCGAATGATCTCCGCGTAGTCAGGCGGCAACTGACGAAGCGCTTGCAGCACGAGTTCCATTTGCTCCACATTGCCGACGGCGCGGCTGGGTGTTTGACCAACGCCCTCCGCTTGACTGACGGTGACAATCGGCGAGTCTGGGTCAACTTCCGGATTCTTGCGCTTCTGGGCACCGAAATAGCGGTGCTTGTCGCGGATGGTGTTCTCAGTGATGCGAGCCAGCCAGTGAAGGAATCCATCCTCGTTCTTGTACTCCAGCCCCTCAATAGCCTTCATGGCCTCAAGGCAGACACTCTGCACAACGTCTGAAGATTCAAGATTGGCACGCAGACCATGCCCCAGCTTGTGGCGCACGAGGCCATGGATGCGATCGCGATAGAGGGCAAACAGCTCCTCGAGAGCATCGCGATCACCACTCTTGACTCGGTTGATCAATTCCTGGGTGCTGTCACTCATATTGGTTTCCTGAACGGCATCCTATCAGAATCGTCACGAGCCATGCCATGCGGCAGTCTTTGATATTGAAGGGGCGCTTAGGGCAATGCAGTCCAGACGGCATTGGTTTCATAAAACAAACCGTTGGGTGCGGCACTGTCCAGGATGAGGCCTTCCAATGTGATAGGAAGAGCTACAGGAAGGCCCGGAGGGAGAACGAGCCCTGACGTGAAGACTCCGGAATTGGAGATCGCGCTGCCGTCTGAACTGCCGCCCAGACCAAGGCCGTTCGCGAGCGAAAGGACAGAGGGGTTTAACGGATCCAATTCCAGGATCCCGTAGGGCAGGTAGATGCCTGGAACGACAACATGCCCAACAGTCACGCTGACTTGAACGGGATGCCCCCCCGGTGCATTGCCGACAACTGCCATGGAAAGGAGGCCGGGCGTCGCCGTAACCATGAGACTCCCCACCGCTGCCGTAGAGGCCATCTGCCGCACAGTGAAAAGCGAATGAGGCATGCCCTGAGGTGAGGTGTTGTGCGTGTAGTAGAGGATCTCCTCGCCAACGCGTGTTGCGAAGCAACGAGGGCCATAGGTTCCCACGATGCCATTGGTGATAAACGGCTCCTGCAGGACCAATGACGAAGCCAGGGCACTCGGTTTGACGAGCCACGTATAGCCCATCCCGGTATACCCAGGTGAATTGGCTGTCTCACGGATCCCAACGAGAGCGCCTTGGCCCGACTCGTTCAATGACGAACGGGCAATCGATGTAAAGGACGCTGTGGTTCCTGGGATTGTCGCGTGCGAAAAGAACGACTGACCCACCGTTGCGCTCGGCGGTTGAAAGCGCTCGATGCTCAATACGTTGCCAATGAGGAGGCTGCCGTCTGCCATCGAAAGCAATCGGTGATTTGAACCGAAGCCGCTGGTGACGAAGGTCGATAGGTGAAACGCGCCCACGGTGATCGGCACCGACACCATTCTTACCGACAGGGCGCTGGCGTTCGAAAAGCCACCCAAATAAAAGTTTCCTGCATTGTCGATGGTGAACCCTCTGGCATGCACATCTGTCGTGAAGTGCAAGACCGCACCCTGCACAGGATCGATTCGCCAGACATCTGTTCCTGACGGGCCGATGACCGGAGACGAGTTCCAAGGGAAGTAAACCTGACCATCAGCCGGGTTCGTACACATCTGCCCGGGTTGATTCCACGGACCCAAGTTGTGGAAGTTCTCGTGCACCGTTCCGTCTGGATCGATCTTGGCAATCGTACCTGCATGCAGCGCGGACGGAGTTCCCATGAGATAGGCATTCCCCACCGCATCGATCGCCATGTCGTTGCCGCTGTTCTGCATGTTGCCGGCAACGGCGGTAACCAGCTG
>PVBE011624407.1_pt1 | contig 36279 bp, 35 predicted proteins | sample 1631181 | NCBI WGS metagenome assembly PVBE01 (sample SAMN08397723, study PRJNA350692) | Marine metagenome, whole genome shotgun sequencing project. | isolation source: water | place: Pacific Ocean | collected 2012-04
CCGACGGCTTGGAAGTGCCGGCGAAGTGAATAAGATGAAAAACCGGTTCGACTTCAAGGACCGCCGCGTGGTGCTGACCGGCGGCGCCGGTGGCATTGCGCTGGCCTCGGCCGAGGTGTTCCTGGCCGGTGGCGCCCTGGTCGACCTCATCGACGTCCGGCCCGAGGGGCTGGAGGCGGCGGTGGCCCACTTCAAGGGCCACGAAAACCTCTCGACCCACACCTCGGCGCTGCATTCTCCAGAAGCTTGTGCCGAGGCCCTGGACGCCGCCGACGGGCCCATCGACGTGCTGGTCCACCTGGCCGGAATTTTCGAGCTCGACCGCCTGGAGCCCGACAACCGGGAGCTTTGGGACCGCGCCATCGCCGTCAACCTGACCAGTGCCTACGACGTCGCCCTGGCCTTCCGGGCGCGGACCAATGGCCAGCGGCCGGGCCGGCTGATCTTCGCCAACTCCGTCGCCGGCGAACAGGGCAATCGGCACTTCGCGTCCTACGCCGCGGCCAAGGCCGGGCTTTTCGGCATCGTGCGCTCGCTGGCCCAGGCCTGGGCGCCCGAGGTGCTGGTCAACGCCGTGGCCCCGGGCATCATCGACACCCCCATGCCGGCCGAGTTCATCGCCAAGCACGGCGATCGCCTAGTCAAAACCATCCCGCTGAAACGCTTCGGCCGGCCTGAAGAAGTGGCCGGCCTGATCGCCTTCCTGGCCAGCGACCTGGCCAGCTTTATCACCGGCCAGACCATCGTCGTCGACGGCGGCGTGGTGATGAAGTGAGGGCGGGTGAAGTAATCATCACGCGAAGCGGCCGGCTCTCTTTCGCACCAGGGGTGGAATGGCGCCGAATTATTCGTTTACCCACTTGATTCCGCTGGGAAATCGGATTATCTCGAAAGAATCCACAGAGAAATTGTGGAATTGGTATTGGCGGAGATGCGCGGCATGGCCGATGCCAAAGTAGCGACGCCAGTTGACGTTTCGGGTGCCAAAGGCGGGCGGGGCCGGGACGGCGAGGCCCAGAGGTCGCTGTTTGAGATCGTGGCGCGCCAGGATTTCTCGGACGTCACCTATTTGCTTGAATTTCACCACCCCCAGATGGCGCGGGCGGCCAGGCCGGGCCAGTTCGTCATCGTCATCCTGCATGAGGGCGGCGAGCGCATCCCGTTGACCATCGCCGGGCTCTACGGCAAGTTCCTAGAGAATCCCAACTCGGTCGATGCCTTCGGGTCTCCTTTTTCCGCGACCTGTTGGGCGAAAACGTCCTCGTAAACGTCAAACGTCCTCGTAGACGGCGGTCTCGTAGACGGCGGTGACCACGGCCGGATTGTCGCCAGTATAAGGTGCGTACAGCTTGTCATCGTTGCGGATGTGGTCGACAAGCCACTGTTTGATGTGGTTGACGGCGTCCCGGTCGCTGGGCGGCCGCGCCTTCCCCTTGGACGGATGCCGGTTGGCAAGGAGGTAGGTTTCGAACTCCCGGTGCTTGGCCATGTGGTCCTCCAAGTCGGGATAGCCCGTCGCCCGCATAACGCGTTCCTCGCGACGGAAATGGTAGCTCACCAGATCGACGAACGAGTCGAGGATCGTGCTCACGGTTCTCTGAGGCTTCAAGCTTTCGGTGGCCTCGTGGAGCTTATTCACACTGTCGATCAGGCTCTTGTGTTCGCCATCGATAACCGGCACGCCAACCGATAACGATTCGTCCCATTGTATGAACGCCATTTCATGCTTTCCCAATCGCAAAAGGACCGATCACTTGGTTTGTCGGTTTTTCGAACCCAATTGAAGGATTCAAAGGCGATGGCATCGATCTCTGGCCAATCACCGCTTGAAGCCGACATTCCCCAGGTGACTCCCAAATTCGGCCCCGATGATAGCCGAACAGGCTCGGTTTTGGAACCATGCCCCAGACCCTGGCCCGTTGTGACGAGCTTTCGGCCACAGAGCTGCTCTCGGCGGCCCTATTCGGCCCGATTTCCCGTGATCCGGACACACCTCTCCCGGTATCCTCATGGCCTTTCCTCCGTGTAGCGTACCACGACTGGAGCCAGGATGTCCCGCCAGCCATCGGCGCTGTGCATGTTGCCAGAACGCGGGCGACGCCGCTCCAGGTCGCCGAACTGGTTGAATGGGAAAAGCGGATGATAGCAGATGCAGCCGAAGTGACCGTTGTAGGTCGTGCCTTCCTGGTCGCCGTAGGTCGGGCTGACGTCGGAGTCCATGTCGAGGATGATTTTGTTCGGCGGACGGCAGTCGTGAACCCGGTCGATCTACTGCCCCGGCAGATCAGAAAGGACAGCGAGGGCGTCGTCGAGTTCCCGGAAAGGTATAAGTCCGGCATCGGTGGTGACCCTCGACCCAGGAAATTCCAGCTTCCGCCGACGGTCGAAATCCTGCCTCGAAATCCCCGCTTCGCTTTCACCCGTCGGGTGAGCCGTATCGAACCTCAGGAACGCCAAAAGATCATGATTCTTCTGGGGTCTGTTGACATGTAAGGGATTCCCAAAAGCGTCGAAAGGTGATTCAAGCTTTCTTTTGCGAGGAGGTTTGGATGATCACTGAGCGTTTGGTTATCAGGGACGAGGTTTGGGAAAAGGTCTCGCCTCATTTGCCGGGCAAGGTCACGGATCGCGGTGTGACGGCGGCAGACAATCGCCTCTTTCTCGAAGCCGTATTGTGGCGGGTTCGTACGGGATCTCCGTGGCGCGACTTGCCGCCGGCTCTGGGCAAGTGGAACAGCGTCTTCCAACGCTTTCGCCAATGGGCGAAGAAGGGCGTCTTTGAGCATCTGTTCGAGGTGTTATCGGAGAACCCGGACTTCGAATATGCCCTCATCGACAGCACCATCGTCAGCGTTCAGCAGAAGGCGAGCGGCGCAAGGGGGGGACTCAAAATCAGGCCATCGGGCGATCCAAAGGAGGCCTGACCACCAAGATCGTCGCGCTGGTGGATGCCTTGGGAAATCTGGTGCGCTTCGTGCTCCTGCCTGGTCAACGCCATGACACCATCGGCGTCGGCCCCTTGATCCAAGAGCTTCACTTCGATGCCTTGCTGGCCGACAAGGCGTTCGACGTCGACTGGCTGCGTGCGGAGCTGGACCACCGTGGCACCATCGCCGTCATCCCACCGAAAGCCGACCGGATAAGGCAGATCGTCTACGACAAAGACATCTACCACTGGCGCCATTTGGTTGAGAACTATTTCGCCAAGATCAAGGAATTCCAGGGCATCGCCACCCGCTACGACAAGACCGACATCAGCTACGCCGCAAACTTGAACCTTGCCGCCACCATCATTGCCATGCGCTAATTGTCAACAGGCTCTAACAGAATCACGATCTCATGTCGCCCGGAAACAGGTTCATTTGGGGACTGCGGGTGAAGACCCTTCCCGGCAATTTTCGCATTTGGCGGGGGTCTTGATAAGTTTTGTCGGCGGCCAGCCGATGCACAGCGGTCGCGGCGCTCGGTGTCGAGGGCATGAAATCGCGGGCAAGAACGGGCAAGAAAGAGCTTCCGCCGCAACGCGTTCATGAACAAGGCAACCCGATGCGCTGGCGGGGTGCCAGCTCAATCCAAGGTCGCGCCCAAGCAAAATCGGCCATGACGGTTTTTTTTGCCCCGAACCGAACCAGGCGGGTTGTCGTCGGCGGGCTCAGTGCGTTAGTCTGCCGTTATCTTGGTAGTCTGGCGTCATCTTGGAAGGTCTTTCAGCTTCCAACGTGTCGAGTGTCACGTGGTAAACTTGCGAGAATGCCGAAATGGTCAAAGCGAAGGTTAAGAAAGCACCGTCCCAACGGAAATCCCCGAAGAAAAGCTCCCAGTCCCGCTCCCCGAATCCCATGATCACCGTGCATATCATGGGCAGGGCCTATTCGGTGCCCGCTGAAGCGACGATCATGGGCGCCATCGAGCATGCGGGATACCAGATTGTCCGCGGCGCCGGGTGCCGTGAAGGCTTTTGCGGCGCCTGCGCCACTGTCTACCGGCTTCCCGGCGACTACAAGCTGGCCATGGGCCTTGCCTGCACGACCCTGGTTCAAGACGGCATGTCCCTGGCCCAAATCCCGTCCTTCCCGGCCGAGAAGGCGATCTACGACATCGAGGAACTGACGCCTGACGTGGCGACCATGGCGAAGCTCTATCCGGTGATCTTCCGATGCGTCGAGTGCAACACCTGCACTAAGGCCTGCGTGCAGGGGCTTCTCGTCATGGATTACATCCAGGCCGCCAAGCGCGGCGACATCGAGATGCTGATGGACCTGTCCTTCGACTGCGTGTCCTGCGGTATGTGCGTCCTTCGCTGCCCGGCCGAGATCACCCACTACAACGTCGGCGTCCTGGGCCGCCGTCTGTTCGGGCGGTACCTGCGCAAGGAAAGCCCGGAGTTGGTCAAACGGATAGGGGAGATCAGCGGCGGCAACTACGACGTGGAATACGAGGTCTTACTGGCCATGAGCCACGACGAACTCAAGAAGAGGTACTACGACCGAGACATGGAATAACCGTCGTTCACGGCCACTCGAGGCGCCTTCGGCGGCGAAACCGCAAAGGGCACAACCATCGAAATCATCGGATGCCGGTGTGCCGATTTTCCCAAGAGGGTAGGAACATGTACCCAGACTACATGCAGGACTCGCTGAAGGCGGTCGTCAGGACCCGTTCCCAACGGCTGAATCCTGCCAAGTCCGGCGAACCGGTCTATCCGCCGATGGGACCGGCGGAGCGCGAGGACGTGCTCCGGAAATTCCATCCCGACTATGAAAAGGACTCGCGCCGCCCGGTTCGTGTCGGCCCCAACAAGGGCGAGATCCTGACCACCGAGGTCGCCCACATGCTGGAGGCCCATTCCTGGATAAGCTCGGGCCTGTTCGATCTCCGGGAACCGGATCTGGAAACCGATCTGCTGATCGTCGGCGGCGGCGGCGCCGGCTGTCAGGCCGCCATCGTCGCCCTGCAAGCCGGCGTCAAATCGCTCATCGCCACCAAGCTCCGCATGGGTGATGCCAATTCGATGATGTCGCAGGGCGGCATGCAAGCTGCCGTCTCGCCGACCGATTCTCCGACCCGGCATTTCCTCGACGCCCTCGGCGGCGGCCATTTCGAGAACAAACCGGAACTGGTGCGCGCGCTCACCGAGGACGCCGCCGAAACGGTCAAATGGCTGGAGGACCTGGGTGTCGTTTGGGACAAGAACGAGGACGGCTCCCTGCAGGTGCTTCACGGCGGCGGCACCTCGCGCAAACGGATGCTGTCCTGCCGCGACTATACGGGCGCCATCATCATGCGCACCCTGATGGACGAGGTGCGCAACCACCCGGAAATGGTGACGGTGCAGGAGTTCATGCCGGCGATTGAGCTGATCATGGATGCCAAGGGCCAGTGCGCCGGCGCCGTGCTCTACAATCTGGAGACGGAGGAATTCGTCACCGTTCGGGCCAAAGCCACGCTCGTCGCAACCGGGGGCTACGGGCGCCTTCACCTTCGGGGCTATGATACCACCAACCACTACGGTGCGACCGGCGACGGCCTGGTGATGGCCTACCGGGCCGGGGCGCCGCTGCTGTTCATGGATTCGGTCCAGTACCACCCCACCGGTGCCGCCTTCCCGGAGCAGATCTCCGGCTTCCTGATCACCGAGAAGATCCGCGCCGTCGGTGGCCAGCCGCTGAACAAGTTCGGGGAACTGTTCGTGTTCCCGCGTGAGCCCCGGGACGTGGAAAGCTCGGCCATCATCCGCGAGTGCCGGGAGAACGGCAACGGCATCCAGACCCCCAGCGGCCGAGACGGTGTTTGGCTGGATTCGCCCCTCATCGAGATGATCCACGGCGCCGGGTTTATCAACAAGCAGTTCCCCGCCATGTACCGCCAATTCATCCGCTACGACATCGACATCACCGCCGAACCGATGCTGATCTACCCGACGCTGCACTACCAGAACGGCGGCATCGAGATCAACGCCAACTGCGAAACCGCCATACCCGGCCTCTACGTGGCCGGCGAGGCGACCGGCGGTCTGCACGGCCGCAACCGTCTGATGGGAAACTCGGTCCTCGACTACAACGTCTTCGGACGGCGCGCCGGCCGCTACGCCAGCGAGTACGCCGCCAAGGTCAAGCTGGGCTCGATGTCCCTGGCCCACGTCGATGCCTACGAGAAGGAACTGGTTTCGGTCGGGATCGAGACCGACCTGGTGGCGCCGATCATTCTGCCCTCCTACACGCCGGACGACGTCAAAAAACGCCAGTTGGCGCGGGTCGGCGGCAAGCTGCCCGGAAGCTCCGGGCTGCGCAACAGGGTCCACGCCGATATCGCAGGGGATCGCCCATGACACTTACCGACGACCAACTGGTCGAGGTGGTCCGCGAGGCCATCGACCTGGAGGTCAATGGCCAGCGTTTCTACGAACGGGCCACGGCGGTGACCCGCAGCAAGACGGGCAAAAAGGTGTTCCGCCGGCTCGCCGAGGAGGAGGTCGGCCATCTCGACGAAATCGGCCGCATCTTCACCGCGATCACCGGGAGCGGCGATTGGAAAAAGATCGCGGAGCGGCGCATCGCCGGTGACGCACCTTCGACGGTGGTCGAGCAACTGGAGGCAGCCATCGCCGCCAGGGGGGGCGAACTAGAGTCCGTCGACGAGGCCGAGGCGCTGCGCCTGGCCATGAACATGGAACGGCGGGCGATCCGACTGTACGAGGGGCTTCGGGACCGGACGCCGGACCCCAAGGTGCGCGCCCTGGCCGAGCGGCTGGTCGACGAGGAGCGGTTTCATTACGACCTTCTCCAGGCCCAGGCGGACAGTTTGATGAACGTGGGCATCTGGCTCGACAAGCCGGAATTCCGGATGGACGGAAAGTACTGACATGACGGTTCGGATCTCGTCCGCCAACCGGTCGGCCGCCCTCGTCCGTCAAATCGAGGAACTCAGCGGCCAGGACCTTCTCGCCTGCTACCAGTGCGGCAAATGCTCCGCCGGCTGCCCCATGACCTCGCCCATGGACATCCTGCCGAACCAGGTCATCCGGATGGCCCAACTGGGCATGACCGACCCGCTGATCGAATCCCGGACCATCTGGTCCTGCGTTTCCTGCATGACCTGCAATAGCCGCTGTCCGAAGGGCATCAACATCGCCGAGATCATCGAGGCACTGCGGCTGGTGCGGCTGCGAGACCGTCACGATGAGCTTCGGGTGATGGCGTTGTCAGCCGGCGACCGGGCGGAACTGCCGCCCATCGCGCTGATCTCGGCGATGCGGAAACTGACGTCGTAAGGAAAGACGAACCGCGGATGAAAATCAGCTATTACCCAGGCTGCACGCTCAAGAACCATGCCCGGAACTTCGAGGATTCGACCTTGTCCTCGATGACGATCCTGGGCGTCGAGGTCGAGGAACTCACGCGCTGGAACTGCTGTGGCACAGTCTTTTCCCTGGCCACCGACGACCTCATGCATCACCTGGCCCCGGTCCGCAACCTGATCCGCGCCAAAGAGGCCGGGGCCGAGGAACTCGCCACGGGCTGCGCCATGTGCTACAACACGCTCAAGCGGTCCAACGAGCGTGTCCGCTCCGATCCCGAAAGCCTCGACGTCATCAACGGATTCATGAACCTGGAAGAGGTTGATTACCAGGGCGACGTCGAGGTCCGCCATCTGCTGGAGTTTCTGCGTGATCGCGTCGGCTTCGACGAGCTGGAGGAGAAGGTGGAGCGACCGCTGGGCGGTCTCCGGGTGGCCAGCTACTACGGTTGCCTGCTGGTGCGTCCGCGCGAAGTGGCCTTCGACGACGTCGAAAATCCCGCCATCATGGAAGACCTGGTGGTGGCCCTCGGCGCCGAGCCGGTGCCATTCTTTCTCAAGACCGAGTGTTGCGGCGCTTATCTCACCGTCGACAAGCCCGAGATCGTCGCCGAGCGCACTTACAAGATCCTGGGGAACGCCCGCAACCAAGGCGCCGAGATCGTCGCCGTCAGCTGTCCGCTCTGTGCCTTCAACCTGGACCGACGGCAGGCCGAGACCCTTCGGCTCTATCCCGACTTCGAGGGACTGCCGGTGGTCTATTTCACGCAACTCATGGCACTGGCGCTGGGGTGCCCGGAAACGGCGCTGCGTCTGGACCTCCACCACATCGATCCGAAGCCTGTGCTGGCGCAAAAGGGGCTGGTCTGAGGGGACGGCAATGTTCTTTGGCGATCTAAAACCAAGAAAGGGGACGGTCCACATCCACAACGAGTGGTGCAAGGGCTGCGGTTTCTGCGTCCAGTTCTGCCCCCAGAATGTCCTAGTGCTGTCGCACGGGTTCAACGCCAAGGGCTACCATCCGCCCGAGGTCGAGGTCGTCGACGAATGCCGGGAATGCCGTTACTGCGAAATCGTCTGCCCGGAGTTCGCCATATACGTCACCATTGACGATGATGAAGGCGACGAGGAACAGGAGAAACCCATTGCATAAGACCGCCGCAGACCCGATAGGTGTCCTCGAGGGAGCCCATTTCCTGGACGGTGACCATGCCATCACCGAAGGGGCGCTCGCGGCCGGCTGCCGGTTCTTCGCCGGATATCCGATCACCCCCTCGACCGAGTCCGCCGAACGGTTCGCCGAACGGGCGCCCCATGTCGGCGGCATGTTTGTCCAGATGGAGGACGAACTGGCATCGGTTGGCGCCCTCATCGGTGCCGCCTGGGGTGGGAAGAAGGTGATGACCGTGACTTCGGGTCCCGGGTTTTCGCTAATGATGGAGAACATCGGCCTCGCCTGCATGACCGAGACACCGCTGGTGATCGCCGACGTGCAGCGCGCCGGCCCCTCGACCGGCCTGCCCACGCTGACCGCCCAGCAGGATATGATGCAGGCGCGATGGGGATCCCACGGCGATTACCGGATCATTGCGCTGTCGCCCGATTCACCCCAGGAATGTTTCGACCTGGCGATCCAGGCCTTCAACCTGTCGGAGACCTACCGGGTGCCGGTTTTCATCATGACCGACGAAACCGTCGGGCACATGCACGAGAAGGTCATTATCCCGCCGGCCGAGGAGATCGAGGTGGTGGAGCGCAACTGGTACGAGGGCGCCAAGAACGACTACCAGCCCTTCCGGTTCGACGGCAGGCCAGCGCCGATGGTCCGCGCCGGCGAAGGCTATCGGTTCCATATCACCGGCCTGACCCACCAGGAAAGCGGTTATCCCATGGTCACCCCCGAGGCGAACGAGCGATGCGTCAGCCACTTGATCGACAAGATCGAAAACAACGCCGACACTATCATCCGCCTCGAGGAAGATCAGGTGGACGACAGCGAGATCGTCGTCGTCTCCTACGGCATCACGTCACGGATCGCCAGCCGGGCGGTTCTACTGGCGCGGGCCGCCGGTCTCAAGGTGGGCTCGCTTCGCCTGGTCACCGTTTGGCCGTTCGCCGAAAAGAGGATCCGCGAGATCGCCGGCCGGGTGCGGGCGATCGTCATGCCCGAGATCAACGTCGGCCAGATGGTCCTCGAAGTCGAACGCTGCGCGGCCGGCCAGTGCCGCGTCATTGGCGTGCCCCACTACGGCGGCGCCGTGCACGATCCCGAAGACATCCTGACCGCCATAAAGGAGGCCGGCCAATGACCGATTCAACCCAGTTCGCGGCGGAAAGCCCCATGGCCGAAATCCTGCGCATGGATAGGATGCCGCACATCTGGTGTCCGGGCTGCGGCATCGGCACCGTGGTAACCGCCTTCGCCGAAGCGATCAAGAAGTCCAGTGTCGATCCGGACAAGATCGTCGTGGTCTCGGGCATCGGCTGCTCGGGCCGGGTCGCCGGCTATGTCAATTACGATTCCATCCACACCACCCACGGGCGGGCCATTCCGGTGGCGACCGGCCTCAAGCTGGCCAACCCCGATCTCAAGGTGGTCGTGATCAGCGGCGACGGCGACCTCACGGGAATCGGCGGCAACCACTTTATCCACGCGGCGCGGCGCAACATGGATCTGCTGGTTATCTGCATCAACAACTTCACCTACGGGATGACCGGCGGCCAGGTGACGCCGACGACACCCCATACGGCCAACGCCTCGACCACGCCGTACGGCAATTACGAATTTCCCTTCAGCCTGCCGTTCCTGGCCGACGCCTGCGGGGCCACCTACGTGGCGCGTTGGACGTCGCTCCACGCCCGGCGCATCACCGGTTCGATCGAGGAGGCGCTGGTCAAGAAGGGCTTTTCCTTCATCGAGGTCGTCACGCCCTGCGCGACGCTCTATGCGCGCCGCAACCGCCTCGGCGACGGCGTCGACGTCCTGCAATACTACCAGGACGCCTGCGAGATCGAGCACGGCACCGATACCCGGACCGCGGACATCGACTACCAGGGCCCCCTCGTCATGGGCAAGTTCGTCGACAAGGAAAAACCCACCTACCTGGATGCCGTGAACAGCCACTACGCCAACGTCATCGGCGACGACTACCAGCTGTACGGCAAGACCGACCCCGAGCGCGAGGCGGAGGACAATAAACGGCGGGAAGACGGCGATGAGTGATATTCGGTTTTCCGGATACGGCGGACAGGGCGTCATCCGCTGCGCCCTGATCATGGGCAAGGCGCTGTCGCTCTTCGACGACAAACACGCCACCATGACCCAGAGCTTCGGACCCGAGGCACGCGGCAGCGCCTGTAGCTCGCAGCTCGTGGTCTCCGACGAACGCGTGCTCTATCCCTACATCTCGGAAACCGACGTTCTGATGGCGCTCTCCCAGGAGGCCTACAACAAGTACGAGCCCGAACTGCGCGAGGAGGGCGTCCTCATCATCGACGAGGACCTGGTCAAGCCGGGCTCGCCCCGGGCCGACATCGAGTTGCGGTCGGTTCCCTCGACCCGCTTCGCCGAAGAACTGGGCAACCGGATCTTCGCCAACCTGGTGGCATTGGGGTTTTTCACCGCGGTGACCGATATCGTTTCGCCGGAAGCCATGAAGAAGGCCGTGCCCGGCCTGGTACCCGACCGTTTTCTCGAGATCAACATCAAGGCGTTCGAGAAGGGTTATGACTACGGCTGCGAGGTCTTGGCCGTAGAAGGCGCGGGAGGGTAAGGATGGCAAAACGCACCGGTGTATTCGTCTGCCATTGCGGCTCCAACATCGCCGGCAACCTCGACGTCAAGAGGGTGGCCGCGGAACTGGCCGAGGACGCCGATGTCGTCTTCGCCGACGACGCTGTGTTCATGTGTTCCGATCCGGGCCAGCGGGCGGTCGCCGAGGCGATCCGCGACAACGGCCTGGAATCGGTGGTCATTTCATGCTGCTCGCCGACCTTGCACGAAAAGACCTTCCGTGACGTCGCGGAAATGGGGGGGCTCAACCAGTTCCAGTGCGAAATCGCCAACATCCGCGAGCAGTGCAGCTGGGTCCACCGCGACAAGGACGAGGCGACCGAAAAGGCGATCAAGATCTCGCGCAACGCCGTCCGGCGGGCGACGCGCAACCAGTCCCTGATCCCCATCGGCATTCCCGTCACCCGCCGGGTTCTCGTCGTCGGCGGCGGCATCGCCGGAATCCAGAGCGCCATCGACATGGCCAACGCCGGCTTCGAGGTGATCCTGGTGGAGAAGCAGCCGACCATCGGCGGCAACATGATCAAGCTCTCGGAGACCTTCCCGACGCTGGATTGCTCCCAGTGCATCCTGTCGCCGAAAATGGTCGAGGTGTCCAAGAACCCGAACATCCGGCTGCTGACCTACAGCGAGGTGACCGACGTGTCGGGCTTCGTCGGTAATTTTCGGGTCACCATCCAGCGCAAGCCCTCCTTCGTCGACCCGGACAAATGCACCGTCTGCGACAACTGCACCGAGGTTTGCCCGGTCGTCGTCCCCAACGAATACGAAGGAGGGATGACCGGTCGGCGTGCCATATACATCCCCTTCGCCCAGGCGATCCCGGCCACCTATACGCTGGACGAGGACGCCTGCCTCGGCCTCAATCCCATCGCCTGCGGCAAATGCATCGAGCCCGAGGTCTGCGAGCCCGGCGCCATCGACTACGACTTGAAGCCGGAAACCATCGTCGAGGAGGTGGGATCGATCGTCGTCGCCACCGGCTTCGATCTCTACGGCAAGGACAAATTGGGGGAGTACGGCGGCGGCAAGTACGTCGATGTCCTCGACGGGCTCCAGTTCGAGCGTATGTGCTCGGCAGCTGGGGGGACCGGGGGCAAGATCCTGCGCCCGTCGGACCGCAAAGTGCCCAAAGAAATCGTCTTCATCCAATGCGCTGGCTCGCGGGATCCGGAGCAGCACTGCGCCTACTGCTCCAAGATCTGCTGCATGTACACCGCCAAGCACGCGATGCTCTACAAGCACCACGTGCCCGACGGCCAAGCCTACATCTTCTATATCGATATCCGCTCCGGCGGTAAGGGCTACGAGGAGTTCGTCCAACGGTCCATGGAGAAGGACGGCACCATCTACCTGCGCGGCAAGGTGTCCAAGCTCTACGAGGAGAACGGCAAGATCAAGGTCCTGGGCATCGACACGCTGTCGGGCCAGAACGTGGAAATCGACGCCGACATGGTCGTTCTGGCGCTCGCCATGCAGCCCTCCAAGGGCACCGCCGAGATCGCCAAGATCCTCAAGATCGCCCGCGACAAAGACGGCTTCCTGGCCGAGGCCCATCCCAAGCTGAAACCGGTCGAGAGCGTCACGGCCGGGATCTTCCTGGCCGGCGCCGCCCAGTCGCCGAAGGACGTCCCGGAAACCGTGGCCCAGGCGAGCGCCGCGGCGTCCAAGGTGATCGGTCTGCTGTCCCAGGACGAATTGGCGCACAGCCCCGCCGTAGCCGAGGTTCGCATGCCGCTCTGCACCGGTTGCGAGATGTGCGTCCAGGCCTGCCCCTACGACGCGATCCATCTGGTCGACGGCAAGGCCCAGGTGAACGAAGTGCTCTGCGAGGGCTGCGGCACCTGTTCGGCCACCTGTCTGCGCGCCGCCATCGAGGTCAGGAATGTCACGCCCCTTCAGGTGCACGAGATGATCAGCGCTAGCCTAGGGTGGTAGAGGACTAGGATGGTAGAGGAAATGACGGTTTCGGAAACGATGCCCCAACCGTTCGAACCCAAGATTGTCGCCTTTCTGTGCAAGTGGTGCTCGTCCGCCGGCAGCGATCTCGCCGGCGTGTCGCGCCTGGAATATCCCCCCAATGCCGTTCCGATTACCGTCATGTGTTCGGGCAGCGTATCACCCGTCTACATCCTGTCCGCCTTCAACAAGGGCGCAGACGGCGTGCTGGTTTCCGGTTGCCATCCCGGTGACTGTCATTACATGGAGGGCAACTACCAGGCGCGGCGGAAGGTCTATCTGGTTCACAAGCTGGTCGAGTTCGTCGGGCTGGAACCGCAACGGCTTCGCATGTCGTGGATCTCAGCGGCCGAGGGCGCCAAGTTCGCCCAGGTGATCAAGCAGTTCGTCGACGACCTGCGCACCCTCGGCCCGCAGGAGAAATTAAAGGCGAATCGCCGATGATCGATCCCCAGGACATTCGGGACCAGGCGCGGTCCCTGCTGGAAAGCGGCGAGGTCCGACTCGTCCTCGGCTACCGGGACAGCACCGCCGGCCCCATGGCGGCGCCCGCTTTCGTCTCGCGGCCCGAAGACGCGGACGACCTGACCTGGGATCCCACCTGCGTGCACAACCTGGCGCTCTACCTGGTTGACGAGTGCAAGAAACAGGCCGCAGCGGGTGAGGGCGGCGACCGGCGACCGGTGGCCCTCGTGGCCAAGGGGTGCGACAGCCGTGGCATCGTCGTGCTCCTTCAGGAGAAATATTTCAGCCGCGATGACGTCCGCATCCTTGGCGTTTCCTGCGAGAGAACCGGTGTCATCGACCAACGAAAGCTGGCGCAGAGACTGGACGGGCGGACGGCTGACGCGACCGCTTTTACCGGCGCTGACATCTTCCGCATCACCACCGACGACGGCGATATCGAGATCCCGGCCCGCGAGATCCTAGCCGACCGCTGCCTGGAATGCCGGGCTCCGTCGCCGGCGGTCAACGACATCCTTTTCGGAGAGGCTGTCGAGCGGACCTACGACGAATCGTTCCATGCCCTGGAAGCAGCGGAGCGGGCGTTCGGCGACGCGCCGTGGACATTCTGGCGGCACCAGTTCGACCGCTGCCTGCGCTGCTATGCCTGCCGCTCGGTCTGCCCCATGTGCTATTGCGAGGAGTGCGTCGTCGACAGTATCGTCTTTAACGTTAGCCCGGACACCAGCGCCGAGGAGAAGGCCAACCGCATCAAGTGGATCGAACGCTCGGCCGTGACCTCCGAGAACGCCGGATATCATCTGGTGCGGGCCCTGCATCTGGCCGGGCGTTGCATCGATTGCGGTGAATGCGAGCGAGTCTGCCCCGTCAACATTCCGTTGCGCCTGCTCAACTCCAAGCTTGAGAAGGAAGCCTACGAGGCGTTCGGCTACCGGCCCGGTACCGATGCTGATCTACCCTCACTGGTCGCGTCGTTTCGCGATGACGACCCCAACGACTTCATCCGCTAGCGCCGTGGAAAAGATCCTCCACAAGAAGAACCTGGGCGAGTGGGTGGCGCAGCTCGGCGCTTACGACGTCCAGACGCCGGTTTTCGGCGATGACGCGTGGAGCTACCAGGCGCTCGGCGACGGGCAGACCCCGCGGCTGGATCACCCCAACACCGTGGAACCGCCCAAGGGATTCCATTTTCCCCAGCGCGAAGTGTTCTACACCTACCGCCAGGTAAGCGGCGAAGCGCCGGTGCTGGACTCCACCGTTCCCGACCCTGCCACCACCGTGGTGTTCGGGGTCCGACCCTGCGATGGCCGCGGCGCTCCGTGCAACGATCGAGTCTTTTCCGGCGAGATGGAGGATCCCTATTACCGGGCGCGGCGCAGCGGGACCATCCTGATCGGACTCGCTTGCAACAAGCCGCCCTCGGCGAACTGTTTTTGTCTCGCGGTCGGGGGGTCGCCCCACTCCGACGATGGCCTCGATATCCTGATGACCGACCTGGAGAACCGGTACGCCGTCAAGGCGCTGACCGACCAGGGCGCCGCGCTGGTCACCCTGGCCGAGCCCCTGTTCGGCGAGCCCGGCGACCGGGACCGCAAGGATCTGGAGGAAACCCACGCCTTGTCCCGCCAACACCCACAGCGGACCCTCCCCGACATGGAGGCGGTTCCGGGTCGTCTGGAGGCGGAATTCGACTCGCCGCTGTGGTCCGAAATGGCGCGCGCCTGCATTGGCTGTGGCATCTGCACCTTCCTCTGCCCAACCTGCCACTGTTTCGATATCACCGACGAGGTCACGGGCTCGACGCCCCTCGAAGGCCGGCGGGTTCGGACCTGGGACACCTGCCAGTTCCCCGACTTCACCATGCATTCATCGGGACACAACCCGCGGCCTGACTGCGGCAGCCGGCTGCGTCAGCGGGTCTGCCACAAGTTCCTCTATTTCTTCGAAAACCATGGCACCCACCAGTGCGTCGGTTGCGGGCGCTGCATCACCGAGTGCCCGGTGGGAATCGACATCGTCGCGATCGTCAACAGGGTGGCCGGCCATGCCAAATAACATCTACCTGCCCAAACCGGGCCGCATCGCCCACATCAAGACCGAGGTCGAGGGAAACCGCGCCATCAAGACTTTCCAGGTCACCTTCGCCGACGGCGACGGATTCGAACACGCCTGCGGCCAGTGTGCGATGCTGTCGGTCTTCGGCAAGGGCGAAATGATGATCTCCATCGCCTCATCGCCGCTTATCGAAGACTACAAGCAGTTCAGCGTCATGCGTGTTGGCCGCGTGACCTCGGCGCTCCACGATCTGGAGGTGGGCGACGTCATCGGCGTCCGCGGCCCCTACGGCAACGACTTCCCGGTCGAGGCCTGGCAGGGAAAGAACCTGGTCTTGATCGGCGGCGGCTGCGGCCTCGCCCCCATCTGGCCGGTGGTCCAGACGGTGGTGGCCCGGCGGGCCGACTTCGGGGCGATCACTGTCTTCTACGGCGGCCGGACGTCGCGCGACATCATGTACCGGTCCGAGCTGGAAAAGCTCCGGAGCGACGCCGAGGTCCACCTGTCCGTGGATTCCGAAGAGGAGGGCTGGGAGGAGTTCTGCGGCTTCGTCCCGGCCAACATCGTGGCGCAGGAGCCCTCGCCCGACAACGCCATCGCCATCACCTGCGGCCCGCCGATCATGATTAAGTTCGTGATCACGAACCTGAAGAACCTGGGTTTCGCCGACGAGCAGATCTACACGACCCTCGAGAACAAGATGAAATGCGGCGTCGGTAAGTGCGGCCGGTGCAACGTCGGCAAGGATTATGTGTGCGTGAAGGGGCCCGTCTACTCCTGGGCCGACCTGAAGGACCTGCCCCAGGAGTTTTGACGACTGGACGACGCAGGTCGGGCAATGTCAATAATATCCGCTGGTCCCTGTGCTGGGTCCCAGCGACTATCAAAGGAAAAGCGGAGACCTGCCAGGTCTCTCCCATCCACCCCGGCAAGCCGCGCAACCCGGACGAGCCGGGCCTCGACGAGCTGCTGGCCAGGGCCGAGCTTTTTCACTGAGGGCTACCCCCCCACCCCAACCCTGCCCCACAAGGGGGGAGGGAGTTTATCTTATTGTTATTTCAATTTTTTCCCCTCCCCCTTGATGGTCTAAGGTATGCACACATCTCTGAGCGCCCAACCGGTTGCGATTGCTTTGAAGTGATTTATACCGTTGGCGAAGGTGATGGGCCCCGGTGGTCTCGATGATCGGTAGCCATCCCAGCCGCCGAGGCGGGCGACGATCCAGGCCGCCCAGGCGAGGCTGTGCTGGGGGTGGGGGTTTTTTTGCTTTGCGGTTTTACCCTCGAGACGAGGGTTGACGGCCTCCAGGGTTTCGATTTCCTCGGGCTTGAAAGCGACGCCGGCCGAGCGGGCGTCGGCGCCGTCGCGGGCCTGGACCAGTTGCAGCGTAAGGGCCGCGGCGCTGGCCGCCATGGCGATCAGTTTGAGCAGCCGATCAGCACTCTCTATCTGGCTGTTCTTGACCTTCAGCCCTTGGCGCTTCATCACCCGAAACAGCTGTTCGATCATCCAGCGCTGGGCATACCAGTCGACAATCTGCCAGGCGCCCGCGGCGGCGTTGATCTCGTGCGTCGTCAGCAGGCGCCAGTGTAGCGGCTCGACACCATTCGGTGGTTCCAGTTCGACGACCTCGACCAGACACAACGTCACGCTCGGCGGCAGATCGTGCTCGGGCGTATTCTTGGGCCGGCATAATGCCACCGTGCCGAAACGTAGCGTCAGCAACGCCGTTCGCGCCGATGGGCCGGGCTGGGCGCGCAGCTCAAGCTGCCGCTTGCCGGCCACCGGCAGGCTGGCTCCGAAGGCGTGGAGTTTGCCACCTGTGGCCAATCGCCGGTCTCCCCTGAGCCGCGTGATCAGGTGGAAGTTGGCTTCCGGCAGCCGCGCCCAGCCGGCGTAGATGTCGCTCTCGCGGTCGGCCAGCACCGTCACCATGGCGGCATCGGCCAGAACCGATTTGGCCGCCTCGGCAGTGCTCAGCCAGCGCTCCGATTCCTTGGCCGTCAGCGGCCGCTTGCCGTGCGGCCGCGTCACCCGGCCCTGGCGGGTCCAGATCCGGCCCGAAACCAGGCCGAGACAACTGCCGTCCTGCGCATCGAGACCCAGCATGACGTGCGCCAGGGCGCCGCGGCCGTTCCCCTTGCCGATCTCACCCAGGCCGCGCTGCCGCTCCGCCGTGGTCTTGAAGTTGAACTCGCTGGTGTCCTGGATCGCAAGCACATGGCGCCCCACCGCAGACTCCGCAGTGCCAGTGCCCCAGCTTTCGATCAGCCGCTCCACAGTCACTTTCGAGTTGCCAAAAAAGCGTCCGAAACGCACCTCCCGCGCCCGGCAGCCGCCCAACCGACGCAGCGAGACACCTTGGCACGCAACCATCTCTTCAAGCACCGCCGCCCCCCTTATTCAAGGCGGCGATCCCCTAACCGGCCCGACAACACATCCTGGCAATCTTGCATCATGACACCCCGGCAATTCCAAAGTGTCGGAAACAGAATCACACAATCCCGATGCAAGGAAACCTACATCTTGTGCCCTGAGTCAATTTGTCGCATCAAGATGTGTGCATACTTTAGCCCATGATGGGGGAGGGAGGGGGTGTTTTGTTTTACCGCCGCCGCGCCCCTAATCCAGCCGCTTGGTAAAAGCCAGGCGTGAGGAGGGCTGGAAGCCGCAGCGGTAGAGGAAAGCGAGCAAGTCGAAGTCGCTCGAGGAAAGCGTGCTTTGCACGGCCTCCACGTGCAGCGCCGAGAGGTTCATCATGAGCTGCGACAGCAGCGCCGTACCGACGCCACGGAAGCCGTAGCGCGGGTCGGTGCCGATGGTGTCCAAGACGGCCGCGGGCTCGGTGCGGCCGTGCTCGCCGAAGTCCATGCGCGCCATCACGAAGCCGGCCGGGAAGCCGTCGATTTCGGCCACCAGCGAGACCCGCACCGCCGAGGCGTCCAGCGCCTCGGCCGCCTTCTGGCGGAGATAATCGCTGCGGTCATGATCGGTGATGCGCCGGTCGATGGCCAGCAGGGCCTCGATGTCGGCGGCTTCGAGCGATCGCACCGGTACCCGGTCGTGGGCCAATTGCGGCGCCGCGCCCACGGCCGTCTCGTCGAATTCGTCCGTGTCGTCGCCGTCGTCGAGAATGCGCACCTCGGTGTTGCGCTCGATGACCTGGCGCTGGCCGATGTCAAAGCCCGAGGCGTCGAGAAAGCGCAAGAGGTCGTGGTTGGTCCAGTCGGCCTCGGTCAACAGCACCGCGATGCCCTTGTTGCGCACGACCTCGATCAGTCCGGCCAGCAGGTGCCGGCCCAGGCCCTGGGCCTCAAAGGCCTGGTCGACGCCGATCAGGTCGAGCGTCACGGCCCGTTCCGGGCTGCCGAATTCACCCGACAACACCCGCGCCGTGGCGAAGGCGGCGAAGTCGTTGTCATCGGCGATGGCCACTTGGATGTAGTCGCCGGGGCTCTCCAGGGCGGCAGCGATGCGGCGCTGGAAGAAGTCGCGGCGCGAGCGGCCGGTGTGTTGGCGATCGATCTCCACCACCTCGTCCAGGTCGTCGGCGACGAGGGCGCGGAGCGTCATCTTCGAGGAACTGCTCATAGCCTGATCTTCCCAACCAGCGGCTGTTAGCCACTCATAGCGTACTCTTCCAGAAGGCTGGCGTCTTGTTCGTCGTCGAGCACGTCCTCGAGCGCCGGCAACAGGCCCATTTCCTCTTTCTGGATGTGCGACACCATGCGTTCGACATATTCCCATCCCTGGCGGTGAAACTCGCTCCAGGTGGCAGGTTCGAAACCACTTTCGCCGATCCCGGCCAGCGTCACCAGTTGCTTCGCCAAGGGGCGCAATATTTCGTGCTCCTGGGTCAGGATCATGACCATGGCGTTGTCGCCGAAGCCGGCCACCAGGGCGGGAAAGAGCCGGCTTTCCTCGAAGTCGAAATGCTTGGCCATGGCGTCGCCGATGGTAGCCCTGAGATCACCCAACAGGCGTTCGAGATCGGCGCCTTGGGGAGCCGGGGCGTCGCCTCGGTGCTGCGCCAGAAAAGTGTCCAGGCGATCGACGAAGCCGAGCGTCGCAAGATGCTCCTGGTGCAGGGTTCGGGTGATCTGTCGGCTGTATTCCATCATGATGCAGGGTCCTCGATCATTATGTCGTCATTTTTTATAGGTAATTCGGTACCAAATTACCATATAATTTCATCGACGCCAACGCTTTCAGCCCGCGCCGGCCTGGTTTTTGGCTGTCATGCGGCGCACCACGGTAGTGAAGAACCAGGCGAAGGCAAGAGCGCCAACCAGGCCGGCGGCGCCCCCCAGGCGGACCAGCAGCCCCCAGCCGGCGATGATGCCCAAACCCACCAGGGCCAGCGCAGCCAAGTGGGCCCAGAAGCTCAGCCGGGTCGGCCACTCGGGCGCCAGCGCCGAAGGCAGCAGTGGCGGCTGGCCTGGCCGGACGCTGTTCATCGAGGCCAGAAAGGGCACGATGCGCTGCAGGGTGGCGAGCATGAAGGTAAGCATCCAGCCCAGCGTTAGCAGCGCCACAAAGAGTGGCCCGCCCCGCGCCGGGCCGAGGTCAAGGGAAAGTGCCAAGGCCAGCAGCAGGCTGAGCGGCAACGCCAGCCAGGCCAGATAGATGAGTTTGAACGAAAGCCCCAGGCGTCGGCGCATGCGGCGGCGCAAGACCTGGACCATGGCGCCCAGGTGGCTGGCGCTGGCGGCCAGGCCGAGCACGATGGCCGGCGGCAGCAGCCAGGCTTGGCCCAGGCCACTGGCCAGGAGCAAGGCAAGTCCGGCCAAGGCCAGTCCCAGCGCGCCGTAGCCAAGGCGTTGGGAAGGCGCCGGCGTCAGCGCGAACAGGGGCAGCAGAATCTGGCTGAAACCGAGCACCAGCAGACCTATGAAGCCATAAGCGGCGAACCCCAGGTGGACGATGACGACGCTGCGCTGGTCGCTCAAGAGGCCGCTCCACTGGTCGACGATCAACAGCACGCCAAACGCCAGCAGCGCCAGCAACGAAGCCAGGGCGCCCCAGGCGTGGGCGGCCACCAGGGCCTGCTCGCCGGCCCGCAACAAGTTGTCGGCAATAAGCGCGGCGGCAATCAGCAGCCCGGCAATGCTCAGCCCGGCACCCAACCCAAGTTGCAGTTCCTGGCCGCTGGCCATGCCGAGAGCTAGCACCACCACGCCGGGGACGAAGAGCCAGAAGATCAGCCGAGCCGGCCAGACGGCACGTAACGGCTGCCGTGTCGCCACCGGCAGCAGTTGCAGCGCCGCTCCGATGGCGGTCATGGCCAGCACGCCCAGTGTCAACAGGTGCAACGCCGCCAGGGGCAAGCCGAAACCGCCCTCGGATTGCACCACATCGTCGCCGCCCAGCAGCAGCACGAGCCAGACCGCTACATGGAAAACCGCGGCGGCGCCGAAATAGCGAAACGGGATCGAGGCCGGCAGCAGGCGCTCGTTGGCTCCACCGAGGAAAGCACCGGGAGAGCTCATGCCCGCCTCTCAAGCGTTGTCGCGGCTCAGCGAGAGGCGCACCAGGCCCGGCTCGCTGACCTCGATGCGATAGCTCCAGCCGCGCTCGCCGAGCTCGGGGTAGAGATAGACCGGCTCGCGATCAAGCAGCACGACGGCGCGGTTGCCGGTCTCCCCGGATTCGATCAGCCGGACGACGGCCAACAACGGCTCCGGCGCCGCCAGTCCGCGGACGTCGATGTGCGGCACCCCGTCCTGTTGCCACAGCCGGGCGCCCTCTTCAGCACCGGGGGTGCCGGAAGTGCCGGCGTCCTGGCGGAACCAGATACGCCAATGCTCGTCTTCGATCCGCTCGCCCCAGGCGGCGAAGCCGCGCTGGATCAGCAGCCGCCTCAAGGGCAGCGGGTCGAAGGGACAGTCGAGTACCAGTAGTCCCGCCGGCGGCACCTGCGCCGAGAGCTCGACGACCGCCGCCAGGGGGTGTTCGCGGCGTTCGAAAATGGGTCGCGTGTCAAGGCGGTGGGCGGTAGCGAGCGAGCTTTCATCGGCCCAATCGGGCCGCGCCGAGATCTCGGCCGCAGCTTCGCTGCCCTTGCTCGCCGGCGCTTGTTCGCCCCGGGCAATGGCCAATAGCATGGCGACGTCACGGCCGGCGACGCAAGCCGCGTCGTCGAGCGTCAGTTTGTCCGCCGTCGGAGTTCCCACCACGGTTCGCAGTCGCGCGAACACGGCATCGCCGGCCACCAGCCGCTCGAATAGGTCGGGGTCGGCGGCAAGTGCCGCACCGAGACGGGTCGTGGGGCTGAGGTCGCTCTGGCCCACGCTTTTCCCTTCGCTTCGGTTTCGCTACCTGCCATTCAGCATAGGGCGCGAGGCCAGAGCCGCTTTGATCGTCATCAAGCGGCAGCCAAACGCCGTAATAGCCGGCCCGAGAGCGCCGTTATGGCGCGGCGACGGTATTGCGGCTGCGTGGTCGTGGTGTGGACCGGGCTGATCTGCTTCTGCACCAGTTTGCCAAGCACCGCCACTTGCTCGTCGTCGAGGGACTGGCCCAGCGCCGCTTCCGTGCCCGTCACCACGAAGGGCCGGGCGTTGGTGCCGGTGAGCGCGATGCGGAGTGCCGCCAGCGTGTCGCCGGCCATCTCCAGCCAGACGGCGACGCCGGCCAGGGGGAAATCTATGGCCCGGCGGATGCGCAGCTTTTCGTAGCCCGATCGGCCGCCGGCCGGTGGCAGATGGATGGCGCTGACCAGCTCGCCGGGCCCCAGCGTGAGATAATCGATGCCGTCGTCGTTGAAGAGATCGGCCAGTCCCAGCCGGCGGCTGCCCTCTGGGCCGGCGATGTCGATTTCGGCACCCAGGGCCAGCAGCGCCGGCGCCGTGTCGCCCGAATAGGCGGCGTAGCAGCGCTTGCTGGTGGGCACCACGTGACAGGTCTCGCCGCGGTACTTGAGGCAGAAGTCGTTGCTTTGGCGCCACCAGTCGCTTTGGTTATAGAAATAGCAGCGCGTATCGAGGCAGAGGTTGCCGCCGATGGTGCCGGCCTCGCGGTGGGCCGGAGCCGCCACCGAGGCGGCGGCCTGACTGAGCGCCGGATAGTCGGCCGCGATGGCGCCATCTTCGGCGATCTCGGCCAAGGTTACACTGGCCCCCAGATGCAGCCCGGCCGCGTCGCGCTCGATCTGGCGCAGCTCGGCAATGGCCGAGAGGTCGATCAAGGCGCCGGCCGGGGTCAGGCCACGGCGCACATTGGCCAACAGGTCGGTACCGCCGGCGATGTAGCGGGCATCGGAGGCGTCAGCGCAAGCGGCCACGGCCTCGGCGATGGTGGCGGGGCGGTGCAGTCGGAAATCGGGCAGCACGTCCATCTTGCCTACTCCCTTATTCCGCCGCCTGGGCGTTCTGGCGGGCCTGGCGGGCCAGCGCTTCATAAAGCCGGTCCGGCGTTACCGGTGTCTCGTCGGGCCTGACCCCGGTGGCATCGGCGACGGCGTTGGCCAGCGCCGGCAGGAAGCTCGAAAGCGCGCATTCGCTGGCTTCCTTGGCGCCGAAGGGGCCGCCCGGGTCGATGCTCTCGACGATGTGGGTCTCGATGGGCGGCGTATCGCTGATGGTGGGGATGCGGTAGTCGAGGAAGTTGCCGCTGACGGCCAGGCCTTCGTGGTAGCAGGTCTCCTCGCTCAGTGCCTGGCCCATGCCCATCCAGACGGAGCCCTGGATCTGGCCTTCGACGGAGAGCGGGTTAAGGGCGTAACCCACGTCCTGGGCCACCCAGACCCGCTCCACGGTGATCTGGGCGGTGTCGGGATCGACGCTAACCTCGACCACCTGGGCGGAATAGGAAAAGCCCATGGTGCCGCCGATGGCCGAGCCGCGGTACTTTTTGCCGCCGTGGGATTCAGTCGGGGTGTCGAAGGTTCCCTTGGTGGTGATGGTGCCGGTCTTCTCCAGCGCCGCCATCACCACTTCGTTGAAAGTCAGCCCCGGATCCTGGCTCTGCGCCACGCGATAAGTCTCGCCCAATACCTCGATGTCGCCGGGCTCGGCTTCGAGCTTCTGGGCCGCCGCCGCCACCAGGATTTCCTTGAGGTTGTTGGCGGCATCGATGGCGGCGTTGCCGCACATGAAGCTGACGCGCGATGAGTAGGAGCCGTTGTCCTTGGGCGTGACCGTGCTGTCGTTGGCGACCACGCGAATGCGCGAAAGATCCAGCCCCAGCGTCTCGGCGACGCATTGGGCCAGGATGGTCGACGAGCCCTGGCCGATGTCGGCGGCCCCCGTCAGCACCGTGATGGCGCAGTCGAAGTCGAGCTTGAGGTTGACCGTGGCGTGCGGCTCGCCGGTCCAATGCACCGGCTTGGAGGCACCCGAGACATAATGCGAGGCCGCCATGCCGACACCGCGCCAGGGTCCCAACTGACCGCCCTTCTTGGCCTTCCAGCCCGATTGCTGCTCGACCCATTCGAGGCATTCGGGCAGGCCGCACGACTTCACCATGAGGTCGTTCTCGGTGAAGGTGGGGGCCTGGATCATGTTCTTGCGCCTGACTTCGAAGGGGTCGAGGCCCATCTCCGCACACAGCTGGTCGAGCACGCTTTCGAAGGCAAAGCGCGTGTTCACCGTGCCGTGGCCGCGCATGGCGCCGCATGGCGGCGTGTTGGTCAGCACTCGGAAACCCTCGTACTTGACGGCCGGCAGGTTGTAGAGGCCGTAAAGCAACGAGCCGGCGTAAAGGATGGTGACGGTGCCGTAGCTGGCATAGGCGCCGCCACGCTGCACGGCCTCGCACTCGACGGCGGTGATCAGGCCGTCCTTCGAGAGCCCGATCTTCATGCGGGTTTGGGTTTCGGGCCGGCCGCGATGGCAGATGAAGTTCTCCTCGCGCTCGGTCACCAGGCGCACCCGGCCGCCGGCGGCCCGGGCCAGGAGCGAACAGATGAGCTCATGATAGAGGGTTTCGGTACGGGCGCCGAAACCGCCGCCGACGTAAGGCTTGACTACGCGCACCTGGGATTTGTCGAGCCGCAGGCAGCGCGCCACCATCAGGTGGACGTAGAAGGGCACCTGGGTCGAGGTTTGCAGATCCAGGCGCTGGCGGCCGGGGTCCCAATCGGCCAGCGCGGCGTTGGGCTCCATCTGGGCGTGGTTGACCTCAGCCGCCGCGAAATCAAGCTCGCAGACTTGCGCCGCGGCGGCGAAGCCGGCGGCAGTGTCGCCGAGTTCGAACTCGACGTGGCGTTCGAGGTTGCCCTTGCGTTTCTCGTGCAGTTGCACGGCATCCGGTGCCCGGGCCTCGGCGGCCGTGTAGTAGGCCGGCAGTTCTTCGTAGCGAAACTCGATCAGCTCGAGCGCCCTGTCGGCGGTCTCGTCGTCGATGGCGGCCACCGCCGCCACCGGCTCGCCGCGATAGCGCACGCGTTCGCGGGCCAGGGGGTATTCGATCATGGCGATGGGCAGGATGCCGTGGGTCTGGTCGCAATCGGCGCCCGTGATGACGGCGACGACGCCAGGCAGCGCGGCGGCGGCGGCGGTCTCGACGGCGACGATATTGGCGTGGCTGACGGGGCTGTGATAAATGCGGCCGACCAGGGCATCGGGGGCGGCCAGGTCGGCGGCATACTCGGCCCGGCCGGTGGTCTTCTCGGGGCCGTCGACCAGTGGTAGGCGCTGGCCGATGGTCTTGGCCGGGGCATCCCAATATTCGCGGCGGTCGCTCTCTTTGGTGACCTGGGTCATGCGGCCTGCTCCGGCTGGCGCTCGGCCGCCGCTGCCTGCACGGCTTCAATGATTTTGACGTAGCCTGTGCAGCGGCAGATGTTGCCCGAAAGGGCCAGGCGGATGTCAGCCTCGCTGGGCTCGGGATTGCGCCGCAAGAGGCCCTCGGCGGCCATGATCATACCCGGCGTGCAGAAGCCGCACTGGCTGCCGAGTTTTTCGTGGAAACTGCGCTGCAGGGCCGACATGCGGCCCTGTTCGGCCAAGGCCTCGATGGTCTCGATGCGGCGCCCGGCCACCTGGTGGGCCAGCGTGACGCAGGCCAGGCGCGGGCGTCCCTCGATCAGCACCGTGCAGGCGCCGCATTCGCCACCGTCGCAGCCCGACTTGGTGCCGGTGATGCCGGCCACCTCGCGGATGTAATCGAGCAGCAGCATGTTCTCGGGCACCGCGTCTTCGCGCGCCCGGCCGTTGAGGGTCAGGCTGAGCAGGGTTTTCATCACTTACCTATTCTGAGATCGCGCACCCGCACCGCCTTGCCTTCGGAACGCGGCAGGCCGCCGGGCTCCAAAACCTCGACATGGCAGGTGACGCCGACCATAGTTTTGATCTGGTGCCCGGCCGCCTGGGCCAGGCGGGGGTATTCGTCGGCGCCCACGCCGGGCCGGGCTTCGACCTCGACCGCCAGGGTGTCGAGCGCGCCCTCGCGGCGCACCACCAGTTGATAGTGCGGCTCGATGTCGGGCAGGCCCACGAGAAAGGCCTCGATCTGCGAGGGATAGACGTTGACGCCGCGGATGATCAGCATGTCGTCGCTGCGCCCGGCGATGCGGTCGATGCGCACGTGGCTGCGACCGCAGGGACAGGGCTCATCCAACAGCGTGGTGATGTCGCGGGTGCGGTAGCGCACCATGGGCAGCGCCTGCTTGGTCAGCGTGGTGATGACCAGCTCGCCCTTTTCGCCGGGCGCCAGTCGCTGCTCGCTCTCGGGATCGATGATCTCGAAGATGAAGTGGTCCTCCCAGGCGTGGCAGCCATTACGGCCCTCGAGGCACTGGGCGGCGACGCCGGGACCGAGGATCTCCGAGAGGCCGTAATGATCCAGCGGCACCAGGCCCAGGCGCTGGCCGACCTCGTCCTGCATGGCACTCGTCGAAGGCTCGGCGCCCAAGATGGCGACGCGCAACGGCCCGCTCTGCAAATCGACGCCCAGGCGTTCGGCCGTCTCGGCGATGTTGAGGGCATAAGAGGGCGTCGAAAAGAGCGCCGTGGCGCCCAGGTCCTCGAGCAGCATGACCTGGCGTTCTGTATTGCCGCCCGATATCGGCACGACGACGCCTCCCAGGGTCTGGCCACCGTCGTGAAAGCCCAGCCCGCCGGTGAACAGGCCGTAGCCCAAGGCGTTGTGCAAAACGTCGCCGGGACCGACGCCGGCCGCCGCCTGGGCCCGGGCCATGAGGTGCGACCAGACAGCCAGGTCGTGACGTGTATAGCCCACCACGGTGGGCTTGCCGGTGGTGCCCGACGAGGCGTGCACGCGTACCATCTCGTCACGCGGCACGGCAAACAGACCCCAAGGGTAGTTGTCGCGGAGGTCGTTCTTGACGGTGAAGGGAAAGCGCACCAGGTCGTCGAGGCTCTTCAGGCTGTCGGGTGTCACGCCGGCGCCATCGAAGGCGGTCTTGAAGTGGGGCACTTGGGCGTAGGCCCGGGTCAGTGTCTTGTGCAAGCGCACCAGCTGCAAGGCTGTGAGATCGGCGCGTGGCATGGCCTCGCGTTCGGGGGCGAACATGCCGTTGCCGGTCCAGGCCTGCTGGCGCTTGCTCATTTGGGACCTCGGATCTCCGGTTCAAGCCGCCTCGAGGCGCACCGGTGCGGCGTGCCGGCCCGAGCCGCGCTGCGGCACCCGGGGCAGCTCGTAGCCCTGGTGGTGGCAGACGCGGGTGATCATCTGGTGCTTCCACAACAGGCCGCCAGCGAGCGCCGTCAACCCGGCCGCCAGGAACAAGGTGGTCGGCGGCAGGCCGGGCATGATTTGCACCAGCGTAAAAAGCAACGCCGGCACGATGTGGCCGATGCCGACCACGGCCGGCGTGATGGCCGCCAGGTCTTGGCGCGACAAGGGTCCGACGCCAGCCTCGCGAGCCTTCAGGCGATAGCTGACCCAGAGGATGAAGGTGGCGATGGCGAAAACCAGGCCGGCGCCGGCCAGGCCGTGCATGCCGTCTTGGGGCGCCGACCAGGGCCACAGCGCCCAGATTATGGCAAGCCCCGCGATGCCTTCGAAGATGCCGCTGGCGATCAGCAGCCAGGGCAGCAGCGGTGCCCGCCAGGCCGGGATGCCCTTGGCCATGTACATCATGCGCGCCTGGGCGATGAGGAAACCGAGCGCCGCCAGGGCGACCAGGGCATGGAGCACCGCGTTGGGCTGCCAGGGCAGGTCGTGCAGCAGCGGCAGCACCTCGGCCGCCACCAGCGGATAGAAGGCCAGCACGGCATAGAGCTCGCGCGACATCCACGACGACTGCGGCCTGAGCATGGCGTTCATGGCGCGCAAGGGGCGGCCGGTCTTGAAAAACAGCGTGGTCAGGCCGACCGCCATGATGGCGGCTGCCAGCAGGTACAAAAGCGGCACCACCGGGTCGGGGATGCCGCCCGCCAGCCAGCCCGCGAAAGTGGCCAGCACCAGGCCGGCACTGGCGCCGCCGAGCATGAAGTTGGCGGCCGCTTTCCAGTCCCAGAATTTCTGGCGTTGGCCGACCAGCGCGTTGCCGCTTTGGCTCAGGCGGATGTCGTCGTACTCGCGCTCCTCGGTCTCGCGGCCGGGCGTCATGGCGTGGTCGTAGAGGTAGCGGATCTGCGGCTCGGTGCCCAGGCCGGCGTGCATCTGGAAGGTCTTGTTCTCGGCCGTCAGTTGCGAGACCAGGCTGTGCTCGTCGTTGAAATCGCCGAACTTGATGGCCTGCGAGATGCAGGCGGCGGCGCAGGCCGGCGTCGCCGCCGGGTCGACGCCGGGCGCGAGACCGGCATCGATGCCCTCGGCGATGCGGTCCTGGCAAAAATTGCATTTGGTCATGACACCCAGGCGCTCGGGCTGGGCCACGGCCTGTTCCTGCAGGGTTTCGACGCCGTAATACCAATCCTGGCGATGCACGATCATGCGCGCCTGGTAGGGGCAGGCGACGGCGCAATAGGAGCAGCCGATGCAGCGCTCGTAGTTCATGGTGACGATGCCGTCGGCGCGCTGCTGGGTGGCGCCGGTGGGGCAGACGGGCACGCACGTCGGCTCGGCGCAATGCTGGCAGCCGACCACCATGAAGACCCGCTCGACGTCCGGGAACTGCCCTTGTTCGACGTCGATGACGCGGCGCCACTGGACTCCGGGCGGCGTACTGTTCTGCAGCTTGCAGGCCACGGTGCAGGTCTGGCAGCCGACGCAGCGGTTGAGGTCGATGACCATGCCCCAGCGGCGCGAGGCCAGGGCGGCGTCCGGTGTGGCGGCGGCGCTCATGCGGCGAACCGGTTGCGGCCGTGGCCGCGGCTCAGTTTGACCCGCATGTGGTCGGAGCCCGAGCCGGTGGAATCGGTCAGCTTCAGCGACAGCGGCGTCAGCGAGTTCAGGCTGGGCATTTCGATGTCCTTGGCGATGGGCGTCTTCCAATGCTCGAACTGGCCGATCATCAGCACCACGTCGGGGCGGATGCCGTCGCGCAGCACGGCATAGCCCTCGGTCCGCCCGGCCACCGATTCGATGACCACGGGATCGCCATCGTCGATGCCCAGCTCATTGGCTCGGCCGCGGTTGACCACCAGGCCGTTGTGGCCGGCCACGTTGCCGGCGGCTTCGGCCATCAAGGGGATGCCGGCATTGGAGCCCCAGGCGTACTGCATGCTCTTCGAGGTCAGCGCCACGAAAGGATAATCGTCGGGATCGCCGCCCTCGTCGCGCACGTAATCGAGCCAGATGTCAGGGAAGCGTTCGTAGGTGGGCAGGGGTTCGTATTCCTCGATCTGCTTTTCCCACCAGTTGATGCCGACCTCATGCATGCGGCGCCCGAGCTGCTGGCCGTGGCGCTTGATGCGTTCCTGGTAGGGCATCTCGAAGCGCAGGCCTTCCGCCTTCATGTGGGGATAGAGGTACCATTGCAGTTGCGGGAAGGGCGCCGTGTGGTAGCCGTGTTCCTTGAACCATTCCAGGTCATGTACTTCCCGCCCGGCCGAGGTGTCATGGCTGGCCGCCTTGCAGACGGCGTCCCAGATCTCCTCGCGGTCGTGGGGCTTTGAGGTGTCGAGGCTGTAGTCGAAATCCTCGCCCTGAAGCCGCATGCCGCCGGCGCCGGAATTGATGGCGGCGTTGTAGTCTTCGAGGATGCCGACGCGGCGCGCCAATTCGGTAGAGATGTCGGTCATGTCCATGCAGTCGACCGGCGGCTCGATCACCGGTTGGCGCAAGACCCAGCCGCGCGAGCGCCAGAAGTTTTCCTGGAACTTGGTGCCGCCCAGGCGGATAAGCTGCAGGCCCTCGAGGTCGGTGGCCTCGGGCAGCAGGATGTCGGAGAAGTGGTTGGTCTCGTCGGGGGTGTAGGCAAAAGCCACGACGTAGGGGAACTCGGATATGCGCTCGGCCACCTCTTCCTTGCTCCAGGACGAGATCGCCGGATTGGTGCGGTAGCAGAACCAGATCTCGGGCCTGGTCTGAACCGGCCAGTTCTCGGGTTGTTGCTTGAGAAACAGCCAAGGCAGATGCGCCGGCCCGAGCGCCGCCGACCAGGGCGAATCGCTGGCCAGCGGCACCAGCGTGCGGTAGGCGTTGCGGATGTGCGGCTTGGCGGCCCAGCCCTGCTTGGTGGTCTCGTTGAAGGGGTAGTGCATGATGCCGTCGGGGTGCGGCGTGGCCGAAAGCTGGCGGTTCTCGGCCGGCCGATTGAGCTTGACCGTGGTGCCCAGCGTGCCGCCGACCACCTCGAGCGAGCCCACCAGGCAGGCCAGCATGGTGCGCGCCCAGCAGCAGTGGTAGCCGCCCCAGCCGTTATTCACGTTGCGCCCGAAGACGATGGAGACGGGCCTGAAGGGCAGCGTCTCGCCCTCGATCTCGATGGTCTCACCGACGTGGGCGTGGGCCAGGAATTCGTCCGCCACCTGGCGGATGCGCGCCGCCGGTACGTCGCATTCGCCGGCCGCCCAATCGGCGCTATAGCCCGAGACGTGATCCTTGAGCATCTGGAAGGCAGGCTTCACTTCCACGCCATCTTCGTAGCTCCATTCCTCCATGTCGGCACCTTCCTCGAAGCCCTGGGCCCGGAAGCTGCCTTCCATGGCCGGCCTGCCGATCTCGGCGTCGAAGGGTTTGGCGCGATCGTCTTCGAGGTCCCAGATCAGCGGCTTGCGGCTGGCCACATCGCGCAGGTAATAGCCCTGGGGGCCTACCAGGTAGGGCGACACGGTGTCGTTCTCCAGGAACGGCACGTCACAGACCTGGCGCCAGTCGAGCTCGCAGATGATGCGGTTGATCAGGGCAAACAAAAAGGCGGCATCGGTCTTGGGCTTGATGGGCAGCCACTCCGCCGACAGCGCGCCGGATACCGAAAGGTGAGGCTCGACCTGGACGCGCTTGAGGCCGCGGCCCCGGGCGTTGGCCTCGCGCCACACCCCGACGACGCCCGCGGCCGCCTCAAGGTTGGCGCCGCAGGCGATGACGTATTCGCAATAGGGGGTGTCGGGAGCGACCGTGAAGGCGCGGTGCCAGAGCTCGCCGTAAAGGTGTTCCGAATGCGTGCACTTGACGCCCTGGCCGGCTCCGAAACCCAGATCCGTGGCGCCCCAGGCCTTGAGGAAGGCGGGGAAGGTGCCCATGAACTGGGTCGGCGTGCCACCGCCGCCAAAGGTCGCGGCAAAGCGGGGAAAGCCGGACTCGTCGAGCAAACCCTTGGCCCGGATGTCGCGCAACTTGCCGGCCACGGTATCCAGCGCCTCGTCCCAACTGATGGGCACAAAGCCGGGATCCTCGTCGCGCCCCTTGTTGGGATTGGTGCGCTTCATGGGCTGGGCGATGCGGTTGGGGTTGTAGGTTTTTTGCAACATGCCGTAGGCCTTGACGCAGATGCGCCCGCCGCCCGGGTGCTCGTTGGCGATGTCGTAGTTGGGCTCGATGCGCGTGGCGACACCGTTCTCGACCTCGATGCGCATCAGGTCGGGGCCGGAGACGCACTGGTTGCAGTAGGTCGGTATGGTCTTGCGGCTGGTGGCGCTCTCGGCGGTGTCGACCATGGCGGGCTCCGTTCGGTCTAGGATTTTCCCACTTTCGCGACCTTGGCGGTCAGGCGCTCTTTGGTCTTGGCCATGTCGACGACGAAGCGCGAATGTTTGCCGCTGGCAACCTCCTCGGCGTCGTCGGTGGCCTTGAATTCCAGGGTTACGTGGCGCCCCTTGACTTCGGCGATGGTGACGCTGATCTCGACCATCATGCCCAGTGGTGTGGCGCCGGAGTGGGTCAGGTTGACGTGGGTGCCGACCGAATCCTCGCCCTCGTCGCAATGCTCGACAATCAGGTCGCGGCAGGTGTGCTCGATGTCGCGCAACAGCATCGGCGTGGCGTAGACTCGCAGGTCCTCGCCCATGAAGTCGATGGTGCGGTCCTTGTCGATCTCGAAGCTCTTGCTGGCCGAGACGCCGGGCTTGAGGCTCTCTTTCATTAGGGGTCTCCCTGGACGCGGTGTTTTTGGTGGCGGGGCAGGCTTCCGCCGGTCCGTCATAGTGTCCCCTGGGGAGGCGGAAATCCAGCCCGTAGACCAGCCCCGGGAGAGGCAATTTGGCTATCCGAAAATAGTTCCACATTATTGTTTGTTGGTCAATCAAACAATTTGCCCCAGCCCTTGACGCGGGGCTCGGCCTGGTGTTCTTGGCAGGCATGAACGATAGCCCCAAGCCCCCGAATCTAGCCGTTGACGGCTGGCCGGCTAACCAGCCGAACTTCGAAGAGGCCGGCGACCGGGCCGCCGGCATCGAGGTGACGGAGAATTTCGCCCGCTTCAGCCAGCGCGACGACATGTTCAGCCGCTCGCGCTGGGACGACGTGGTGGATGCCGACAAGGCCAAGAATTTCTTCCGCTCCCACACCCGGCCCCAGCCGCGCCGCGGCGATGGCTTCCAGCAACGCGACTTCGCGCTCAGGAACGCCTCCTGGGTAGTGGCCGACACCTACGCCAACCGCGGCATGAAGGAGGGCCGGCGGGAAGGTTTCCTCGATCCGCTGGAGCCTTTCTTCCCGGTTGCCGAAATGCGGCCCGAGGCCGTGGCGCCCGAGGTCATGAGCCGCCAGATCAAGCGCATCGCCAAGCTCTTTGGCGCCGACCTGGTGGGCATTTGCGCCTACGACGAACGCTGGAGCTACGCCGACCGCTTCGATTTCCAGGGCAAGGGCACGCGCCCCAACGAGTTGCCGCCGGGTCTCGATAACTGCATCGTGGTGGGCTACCAGATGGACAAGGCGCTGGTCGATGCCTATCCCTCGGCCCTGGCCTCGACGGCAGCCGGCAAGGAGTATTCGCACGAGGCCGGCTCGCTGATGCAGATCTCGCAGTACATCCGGAATTTGGGTTTCGAGGCCGTGGCCAACATGAACGACACGGCGCTGGCCATCCCCTACGCCATCAAGGCCGGGCTGGGTGAATACGGCCGCAACCAGATGGCCATCACCGAGGAGTTCGGCCCCCGGGTGCGCTTTTCCAAGATCTTCACCGACCTGCCCCTGGCCCATGACGCGCCCAAGCGCTTCGGCGTCAGCGAGTTTTGCGCCATCTGCCGGCGCTGCGCCGAATCCTGCCCGCCCGGCGCCATCCCCGACGGCCCGCCCAGCGAGCATGGCCCCAACCGCTCAGCCATCGCCGGCGTCGTCAAGTGGACGGCGGACTGCGAAAAATGCTTCGGCTACTGGGTCAAGCTCTCCACCGACTGCGGCATCTGCATGCGCGTCTGCCCCTACAACAAGGATTTTTCGCGCTGGTATTTTCGTCTCTATCGCCGCCTCATGGGCACGCGCTTGCGGGGTCTTATGTTGCGCCTCGACAAGAGGCTCGGTTTCGGTGCGCGGTGCAAGCCCAAGGACTGGTGGGACGAGGGCGAAGCGGCGAAGGCCTGAGGAGCCCGGGGCGCCTCGAAACAAGCACGGCCCCGACAGCTCTACGATTTGACCAAATTCACCCGGTTTCCGAACCGGGAACTATTGCGTTACGGGTGGATTTTCGGTCGCGCCTGGATGGCGGAGACCCTTGCCAAGTGGCCTAGCGACCGCGGTCATCACGCCAAATTCAGGCCACCAGAGGTTCGTGGAGTTATTAGGGTTCCAATGGTAGAAAAATGTAGGTATGATTGCCAAGAAATGGAGGGCCAATAGAACGCGCCGATTAGTAGGCGTTGAAGTTTCGAATGATTTTTGGATATCCGCCACGCTCCCAACGTGGTCGGGAAGGATTGTGTCATGCTAAAGAATGAACCGATCAACAATAAGTGTTCTGATTGCCTTTGCTGTGCGATCTCAAAAGGAGCACGATCAAAGTGAAGAGGACGAAGTGGAGGAGGCTTCTGAGGATGGTGACGAAGAAGAGGAAGCAGATAGGCAATTTCAACAGTTATCGGACTATTTTGCTTCAAATTACACTTACAAAACAGAGATAGTGCAAATTCTTAGTGAAAAAGTTATGGCGGGAGGACGAAGCGGCCGGCGACTGAAGGGATCCAGTCACATAAATCCGCGGCGAACTAGATTGAGTCCCATCACCAGCAACGCCAGCAGCAACACGCGGCGAAACATTTCGGCCTCGATGCGGCGGCGCAGGCGGCGGCCCACTTCCATGCATGCGAGAACGGGCACCAACGCCAGGGCCGAGGCGGTGAGGTCGGGCAGCGCCAGGCGTCCCATGCCGGCCAGGCTGCCGTAGAGCACTACGGCGCCGACGAAGTTAGCCAGGGCCACCGAGCCCACGAATTCGTCGCGTTCGAGCTTGAGCGCCACCAGGTACATCACCTTCAGGGGCCCGAAGAAAGCAGAAAATCCGCCCACGAAACCGGCCCCAAGACCCACCACCGGGGCCAGCCAGCGCTCCCACGCGGCCGGCACGCGAAAGCGCTCCTGAAAAAGGCTCGAGGCGCAGAAGCCGATCACCACCAGGCCCAGAAAAAGAATCACCTTGTCGGGATCGGCCCGCACCAGGATCTGGCTGCCGATCAGGGTGCCTGCCGCCAGGCCGATCAGCAGCGGCCAGAAGCGCCTGAGCGCCACCTGGTGGTAGCCCTCGACATAGGCCTGCCAGAGGTTCGACAGAATCATCGGCAGGAAGACCACGGCCACGGCACTGGTTACCGGCACCACCGTGGCCATGATCGAAACCGCCACCATGGGCAAACCGATGCCCAGTATCCCCTTGACCGCCCCGCCAGCCGAGAGCGCGAGCAGAACCACGACGAAGGTATAGGGGGTGAGGTCGGCCACCTGGGATTACCGATCGTTGGCTGTCGATGCCGTGGACTAGGCTGCGTCGCGGACCTCGATCGACAAGCGCTTTCCCAAGGCGGCCAGCGCCCGGTCGAGACGGTCGAGGCGGGAATTGTGCATCAGATCGAGCAGCCGCCGGATATCTTTGGGATCGCAGTCGAGGCGGCCGGCTAGCTCCACTTGCGTGACGCCTTGATCGCGCATGGTCTGATAGATCGCCAGCTTGGCCGCGGCCATCGGCGGCAGCGCCACCACCCGGTCTCCCTTGCGCGGTCGTTTGGGCCGCGGCAGATCGCGACGCTCGTCGACATAGATGGCAAGAGCCGTCTCCAGGGCATCCGGCGCGCGCTCGATTGCCCGAGCCTCGTCGTTTCCCACGGTGCCCGCTTCCGGCACATCGGGAAACGTCGCCATGACCGTTCCGTTGCTTAGCTGTTCAAGTGCAACTCGATAACGCATCCCTTCTCCTTCCGTCAAAGGACCCGACGCCAATCCAGACCGAGTTGCTTGCAGATTCTCCGCAGGAACTCGGGTGCGAGGTCGGTGTCGCCGTGCATCGGTATCACGCTCGACCGTCCCTTGCAGGTCGCCCGTACGTGACCGCCCTTGCCCCGCTTCGTCTCGATCACGACTCCGGATTTTCGCAGCTTTCGAACGAACTGCCGGCCTTTCATTCTTAGAAAATAGGGCATAAATGCCCTTATTGCAATCTCTGGCGCGGGCATTTATGCCCTGTTTGGCGTGGCGGTGCTGGGTGGTGTCAATCGTCGGCGCTAACGAAAACCCCGCTGATGCGGGTCAGGCGGCGGCTGCCGACGATCAGGTAGGCGCTGGCGAAGGCCAGGCCGGGGCCCGGTTTCTGGATCTCGACCTGGGCTTCGAGCCACTGGCCGGGGCCGGCCCGGCCGCTGAAGTCGGCCGACAGCGAGACCGTGGTTAGCGCGCCCAGGCCGCCCTGGCGCTTGAGTTCCTGGTGCAGCGCCTGTTCGGCCAGCGTTACCAGCAGGCTGCCCGGTACCTGACCGTCGGGGTTTGCGTGTTCGGCCTCCAGGCGCATCGCCCAGGCACCGCCGCCTCTGCGCCGGTAGAGCGTGGCGCCGCTCTCGGGCGTCTCACGCGTGGCCGGTTCGAAACCCTCGGGAATGTCGACGTGGTCGCCACTCTCGCCCGCCTCTGCGGTTTCGGGCTTGGCTTCGGGCCGCTGAGCGGTGGCCTCCGGAGAAGGTCCGAAGATGCCGGCCACGCCCTTGCCGCCCAGCGGCCCGCGGGCCGCCAGCGCCAGCAGACCGCTATCCAGGAGCTGGCGGTAGAGGCTGGCCTGGCGGGCCGAGGCGAGCTTGACGGCGGCCGTCGGGGCGGGCGGGAGAGGGAAATCGGGTGGCACGTCGCCGAGGCTCATGAGATTTCCCGTCTTCGCACAAAGGGCATGGCCGGCGGGGCCGGCAACGATGACTTCGTCAGGAAATCCCGCTCCTGCGGGAGGCTCAGATGGAAAACAGCGATGTCGGCTGGCTGGCCGTCAGGCGGTCGAGGGCGTA